>WNGH01040534.1_pt1 | contig 11120 bp, 9 predicted proteins | sample 5400631 | NCBI WGS metagenome assembly WNGH01 (sample SAMN13153373, study PRJNA577476) | soil metagenome | isolation source: 115 cm soil or saprolite under Garry oak tree replicate 1 | place: USA:California | collected 2016-06-15 | reverse complement strand
GATCGCGTGGATCCCCGAGGAGCGGCGCGTGCTGCCGAACCTCACCGTGCTCGAGAACCTCCGCCTCGGGCTGCTCGGCGCCGCCGGCGGACGCGCGAACGGCGCCGCCGCCCTCATCGAGGAGGTGCTGACGTACTTCCCGCGCCTGCGCGAGCGTATCGACCAGCGGGGCCGGTTCCTGTCGGGCGGTGAGCAGCAGATGCTCGCGATCGCGCGTGCCCTCGTGGGGCGCCCCTCGCTGATGCTCGTGGACGAGCCCACCGAGGGGCTCGCGCCGCTCCTCGTCAAGAACCTCACCGAGATCCTCGCGAGGATCAACGGGGGCGGCACGACGATTCTGCTCGTCGAGCAGACGCTCGAGGTGGCGCTCGCGCTGTCGCACCGCATCTACGTGATGGACCAGGGCCGCATCCAGTTCGAGGGCACGCCGGAGGCGCTGCGGCGCGATCCGACGATCCAGCAGCGCTTCCTCGAGATCTGAAGGGGGACACGATGGACCTGACACGGCGAGACGTCCTGAAGCTCGGCGGCGCGGCCCTCGGCGCCGCCGCCGTCACGTCGCTCGACCCGAACGCCGCGGCGGCTCAGCAGCCCAAGCGCGGTGGCGTGTTCCAGGTGCGTCATCACGTCCAGCCCGTGCACTTCGACCCGCATCAGACGATCGCCTTCCCGACGATGATGGCGCTGTCGTACTGCATGAGCCGCCTCGTGAAAGTCAAGGCGGGCTCCGCGGTCGTGCCCGGCACCCAGCCGGTGGAGCCCGATCTGGCGGAGTCGTGGAGTCAGCCCAACGAGACCACGTACGTCTTCAAGCTGCGCAAGGGCGTGCGCTGGCATCCGAAGCCGCCCGTGAACGGCCGAGAGCTGACGGCGGAGGACGTCAAGTACACCTACGAGCGCTTCCTGACGATCAAGGGCAACGGCAACCGATACGTGCTGGACACGCTCGACAAGATCGACGCGGTCGACAAGTCCACCGTCCGGATGACGCTCAAGGAGCCGAACGCCTGGTTCGTCGACGCGCTCGCGTCGACCTCGACCTGGATCGTGGCCCGGGAAGCGGTGGAGAAATTCGGCGACCTGAAAAAGCCCGAGGCGGTCGTCGGGACCGGTCCCTGGATGTTGGAGCGGTACGACCCCGGGCTCCACCTGACGTACGCGCGGAACCCGCACTACTTCCTGCCCCGGCTGCCGCACGCCGACGGTGTCGAGGTCACGATCGAGCCCGACCCGGCCTCGGCGTTCGCAAACTTCGTCGCCGGCAAGTACGACCTGGGCCCGGAGTACGGGATGGTGGTCCGTCGAATCGATCTGGATATCGCGAAGCAGAAGATCCCCGGCCTCCAGACACGCGACTACATCGTCGTCTTCGGCGGCATCACGTGGATGAAGCTGGATCAGGAGCCTTTCAAGGACGAGCGCGTGCGGCGCGCGCTCGGCATGGCCAGCAACTGGCGCGAGGCGCTCGAGACCAACGCGTGGTCCCTGGGGCATGGCAGTCCGAACCCGGCCATCCCGGCCGCGCTCAAGGAATGGACCATCCCGATCGACCAGCTCCCGGCCGAGGGACGCCGACTGTACGAGCACGACACGGCCGGCGCCAGGCGCCTCCTGGCCGAGGCCGGGTATCCGAACGGGTTCAAGACCCCGGTCGAGACGACACCGGGCTATGGACCGGACTACATGGACTTCGTCCAGGTCTGGCTCAAGAACTTCAAGGTGGCGGGTGTCGACGGGGACCTGAAGCTCAAGGAGTACGGCGCCTTCGTCGCGTCCACGATCTTCGGCAAGTTCGAGAAGCTGGCGGTCGGTCTCCGCGGGGGCACGACCGATATCGACAGTTACTTCCGCATTTACCTGCCCGGGGAGCCGCTCAACGCCGGCGGTGTGAACGACCCGAAGCTCACCGAGATGATCACCCAGCAGCGGAGAATCTTCGACACGGCGAAGCGCCGCGAGCTCGTCTACGACATCCAGCGCTACATCTCGCAGCGGGCCTACTACCTCTTCGACGCCTCGGTCAGTGCGGTCGCCGCGTGGCGGCCATACATCAAGAACTTCGGCCCGAACATCGGCCACGACGTCGGCGGGCGGCTCATGGTCGCCTGGCTCGACAAGTAACGAGAGAGACGGCGCCGGCCATGGACCGCCGATGGACCATGCTCGGCGTGGTCTTCCTGACGCGGATCGCCATGGGCTACCAGTTCCAGGCGGTCCCGTCCGTCGCGCCTTTCCTGGTCGAGGAGTTCCGCATCGCCTACGCGGAGCTCGGATTGCTCATCGGCCTCTTCATGCTGCCGGGCACCATCATCGCGCTGCCGGGCGGCCTCCTCGGCCAGCGCTTCGGCGACCGCCAGCTGGTGCTCGGGGGCCTCCTGCTCATGATGGTCGGCGGCGCGCTCACGGCCGCGGCGCCGGACTTCGCGACCGCGTGTGGCGGCCGCACGCTCAGCGGCGTCGGCGCGAGCCTGCTCAACATCTTCCTCGCGAAGATGGTCGCGGACTGGTTCGTGGGCCGCGAGCTCCGCACCGCTATGGGGGTGATGCTGACCGCGTGGCCCGTCGGGATCGGCCTGGGCCTGCTCTCCGTGGGCCGGCTCGCGCTCGCGTCGTCGTGGCGGACGGCGACGCACTCGACCGTCGCCGTCTCGGCGATCGCCTTCGCCCTGATCGTGAGCCTCTACCGGGAGCCGCCACACCTCGAGAAGCGAGCTCCGGCCCTGGCGGCGTCCCTTCCGCGACGCGACCTGGTGCTCGCCCTGATCGCGGGCGCCGGCTGGGCAGCGTTCAACGCGAGCCTCCTCGTCATCGTCGCGTTCGCGCCGGCGATCCTCGTGGCGGACGGCGTCTCGGTCGCCGAGGCCGCGGTCCCGGTGAGCGTGGCGATCTGGGTGACGATACTCTCGGTCCCGCTCGGCGGCATGCTCGCCGACCGCTGGAAGGCCCGGGTCGACGCGATCATCGTGGTGGGCTGCCTCGCCACGTCGGCCCTCGTGCTGGGAATCGTGTGGGCGCCCGGCACGCCGTGGTCGTACGCGCTGGTGGGGCTCGTCCTCGGCGTCCCGGCGGGCGCGTTGATCGCCCTCCTGCCGCAGACGGCGAAGCCGGACACGCTCGCGACGGCGCTCGGGGTGTACTACTCGATCTACTATCTCGGCGTCGCGGCGGCCCAGTGGCTCGCCGGACTCACGCGCGACCTCACGGGCCAGCCGGTGATGCCGGTCATCTTCGCCGCCGCGCTCATGGCGACCACCACGCTGTCGCTCGTCGCCTTCCGGCCCCTCATAGGCTTGCCTCGGCCGTCGAACGGCCTGCGGCTTCGCACTCCCACACCCCCCGACGTTCGGAGCGCCCCCCGGGAGTCCGAGGGGGCGTCAGCCCTCTCGGCTTGGACGAAACCCGTGGCGCTCCTCGATAGCCCGACCGGCTCTTAGGTCTTCGGCGCCCCCGCGACGTTGAACATCGCGGTCTCGACGCCGAGCGCGCTCTTGCCGATGGCCTCGAGCATCCGGTCCACCGTCGGCGGCATCAGGGTCGCGGTCCGCACGTCACGGAGCGCCCGCTCGGCCGGAAACTCCTTGTAGGCTCCGCGCCCGCCGACCACCTGGATCACCTTGGACGTCACCGCGAGCGCCGTCTCCGTCGTGAGGTACTTCGCCTTGTTCGCGAGGAGCCCGCGCTCGAGCGCGTCCGCGCGCTCCCAGCCCGCCGCCGACTCACCCAGCACGAGCAGCGCCGCGTCCAGGTGCGCGGCCATCTCGCCGACGTGGCGCTGGACCGTCGGGTCCATGGCGACCGCGACGTTCTCCGGCCGCACGATCCGCTTCTTGGCGTAGTCGACGGCGAAGGCGAGCGCGGCCTCCGCGATACCCGCGTAGATCGCCGCGTAGCCGAGCGCGAACACCTCGATCACGCCGACCTGGACGGCCATTCCCGGCGCGCCGAGCACCGCGTCCGCGGGAACGCGCACCCCGGTGAGGGTCACCGACGGGCTGAACGTCGCACGCATGCCGAGCGTGTCCCAGCGACCGTCGGTGGCGATGCCGGACGCGTCCGCGGGGACGAGCGCCTGCACCAGGCACTTGGCCATGTCGCCCCCACCGTCGAGCGCGCACCAGACCATGTAGTACGACGCGCCGAGGGCCATCGTGCAGAAGTGCTTCACGCCGTCCACGACGTAGCCGTCACTGTCGCCGGCGTCGTCGTGCCGGATCACCGTCTCCATCAGGAGCGTGCGCGAGAGGCTCACCGCGGGCTCGCTCCCCCACGAGCCGAAGAGTCGGCCCCGCTCGACCACCTCGGCGAAATACCGCCGCTTCTGCGCCGGGCTCCCGAGCGCGTCGATGAACCGCATGACCGTGGAGTGCATGTGCACGGTCATGGCCGTGTTCGCGCAGCCCCGGGCGATCGTGCGGATCACGGCGACGTACGTCGCCATGTCGAGCCCGAGGCCGCCGTGCGCGGCCGGGACCGCGGCGCCGAGGAAGCCGTCGCGCCAGAGCGCGCGCCAGCTCTCCACGGGGTTGGCGCCGGCGGCGTCGTACTCCGCCGCGCGCGGCGCGATGTGCTCGCGCGTGACGCGCTCGGCGCGCTCGACGACCGCCCGCTGCGCGGCGGTGAGGGACGCCACCGCTCAGCTCATGCCCTTGACCGGCTTGCGCGCGGCCGTGATGCAGCGGCAGGTGCCGACCTGGTGCAGCTCGATCATGTTGCCCGCCGGGTCGTGCATGAAGATCTGCTGCGACTCGGGGCCGACGACGCCGCGCGTGACCCAGAAGTCCACGCCCAGCCGTTCCAGCTCCGTTTTCGCCGCCTGGATGTCGGGTACCGCCAGCGCGACGTGCGGGTGCGACGGATCCCGGTCGGGACCGTCGGCGAACTTGGACTGGCCGTCCACTCCCATCAAGTGGATCTGGGCCGTGCCGCCCACGTCCATCCAGTAGCCGTCGATCGTCGGGATGACGGGGCGGCCGCCGTCCGCGTCGAGACCGAGAACCTCGTGGTAGAAATCGTAGGCCTTTTTCACCGCGCCCGCGTCGGGGCCGATCCGGATTCCGTGGTGGTGGAGCTCGATCACCTTGATCGCCATGTGGTCCTCCCGCGGCGTGCCCGGCCGCTCAGTGGCGCGATCTTAGGAGCCGCCCCGGGGGGTGTCAATCGTGGTAGGGTGGCGCGCGGGGAGGTCCTCATGGCGGTCAAGGCACTGCTCCACTACGCACTCGAGGTGCCCGATCAGGGCGCCGGCGAAAAGTTCTACACCTCCTTCGGGCTCGTGAACGCCTCGGGCCGCGGCGATGCCGTGCGCCTCCGGCCCGCGCCGCTCGACCGCGAGTCGGTGCTGCTCTACGGGGGTCCGAAGAAACGCCTCCACCATCTCGCGTTCGGCGCGCCGGGCGACGAGTTCGAGGCCACGCGCGAGTCGGTGAAGCGCGCGGGCGCGCGCGAGGTGGATCCGCCGCGCGGCGCGCCGGACGGCGGCTTCTGGCTTCGCGATCCCGACGGCAACCTCGTCAACGTCCGGAACGAGGAGCGCGTCCTACCGCCGCCCGATCCGCCGCTCACGCTGAACAGCCCGGGCCACACGACGCGCGAGGTGCGTCGCGGCTGTCCGGACGGCGGCCGGGGCGCCGCGCCCCGACGGCTCGGCCACGTGCTGCTCTTCAGCGGCGATCTCGGCAAGCAGATCGATTTCTACACGCGCGCACTCGGCATGCGGCTCAGCGACCGCTGCCAGCAGATCATCGCGTTCCTGCGCTGCACGACCGATCATCACAACCTGGCGCTGCTCACCTCCCCGGGGCCGGGCTTCCATCACGCGTCGTTCGAGGTCGGCGGCGTGGACGAGATCGCGATGGGCGCGCAGCGGATGCTCGAGGCCGGGCGCCCACCGGGCTGGGGGCTCGGTCGGCACGTCATCGGCTCGAACTTCTTCTACTACGTGCGGGATCCGTGGGGGAGCTTCGCCGAGTACTTCCACGACCTCGACTACATCCCGGAGACGTGCGCGTGGGAGCCGCGCGACTTCCCCGAGGCGGACGCGCTCTACCGGTGGGGTCCGCCCGTGCCCGAGGACTTCGGCCTCAACCGCGAGCTCCCGGGCTGACATGCGATTCCCGCTCGATGCCGCGTCACCCGACACGCTCGGACTGGACGGCAAGGCGCTCGACCGGCTCCGCGAGCTGGTCACGCGCCACGTCGCCGAGGACCGCTACCCGGCGGCGCAGCTCGCGGTCGCGCGCCAGGGCAAGCTCGCGCTCTTCTGGACGCTCGGCGACGCGCGGCGCGATCCCGCGCGCGTCGCGGCGGGCGACGACACCCTGTGGCTGCTCTACTCCAACACCAAGGTGCTCACGGCGTCCGCGGTCTGGGTCCTCGCCGAGCGCGGCGCCCTGTCGTTCACCGACAAGGTCGCGCAGCACCTGCCGGGCTTCGAGGCCAACGGCAAGGGCGAGATCACGCTGGTCCAGCTCCTGAGCCATCAGGGCGGCTTCCCCAACGCCGACGTGCCGAAGGAGGCGTGGGAGGACCACGAGCTGCTGCGCCGGACGGTCTGCGGCTTCACGCTCGAGTGGACGCCGGGCTCGCGCGTCCACTACCACGGCCGCGCCGCTCACTGGACGGCCGCCGCGCTGATCGAGGCGGTGACGAAGACCGACTACCGCGTCTTCATCCGCGACAACGTCGTCGAGCCGCTCGGGCTCGGCCGGGAGATCTTCGTCGGCCTCCCCGACGCCGAGCACGCGCGCGCCGTGGACATGCACGAGCCCGCGGCGGACGGTGGCCGGCAGGTGAAGCGCGCCGAGGAGAACAACCCCGCGTTCCGGCGGGCCGGCACCCCCGCGGGCGGAGGGTACCGCGGCCTTGGCTCACTCGCCTCGCCCCGCACCTTCGGCCACGGGGGCGTCGGCTCGTCCTACTGCTGGGCCGATCCGGACTCCGGCGTGTCGTTCGCGTATCTCACGAACGGCCGCGTGCCGGACCCGTGGCACTCGCAGCGGATGGACCTCGTCTCGAACCTGGTCCACACGGCTATATAAATGGGGGGCCCCGACATGGCCCCCCAAACCCCCCAGCCCCCCAGCGCTCGGATCGCCCATGCTGCGCCGCTGGCGCTCCTCGTTACCCGCTAGGGCAAACCCCGACATGGCCTCTTCAACGCAGGCTCGCCTCGGCCGTCGAACGGCCTGCGGCTTCGCACTCCCATACCCCCCCAGCGCTCGGATCGCCCCGGCGCAGCCGTGGCCCTCATCGTTACCCGCTAGGGCGAACCGCGACACGGCCCCCAACGCAGGCGCCTCGGCCGTCGAACGGCCTACGGCTTCGCACTCCCCCCAGCGCTCGGATCGCCCATGCTGCGCCGCTGGCGCTCCTCGTCCCCGCGGGAGGCAGGTGTCAGGCGGGCGAGCAGCGTGCCCCAGATCCCCTTGGGCAGGAACAACACGAAAGCCATGAAGATCGCGCCGATCACGAGCGGCCAGAACTCGATGAAGATGCTGAGGCGGTCGGCCAGCACGAGGTAGGTGGCGGCGCCGACGAAGGGCCCGAAGAAAGTCCCCGCCCCCCCGAGCAGAGTCATGATCACGACCTGCCCCGACGTGGACCAGTAGAGCGACTCGACGGGTACGACGCTGAGGCGGAGCGCGTCGAGCCCGCCGGCGAGGCCGGCGAACAGCGCCGAGAAGACGAACGACAGCAGCTTGACGCGACCGATATCGTACCCGCAGGCCACGGCGCGGTCGCTGTTCTCGCGGATCGCCTGCAGCACGGCACCAAACGGCGAGTCAAGGATCCGCTTCAGACCGGCCACTGCGAGCACGACCAGCGCGTAAGTGAAGAAGTAGAAAGCGAGCGGTTTGCGGAGCGAGAGGGAGACGCCGGGCAGCCCGAGCGGGTGAAGCGGGATGCCGCGGAGCCCGTCGTCGCCGCCCGTCAGGTCGGCGGCGTGGAAGGCGATGAAGTAGAGCATCTGCGCGAAGGCGAGCGTGAGCATGGCGAAGTAGATGCCGCGCCGGCGCAGGCAGAAGAACCCCACGAGCGCGCCGCCCGCGATCGCCGTCCCGAGCCCGATGCCGAGCGCGACCCACAGTGATGCCACCTTGAGCTTGGCCAGGGCGATGCCGGTCCCGTAGGCGCCGAGGCCGTAATAGGCGGCGTGACCGAAGGAGAGGAGCCCCGTGTAGCCGTAAAGGAGGTTGAAGCCGAGGGCGAAGAGGCCGAAGATCAACACCTGCGTCGCCAGCGCCTGGTAAGGGGCGACGAACGGAAAGACAGCGAAGAAGACGATGAAGGAGGCGATGGGGTGAGCCGCCACCCACGCGATCAGCCTGCGCAGCGCCTCCCGGCTCACTCCGCCAGGCCCGCCTCGCCAAAGAGCCCGCTCGGCCTGATGAGGAGCACCACGGCCATCACCACGAAGACGACGATCTCGGCGAGCCTGGGGGCGAAGAACGTCGTGAGGCTCACGATCTCGCCGATGAGCAGGCCGGCCACGACGGCCCCGGCCAGGCTACCCATGCCGCCGACGACGACCACCACGAAGCACTCGATGATGATCTCCACGCCCATCTCGGCATAGACCCCGCGCATCGGGCCGGCGAGGACACCGGCCAGTCCGGCCATGCCGATCCCGATACCGAACACGAGCAGCCAGATGCAGTTGAGGTCGAGACCGAGGGCGCGAACCATCAGGGGGTCGCGCGAGCCCGCCCGGATGATCAGCCCGACGTTGGTCTTCTCGAGGAACAGCCAGAGTGCGACCAAGACTACGGCGGTTACCGCGATGACGAACAGCCGATAGACGGGGAAGTTCATGAAACCCAGGTCGACGGCGGCGGCCAGCTGCTTCGGCGGATCGACCGTGAGCCCGATTTTCCCCCACACGAGCTTCACACCCTCGACCATCGCCAGCGACAGCCCGAACGTCAGCAGCAGGGGGTCGTCCGGACCGCGTCCATACAGGCGCCGGATCAAGAGGCGTTCGACCACGAATCCGAGCGTCCCCACGGCCAGCGGCGCCAAGACGAGCGTCAGCCAGAAGCTCTTCGTCAGTCCGAGGATCGAGAAGGCGACGTAGGCCCCGAGCATGTAGAAGGACCCGTGGGCGAAGTTCACCACGGTCATCAGCCCGAAGATCAGGCTGAGGCCGATGGCCAGCAGTACGAGAATCCCACCCAGGACGAGGCCGGTGAAGACCTGAGCGGCGAGTGCCTGCAGCGAGATATCGAGCACGCGGCTAGACGTGTCCCTTTTCCGCGCAGGTCCGGTCCAGCTCCTCGTTGGCCGCCACCTTGCCGATGACGTCGAAGTAGCCCCACTCACCCTTTACCTGCTGGGGCGACCGGACCTTCAGGATCCAGAGGTCCTGGATGGACTTGTTGTCGCACGCCCGCCACCACTGTTTGCCCTTGTAGTGGTCGTACACGTTGTTCTTGCGGAGCGCGTTGGCCACCGCGTCCGAGTCGGTGGATTTCGCCAGCTCGACGCCGCGGGCGACCTCCAGGATGCCGTTGTAGCCGTAGCCGGAGTACGCGTCCGGCGGCGTCTTGAACTGTTTCGTGAAGGCTTCGACGTAACGCTTGGCCTGCGGCAAGGTCTCGGCCAGCTCGTGACAGAAGTGGGTGGCCCCGTAGATATCCTGGAAGACGTCGGCGCCACCTTCCTTCGTGTAGTAGAGGAAGTGAAGCGGCTGGGCGATCTTCGCGTCCTTCTTGAGGCCGAAGCTGATGGCCTGCTTCAGGAAGGGCACGTTGTCGGCGCCCGGAGTGACGGCGTAGATCGCGTCGGGCTTGGCCGCCTGGATCTTCGGCAGATGCGCCGAGAACTCGGGCTTGCCGAGCGGATAGGGCGTGCTCCCGAGAATGGTGCCGCCGAGCTTGGTGATGGCCGCGTTGAAGACGGCGTTGTTCTGCTTGCCCCAGGCGTAGTCGGCGTAAACGACCCACCATTTCTTGCCGAGATTCTGCATGCCGAAGGAGGCCATGGCCCGGCTGGTGATCGTCGGGTTCAGCGCCTCGTGGAAGGTCAGCGTGCTGGTGTCGGGCTTGGCGCTGATCTCGTCGGACTGGCTCACCGAGATGTAGAGCTTCTTCGCCGCCTTCGTCTGCTCGTTGATGGCCATCTGGACGTGAGCGGCGAGACCACCCACGACGAAGTCCACCTTCTGGTTCTCGATCAGCTCCTTCGTGCGCTGGGCGCCGACCGCCGGCTTGAGCTCGTCGTCCCGGAACAGGACCTCGACTTTCCTGCCCATGACGCCGCCCTTGACGTTGAGCTCCTCCATAGCCAGCTGCGCGCCCTTTTGTAGATCCGCGGCGATGGCGGCGAAGGTGCCCGTCAGCGGCAGCGGGAATCCGATCTTGATCGAATCCTTCGTCTGCGCGCGCAGCACGGACGGGAATGCGAGAGCCGCGGTCGCGGCCGTGCCGGTCGCCAGAAATCGCCGTCGATTCATGACTCCCTCCTTGGGGAACACGCGAAACCTTCCGGGTCCATTCGAGTGGGGGAATCATAGGAGCGCCGACGTGGGGTGTCAATCGTGCTAGATTCCCGCCGTGCCGGCCGCCGCCCGTCATGCCCGTCAGGTCGGGGCGCGCGCGAAGAGGCCCGACGACCCTCGCCTCCTCACGGGCCGGGGCCGCTACGTGGACGACCTCACCCTGCCTCGCATGGTCCACGTCGCGATCGTCCGCAGCCCGCATCCCCACGCGCGCGTGGCGTCGCTCGACGTCGAGCGCGCGCGCGCGGCGCCGGGCGTCGCCGGCGTGCTCACGGGCGCCGACGCGGCGCGCCTCTGCAAGCCGTATCGCGGCATCCTCCGTCACTACACCGGCATGAAGACGGGCGCGATGCTGCCGCTCGCCGTCGAGCGCGTCCGCTGTGTGGGCGAGCCGGTCGTCGCCCTGGCCGCCGAGACGCGCGCGCTGGCCGAGGACGCGGCCGCGCTGGTCGCCGTCCGCTACGACGCCCTGCCCGCGGTGCTCTCGCCGGCGGCGGCGACGGTGCCCGACGCGCCCCTGATCCACGCCGAGCTCGGCGACAACCTGATCTACGCGACTGCCGTGAGCAGCGGCGACGCCGACGCCGCGTTCGCGCGCGCGCACCGCACGTGGGCCCGCACGTTC
>WNGH01007279.1_pt1 | contig 11123 bp, 10 predicted proteins | sample 5400631 | NCBI WGS metagenome assembly WNGH01 (sample SAMN13153373, study PRJNA577476) | soil metagenome | isolation source: 115 cm soil or saprolite under Garry oak tree replicate 1 | place: USA:California | collected 2016-06-15 | reverse complement strand
AGAGGCGGCCCATGATCGTGGCGCAGCGCAAAGGGTCGATGGCAGTGGCAGTGCTCCTGGCCTTCTGCTGGTCCTCGTGGTCCCCTGCGCGCGCGGCTGCCCACGGCGCGATCGACGAGCAGATCGCCACGCTCGCGAGTCAAATCGAGGAGGATCCTCAGAACGCAGCGCTCTACCTGAAGCGGGGCGAACTCCACAGCTACCATCGGGACTGGGACGCGGCCATGGCCGATTACGACCGCGCCGCCCAGCTCGATCCGACCCTGGCAGGGGTGGACCTCGCCCGGGGGAAAACGCTGCTGCACGCTGGGTCTCCGACCCGAGCGAAGCGCGCGCTGGATCGCTTCCTGGCCAAGCATCCCGAGCATGCCGGGGCGCTGGCGACCCGCGCACGGGTCCTGGTGATCCTCGGCCAACGCCACGCCGCCGCGGCAGACTACACGCGGGCCATCGCGGCAGCGGAGCGCCTTGACCGACCCAACCCCGAGTACCACCTGGAACGTGCCCGTGCGCTGGCCGCCGAGGGGGGCGGCCACGTCGCCCAGGCGCTACACGGGCTGGACGAGGGCGTCAGGCGGCTCGGCCCGATTGTCGCGCTGCAGCTCTTCGCGATCGAGATCGAGCTCGCTGGAAAGCGGTACGACGCCGCGCTCGCCCGGCTCGAGACCCTCGCGGCACAGTCGCCCCGCAAGGAGGCCTGGCTGGCGCACCGCGGGGACATCCTCGAGCAGGCCGGACGAGCGACCGAGGCCAGGCTCGCCTACGAACAGGCGCTGGCGGCGATCGAGTCGCTCCCCGCGCGCCATCGCACGACCGGAGCGACAGCGAAATTGGAGGCCGAGATCCGCGCCGCGCTGGCGCGAGGAATCGCTCACGTGGAGGCTGCCCAATGAGCCGCGTGAATCGCTGGATCTCCGTCACACTCGCCGCAGTCTGGTTCATTGCAATCGCGCCCCCCGCCGCGCTGGCGCAGACCGTCACACGCGGCCCCTACCTGCAAACGGGAACGCCGACGAGCGTGGTCGTCCGATGGCGCACCGACGTCGCCGCAAATAGTCGCGTGAGCTATGGAAGCGCCCCCGGCAGCCTTACCTCCGCTGTCGACGACCCCACCCCGAAGACGGAGCACGAGGTGACGCTTTCAGGCCTCACGGCCGACACCAAGTACTTCTACGCGGTCGGGACGACGACGGGGATACTAGCCGGCAACGACGCCAGTCACTTCGTCCTCACCACTCCCACGCCGGGCACGCCAAAACCGACCCGTGTTTGGGTTCTGGGTGACTCGGGGACGGCCAATGCCAGCGCGGCCGCGGTCCGCGACGCCTACTTCAACTTCACCGGCACCCGGCATACCGATCTGTGGCTGATGCTCGGCGACAATGCCTACAACAGCGGGACGGACGCTGAGTATCAGGCGGCTGTCTTCAACATGTACCCGACGATGCTCCGAAAGTCGGTGCTCTGGCCGACTCTTGGCAACCACGACGGCGCGTCCGCCAACTCCGCCACCCAGTCCGGGCCCTACTACGACATCTTCACGCTCCCACGGGACGGTGAGGCCGGCGGCGTTGCCTCCGGCACCGAGGCCTTCTACTCCTTCGACTACGGCAACATCCACTTCATCGTCCTGGATTCCTTCGAGACCGATCGCTCGTCCAACGGTGCGATGATGACCTGGCTCAGGACAGATCTCGCCGCCACGAGGCAGGACTGGATCATCGCCTATTGGCACCATCCGCCCTACAGCAAAGGCTCGCACGACTCGGACACCGAGGTGGAGCTCGTCCAGATGCGGCAGAACGCCTTGCCCATTCTCGAGGCCGGCGGCGTCGATCTCGTTCTGGCCGGCCACAGCCATTCCTACGAGCGCTCCTTCCTCATCGACGGCCACTACGGGACCTCCACCACGCTCACCCCCACCATGATCCTGGATCACGGGGACGGGCGACCCACGGGGAACGGCGCCTACCAGAAGATCGAGGGCCCGCACCTGGGCGCCGTGTACACAGTGGCGGGAAGCTCCGGCCAAACGGGCGGCGGCTCGCTGAACCACCCGGTCATGTTTATCTCCCTCAACGTCCTGGGGTCGCTGGTCCTGGACGTGAACGGCAACAGCCTGGACGCCACCTTCCTGGACTCCACGGGCGTCATCCGCGACACCTTCACAGTCCTCAAGGGTGGCGCTCCCGTGCCCGGGAACAATCCCCCCGTGGCCAACAATGACAGCGCCTCGACGAACGAGGACACGCCGGTCACGATCAACGTCCTCGCCAACGACAGCGACCCGGACGGAGACCTCCTGGGCGTCGCCTCGGTGGCCGCGCCAGGCCATGGGACGGCGGTGATCAACGCCGACAAGACGGTGACCTACACGCCTGCCCCGAGCTTCTTCGGCACGGACAGCTTCACCTACACCGCCAGCGACGGTCGCGGCGGAAGCAGCACGGCCACGGTCACAGTTACCGTGACGGCGGTGACGAAGATAGTCCACGAGGAGAGCCAGATCGGCGGGTCAACGCGCGCGCTCACGGTGACGACGGCGGCGAGCCTCACTGGGGTCAGCGGCCATCTCTACCTGGCGGCGATTTCGACCAAGCCGCACGTCGGGGTGATCGGAGTCTCCGGGCTGGGGCTCACCTGGACGCTGGTGCAAGCGCAGTGTTCTGGACGCAACCAGACGAGCGTGGAAGTGTGGACGGCGCGGGGCACCCCGAACGCCAATGGTACTGTGACCGCCACTCTGGCCAAGGTTCCGAGCAATGCAGTCATCGCCGTTTCCCGCTACTCCGGGGCGGCGGCGATCGGCAGCGTGGTCTCGGGGAATACACTCGGCCTCAATGGCGCCTGTTCCGGAGGGAGGGATACCAACGCCTATTCCTTCAACCTGGGCACGACGGTGAACGGAGCGGTCGTGTATGGGGCTGTGGCGACGCGGCACTTGACCCATACGCCAGGGGCCGGCTATCTGGAGCGGGCCGAAGTCCACCAAGGAAGCGGAGGGAAAACCGCCGGCGTTGCGGTGGAGGATAAAGACGTGGCAGCGCCCGCGGCCGCTACGATCGATGGCTCGTTCAGCGGCACCGTGGACTGGGCGGTGGTAGCAGCCGAGATCAAACCCCAATAGCGCCAGGAGCTATCAGGGCGACGGCGGGCAGAAGCGCAGACCTTACCAGATTCTCTTTCATGCGAGGGGTATCCGGAGCCGAGAGTCTTCTTGGAGTCTCAATCGTGGTGGGTCGATGCGCATCATCCCTATCCAGGAGCGCAGATGCACTGGGGGACGTGCTTCCCGTTGATGCGTTTCCGGCGACTCGCTCCATTGTGATGTGAGACTTCAGCTTGTCGGTGATCCAGGGGCCGTATCAATGCGAAGAGTCCAGGTCTTTAATGACGGTCCTGACGGGAGACGAGAAGTAAGGATGACCGCAAATATCGCGACGGGTGATACCAACCCGACCCACTGTTGCAGAATGTACAACACCACACGATGGCCAATGATCGTCCACAATGGGGAATCAATCGGTCAAGTTCGAAAGCACCCTGGGGTTCGTCTCGGTTGATCCATCGTTCGACGCGGTTCCATTCGATGAGACGAAGCACGAGGGCCATGTCCTCTACGAGGGTTCGGGTGGCAGTACGTGGCGTACGCTGACGATCGATACCGTGACGCTCAAACTCTGCAATGGTGACCACAGGTTGTTCTTGCGGACTGGCCGACCCATCGGGGCAGGGGAGGGTTACGGGGTCTTCGTCGTCCGGTTCAAGGTCGAAAATACTCCTGACGCCTGCGCCTCCTAGGCTGCCCGCGCGAAGGTCGAGGGAACCGGCTCAGCGTCGCTTGAGCCGGATGTCCTCGTAGGGGTGCGGGTCGATGGGGAGGCGAATTCCATATACGGGAGGATCCCCAGAAATTCAAAGAGAGTTTCTAAAGAATCCAGGGAAGCTTCTAGAATAGGAAGTTCGAGTGACGTCTGCGCCGCATACACGATCACGCTCGGCGGAAACGTGCTGGTTGACGGCGAGATCATCAAGATCACGCCGACGGCGAGGCCGGGGATCCGGTTGGTGGGAAGGGACGATGACGACGACCGACACGACTCGACGGAGAAGTAGTCGTCAGCGTATCGTATAAAGCCATGACAAAGAGGGTGCCAGGGATAGTCCTTGCGGGGATTGTGCTGACCCTGTTCCACACACATCCCGCCTTTAGCCAATCGAGCGAAGAGCTCAACGCCCTGAGAAACGAGATTGAGGCGCTCAAACAGAGCCACTCAGCCCTTCAGAAGGAGCTGCAGGAACTTAAAAGTCTTCTACAAAGCAGACAGGCTCCGCCCGTACCCCAGAACGTTGTTTTCAGTATCGCTGATGATCCTTTCAAGGGCGAGAAAGGGGCAAAGGTCACACTCATCGAGTTTTCTGATTACCAGTGCCCCTTTTGCGCCCGCCACTTCCGCGAGACCCTGCCACAGATAGAGCGCGACTACGTCGTGAACGGCAGGGTCAAGTACGTCTTCCGGAGCTTTCCGATTGAATCGATCCATCCCTACGCGTTCAAGGCACAGGAGGCAGCGAGCTGTGCCGGAGACCAGGGGAAATATTGGGAGATGCACAACCGACTCTTTGGCAATCAGAATGCTTTGGGTCTGACGGAGCTCCCACAACACGCACAAGCGCTTGGTTTGGACCTGCCACGATTTCAACAGTGCCTCGACAGCGGAAAACATGCGGGCAAAATCAGGAGCGACCTCGCGGACGGGCAGAAGGCCGGGGTGCAGGGAACGCCCACGTTTTTCCTGGGGCTCACCGAACCTAACGACCCAAAAGTAAAGGCCGTCAGGATTATAAGGGGAGCTCAGCCCTACACGGTCTTCAAGGAAGCAATAGACAGTTTACTTTCCACACAAAAATAGCTGCCTCCCCTTTGCATCTCAGCGTCGCTTGAGCCGGATGTCCTCGTAGGGCGCCGAGTACGGGTAGGAGGGGATCAGGGTGAGGCCCGGCTCCTCCACCCTCGGTCCGACGCCGCGAAGGAACCCGTTCTCCCAGATCGGCGCGAACACCACGCGCTCGTGGAGGATTCGTTGGATCTGGTGGAGGAGCTCCTCCCGCTTCTTCCGATCGATCTCTCTGGCCTGGCGGTGAAACAAGTCTTCGACCTCGGGGAGGACGCCGTACGCATACCTCCCGGTCGGCGTCGCGAGCCCCTCGATGCGGGTCGCCGCGTTTCCGCCGGCGCCCTGCGCGCCCAGCACGACGCCGCGGAGCTTCTTCTCCCCCCAGGTCGACAGGAAGGTGGCGCGCTCCATCGTCCTGACGCGCGTGCGGATGCCGACGGCGCTCAGATAGCCGGCGACCGCCTCCGCCATGGAGTTGTAGGGCGGGTTGGGTGTGAGGTCACCGCCGTCGAAGCCGTTCGGGTACCCGGCCTCGGCCAGGAGCTGCTTGGCGCGCTTGGGATCGTAGGGGTGCGGGTCGATGGGGAGCGCGAACTCCATGTGCCGGGGGACGATGTTGCCGGTCGTGCCCGCGAAGCCGAGTTGCTCGGCCTCGTTGATCGCTTTCCGATCGACGGCGAGGCTCGCCGCGAGCCTGACTCGACGGTCGCTCCACGGCGACTTCGGATCCCACTGGTCCACGAAGTCGAGGAAGAAGACCGCGTTGGTCCGTACGGCGGTGAGCTTGAGCCCGGGCGTCCGCTGGACGTCTTCGGCCACCGGGCCGTTCAGGAAGTACGCGATGTCGACCTCGCTGCGCTTGAGCGCGGCCGCGCGTGTCGTCTCGTCGGGGACACTCTTGAAGACCAGGCGCTTGACGCTCGGAGCCTTCCGCCAGTAGCCTTCGAAAGCCTCGAGCACGAGCTCCACGCCCGGGGTGGAGCTCACGAACCGGTAGGGTCCGGCGCCGATCGGAAGCTTCTTGAAGCCCTCATCGCCGACGCGCTCGACGTACTTCTTCGGCACGACCCACCCCGCGCCCGTCGCGGTCGTCCCGAAAAAGGTCATGAAGTCGGGCCACGGCTCCTTGAGCTGGAACCTGACCCGGCGCGCGTCCACGACCTGCACGTCCTTGACCTTGTCTTTGAGCAGCTTTGCGGCCCCGCCGCGATAGCGCTCGAAGGAGAACTTCACGTCCTCGGCGGTGACGTGGTCGCCGTTGTGAAACTTGGCTCCCTGGCGCAGGACGAACTCGTAGCTGGTGCCGTCGGGCGACATCGACCACGACTCTGCGAGGCTCGGCGTGTTGAGGCCGGCGGGCATCGGCTTCACCAGCGCGTCGTGGATCGCGTAGAGGACCATGAACGGGGTGATGGCGGACTCCGTCTCCCCGGGATCGAGCCAGCGAGGGGCGAGGGTCACGTGGACCGCCCACACCATCTGGCCGTCGGAGCCGGCTGCGGCCGGATCCGCCCCTTCCGCCGTTCTGACGGGGGCGGGGAAAGTCCAGATCGAGAGCAGCAGGGCGAGGGCGCTCAGCGGCCGGGTGAGCCGACTCATAACTCGCCTCCTCGGGCCGAAGTCCTCCTCGGGCCGAACTATAAGCCCGCGCCGCGCAGCACCAGCTCGAGGTTCTGCGGCGCCGGCTTTCGGATGCCTCGTTCGACCTCGTGCATGGCCTCGACGACGGCCGCGGAGACCGGCGTGGGCACTCCGTGCTCACGGCCCTGGGCCACCACGTAGCCGTTCATGTAGTCGATCTCAGTGGGCCGGCCCTTGGCGACGTCTTGCGCCATTGAAGAGCGCCAGTTCCGTCGGCTCGCGGAGGCTGGCGTGAGCATCCTGTCCAGGGCCTCGTAAGTCTCTCGCTGATCGGCGCCCGCCCATTGTTCGGCCGTGGCGCCGTTGAACTTGGGCACGCGGTACCCGAGCGCCAGCCCGACGCGCGCAGACTCTGCCGCGAGGTGGATCGTGATCGTGCGCCCCACCTCGCTCGCGGCGACCTCGAGCGAACCGAGCCCCGACATGGCCTGGACGGGGTTGCCCATCGCGTTCGCGCAGAGCTTCGCCCACCGTTCGCCCCAAAGGTTGTCCGTGACCTGGGCTCCGTCGATGACCGAGAGCATCTCCGCCAGCTCGGTGGCGCGCGGCGTGATCCGCCTGTCGTGCTCGCCGGCGCGGAAGACGTCGTGCCCCTTACCCTGCCCCTTCTCTACGCCGCGCTCCACCTGGCCGGGCTTCCAGAGGGCCACGCCGATCTTGGACATCACCAGCCCCACGGCGCGCGAGGCGCCGGCCACGCCCGCCACCACCGGGTCGGGCCAGCAGTTCTGGGCCGCGACCACGTAGCCGTGGGCTGCCAGGTGCCGGAGGGCGAGCTGAGCCGCCCACGCCGTGTCATAGGCCTTCGTGGCGACGAGCGCGATGTCGTAATCGCGCGGTAGCCGGGCTGCCTCGTTTAGATGCACCGCCGCGGGGCGCGCCTCGAACGGCTCGTGCGGTCCCGTCACCGAGATGCCGCGCTCGCGGATGGTCTCGACCTGGTCGGCCCACGAATCGACGAGCGTCACATCGTGGCCCGCACGCGACAGGAACGCTCCGAGGTAGCTTCCGATGGCTCCGGCGCCGATGAAGAGCAGCTTCTTGCCCATGTCGCCCTCCCAGTGGGGTGCATGTTACGTCGCCACGGAATTTCGTAAAAGGGAACTTTCCGCCGAACAAGCTGGTTTCAACGCGAGCGATGCGTCGCCGCAAGGGCAAACTGGGAGGCAACCTAACGGTACGGTGCTCAGTCACGAAAGGAGAGAGCCGTGAAAAGGAGACTGGTTCTCGCGCTCTTGGGTGTCGGGGTCGTGATGCTTTGGGCACTAGAGGCGTTCGCCGTAGATGATAACGGTGCTAACGGGCGCCTTAAGGGGACGTTCTCGTTCCACCTCAGACCCGCCACGAGTTTCGCCCCCTTCTACGACGGCACTGCCGGCAAGCCGAACTCCGGCGTTGCGACGGCGCCCAGGCAGGACATCCTGCGGGTCGGTGTCTTCACGGCCAACGGTGCTGGGGACCTCACGGGCCACGCGATCGCGACGACCGACGACGGGAGCACGACGCTCATCATCGATTTCACCTTTTCCGGCACCTTTACGGTGAACGCTGACGGCACCGGCACCGCGAGCGTCAGTCCTGTGACGATCAACTCTTGCGTGACGGGCGATGGCACGTCGCTGCCCGTCACCACGTGCAGCGGGCTTGAAGGCTCGGAAACTTACGCCTTCGTATTAAACGGCCTCGGCGACGACAAAGCCGTCAGCTTCATCCAGACCGACAATGCGGGAGGTGGGGCCAAGATCTTCCTGACGGGCGAGGCAAGGCGCAGATAGTCCCCCACTCGGAACACAGGGAGGGGCGCGAATTCGCTGCCCCTCTCCGTTTCGTTCGGGCGCCTTGGCCTCCTCGTCATGGTGATCTGCCAGACGCTGGGCTCCCCCCGGGTGATCCCGCCCTCTGAGAGACGAGCATGTCAACCACGGGTGATCTGCGACAGACCCGGCAGGCGGCCGAGGAGATTTCCGCTGACGCCTCCGTCGACGATGAGGTCGTGGCCGTTGACGTAGCGTGCGTCGGGGCTGAGCAAGAACGCGATGACGTCGGCCATGTCCTCCGGCGTGGCCACGCGCCCGAGGGGGACGAGCGCGTCGCGCTCGGCGGCGATCCGCGGGTCGGCGTACACCTTGGCGGTCATGCCCGTGCGCACCATGCCGGGCGACAGCGCGTTGACCCGGATGCCGTCGCGCCCGAGCTCCTGCGCCAGCACCCGCACCAGCATGATGAGGGCCGCTTTGCTGGGCCCGTACGCGCCGAGGTTCGCGTGCGGATTGCTGCCGGACATCGACGCGACGGCCACGATCGCGCCGCGCGAGGCCTTGAGGGCCGGATGGGCCGCCTTGGCGAGGAGCCAGGTCGCCCGCGTGTTGACGGCGAAGAGGCGGTCCCAGTCGTCAACGGGGTAGTGCAGGAGCGGCCCGGGCCGATTGATGCCGGCGTTGCTCACGAGACCGTCCAGGCCGCCGAAGCGGCCGACCGCCTCGCCGACAACACGCGCCGGCGCATCGACGCTACCCATGTCACCGTGCAGAGCCAGCGCCTCCGCGTCAAGTTTCCGAAGCTCTTCGACCAGCCTGTCGAGCTCGGGCGAAGGGCCGAGGTCGACCGCCGCGATCTTCGCCGCCTGGCCCCGCGCGCGGGCATCGCGCGCCAAGCGGAGACAGGTCGCCCGTCCGATCCCGCTGGCTGCTCCCGTTACCAGCACGTGCATACACCCCTCCTCCGGTGCGGCGAAGTGTAATACCTCAGGCCCTCAGCGACCGGCGCAGCCGATCCACTGAAGCGGCTTGTTCGAAGGCGCGCCAACACGGTACAGTAAGCGCATGAAGCTGACCATCGATCTTTCGCCTATGCAAGCTGAGCGACTGCGCCACGAGGCGACTCGCCTCGGTCTCGCGCCGGAGGACCTCGCCCGGGCCGCCCTTGCAGACCTGCTGGCAACCCGAGACGACGATTTCAGGAGAGCCGCCGAACGGGTGCTGCGGAAGAACCAGGAGCTGTACCAGCGTCTCGCTTGATGCGGTATCTCACGCTGGGGGAGGTCGTTGAACTTCACCGCCTCATCCTCAGCGCAACCGGCGGCGCCTCCGGGATTCGCGATTTGGGCGCGCTCGAGTCCGCCATCGCGCAGCCCAAGGCCACCTTCGGCGCCGCCGATCTGTACCCCACGCTGATTGAGAAAGCGGCGGCGCTCTGCTTTGCACTGGTCGAAGGCCACCCGTTTGTCGATGGCAACAAGCGCGTTGGACACGCTGCCATGGAAACCTTCCTGGTCCTCAACGGTACCGAGATCACTGCCGCTGTGGATGAACAAGAGCGCCTCATGCTCGATCTCGCAGCCGGCCGGGTCAGTCGCGGCCTACTAACCGACTGGCTCCGTCAGTACGTCAAACCCTCCGCTTGACCTTGGCCGTCGAGCGCGGTTTGGGACGGTCGTGACGATCCTTGACCACCCCAGGGCCCCCGGCTAAGCTCGACCTATTGAGCAACGGGAGCGATGCCCTCGGTGTTCTCGCCGAGCTCTGGCGCTGGGCCGGCGAGGATCCGGCCGCCCTCGACTCGACGAGGCTGACGGGCGGCGATCCGGTTCTCCCGAGCAACTTCAAGATCGCGACGGCCGCGACGGCGAGCATCGCGGCTGCGGGGTTGGCGGCCGCCGAGCTGTGGCGGCTCCGCGGCGGACAACGACAGCGGGTTGCGGTCGATGCGCGGGCCGCGTCGGCCGCATTCCGCAGCGAGCGTTATCTCCGGGTGGACGGCCGCCAACCTCCCGGCGCATGGCATCCCGTCTCTGGCTTCTATCGAGCCGGAGACGGACGCTGGAGGGATCCGCAGGCGCAAGCAGTCGGCGAGCTGCCGCTCTTCGAGATCGTACAGATCGGCGAAGCTCCGGCTGAGGCGCCCGAGAGCGGCGACAGGCCGCTCGCCGGCGTGCGCGTCCTGGATCTGACGCGGGTCATCGCCGGCCCGGTCTGCGGGCGCACACTGGCCGAGCACGGCGCGGACGTGCTGCTGGTCACCGCCGAGCACCTGCCGAGCATCGAGGTGCACGTCATGGACTTCGGCCACGGTAAGCGCTCTGCGCGCCTCGATCTGCGTCGGGCGGATCACGCGGAGCGGCTGCGGGCGCTGATCCGCTCGTGCGACGTCATCTGCCAGTCCTATCGTCCGGGCGCGCTCGCCGCGCACGGCTTATCCGCTGAGGAGCTGGCGCGGCTTCGGCCGGGCATCGTCTACGTCACCTTGAGCGCCTACAGCCACGTCGGACCCTGGCGAGAGCGTCGCGGGTTCGACAGCCTGGTCCAGTCGGTGAGTGGCATCGCTCACGAGGGCGGGGCCGCAGCGGGCCTGGATGGGCCGAGACACCTTCCCGCTCAGGCGCTCGACCACGCGACGGGATACCTCGCGGCCTTCGGGGCGATGGTGGCGCTCGCGCGACGGGCGCGGGCGGGCGGCAGCTACCTCGTGCGGGTCTCGCTCGCCCAGACGGGGCGGTGGATCGACCGACTCGGCCGAGTCGCCGGCCTGGGCGCTCCCGATCCCCGAGTGGAAGACGTCGACGAATTTCTCCAGACGACCGAGACG
>WNGH01014922.1_pt1 | contig 11125 bp, 8 predicted proteins | sample 5400631 | NCBI WGS metagenome assembly WNGH01 (sample SAMN13153373, study PRJNA577476) | soil metagenome | isolation source: 115 cm soil or saprolite under Garry oak tree replicate 1 | place: USA:California | collected 2016-06-15 | reverse complement strand
ACGGGGCAGTAGACCTCGTAAGTCCCGGCCTTCAGCGTAAGCGTGAGCGTGCCGTTCGCGCCGGGCTGGATCGTCTCTATCTCTCGCTCGATCCCTTGTCCTTCGACTTCGATGGCGTGCGGGATCTGACCGGTGTTGGTGACGACAAACGTCACCGGCCCGGCGGCGATGTTCTGTTGCGACAGCTCCACCTTCCATTCGGAAAGCCGGACGCTGACCTGATTGGGTTCGTGCGATCCGGGCAAGAGTCCCAGTAACAGCAGTAGGATCCGTTTCATATTGACTTCCTCCGCAAGCGGGAAATGAGTGACCAGCCTCGGAGCAAAGGACCGCCATTGCCGCGGTGATATTCCCGGGAATAATTCAGGCGCCGCCGGAGTCTCCACCTGAAGGAGCCGACTTGGAGTTCGAAGCGATCGTGTTACCGCACCTGGATGCCGCGTACACGTTGGCGCGCTATTTGACCCGCAACGACGCGGACGCGCAGGACATCGTGCAGGACGCCTCGCTGCGCGCGCTCAAGTATTTCGGTGGCTTTCGGGGAACGACGGATTCGGACGGGCGCGCGTGGTTTCTCGCCATCGTGCGCAACACGGCCTACACGTGGCGCAACCGGACGCGCGGCGATGCCCTCATCAGCGAGTTCAACGAGGAACTGCACAGCGAGGAAAAAACGACACACGATCCCGTGGCTGCGGTGGATTTGCGCCAGGCGCTCGATGCGCTGCCGCTGGAATTCCGGGAAGTGATCGTGCTGCGGGAGCTGCAAGGATTGTCCTACAAGGAAATTGCCGACGTCACAGGCGTGCCCGTCGGCACCGTCATGTCCCGGCTCTCGCGCGCCCGCAAACGTTTGCAAGAGGCATTGACATGACCCATCCGAATCTCGAAGCCCAGCTCGATGCCTATCTCGACGGCGAGCTCGCCGCCGCGGATGCACGCGCGCTCGAGGCCCATATCGCCCAATGTTCGGAGTGTGCGCGCTGGCGTGACGACCGGGTGACACTGCGCGCGGCGATCAAGTCGCAGATTCCCGTCCTGCGGGCGCCGGACGTCCTGCGGCAGCGCGTACGGACTCAGATCCGCTCCGGCTCGCGCTTCCGAGCGATAGTTGTCTGGCGCTCCCTGGCGCTCGCCGCGTCAGTGGCTGTGGTCGCGTTCGGCGGCTGGCAGCTGGGGTTGCAGCGAGGGCGAGGGGAGTCGCTCGCCGCTGAAGTGCTGACGAGCCACATTCGCTCGCTGATGCCGGGGCACCTGACCGACGTGCAGTCGTCGGATCAGCACACGGTGAAGCCGTGGTTCAATGGAAAGCTGGATTACTCGCCGCCGGTGTACGATTTCGCCGGACAAGGGTTTCCGCTGCTCGGCGGCCGGCTCGACTACGTCGGCGGCCGACCTGTGGCGGCGCTGGTGTATGGCCGGCGCCAGCACGTGATCAACGTGGTGTTGTGGCCGAGGGATCGCGACCCACGCGCGAGCGCTCCCGCAGCGCAAACGCGCCAGGGGTACCACGTGCTGCGTTGGGTGACGCCGGACTACGTCTATTGGGCGGCGTCCGACCTCGGCCTCGCGGAGCTGCAAGACTTCGAGCGACTACTCTTGCAGGCGGATTCGGCGGCTGCGCCACAGCCTCGCTAGCGGTTGATCCAGTACGACAGCTTCACCAGGAAGCTGTTGTCCGGGCGCAGGTCGAACAGATCGTTCAGATCGCCGCTGAAATTGCGCGTCCCCTCTACTCCCGTCGATCCACGGCGGCCCTGACTCCACACGAGAAATAGCGTGGATCCGGGCCGATACTCCCACCGGAACACAACATTCGAGCGGAACTGCTTGAAGTTGAACCCACCGATGTTATTGGTGAACGCCGTGTCCCCGTACGCTTGATAGCGGCTGTCATAGTCGGCCGCGCGCGGGTTCGCCGACAGCTCCCGGACGTTGCCGAAGGTGCCCTTCGAAATGAACGGCTGCGCATATACCTGCAGCGACATGTTCGCCGTGAACGGATAGGTGACGCGCATCGTCAGCGCGAGCTGCTTCTGCTCGAGGTGCCCGAAGAGGTAGTGCGTGACGTTGCTCGTGTCGTGAGTGGAGCCCAGCGACTGAACGTCGTTGGTGCGGCGTGAGTAACTCGGCGACAGCGCCGCGGTCACGCGCGACGCGATCTTGAAGTCGAGCTCCGGCGAGAAGCTGAAGTTGTGCGACCGCCCGCCATTGCTCCGGGACCAGTTGAACCAGAGATAGGGGACGATCGCCTTGCGGTCGTCGCCGTTGATCCCCAGCCAGGGCGCAAGGTAGGAATCCTGCCGCACTGCGGGCCCACCCCGCGCGCAGTCGTAGCAATACGTGGTCCCCAGTTGTCCGATGGTCCCACCGAAGTGGAGCGACCACGTATTGAGGAAGGTCGTGTGCGTGTTGGTATTGAACGCCCGTTCCTCCGGCAGGCCAGCAGTGGTCCAATACTGCCACCAGTTGAAATTCCACTGGAAGCGCTGATAAAACCGGCGTTTGTGGCGATCGAAGTATCCCGCCCACGTGCTCCAGGCGATCTGATCGGCACGCTGCAAGTACCCGAGGTCGTTGATCTCGAAGCCGGGGGACCGGCGCTCCACATTCGATTGAAACAAGACGTTGCCCGCGACCTTGCCGAACTGCAGCATTTCGGCGTCACCGGAGAGCGACGTCCGCGTCGAGTCGAACCGGAGCGCGTCGGGGCGCTGGTAATAGTGAGTGGCGTCAAGCTGCGTCGAGGTAATTGCCTGTGCGCTGCCGGCGACTCGGCTGAAATCGATCGCACCGGAGAGCTCATAGCGGCCACCAGGGAAGCGGTGGCGGAAGTCCGCAGCGCCGACGTACGCACTGCGATGCAGATACGGCGAGCTCCAGGAATCGTTATCGCGGTTGACGGCGGTAATGATGCCGCCTACGCTCGACTCGCCCTTGCGCAAGTCCTGCCGCAGCCGCAACACGCCGTAATTCGTCGCCGGTTCGATCGTCACGCCGCCGACACCGGTCTCATGCGCCGTCACGGCATCGAGCGCCCCGATCGCCAGGCCTCCGGGCAGGCGCCCGGTGAGCTTCGTGGCGCCCAGGATCGTCGTGAACGCCGCCGACGTGGTGTCGGAGTAGACGCCGGCCAGCTCGGGCGCGCGGCCGATGCGCCGCGAGTAGACCAACCCCTCGCCCGTGCTGCAGTCGTTCACGGCCGTGCAGTTGACGTTGAACTGGAACGTGCCCGCGCCCTGAACGAAGAACGGCCGCCGCTCCTGGAAGAATGTCTCGAACGCCGAAAGGTTGAGGACACCAGGGTCGGCCTCGACCTGGCCGAAGTCGGGATTGATCGTCGCGTCGAGCTTGAGGTTCGAGGCGACGAGGTACTTGAGATCCCCACCCACGGTCACGTCCTGCGTGCGTCCGATACCGGTGCTGGTGAACTCGGACACGTTCTTGGTGACGAGATACGGCGCGGCCTCGAGCCGGCGCGGCGCCTGAAGACCTTCCAGGCCGTCAATTTCGCCGAACTGCGAGACGAACCCGGCCTGCGACTGGCGTATCAGCGGCCAACTCGCGCGCTGCGCATAGCGGTACATGTTCCGGTCCACGGTGAAGCCGAATGTGTTGCTGCGTTGGCGGCCATAGGGCAGCTGCGACAACGGAATGCGGAACTCCGCGGTCCACCCCAGCGAGTCGATGCGCGTCGCGACGTCCCACACCGCGTCCCAGGCGAAGTCCTCGTTGCCGTCATTGTAGATCTGGGCGTCGAGCTTTACGCCTGACGGATTGACCCCGAACTCAAAGCCGGAGCGCCGATCGAGACGTAGAGGTTGCCCGCATCATAGGCGACTTTCGCTTCGGTCGGCAGCTTCGGGGTCCCACCTTCGGTGGGCCGCCACTCCTCGAATTCCGTGATGGGCTTTGCCTCGCGCCAGACGGCGTCGTCGTCGCGCCCGTCAATGATTGGCGGCTGCGCGGCGCGCGTGGCCGTGACGCTCTTGGGACCGGCCGGCGACCGCGCGCCCGCTGGGCGAGCGGCATGATCGGGAGACTGCCCGGCAAGCGTGACGGCTGCGAGGAGGGGCAACGCAAACAGCATGATGGCTTCCAGGGTGGTTTCCTGGTTTGATGACGAAAGCGCGAAAATGGTTGTTTCAGGGGGGCTTAGATATGCGAACGGCGAGCCCTGGCCAGACGGCTCGCCGTACGCTCCGGAGCTTGGTGTTGCGGAATGCTACCGTGCCAGCCCTCGCACCGCTGCCGCCAGCGCCAGCACCCGCTTCGCGTCCCGGGACCTCGTGGCATCCTGGTCGAGCTGCGTGGCAAGCGATGTCAGGGCGCGTCGTGACATCGTCCGCTCCGCACTCGTGAGCATCGTCCGCGCGGCGGCAATGCGGTCCGCGGGCAGGCCCTTCGAGCGCTCGAGTTGATCGAGATACGCGCGCGCCACCGTGAAGCTCGCCGGCCACGTGAGACGCTGCTGATCCTGGACGTTCTGGTACGCGACCTTCACCAGCTTCGCGGCGTCGATCTCGTTCTGTGTCAGCAGCGCGTTCGGCTGCAGCTCAAGCACATCGAGCCCGCGGGCGATCTCGGTGCTGTAGATGTAGCCGTTGTACCAATAGGCCGACCAGCTGCCCGCCATCTCGAGCTTGGTCGAGTCCATCGGACCGCGGTCGAAGTACGCGATCTCCACCGGATGCGTGGGATCGGTGAAATCGAACACGGAGATGCCGCCCTGATACCACCCCTGGACCATGATGTCGCGACCGGGGACGGGGATCAGGTTCCCGTTGTGCGCGACGCAGTTCTCCGCCGAGGTCTGCGGAGCCGGCAGCTTGTAGTAGTTGCGGAACGTGAGCGTGCGGCTTGCGACGGTGAAGATCGCATCGGCGCCCCATTGCGGTTTGTCGGTCGCGCGGCAGCGTGGCGCGATACCGCCGCCCCATTCGTCGGTGAAGATCACTGTACTGCCGTCGTTGCTGAACGTCGCCGAGTGCCAGTACGCGAAGTTCGAATCCGAAGCCGCGGCGACGCGGACGGGGTGAGCGGGATCCGTGATGTCGAGGAGCAATCCGTAGCCGGCGCACGCGCCACCCGCGATGGTGAGCTCCGGATAGACGGTGATGTCGTGGCACTGATCGGGGCCGTGGCGCACGCCGCCGGGACCCATGGGTGCGAGAAACTCCGCGTCGATGATGCCCTGGATGGCGCCGCGCAGGGCGGTGCTGTCAGCGCCGTTGGGCGCCGTTCTGCTGTGACTGCGCGCTACGCTATCGAGCATGGGGTTGACGAATTGTGGCGGGAGTACGATGGGCAATCCCTGAAACTTGATGACGTACGCTCCCGTCGCCTGCGCGGAATCCGCGAAGTGTTGTGCGGCGGCGGAGTCCGAGGGGGTCGCCCCATGCATCGGCGGCGCGACCAACGCTTCGAAGATCCGCGGGCGGCTCACGACGCTGGCCGACTCCGGGTGGGCCAGCGGCACGCGGATGATGTCGATGCGGAACCGCGCGGACGCCGTGTCCTGCTCGGGCAGTGCCGACGAACACCCCGCCAGCTCCTCGGCCGGACGCACCGGCGCCTGCCCTGAGACATAGATGTAGACCACGCTCGTGTCCTTCGGATCGGTCACCAGCGTGTGGGTGTGGGACCCGCGGCAGGTCTGCACGTTGGCAAGGATGCGCGGGTGATTGAGATCGCTAATGTCGAGCACGCGCACGCCGCGGAAGCGTTGTGGGCTGACCTGTTCCTGGATGCCTTGCGCGCCGCAATCAACGCGTCCGTTCTGTGACTCGCCTGAGAGGAACAGCAGGTTCTTGTAGACGGACACGTCGTTCTGCTGCTCGGGGCATGTCTCCGCGTGCACGAGCTTCGGACCGCTGGGATCGGCGATGTCCCAGATCGAGAAGCCTTGGAAGTTGCCCTGGATGACGTAGTGCCCGGTAAACGCCAGGTCCGAGTTCATGTAGTCGAAATTGCCCGGCTCAGCCGGAATGAACGTCGCCGTCGGCCGGCTCGCAGAAACGAGGCGCATGTTCCAGGCGGCCTGGGCGGCGTCCCACCATCCCGCTCGCAGTCCGACGCGTGGATCGGGTGAGGGAGGGCTTTGGGCGTTCAGGCGAGGAAGCACAAGGAGAAGCGAGGTGATCACGGACGGCCACAGCGGCGGCTTATGCACGATGCTCTCTCCGGTCATGTCGAGGGCGGATGAACGTATCGGCGTATCAAAAAAAAGCAACGTAGAGGCACTTTCATACTGGTACGATGCGCGCGCGCCCCGGTCCGATGCGCGTGTACCACACTCTGCTGCGCGCATGTAGCACCAGCAGTCCTGGCCGGGGTAGCTCACCTTGGCCCGAAGCTTGCCCGTACGCAAGGGCATGAACAATCGCACTGCAATCACTCGCCTATCGGTCCTGTTGGGGTTCGCGTTGCTCGGCGCCGGCTGTCGCGACGCCTTTGACCTGGATCACCAGAGTCCGGCGGGGCTGAACCGGATGAGCCCGTCGTTCGCGACCATTAGCGGAGCTTCGAGCCGCATCACTCTCGATCAGGCCGAGGCCGGACAAAACGTCCAGGTGCTATGGAGCAACGGCGGCACACACGTGGGCAGGGAGTTCGCCCAAAACCCACACCTCGGTGACGCAATCATCGCCACCTTCGTTTGGCCTGGCTCGACCAACACGATCACGACCGTGACCGACCACCTCGAGGACGGGACTCCCGTCGGCAACACCTACACGCTGGTGGACTACGTCACCGCCAACGGCTGGTCGATGGCGACCTACGTCGCGACGAACGTCCGCAACTTCCCGGATCCCGCGCCCAGCCCCGACAAGAATCTAGCGGTGCACGCCATCTTCTCCGACCAGTTTACGGAGGGCGGAGAAATGATCTCCGCGTACAGCGGCGTGAGCGCGTCGTTGGCGAACGCGGTGGGGGCGCACCATGCCGCTACAGGGACCGGCTCGACGACGACGATCGCCGATCCGGGCGCGATCCCGGTCAACGCGGGCGCCCTCGCCTACGGGTTCACAATGGCGAACGCGGTTGTGAATCTGACCGACGCCCCCGGCTTCTCGGTCATCACCTTCGCGTGGGACTCGGTGGCGAAGTTCGAGGGGCAGTATCAAGTGGCGGCCGCTACCGGTTCCGCCGAACCGCAGTGGACCTGGTCCTTCCAGTCACCGAGTACCTGGTTTGCCGACGTCGTCGCCTTGAATCCGCAGACGGCGCACCTCGCGTTCCTGGTCCAGCCCAGCAGTACGCTGCTGCCGGGCGCGACGATTTCGCCGCCGGTGCAGGTTGCTGCGGTCGACGATCAGGGGAACACGGTCACCGGCTTCGTCGGCCCCGTTACCATCGCGATCGCGCACGACGGCAGCCTGATGCAGAACGCGCGGCTGTCGGGGACGACGGTCGTGACGCCATCGAACGGCGTGGCGGCGTTCGCGGATCTGAGCATCGACGAGCTGGGCATGGGCTACACGCTGCGAGCCTCCGCGGACAGCTTGACGAGTGTGATCAGCACCCCCTTCAACGTCGGCGTACCCAACTTCTAGTCTCGCTCATCTCTGCGGTGCCCCGGTCCACACCGGGGCACTGCGCTCACCATTCAGGAAGGGCAATACCGTGGGTACCAGCGCCGGCGACATGAAGATTTCGTAATGCGTGAGGTTGGGCAGAATCGCGAGCCGGTTTTGCGACATATGCTCACGCTGCCATCCCGCGTCTTTCAAACCCCCGCCGAGCAGTTGATAGAAGCTCACGATGTGCTCCGGACGAATCATGTCCGCATCGCCGTACACGAGCATGACCGGTCCCTTGAGCTTCTTGACGTCCTCCGACCAGTCGAACGGTTGGCGCATCATTTCGCCCATCCGATCGAGGAGCCGCGGGAAGTCCTGTGGCCGAGGTGCAACGGCTACGTAGGACTTGTACATCGGCGTCTCTTTCATCGCGTCCGCTATCGGGGCGCCGACGGCCGCCTGCTGTGGCAGCATCTCAGGATAGAAGCCGTTTTGCGCATACGGTGTCGACACCAGCACGACGCGACGCACGACCTCGGGATGCTGCACCGCGAGCCGCAATGCCGCGCCACCACCCATCGAGTAGCCGAAGACGTCGACGGTGTCATGGCCGAGTTGCTTCACGACCGTCGCGAGGTCGTTTCCAATATCGATCAGGCTGATGGGGCGGTCTGTTAGAGCGGTCCTGCCATGGCCGTACAAGTCGACGCCGATGACCTGACGACCCTTCGCCAGGGCTGGCAGTATCGGTCCGAACATCCCGATGGAGCCAAGCCCGCCGTGTAACACGAGCAGCGGAGCTCCCCGACCGTAGATCTCGTAGTAGTAGCTCACCCCGTTCGCCGGGACGTATCCCGTGCGCACTGGCTTGAGTTGCGCCGCGGGTTGCTGTGCGCGAACCGGCGCGCAGGCGGCCAGCATCGCCGCGATGGTCAAGGCGAAGGTCGACGCCACAAAGTCTCCTATTATGGGTTCAAATGAGCGTCGAACGACCCTGTCTAGAATCGACAGCGACACTGTGGCTTAGACGCCGCCGCGCCCCTCCGCGAGGCGTAAGCCGGCCTCCAATACTTCGTCCCGCCCGACCATCACGCCGCGTCGCGTGCGCTCGATGCGCACCGTGGCTCGAACGCCGATCAAGTGGTGTTGGGTTCCGTCATGCTTCACCACCCGCATCCCCGTCCATTGGATTGTGTATCCGCCCGGTACGGAGAATGGGTTGATATTGCTGTTCGTTCCGGCCGTCGCCTGCCCGACGATGACGCCCAGCCGCTCGCCCTCGACGAATCCCATCACTGACTCGGCGTAACTAATCGCACGGCCATCGGTCAGGAATGCGACTCGCCCGGCGATGTGAGGCACCGCAGGTTGGAGAGCCCATCCCTCGAGTTCGAATCCAGACGGGCGTTCGTGATCCGGATAGATGATGCGCGGGATTTGCATCCAGTGTGACGTGTCGGGCCCGCTCAGCAGGTGCGTGAGAATGATGTGGTTGCCCGCGGGGTACCCTCGCAGGTCGAACACGATGCCGCGGGCGGCCGCAAGCGCGTCGAGCCGTGGCCGAATCTCGTCCCACGTCGCGCGGCTAAGGTCCACGTACATGATGCCGGGCGCCAGCGCGGCGATCGGTGGCTCGTCCGACGACGGAAAGCGTCGTCCCGGTCCGCGCGTGACGGTGACGTCGAGCTGGCGGCCCTGCCGCTCGAGTGAGAGTCGGACCGGCGTACCACCCGGGCCGGCGCCCACGACCTCGGTCGTCGCGCGCCAGCGCTTCCATTGAGGAGACCCCGAGATCTCGTCCTCGGCGGCCGCCACCAGCGTCGTCACCGGCGTGCCGTCGATCGCGACGACAGCGTCCCCGCGTTGCACGAGAGAGTCGCCGGACGCGGTCACCACAGCTTGTCCCTCGATCCATTCCATCTGGATCGGGAGGAACCCGTCGGGAGAATACCGTGGGTGATACACGCGCCCGTGGCCATCCTGCAGCCGCGCCATGAGCCGGTTCAGCGAGTGAAGCAAGGTGGCTCCGTCGCGTGCCGCCCGCGCGCTGGCGAGCCCGGAATCGAGCTGCGCCTCCCAATCAACCTTGACCACGTCGAAATAGGGATAAAAGTGCTCGAACACGTTCCAGGCGATGAGCATGGCTGCGAGCCGCGTCCGCTCGTCCTGTGGATCATCCACTACGTAGCGAACGGCCTCGAGCGCACGAGACAGCCGTTCGAGCGTGTCCGGGGCGGAGTGCGGCAACGTTCCGAGCGAGTCGCTCCACAGTGTGAGGGGAATGCGCGCCCGCAGCCCTCCGCCCAGCGTCCGGTCGACCGCCTCACCGGGCGCCGGCCGGGAGTCGAACAGGGCACCAGAGAGCGTGTCGGTGTGCGTGGAAATGCGCAGGGCACGCTTGCCTTCGGCGACACGGTCCGTCGTGACCGCGAAATCGTAGCCGGGGCTGCGGGCAAACCAGCCCACCAGGTTCTCGGCGGCTTCGAAGCCGGGGTTGGCGATCGAGACTGGTGACTGCGATCCGTCCCTGTTCTCGACGGTTAGCTCGAAATCGTCGGCCAACAGCGTTCCGACGCCCGCCAAAAACACACCGAAGACCACCTGGCGTGCGTCGCGATCCACAACCCCGGTGATGTCGAACGCCCGCCACTGTTCGTTCGTGATCGGGCGATCGTTCATGTTCTCGAAAAACCCGGGCTGGTTGTTCGCCCGATCTACGCGCAGCCAGAGGTGCCCGCCCCCGCCGTGCCCTCCTGGCGCGAGTCGCACTTGTGCCCGCAGCCGCACGCGTTTGCCGACGAGCGCCGCCGCATCGACGCTTTGGACGATGGTACCGAACCCCTCGCCATCAGCCGGTACGGCGACGCTGCGGTTGAGTCTGCGACTGCGGTACGGAGACGCCTTCGACCAATCCAGCCGGAGGCCGAGATGCTGCCAGGCGACCAGCTTTAGCCCTGTCGTGTCCGGCGGCCGCCATGGCGCGGCGGGAATGACTCCCTCAGGATAGATCTGCAGGGTCGGCGCAATGGGGCGGAACAGCTCCTCCAACCGTGTTCGGAGGACGTCACGTGACGGCGCGTCCCTCACACGGCCAACACCAAAGACGGCGAACTTGTCCCAATCGAGATCGCTCGCCGCGTCACTCGGGTGGAAGAAGCGGACATAGCCGTACAGCTTGGCAAACGCTCGTACATTCACGAGCGCCGTGGAGGCCTGCACGGCCGGCCTCGGCCGTCCGCCTAGCAGCGGGCCGGTTAGCACTGCGACGATGGCCCAAGTGCTCCGTACCAGTGATTTGGCCACTATGCCCTCGGCGCCGCCGGCTTGGCGGCGTAAATGAAGTCGTAGTAATCCCGCATCGTCAGGCCGGTGGAGGCTTCTTCGTCGACGATCACGATCGCGTCGCGATGCAGCTGCAAGGCGCTGGCCGTCACCATGCTCGTCACTGGCCCTTCGACGGCCCGCCCGATCGCCTTAGCCTTGGTCTTGCCGCTGGCGACGAGCACCAGTTTGCGCGCGTCGAGGATCGTGCCGACGCCCATCGTGATCGCATACACCGGCACGTCCTCGCGGCGCTCGAAGAACCGCGCGTTGTCGTCGAT
>WNGH01006474.1_pt1 | contig 11125 bp, 16 predicted proteins | sample 5400631 | NCBI WGS metagenome assembly WNGH01 (sample SAMN13153373, study PRJNA577476) | soil metagenome | isolation source: 115 cm soil or saprolite under Garry oak tree replicate 1 | place: USA:California | collected 2016-06-15 | reverse complement strand
CCGGATGCGGACTTCTCATCCTCGGCCATCGGCGTAATCCTTTCCGGGAAGCCCGCAGCAGCCGCTGCCACCACCAGATCATTCCCGCCCAGCCGCAGGTAACGCCCGCGATGCCCGCCCAATACCCGGTCATGCCGCATATCGGGCGCCAGGTTCAGCCTGATGCAGCCGTCTCCGCGGCTGGGTGCCGCATCGACGAGCACCTCGGGCAATGGCCAGCGCAGGCTGACGGCCGAGCCGGGCACGTACGCCAGTTCGCCGGCCGAGCTGGAGCGGCTGTTCCAGGGGCACATCGAGCGGCTGCTGCCGCATCTGCCGCGCTACTTCGACCGGGTGCCGGCCGCGCCGTTTCTGCTGCGCCCGCTGGATGCCTCGCTGAGCGGGCTGACGTACGGATACTACGAGCCGCCGGGCGCCGGCCGGGCCGGCTACTACCATTACAACGCCGCCAACCTGCCGAGCCGGCCGCTGCTGCAGGCAGCCAGCGTGATCTGCCACGAGGGAATGCCGGGCCACCACATGCAGCTCGGCCGTCAGGCCGAGAACACCGTGCTGCACCCGATCCGCCGCCAGATGACGGAACTGCGGACGTTCGCGCTCAACGGATACATGGAGGGCTGGGCGGAATACGCGGCCGGCTTGTGCGACGAGATCGGCCTGTACGCCGATCCAGCAGACCGGTACGGGCGGCTGTCGTCGGAGCGTTTCCACGCTGCGCGGCTAGTGGTCGACACCGGGCTCAACGTACTCGGCTGGCCGCGCGAGCGGGCCGCGGCATACCTGCGCGCCAGCGGGTTCCTTGCCGACATTGAAATCGGCACGGAGCTGCTGCGCTACGCCGTCGATGATCCCGGCCAGGCCCTGGCATACCACCTGGGCCACTGGTACCTGCGCGAACTACGCGGGACCCGCAACCCGCGACAGTTCCACGAGGACGTCCTGGCCGAAGGACCACTGCCCCTGGCCATCCTGGGCCGCCAGCTGAACGGCGAACCGCCACGCCCCGAAGGCGGGCAGAACCGCGTCCGTATCAATCCCGTACGCGCAGCCCAGGGCCACCAGGCATGCGACAGGGAACCGCGCCGATAACGGCGCGCAGGTGTGCGGCGATCAAGGTATCCGTACCTTGCCGGCGCCCCGGCAGTCCTTTGTTTCAGGTCCAAAGAGAGCGGTCTACGAGTCTGCATAGTTATGCATCGCCCCCCCTGCACCCAGAATGCCCTCATGGGTGCTGCAGACAGTAGGGTGTCGTCCCGGATCGTTATGGCTGTGGCCGCCAGTCCATGACGTTCCCGCGGAAACGCCTTGTGCAGGATTTCACAAGCCGTTTCCGCGGAAACGCCTGCTCCTGCCGCGATCGGGGTTACCCGGGGCCGGCGGCCTGCCGCAGCACGGTGATGGCAGCACGTGCGGCGTCTTTCTCCATCCGGCGCCAGGGGAGGCCAGCCGCCGCATGGTAGGGCTGGGCGGGCAGGTCAGGCGGTATCAGCCCGATCTGCCGCCTTCCCCGGAACCGTGGCGCGTCCGCCGCGCCGCTCAGCGCGACCGCGACGGCCGACCCCGTCCTAGTCACCACGCCTATCACGATCGCGCCGCCCGCCACCCCGCTGACGGTAGGCGACCGGCCCGCCCGCCAGCAACCCCGGCAGCCGGGCCGGGCGCACGCGACGGCGCCGGGGCACCTCCACACTCACAGGCAACATTTCACCCACATGCCGCAGACAGGGCGCCAGCTCCGTCGCGACGCCGCCGTGCCGTGGTGAGGGTGCTGACCCGCCTGGTCGGCGTCAGCGTCTGACTCAGGTGCCGTCGGGCGCGGCATAGCTGCCTGATCTGCGCGCCGGAGTCTGGCCTGCCGCGGGGTCCTCCCATCTCCGGCCCTCGTTCGAAGAGGAGCTGCGGCTTCTGGACTACCTAGACGGCGGCCCAGGAGCGCGGGAGTTTGCCGCGAGCGTTGCCGGTCACGGTTATTCCCTCGCGAGGCGCCGGCGTCGTCCTGGATACTCCATATCGATGACCAGGTATGACGACCCGGCGACGTTTCGCGGGCAGCTCCAGCGCGGGCGCGGCGGCGCGCGGCGCCGTGCCTCCGCCGAACCGGGAGCCGGCGCAGCGGTGTACGAGTGCGTGATCAACGACCCGCGCTGGGACCGGCAGGTCGAGCAGCGAGATAGCTATCTCGCGGGGCTGATCCGGCAGCTGAACTTGCCGCTGATGCCGATCGAGCAGCACCTGAACGCATTCGACGGCGCCGACGCGGCGGGCATCGATCTGGCGTTGCAGGTCCTGGCGTTGCTGCCGTTCGCCAGCCGGCAGGATGCCGCCGCCGTGCTGCGGGGCTATGCGGTCGGAGGAAAGCACTGGCATGCGGCGCTGGAGGCGATCGGCTACAGCGGCGTCATGAAGCTACCGGGGATCTGGGACGGGCTCGCCGATGACATCGTGGCCAGCCATGACGACAGCCAGCTCGCAGACGTGGTCTGCGCATTCGAGCCATGGACCACATTCGCTCAGACGCAGCCCCGGATCCAGCGCCTGCTTGAGGACAGGGCATCTGCCCGGCGGCCCGCGCGACCGCCGGCCGCGGGCATGGCAGACCGGCAGAGGATCCGTGACGCCCGAACCGAGGATCTGCTCCAGGACACTGCCGCGGGCGGACCCGCAAGGCGCCAGGCCCTGGAGGAGCTGGGACGCCGCGGCGAGACACTGGTGCTGGACCTGGCTGAGGATCTCGGCCTGCGCAACGCGGCCGGATGGATTCCCGGCATGCCGCAGGCACTGCATCACCTGGGACCTGCCGCCGTTCCGCGCGCTCGCGCCTGGGTCTGGGGCTGCGGCGACAGCACCCTGGCTGGCTTCGGGATACGCGTCCTGGCTGAGCGCGGAGACGACAGCGACGTCCCGGCCCTGCTTTCGGCCTTGCACCGTGATGTCGCCGGCGAAGACTGGTGTTCGGCGGAGATCCCCGCACGGGGCCTGGGCAGGCTGAAAGCCAGCCAGGCAGCCCGCGGCCTCGCGGCGGCCTGGGAGAGCACTGTTCACTCGCTGGCCCGTGAGGCTTTCCTCGAAGGCCTTCAAGGGTGCGCGCCCCGAATCGCTGAATCCTTCGCCGAAGAAGGTCTCTACGACTGCGAACCCTCAGTGCAGCGCCTCGCGTGCACGGCAGCTCCCGATGGCGAACTCGTCCGGACACGGCTCCGCGAGCTTGCCAGCGACCCGCTGACTCCACAGGCCCGCGACGCGGCGGATACTCGTCTTGCGATGCCTGTCCCCTGCGAGCGCGCAAAGAGCCGCCGATATGCCCGTATTGGTCGGCAGAGTATTTCCCTGCCGGTCGTCGGCAGGTACCGTCAGCGGCGCCGTGGGTCCGGCAGGTCGTCGTCGGAAAGGTGAGGCCGGATCGTCCTGGCGGGGGACGCGGCTGATGCGCTGCGCCCCGTACGGTATCTCGCGTGGATGTGATCAGCTGCGAGAGCCTGACCAAGCGGTTCGGGCCGACGATCGCGGTCAGCGAACTTGATCTGACCGTCTCCTCTGGCCTGGTCTATGGCTTTCTCGGGCCAAATGGCGCCGGCAAGACCACGACCATCCGGATGCTGCTCGGCCTGATCGCACCGTCTGCGGGGCAGATCCGCCTGCTTGGCCGGCGCCTCCCCGACCCGCTGGCCGTGGCGCAGGCCGGCTCGATGATCGAGGAGCCTGCCTTCTACCCGTGGATGACAGGGCGGGTCAATCTCGAAGTGCTCGGTGCCACCGGAGGCGGCTGCGCTCCCGGCGAGGTCGGCAGGGTCCTTGGCCTCGCCGGCCTGAGCGAGGTTGCTGCCCGGAAGGTCAAGAACTACTCCCAGGGCATGCGCCAGCGGCTCGGGATAGCCGCAGCGATGCTCGGCCGCCCCCGGTTGCTGATCGTCGACGAGCCGACCAACGGGCTCGACCCGGCTGGCATCAGGGAAATCCGGGGCCTGCTGCGCGGCTTGGCCGCAGAAGGGACGACAGTATTCCTGTCCAGTCACCTGCTCGCCGAAGTTGAGCAGGTGTGCGATCGGGTAGCCGTGATCGTCCGTGGCCGGCTCGTCGAGGAAGGCGCGCCCGCGACGCTCGGCGCGATCAGGCGGCGGGTCCGGGTCGAGGTCCGTGCCGCGGACAGCGGGGACAGCTCGCCACGACGGCGATCACAGCAGGCTCGATGCTGCTCGCACTCCTGGTCGCCGGCATTTCGGGCATCGGGCAGCTCTCTCCGGCGTCGTTCGTGCAGGCCTGGATGAGCTTTGACACCGCAGGCTACCTGCCCACCAACTTCTGGAGCAGGTTCGTCAGCGGCGGGCCGCAGCCCGGCCAGCTAGCCGGACTGCTCGGCATCGTGCTCAGCGGCGCCGTCGCGGCAGTCATCGCCCGCTGGCGATTCTCCGCCGACGTGACGGTCTGACCGCCGGGCGGCGACAGATCCCCGGCCCGGCACCCAGCACGCCGAGCGAGCCGCCTGCGTAGTCAGGCCTGCCAGCCGGCCATGGGGCCCGCATTGGCCGTCATGCAGGCGACCGCCCGGCCGGGCAGCCCGGCGCTCAGCGCAGTCGGCGCACCTCCGGTCCCTGCCGGCGTGGTTGCCGAAGCGAGGAACGAGAGCCGGATGCTGCTGCAGGCCGGGCTGCTCATCGGGATTGGCTTTCAGCGGGCGAATGGTGGCATCTCGCCCGGCTTGATGAGCGGGCCGCTGAGCTGGATGTGGGCGATCCGCCAGTCCTGACCCGCGCGGACGGCGACCAGGCCCAGCCGGAACGAGCCGCTGGTGTCGCGTCCCCTCGCAGTGGTTGTTTGCCGCTGGACGGCCTCGACGACTGCGGTGTCAGGCGGGTCGCCATAGATCCTTACGTGCGGGTCGAGTACCTCGAACTTCTCGTTGTGCAGGTCACCGAGGTACCGCTTGGCCCACTGTTCGCTGGTCAGGACGAACCCTACGGGGCCGACGCCGGAGAAGTCGGCGGTGAGCAGATGGTCGTAGGCGTCGACGTCGCCGGCGAGCTCGGCGGCTGCCCAGCGCCGGACTATGTCGAGCACCTGCTGTGAGTCGTTGCTCGGGGGGTTCATCTGCGTGGTTCCTTTCCCTGGATGAGGCCGACTGTGCCGTCGGCGGCGGTGGATTAGCGGACTTCTGCTTGCCCGCTTGCCGGCTGCCGGGGGGCCTGGTTCGCGCGCGGGAGCCGCGGCAGGAGCAGCGCGGGTATGAGGGCGGCTGCGGTGAGTGCGGCGGCAGCCCAGAAGGTGATGCCGAACGCGCTGGCAAGGGTGGCCGCGGTGTGCGCTCCTGCCTGCCGGGAAAGGGCAGCGATCGCCTGGACACCGTCGGCGTGACCGGGCAGCTTCGCGGTGATGGAGTGCTGCAGGAGGATCGCGAACGCCGCAGTGCCGATCGCGCCGCCGATGCGCTGGATCGCGTTCAGCGCGCTGGTTCCCCGCGGGGTCTCTGGCCGGGAGAGGGCCTGGAAGGCGGCGGCCATGGACGGGGTGACGGTGGCGCCGAGCCCCAGGCCGATCACGCCGAGCGCGCCGGCCAGGTAGGCGTAGGAAGTGCGGGAACCCACCTGGGTGTAGGCGAGGGTGCCGACGACGGCGAGGGTGATCCCGGCCGTGGCGACGACGCGGGCGCCGATCCGGTCGGTCAGCGGGCCGGCGAGGGATAGCGCGAGGGCAGCCCCGATGCCTTGCGGGGCGAGCAGCAGCCCGGTTTGCAGCGTGCTGTCGTGGCGGACGACCTGATAGTAGAGCGGGATCAGGATCAGCGAGCCGAACAGCCCGGCCATCAGCAGCAGGTTGAGCGCGGCCGCGGCGGCGAAGCCGCGGCGGCGCAGCAGCGAGATGTCGATCAGCGCGCCGGCGCCCCGGACCGCCGCGTGCCAGACGTACAGGCCGATCAAGACCAGGCCGGCCAGCGCCGGGATGCTGCTGCCTGGGCTGGCGAAGCCGCCGTGGCTGCCGGCCTGGGACATGCCGTAGAGGAAAGCGGCGATGCCCGGCGACAGCAGCGCGAGCCCGCGCATGTCGGGCCGCTGCCAGGCCTGGGGCCGGGCGGCTGGGAGCAGCCGGATCGCAGCCGCCAGGGCGGCGGCGCCGACCGGCAGGTTGATGAAGAAGATCCACCGCCAGCCCGCGGCGGCGATGATCGCCCCGCCGAGCACCGGGCCGGCCACCGGGGCGAGCAGCATCGGCACGCCGATCACGCTCATCACCCGGCCCATCCGGGCCGGCCCAGCGGCCTGGGCGAGAATCGTCTGCCCCACCGGGAGGATCATCCCCGCGCCGAGCCCCTGGATGACCCGGAACGTTATCAGCGATCCTGCCGACCAGGCCGCCCCGGCCAGCACCGACCCGGCCAGGAACAGCAGCAGCGCGGCCAGCCAGACCCGCTTGGCGCCAAGCCGCTCGGCCGCCCACCCGGTCACCGGGATCACGGTGGCGAAGGCGAGCATGTAGCCGGTCATCACCCACTGGATGGTGTCGACCGGCGCCCGGAACGTAGCCCCGATGGCGGGGATCGCCACGTTCACGATCGTCAGGTCGAGCACTGTCATGATCGTGCCCAGGATGACCACTACCGCGAGGGCGAGTATGTCGCGGCTGAGGCCGTCGCCCCGCGAGTCGGCCGTGGGCGCTGCGGTGCTGGTGGATGCCATCGTCTCCTCCCGTAGGTAGACTGGTTATCCTCTAAACATAGAGTATCTATAAACTTGGAGCAACTATATTTTTTGGAGGCGGGTGTGGGGCTTCGCGAGCTGAAGAAGGAACAGACCCGGCAGCTGATTGCCGACACCGCGTGGCAGCTGTTCGCCGACAGAGGATTCGACCAGGTCAGCGTCGCCGAGGTGGCGCGGGAAGCGCAGGTCGCCGAGGCGACCGTGTACAACTACTTCCGGACCAAGGAGGACATGTTCTACTGGCGCCTGGAGACGCTCGGGGCGCGGCTGGCCGGGGCGGTCAGCTCCCGGCCGCCGGGCGAGCCGGCGCTCGCGGCGTTCCGCCGGGCCCTGCTCGCCGAGGGCGGCCTGCTCGCCCAGGTCGAGACTGGCGATACCCAGGCGCTGGACCGGCTCCGCACGATCAACCGGGTGATCACCGCCAGCCCGGCCCTGCTCGCCCGCGAGCAGCAGGCCCTCAACCAGGCCGCCAGCGCCCTGGCCGGCGTGCTGGCCGCGGACGCCGCCGCACCCCCCGGTGACGTGCGCCCTCAGGTGGCCGCCAGTGCGTTTATCGGAGTGCACCAGGCGCTGCTGGACTACGTGCGCCGCCGGGTCCAGTCCGGCGAGAACCCCGCCGGACTGGCTGCCGAGGTCCGCACACTCGCCGCCGACGCCTTCGAGCTACTGGAGCAGGGCCTACGCGACTACGCCGCCAAGCCCGCCGGCACCACGGGCAGAACGGGATAAGGCGTATTCGGTGAGCAGGCCAGGGCGCCGACAGGACGGCCTTGCGCAGGGCCGCGCCGGAGTGCCGGTCGACCCGGGGCGAGTTCGGCGCTGATCCCGCCGCGGCGCCGAGCGGGACCTGGGCGAGAGACCCATTCCGTTCGGTGACCAATGCCAGGAAGCGGGCGGTCTTGGTCACCTTCCCCGGGACCGTCCCCCTCCCCCGGCCAGGGTGGAGGCGGGGGCCAGGGCCAGGCGGAGCAGCCACAGGGCCAGGACGTCCCTTTGGGTATCTCGCGCGGGGTGGTGGAGGTGCCGGTGTTAACAGCGTGCTGGGCTATGTCACCTGCCGTGATGAGGTTGACGCGGGTGGCCGTGGACGGCTCATTGCATGAGATCACCGGACTGTGGCTGTGGCCGCTGCCTTAGTACCATGGCGTGGTGGTGCGTGCGCAAAGTGCGCGGAGCTGGCTCGGGCCTGAACGCGCGTTTTGTTCAAGCGCCGAGCCCAGTGGCGGGCCTATCGTCTGGTGATGTCCGGGATCCCGGCTGCCAGGAGGCTCAGATGGGCGTGGTGCAGATAACCCTGCCGATGTCGCTCGACGGGTTCATCACCGGCCCGGACGACGGAATGGATCACGGACTCGGCGCCGGCGATGAGCCGGGGCCACCGGGCCGGTCTATCCCTTCGACCCGAGGAGGTGCCCGATGGGCGAGGTGATCGCACACCTGGCGATGTCGCTGGACGGCTTCATCGCCGACCCAGACGACGGCTGCGACGAGCTGTTCGGCTTCTACCAGAGCGGCGACGTGGCGGTGAAGCTGAGCGAGGGGTTCCCCGAGCTGCACGTCTCGCAGCCGACCGCCGACCTGCTGACCGCGTCGGTGGCCAAGGCCGGCGCGACCGTGGTCGGCCGCCGACTCTACGACCTCACCAACGGCTGGGACGGTCACCCCGGCGGCGAGGTGCCGATGGTGGTGGTCACCCATCACCCGCCGCAGGACTGGCCGCGCGGCGGCGTACCGGTCTTCTTCGAGACCTCGGTCGAGGCCGCGATCGCGAAGGCGCGCGAGCTGGCCGGCGACCGGGATGTCGACATCGCCGGCGCCACGATCACCCGCGGCTGCCTGGACGCCGGGCTGCTGGACGCGATCCAGGTCAGCCTGGTGCCGGTGATCCTCGGCGACGGGATCCCGTGGCTGGCCGGCACCCGCGGCCCGGTGCGCCTGTCCGACCCCGAGGTGGTCGAGGACCGCGGCGTCACCCACCTGCGCTACGTCGTCCGCAGGCCGTCCGACGTTCCGGAAGAACCGGATAAACCATGAGCAAGGCCGTGCTGTACATGTCGATGTCCCTCGACGGATTCATCGCCGGGCCCAACGACGGACCGGGAAACGGGCTCGGTGACGGCGGGCACCGCCTGCACGAGTGGTTCCTGGCCGGCGCCGACGCCAGTCATCAGGGAGCCGCCGGCCATCTGGCGGGCGTGAACCGCGCGGTCATGGACGAGCTCATGGCCACCGGCGCGGTGATCACCGGCCGGCGGACCTTCGAGCTCGCAGACGGCTGGGCCGGCGACCACCACGACGGCGTGCCGATATTCGTGCTGAGCCGCCATGAGCCCGATGCGGCCATGCGATGGCCTGCGGTGACCTATGTGAGCGACGTGAAGAGCGCGGTGCACATGGCCAGGGACGCCGCCGGCGAGAAGGACGTACTGGTCCACGGGGCGGTCACCGCTCAGCTTGCGCTCGCCGCCGGCGTCCTCGACGAGCTGCAGATCCACCTGATCCCAGTGCTGCTCGGGCAGGGCCGCCGGCTGTTCGAGCACCTGCCGGCAGGCCACATCGAGCTCGAACTGCTCCGCGCCCTGGACGGGCCCGGTGTGCTGCACCTGCGCTACCGCGTGCGGCCGGCGGGCTGACCGGTGGCGCTGATCCGGCTGTACATGACCATGTCCCTGGACGGCTACGTCACCGGGCCGCACGACAGCGCGGACGCGCCGATGGGCGTCGGCGGATTCCGCCTGTTCAACTGGCTCGACCGGCGCAACGACCCGGGACCGAGCAGGCAGGTGTTCACCGAGCTGATGTCCACCCGCGCCGTCATCGCCGGCCGCCGTACCTACGAGCTGGCCGGCCGCTGGCAGGGCGATCACCACGACGGCGTACCGGTCTTCGTGCTGACCCACGATGTCCCTGACGACCCGCCGCCGGGCAGCGTCCGCTACGCCACCGATGTGCGGGAGTGCGCCGCGCAGGCCCGCGCGGCGGCCGGGGACGGCGAGGTAATGGTGCACGGGGCCGGGGCGGCGCAGGCGCTGCTGCGGGCCGGTCAGCTTGATGAGCTGGAACTGCACGTCGTACCGGTCCTGCTCGGGCAGGGGCGGCGGCTGTTCGACAACCTGCCGGCCGAGCACATCGACCTCGACCTGATCCGCCGGCTGACCACTCCGCAGGCCGGGGAGCTCGCGCAGCACGTCACGCACCTGCGCTACCGCGTCCGGGGCAGGAACTGAAAAGCAAAGCCAAGGAGGAAACATGAGCCGACTTGCAGCAGGCTGACGCCGATGGCGACGGCCATGTTGCCGAGCACGATCAGGGCGCGGGGGATGGGCGCGGTGAGCAGCTCGCGGCGCGCGCCGGCGGCCCGGTCGACGATAACGCCGATGCCGGCGAAGGTGCAGGTCAGCGGGATGAGCAGGCCGACGGTGCCGACGATGACGAACGTGCTGTAGTCGACACCGCCGCGCCCGGTTGCCTGGATGATCTTGGCCAGTGCCGGGGCGATCACCAGGGCGAACAGCAGCGGGGTGGCCAGCGGGGCGAGGATCTCGCGCGGGGTGTGCGCGCTGAGCGAGATCCGCCACAGCAGGTCCAGTGGCACCGACCCGTCCGGCCGGGAATGCCCTTCACCTCGGGCCACGCACCAGACGGGTGATCAGATCCGTCGCCCGCCTCGTTAACCCGCTGGTACTGCGGATCGCCGGCCGCCGGCACATGCCCGTCGTCGGGATCATCCACCATCGCGGCCGTAAGACCGGCCGCCCCTACGCCACACCGCTGGGCATCCGCCCGGCCGCTGCGGGAGGATTTGTGATGCCGCTTACCTTCGGCGAGGCGGCGGGCTGGTACCGCAACATCGGGGCGGCGGGCTGGTGCGTCATCACCTGGCGCGGCGCTGACCACACAGTGGCCAGCCCAGTGATCGTTGACCGCGCCACGGCGCTGCCTGCCTTCCCCCGGTACGAGCGCCTGGCGCTCCGGGCGATCGGGATCAACGAGTTCGTCTGGCTCCACGACGCGCCGGTGCATGGCCGCCCCAGGCTCGACCTCACTTTCTGCGATTAGTCCTGCTGCTGGCTACGCGCGCCGACCCACCGTTCGGTACGCGTGAGTGAGACGGCGCCCGGTTGGCTGCGGCCGTGCATAACGGGGGTGATCTGGGCGGCTACGCGCCGCGCCATGGATGGCCGCTCGTCAAGCCATTTCTGCAGCGCGTGAATGGCTGCATCGGTGGCCGGGGATTTAGCTTCGGCGTATCGGATCGCTGCGGGACCTTCTGATGGGTCACGCCCACTTGGACGGACCGATGATCGCCCGGGTCCGAAGGAGAATGCCGGTGATCGCAGTGTCGCCCGATGCCGTGAGGCGCGACTGCCCGGCGGCCGGCAGGTTGCTGGTCAGCAGCCGCCACGCCTGCTCGGTTGTCAGGCTCAGCCGCGCCA
>WNGH01006466.1_pt1 | contig 11128 bp, 10 predicted proteins | sample 5400631 | NCBI WGS metagenome assembly WNGH01 (sample SAMN13153373, study PRJNA577476) | soil metagenome | isolation source: 115 cm soil or saprolite under Garry oak tree replicate 1 | place: USA:California | collected 2016-06-15 | reverse complement strand
GGTTGGCGAGCGACACCGCGCGGTCCGCGAGGATGCGCGGCGCCGCCCGCCAGCTGAACGGCGGCGCCGGCGCGGCGAATGGGCCGTCATGCGGCACGAGCAGGACCAAGAGCCCCCCGACGACCGCGGCCGCCGCCGCGATGACGAGCACGGGCCGCCAGTGCTCGGCCGGGACCGCCCAGCGCACGAGATGAGGAAGCGCCGAGCCCAGCGTCAACGCCCCGACGAGGACACCGATCGCGAGTCCCCGACCTTCGCGATACCACCCGGCGACGATCTTCATGCCCGGCGGATACACCCCCGCCAGCGCCGCGCCGGTGAGCATCCGCAACGCGATCCCTGCTCCGGGGCCCGGCGCCCACGCCACACCGACGGTCGCGAGACCGGCGAGCCAGGCGCAGCCCGCGACCAGACGGCGGGCGGACCAGCGGTCGGAGAGGGTGAGCAGCGCCGACACGAGCGCGCCCGCGACGAAGCCGAGCTGCACCGAGATCGTCAGCCACGCCGCGCCCACGGTGTCGAGGCGCCACAGGCGCGAGAGCGCAGGTGCGACGGCGGACGCGGAAAACCACGGCGCCATGCCGCACAGCTCAGACGCGGCGAGCAGGGCCAGCACCCGGCGCGCGCTCAAAGACCGGTCGGATGATCGAGAAACGTGCAAGGCAAATGAAACCGGGCGTGGAGGTGCTCGGCCAGCGCCTTGACGCCCACCGTCTCGGTGGCGTAGTGCCCTGCGTAGAACACGTTCACCTTCAGCTCTTCGGCGTCGAAAAACGTGTGGTGGGGACCCTCGCCCGTGACGAAGGTGTCGAGGCCGGCGCCGGCGGCCTGCGCGATCATCGAGCCCGCCGCCCCCGTCACGATCCCCACGCGCTGCACCCGCTCCGGCCCGAACGCCATCAGCCGCGGCGCGCTACCCATGAGGGTCGCCAACCGGCGCTCGAGCGCGTGCCGGGAGACGTCGACCTCTCCCCAACGCCCGATCCGCACCCCGTATTCCTCGCCGAACTCGCCGCGCAGCGAAACGCCGAGCTGCCGCGCGAGCACCGCGTTGTTGCCGACCTCGGGATGCAGATCGAGCGGAAGATGGGCGCTGTACAGCGCGATGTCGTTCGCGATCAGACTCGCTACCCGTCGATAGGCGCGTCCCGTCAGCGGCTGGAGCCCACCCCAGAACAGGCCGTGATGCACGAGCAGCAAGTCGGCCCCCTGCTCCGCCGCCAGGCGCACGGTCGCTTCGCACAGATCGACAGCCACCGCCACGCGGCTCACCGTCCCCCTGTTCGCGACCTGCAGCCCGTTGACCGCATGGGGAGCGTCGGGAACCGCGGCGACCCGAAGGTAGCCATCGAGGTACGAGACCAGCTCGGTGAGCTCCATCGAGCCTCTCACCTCTGGCAGTATGGAGACATTATCTCACCAGATTATCGACAGTGAGGTGAGATTCCCACACCACAGTGTTAGTTAAATCACTACGGCATATAGAGATAGACAATCCACACGGGGGAGGGCGAGTGTGTGGATATCTAGCACGCTAGTAGGACCGCTGCGTCCCCGCCTTCTCGACGGTCTCCGCTTCGAGGGCGGCTTCGCCCATGCGCACGACGCCGTTGATCTCGCCACCCTCTTGTACCAGCAGGCGTTTCGCCGCGATGTCGCCGTGGACGACGCTGGTGGACTGGATCTCGATGCGCTCGTCGGCGCGGATCGAGCCGCGCACTTCGCCCCCGATGATCGCCTCGCGCGAGATGACGTCGCCCTCCACTTCCCCGCCCTTCCCCACCAGCACCTGCCGGCCGGCGCGCACCGTGCCCACTACGGTGCCTTCGATTTTCACGACACCGTCCGCGCTGATGTCGCCCACGACGCGCATGCCGGTCCCGATGATGGACAGGCCGGATTCCGACTCGAGCCCCCCCTGCCCCTTCTCGGTGAACATCGCCATGTCAGTTCTCCTGTTTCACGACCGTGAGGGGATCGAGCGACTTGCCCTCGCGGCGGATTTCGAAGTGGAGGTGCGGCGCCGTGGATCGTCCGGAGTTGCCGGAAAGGGCGATCACCTGGCCCGCCTGCACCGAGTCGCCTTCGCGCACCAGGAGGCGCGAGGCATGCCCATACATCGTTTCATACCCGCTCGAGTGTCGCAAGAGCACGAATAGTCCGTACGCCGGGTCGGTACCCGCCGCCTCGACCGACCCACCGCCGGCGGCACGAACCGGCGTTCCGGGGGGGACGGCGATGTCGATGCCCGGATGGGACTCGGCCACATCGCCTGGCCGCACCTGGCCCCGCGTGACAAAGCCCGCGATGTCGAGGGGCCAGTGCGTGGGCTCCGCCGGGCCCGGCTCGTAGCGCAGCGGCGCCGACGGTGGACGGGCGCGGACCGCGATGGCGCGCACGAGGTCTCCGGTCGGGGCCGCCGCCCCCTTTTCCCGCGGCGCCCGCACGCCCAGTATGGTGCGCAGCTCCTGGTAGTTCGCCTCGGCTCGGTTCAGCGCCGCGGCGAGCTGCTGCACGCGGCTGTTCTCCTCTTCGAGTCGCGCCACCTGGCGCTCGAGGCCGGGCACGCGGGCCGCCGCGCGACCGATCGGTCCGGCGAACGCGAAGAACAACACGACCAACAGGCCGACGACGAGCGCGCTCCACTTCCCCGCCTCGAACGCCCACACCGGGACGCGGTACTGTCGGGAGGCGAGGTCTCCATCGGTGTGGAGGACGATGGTGACGTGGCGATCTTTCCGCTTCGTCATCCGTCGAACGGCGCGCCGAGGATCAGCTCCAGGAGCCGCGCGAGATCGTCGTTGGAGTAGAAGTTGAGATGGATCTGTCCCTTGCCCTTGGCGCGGAGCGTGACACGCACGTCGGTGCCGAGGCGGCGGCGCAGCGCCTCCTCGATGCGACGCACCTCGGGCGCTTGTCCCACGCCCTTCTTGAGGCGGGGGCGGCGGACCGGCGCACGGCCGCCGCGCACCCGGTCCTCCACCTCGCGCACGGAGAGCCCGAGGTCCACCGCCTCCTTGGCCAGCGAGGTGGCGACCCGCGCGTCCTCGAGCGCGAGCAGCGCGCGCGCGTGCCCGACGGAGAGCCCGCCTTCGTGCAGCAGGGAGAGCACTGCTGCGGGGAGCTTGAGCAGGCGAAGCGCATTGGCCACCGTGGAGCGGTCGCGCCCCACCGCGTCCGCGACGTCTTGCTGCGTCAGGCTGAATTCCGCGATGAGGCGCTCGTAGCCGCGGGCCTCGTCCACGGGGGAGAGGTCGTCGCGCTGCAGGTTCTCGACCAGCGCGAGCGTCAGCACGGTGCGGTCGTCCACTTCGCGCTTCACCGCCGGGATCTTCTCCCACCCGAGGGCCTGGCACGCCCGCAGCCGCCGCTCGCCGGCGATGAGCTCGAAGCTGCCGTTGCCGCCGGGGACGGGGCGCACCACGACGGGCTGCAGCAGACCGGCCTTGCGGATGGACGCCTGGAGCTCCTCGAGCGCCGCGGGGTCGACGTCGCGGCGCGGCTGGTAGGGGTTGGGGCGGATGTCGGCGATCGCCAACTCGACCAGACTACCCTCGCGCTCGGCTTCCTCGCGGGTAGGCCCGAGGAGGGCTTCGAGGCCGCGGCCGAGACGACGGCGACCTGCAATCGTTTCCGTCATGCGGGCACCTCCGGCAGCGGTTCAGCGGCGGGCGGGGCAGGGGGGGGCGAGGGCACGGCGCCGTGCTCCACGCGCCCGATCAGCTCTTGCGCCACCGCCAGGTAGCTCTTCGCGCCTACCGATTGCACATCGTACAACAGGATCGGCTTCCCAAAACTCGGCGCCTCGGCCAGGCGCACGTTGCGCGGGATTGTGATGCCGAACATCTGCGGGCCGAAGTATTCCTTGGCCTCGTCGGCCACCTGCTTCGAGAGATTCAGCCGCGCGTCGTACATCGTCAGCAACACGCCATCGATGGCGAGCGCGGGGTTGAAGTTGCGTTGCACCAGCTTGACGGTGTTGAGGAGCTGCGAGAGACCCTCCAGCGCGTAGTACTCGCACTGGATGGGAATCAGCACGCTGTCGGCGGCCGTCAGCATGTTGAGCGTCAAGAGGCCGAGCGAGGGCGGACAATCGATCACGATGTATTGATACTGGTCGCGGAAATCCCGCAGGGCGCGTCGCATCATCGTCTCGCGCCCTTGCTTGGTGACGAGCTCGAGCTCGGCCCCCACGAGGTCCTGCGTGGCCGGCACGACGTCGAGATAGGGAAAGTGCACGTGGGTGAATCGCGCGTCGGAGAGGGAGCGACCATCGAGCAACGCATCGTATAGCGAGTGGCGGATGCGGTCGCGCTCGATGCCGACGCCGCTCGTCGAGTTGGCCTGGGGATCGGCGTCGACGAGCAGTGTCTTGCGCTCCGCCGTGGCGAGCGACGCGGCGAGGTTCACCGCCGTCGTCGTCTTTCCGACGCCGCCCTTCTGGTTGGCGATTGCGATGACGCGCGACATCTAAGTTATTGTATACAAATATGTTATATTGTTACTCGGCTCTGAGGGTCCCAATATAGGGGCTTGGTACCCCCAATGCAAAGAGTGAGTTTCACGTGAAACCGCCGCGAGTTTCACGTGAAACACCGGTTCCGGGGCTGGTCGGCTAGGCCACGCGTCGGCGCCAGCGGGCCGTTTCGACGACGAGATTGTGCAGATCGCTCGGCGACACGCCGGGAATTCGCGCCGCTTGAGCGAGGGAGGTCGGTCGAATCCGATCGAGCTTCTGCCGCGCTTCGGTGGCGAGACTCTGGAGCTCGAGGTAGGGGAGGTCTCCCGGGAGCGCAAACGCCGCAAGCTCGGCCAGCCGCGCGGCCGCCTCCCGCTCGCGCGCCAGGTAGCCCTCGTATTTCAAGTCGATCGCGGCGCTCACCACGGCGGCGTCGTCCGCCGCCACGGTCACGCCGGCCGCCTCGAGCAGCGCGCGCAGCGACACGCCCGGCCGCCGGGCCACGCTCGCGACCCGCTCAGGCTCTCCCAGCGTCGTGCCCGTGTCCGCCAGCACGGCCGCGGCAGCGGCCGGTGTGATCGTCGTCAGGCGCGCCACGCGCAGCACCTCCTCCTCTTCCTCGAATCGGCGCGCTGCCACCCGCCACTCCGCCGCACTCAATAACCCGGCGCGTTCGGCGAGCGGCGCCAGCCGCCGCAGGGCGTTGTCCTGCCGGAGCAATAGCCGAAACTCGGAGCGCGACGTGAACAGCCGGTACGGCTCGTCCACCCCACGGGTCACGAGATCATCGACGAGGACGCCGATGTAGGCAGCGTCGCGTCCCAGGATCACCGGCTCCGCGCCACGGATCCGGCGCACGGCGTTGATGCCCGCCACGACGCCCTGGCCGGCCGCCTCCTCGTATCCGGTCGTGCCGTTGATTTGCCCGGCGAAGAACAGGTGCTCCACGGCTTTCGTCTCGAGCCACGGCGTGAGCTGAGTCGGCGGATAATAGTCGTACTCGATGGCGTAACCCGGCCGGGTCATCTTGGCTCGCTCGAGACCCGGTACGGCGCGCAGGAACTCGAGCTGCACCGGGACGGGCAGGGAAGTGGACAGCCCGTTCACGTACAGCTCGTGGGTGTCGAGCCCCTCCGGTTCGAGGAACACCTGGTGCCGCTTGGCATCGGGGAACTTCACGATCTTGTCTTCGACCGAGGGACAATAGCGCGGGCCCCGTCCGCTGATCGCGCCGCCATACAGCGCCGATTCCTTGAGATGCGCGCGGATGATCTCCTTCACCTCTTCCCCGGCCCATGTGATCCAGCAGGGCAGCTGACGTGGCAGCTCGACGCGGTCATAGAACGAGAAGCGGTAGGGAGTGGCGTCTCCGTCCTGGCGCTCAAGCCTGGACCAATCGACGGTGCGGCCGTCCACTCGCGGCGGTGTACCGGTCTTGAAGCGCGACACTGTAAGTCCAAGAGCCTCAACGTGTTGTGCAATATCAACGGCTGGCTGATCGCCGGCGCGCCCGGCGGGGATCTGGGTGTCCGTCCCCAGGTGGATGCGACCGCGGAGGAACGTGCCGGCGGTCAGCACGACGGCGTGCGCGCGGAAGCTACGCCCGTCGGCCGTCACGACGCCCGCGGCGCGCGTGCCGTCCGTGAGCAGGCGCGTGACCATGCCCTGAGTGAGGTCCACCTGCGAAAATCCCTCGAGCAGTGACCGCACGGCGCGGCGGTACAGCGTGCGGTCGCACTGGGCTCGGGGCGCCCAAACGGCGGGACCCTTGGAGCGGTTGAGCATCCGGAACTGGATCGTCGCGCGATCGGTCGCCCGCCCCATGATCCCGCCGAGGGCATCGATCTCGCGCACGACGGTGCCTTTCGCGATCCCGCCGATGGCGGGATTGCAGGACATCTGCCCAATCGTGTCGAGGTTGGACGTCAGCAGGAGGGTCCGGGCGCCCAAGCGAGCAGCCATGACCGACGCTTCGGTACCGGCGTGGCCGGCTCCCACGACGATTACGTCATAGTCGAACGACATGCCATACAACCTAGTGAATGAGGCAGGGCAACAGCTAGACGCACAGACGCAGCAGGGGAGAACAGTTAACGGGGCCTGGAGTCTCTCGTGGAAGAATCGCTGATTTTCCGGAGCAATCCGTAGAGAGTCTTGCTGGTCTCAATGGCAAGCGCCTCAAGCCGCCCATAGTCAGCGGGCTCTACGTACCCAACGTCACGGGCGATCTCCAAAGCGGTCTGCACTTCGGCGAGCGATGCCCACGCTGTGTCTAGATAGCGTTGATATTCTCGCGTGCCTCGCCGTGTACTCCCCTCGGCGATGTTAAGCGGAACGCTGTAGCAGGCGCGACGCAGTTGATCGCCGAGGACTTCCTGCTCGTAGTCGGGAAAGCTACGCGCTGCCTTGACGCATTCGACGGCGAGCCGCTGGGCATGCTGCCAGGCCTTCAGCTTCTGGTGCAGTGGCATGAGGCAATCTAGGCAACCCCGGCCAGCCCACGTCATCACTTCCACGCGGGGCGTACCTGATCACTGCCAGCCGGACACTGTTCTCCCCGGTGCGTCTGTCGCGTCTGTGCGTCTAGTCTTTCGTGCGTCTGTGCGTCCAGTCCTTCGTGCGTCTGTGCGTCTAGCCTTTCGCGCCTCGGCGTCTCCCTCAACGTCTATGCTCTAACCCAGCGTATTAATTCCCGGAGATTCGGCCGTTTCCCCGTCATGAGGATTCCCACCCGATAGATCCGCGCGGCTATCCACGTCACTACGCCGATTCCGGCGCCGAGCAGGGCGAGCGACGCGACGAGCTCGTTCCAGCCCACACTCCCCGCCGCCCAGCGCACGGGCATGGCGATCGGTGACGTGAACGGGACGAGCGACAACGCGACCGCGTACGGGGAGCCCGGATCGTTCGCGAGCGCGAACACCGACAGGTAGGCGATCATGAGGAGGAAGACGACCGGCTGTTGCGCCTGGCGCGCCTCCTGCTCGCTGGATGACATGGCGCCCACCGCCGCGAACATAGCCGAGTAGAGGAAAAAGCCGCCCAGGAAGTACCCGAGGAAGACCGCGACCGTCGTCGCCGGGACCGGCGGGAGCTGGAACGCCGCCTCCTGCCCGACATCCGCGGGCGCCACGTTGCCGATGAGCGCGGCGCGCTGCGACAGGACCAGTCGCCCACCCAGACCCCAGATCGCGAACTGGAAGATCGACACGGCCCCGACCCCGACGACCTTGCCGAGCATCAGCTCGAACGGCCGCAGCGATGACACCAGGACTTCGACGATCCGCGTCGTCTTCTCCTCCAGCACGGAGCTCATCACGTTCACGCCGTAGACGGCGATCACGATGAACAACACGATCGACATGACGTACGCGAGCCAGAACGATTGCGCCGAGCTTTCGCCCGTGGTGGCCGATCCCGAAATCTTCTTGGTCCGGAGGTCGATCCTGAGCTGCGCCCGGCCGACGGTGGCAGGATCCACACCCGCGCGCTCGAGCCGTGCGTTCACCGCGAGTCGACCGAGCACGCCCCGTAGCTCGTCGATGTCGCGGAACGACGACACGTTCGCCGCGCGATACTCGGCCGCGCCCGTCTCCACCGTCCGGTCCGCCAGAATGAGGAGCCCATCCAGCCGGTTGAGGCCGACTTCGCGGGTCAACGAATCCAACAGCCCCGCGCGCGGAGCGGATCGGGCGACGATCATGAAGGTCTTGCCTCGCGCCAGCGAGTCTGCCACACGGGCGCCGAACCCCGACGTCGTGCCGTCCACCACGACAATGGCCTTGGTACCGCCGGCGGCGGCAAAGTGCAGCGGGATGATGACGATCGCGGCGAAGAAGAGGGGGCCCAGGATGGCCGAGACCCAGAACCACTTGCTCCGCACCCGCTCGACAAACTCGCGCCGGATGACCGCCCGGATCTTACGCACGCACGGCCTCCGCCCCGACCAGGTCGATGAAGATCTTGTTCAACGACGCCTCTTGCAGCTCGAACCTGGACAGCCGCGCCCCCGATGCCACGAGTCGCTGGAGGATCTGCTGGGGGTCGGCGCCGGCCGCGAGCTCGAGCTCGGCATATTGCCCATAGTTGTCCACCCTGCTCACCAGGGTCTGGTCTGCGAACACTTGCGCCGCCCCGCCCAGGCTCCCATCGAACCCGAGGACGAGATGGTGCCCACCATGCGTCCGCTTGATGTCCGCGAGCGCGCCGTCCACCAGCTTCCGTCCCCGCGCGATGATGCACAACTGCTCGCACAGCTTCTCGGCCTGCTCCATGATGTGGGTCGAGAACAGGATCGTCTTCCCGCGACGGCGCAAGTCGAGCACCGTGTCCTTCATCACCTGAGTATTGACGGGATCGAGGCCCGAGAAGGGCTCGTCGAGAACGAGGAGATCCGGGTCGTGGAGCAGGGTCGAAATGAACTGCACCTTTTGTTGCATCCCCTTGGACAACTCGTCGATCCGCCGCAGTCGCCACTCGGTGAGGCCGAGTCGCGCGAGCCATTCCTCAGCCCGCTGACGCGCCCGCCCTCGATCGATGCCTTTCATCTCGCCGAGAAAGACGAGCACGTCGAGCACGCGCATCTTGCGGTACAGGCCGCGCTCCTCGGGGAGGTAGCCGATCCGCTCCGCGTGGGCTCGACCGCCGCCCGGCTCCCCGAATACGCGCACGGCGCCGCCGTCGGGCTCCAGGATGTCCATGATCATGCGAAGCGTGGTCGTTTTCCCGGCGCCGTTCGGCCCGAGCAGGCCGTAAATCACGCCACGCGGCACGGACAGCGACAACTCATCGACGGCGGTGTGACCGGCGAAGCGTTTGCTGACCCGGTCCAGGATCAGGATCGGGGTAGGGGAGGGGGAGTGGGAGTGCGCCGTCATTGTGCGCGGCGCTAATCTAGCCCCGTTGCGGCTGGACTGCGTCGGTCAGGGCGTTCCAGGGAAGCAGGGCGCACTTGATGCGGACGGGGAACTTCGACACGCCGGCCAGGGCACGGAGCTCGCCCAGCGTCTTATCCCGCGCGGCGCCCTCGTCCCCCTGCATCATGGCGCCCATCCGATCGGCCAGGGCGAGCGCCTGGGGGATCGACTTGTCCTTGACGAGCTGGGTCATCATCGAGGCCGCCGCCTGGCTGATGGAGCAGCCCCGGCCGATGAAGCGCGCTTCCTTGATGACGTCGCCGTCTACACGCAGCTGCAGGTCGATCTCGTCCCCACACAGCGGGTTGTTGAGCGACACCGCATGGGTCGCCTGCTCCAGCGTCCCCTTGTTGCGGGGCCGCCGGTAGTGATCGAGGATCAGCTCCTGGTAGAGGGCGCTGAGCTGCGGATCAGGCGGGGACGTATCCAAACAGGGCTCCCGCCTTGACGAGCGCGCCGGCGAGGGCGTCCACCTCGTCCAGCCCGTTGTACAGATAAAAGGATGCGCGGGCGGTGGCGGTCACGTTCAGCCGGCGCATCAGCGGCTGGGCGCAGTGGTGACCGGCGCGGATACAGATGCCGTCCTGGTCGAGAATGGTCGCGATGTCGTGCGGGTGAATATCCCCGTACGTGAACGATACCACGCCCGCGCGGTCGCTCTTTCCGGGCGGGCCGTACACCGTCACGCCCTCGATCTGCGTCAGCTTGGCGATCGCGGCCGCCGCGAGGGCCTGCTCGTGCTCGGCGATCCGCTCCCGGCCGATGCGCTCGAGGTAGGTGATCGCGGCCGCGAGTCCGACCGCTCCTTCGACGTTCGGCGTCCCTGCCTCGAACTTGTGCGGAATCTTGTTGTAGCTGGAGTGATCGTCCCACACCCGCGAGATCATCTCGCCGCCTCCGTGATACGGCGGCATCGCCTCGAGCAGCTCCGGCCTCGCCACCAGCGCCCCGGAGCCCATCGGCCCGAGCATCTTGTGACCCGACAGGGCGTAGAAGTCGCAGTCGAGCGCCTGCACGTCGACCTTCAGGTGCGGCGTCGACTGGGCCCCGTCCACTACGACGACCGCGCCGACGGCATGGGCGAGCTTCGTGAGCTGGGCCACCGGATTCACGGTGCCGAGTGCGTTGGACACGTACGGGAACGCGACGATCTTGGGCCGCCGCTCGAGCGCCCGGCCGAAGTCGGAAAGATCGATCCGCCCGTCCGCGGTGAGCTCGACCATGCGGAGCGTGGCCCCCTTCTCCTGACAGAGGATTTGCCACGGGACGAGGTTCGAGTGGTGGTCCATGGCCGTGACCACCACGCCGTCGCCGGCCTTCACGCTCGCACGACCGTAGGACCCCGCCACCAGGTTGATCGCCTCGGTCGTGCCCCGGGTGAATACGACGCCCTCCGGCGCCCAGGCGTTCACGAACGCGGCGAGCTTCGCCCGCGCCGCCTCGTACGCCTCGGTGGCGCGGATGGCGAGGTCGTACGCCCCGCGATGCACGTTCGCGTTGGTGGTCCGGTAATAGTCCGCAATGGCGTCGAGCACCACCTGCGGCTTCTGGGTCGTCGCGGCGTTGTCGAGGTAGACCAGCGGGTGACCGTTCTCCCGCTGCGCGAGCAGGGGGAAGTCGGCGCGAAGGCGGGCGACGTCGAGCATCAGGCCAGCCGCTCGCGCACCAGGCGGTCGAGGCGGTCGCGCACGACCGGGTGCCGCATCCGGTCGAGGATCTCCGCGCCGAAGCCGTACGTGAGGATGCTCCGGGC
>WNGH01008985.1_pt1 | contig 11129 bp, 10 predicted proteins | sample 5400631 | NCBI WGS metagenome assembly WNGH01 (sample SAMN13153373, study PRJNA577476) | soil metagenome | isolation source: 115 cm soil or saprolite under Garry oak tree replicate 1 | place: USA:California | collected 2016-06-15 | reverse complement strand
TCTGCTCTTACTCAAACGCGGCCGCGAAGTGCGAGCCGCCTCCGTGAGCATGGGCGGCATACTCATCCGTTGAGAGTAGCTTTCGGCGCCGACTTGGTCAACCGAGGCAGAGGCGATTGATTCGCTCGCTTCCCGCTCACTCACCCTCTCGGGCTTTCCCGTCTATGTCGCTCGGCTCCCGCCGGCTCCATTCACCGAATCGCGACGGGCGGTTGGGGTCAACCGCCCCTACCTTTTTTGCTCCCAGAGCGAATTTCGTTCGTCGGTCGCCTTTTTCAGAGCGGCGTTATACTGCGTGAGTTCGACCATATATGCTTCATTGCCCGCAACGTCGCTGCGCAGCAGGTCGCGTTTTTTCAGTCGTAACGCAGCGGACCAAGCGTTAAGCCGCTCCAATTCGCGATTATTGGCAAGCCGACGGTTAACGAGACTCGGCACTGGGCCCTTTTGAGGGGCTTTTTCCAAACCGTAATGGTTCGCCGGCCCTGATGGCACTTCCTTATGTTTAAAAAATTTATCGAATTGCGATCCGGACATCGCACCCGGTCGCAGCACGAAATAAGCAAGAATGCACGGTAGCGCGACCAATCGGAACGTTTTCGATAATGGCGCGAGGTCTGGATAGTTCAGCCGGAAGAGCAACGGTCCAAAGGGCAGAAAAATTCCCAGACCCCACCAAACGCTAATGCCAAAAGCGGCACGGATAAGAAGAAAGCGGCCGATCAAAATGCATAGCAGTCCAATCGCGAGAAAAATGAGGGCCGCCACGCCCGCGATTCAAGCAGGCCCAGTGCCATTACCGGCAACTTGCAAAGGTAATTGTTCGCCACGCCGAATCCGTCCTCTGGCGGACCGATGTTAGCGAACGATTCCTTCGCGCAGCGACGAATGTTTGCCCGCGAGCAGTTCCTGGGTGAGCTGATAGCCGCGCTTGTCCACATTTCGACGCGCGCCGGCAAAGTAGTGGTCGATCCGCGCCCGGGCCGAATTGCAGAAATAATTCGCGACCGACAAAACTTCCTCTGCCGATTCGCCGCGATCGATCTTGTATTGCGCGAAAGAGCAGGTCGCGCTGATCGCAAAAAGTTCCGTGGCAATTCCAACAAATCGGGAAAGTAAAAGTTGTTCGCGATCGAGCTTCGGACCGAAGCGCGCCATCGCGTGAAATAATCCACGCGCCAGTTTTTTGCTCGTCCGCGCCGCGTCATCGACATGTTTTTGGAGGTGCCGATCGAGGTTGTCGACCTTGCCGGCGCCGCTCGAGAACCATTGCCGGGGATACCAGCCGGCATAAAATTTTCCGGATGTGAAAACTGCTTTCACCCGTTCCGACATAGGCAGCTGGGTATTGAAAATCGCGCCGCCGACTTTCAAATGCGGATCGAGCGCTTCTCGCGCGACGAACAGCCGCATGATCTCGCTCGAGCCTTCGAAAATCGTGTTGATGCGGCAATCGCGCAGAAAACGCTCAACCGGGATCGCTTCCTCGCCGCGACCCGCTAGCGACTGGGCCGTTTCGTAACCGCGGCCGCCCCGCACCTGCATCGCGTCGTCGGATATTTTCCAGGTCGTTTCGGTCGACCACATTTTGCACATCGCGGTTTCGATGCGGAGATCGCCGGCTTTGCGATCTACCAATCCCGATGTGAGAAACGTCATCGCCTCCATTGCGAAAGTGTTTCCGGCCATCTCGGCGATTTTTCCGGCAATGGCGGAATGTTGCCCGATTGGAACGCCCCATTGGATTCGCTCGCTCGCCCATTTGCGCGAGATCTCGAGCAACCGTTTCGATAAACCGACGCATGCGGCCGGAATCGTGAGCCGGCCGGTGTTTAAAGTGGTCAACGCAACTTTTAATCCCTGACCTTCCTTCGCGATCATGTTTTCGCGCGGGACGCGCACGTTCGTGAATTTCACGATCCCGTTGTAGAGCGCGCGCAATCCCATGAACCGGCAGCGATAAGTGATCTCGAGTCCTGGCGAATCGACATCGACAATGAACGCGGTGATTTGCTTGCGCTCTTTGCCGTTCACAATCTTCGGCGCCGTCTTCGCCATCACCACCAGCACGCCAGCTTTGATCAAATTCGTGCACCAAAGTTTTTCGCCATTAAGAATGAATGCCGAGCCGTCCTCAGTCGGGTCGGCGCGCAAACTCATGTTCGCCGGATCGGAGCCGGCATTCCATTCGGTCAAGGCAAAGGCCGAAATTTCGTGTCGCGCGACGCGGGGAAGATATTTTTTCTTTTGCTCGTCCGTGCCGAAAAGAAGCAACGGCTGCGGAACGCCAATGGATTGGTGCGCGGAAACGAGCGCGGTCAGATTTTCGTCCCAACTTCCGAGCAACATGGCAGCCCGCCCGTAATTGACCTGCGATAAACCGAGGCCTTCGTATTGCTTCGGAATTTTCACCCCGAACGCGCCCATCGCGAAAAGATCGTCGATGTTTTTCTGCGGAATCTCGCCGGTGCGATCGATCTCGTCGGCGTCAATGTTTTCGCGCAGATATTTTTCCAAACTGGCGAGAAATTCCCGGCCCGCAGCGCGATCTTCCCCGCTTTGCTCCGGCCACGGATAAATCCGATTAAAATCGTAGCGGCCGATGAACAGATTGCTGGCGAAACTGCCACGTTCATCCAGCGGATCGCGCGACGCTTCGGCCAATTCGAGCGCTTCGCGCTTGCCCTTTGACATCTTGGACGTGTCGATCACCGACGCCGGCGCCTGCTTTTGCGGCTTCGCGCTCGTCTCTTCGCTGATTTGTTTCTCGGCCGCTTCCAATGACGATTTCATATCATTCTGTCATTCCCAAGCGGAGCCGAGGAATCTCTTACTGTTTCTCAACCGGAAATATCGAGAGATGTCTCGACTTCGCTCGACATGACAAACTAGTCGCTTCGCGCGCGATTTCATGACTCGTAGAATTTTGTCCCGTCGCGGACGTGCTTCTTCAAAATGTCGCACGGCACAAACTTCTCGTCGCTCTGCGCCAACCGGTTCATCTCTTCGACAATCTTCTTCAAACCAAAATGCTCGGCGAAACGCAGCGGTCCGCCGCGATGAGGCGCGAATCCGGTTCCGAGAATCATTCCGTAATCCGCGTCCTCGGACGACTCTATCACTTTTTCTTCAATGCAGCGTGCGTCTTCGTTGACCATCAGAAACATCAAGCGCTGTGCCAGATCGGCCTTGGCAACCGACTCGCTCGCCGCGGCGGAGCCCGCGCCGGGCGGAGGCGGGTTAGGCAATTGCTCTCGGCCTTCGTATTTGTAAAAACCGCCGCCGCTCTTGCGGCCAAGCAGTTTGGATTCGCGCTTCGATCTCAAAATTTCCGGCGCGCGGTCGCGACGTCCATACGCTTTTTCGAGGGTGGTCGCGATATCCACCGTAACGTCAATTCCGATCTCGTCGATCAAGCGTAACGGTCCCATCGGCATCCCCCATTTCACCAGGGCGTTGTCGATCTTCTCCGCTTCCACGCCGTTTTCGAACAATTCGGCCGCGTCGAGCAGATACGGAAACAAAACGCGATTGACCAAAAACCCCGGGCTATCGCGCACCACCACTGGTAATTTTCCGATTTGCCGGACGAAGGCGAGCGCATGCTCTTTCGTGTCGTCGGAAGTTTCTTGGGCAATCACGACTTCAACGAGCTTCATCCGGCTCACTGGGTTAAAGAAATGCAAACCGATCACGCGGTCGGGCGAAACGGTGCAATTCGCCAGCTCGCTCACTGGAAGCGCGGACGTGTTCGTAGCGATGATCGTTTTCGGGCCCGCTTGCATCGACAGCTCCCGGAAAATTTCCTTTTTGATGTCGATCTTTTCCGAAGCGGCTTCGATCACAAACTGGACATCGCGCAATTCCATCGGCGCGGTCGAAGCAACAATGCGGGCGCGGCCCTGTTTCGCTTTTTCCTCAGTCATCAATCCGCGCTTCACCGCGTCGCCGTAGGTTTTTTCAATGCTGGCCAGACCGCGATCGAGCAGCTCGCGATTCACGTCGCGTAAAATCACAGTCACACCGCGCGAGCTCAGCCATTGCGCGATGCCCGCGCCCATCACGCCGGCGCCGATAATCGCCGCGTGCGCAACTTTCTCGAATTGCTTGCTTCCTTTCTTGTATTTTTCCGCCAGGAAAAAATTGCGAATCAGATTTTGGGTCGATTCGGTTTGGCCAAGATCGACAATCGCATCGAGCTCGAGCTTGAGCGATTCATCGACCGGATTCGCTGTGCCGGTCGTGATAATGCCGAGCGCACGCGCACGCGCCGATTTTGGATCGGACGGAACCGGAGTGTTTCCTTTCGGCGGCGGCACCTTTGCAGTAGGACGTTTTCCTTTGCCGATCAAACGTCGCGCTGCGTCGAGGAGTTGCTCTCGTGACGCCACCTCATCCACCAATCCTGTTTTTAATGCCTCGCTCACCGAATAAAGTTTGCCTTTCAAAATCACTTCCGCGGCATTGTCTTCCCCAATCAAGCGCGGCAGCCGGGTGCTTCCACCCCAGGCCGGGATCAAACCAAGCGTCGTCTCCGGCAATCCAATTCGCGTCGCCGGATCGTCCGATGCGAGGCGCCAGTCGCACGCGAGAGTGATTTCGTAGCCGCCACCAGCGCAGGCGCCGTGGATTGCGGCCACGCTCGGAATTTTCAACGCCGCAATTCGATTGAAGACGCGCTGTCCTTGGGCGATGAAATCATGCAGCTCGCCGGTTTGCGCTTGCTTCAAGAGCGTTCTCAAATCGGCGCCCGCGATGAAGATCGATTTTTTCGCGGAGGTAATAATCAAACCGCGCAAGGAGTTGTCGCGTTCGATCGCATCGACATGTTCGCCCAGCTCGCTCATGGTCGCGGCGTCGAAAATGTTCGCGCCCGATTCGGGCCGATCGAATGTGAGCACGCAGACGCGATCGTCACCAATCTCGCGTCGAATCATCGAACGTATGGCCACTGCCGGCATTACCACCAATTTGTAATCGTTTCGGTCAAATTCCAAGCGCGGAACGATTGCTCTTGGCCAGTCGCAATGTTAAAACTCGGGCGGCGGCGGGAACGGAGGTTCTCATGGTCGGCAAAATTCTCGTACCCGAAATCAAAGGCTTGATCGAGACGCGGAATTTCGCCGCGTTGCGCGAGATGTTTCGCGAATGGCCGCCGGCCGATGTCGCGGAAGTGATCCTCGACATGGACGAAGACGACCAAGTCATCATTTTCCGCATCCTGCCGTCGGCACTGGCGGCGGACGTTTTTGAATATCTCGACGTTGAAGCGCAGCAAAAATTGTTGCGCGGAATGGCCCACGAGCAAGTCGTCGGAATTTTGAACGAAATGTCGCCGGACGATCGCACTGCGCTGCTCGAAGAATTGCCGAGCGCGGCCGCGCGCCAGTTGATTAAACTGCTGACGCCCGAGGAACGGCAGGTCGCGCAATCGTTGCTCGGTTATCCCGAAGGCAGCGTCGGCCGCTTGATGACGCCGGACTTCATCGCCATTCACGAAGATTGGACGGTGAAGGACGTGCTCGACCACGTCCGCGAGTTCGGACACGACAGCGAAACTCTCAATATCATCTACGTCGTTGATGAACGCGGCAAATTGATCGACGACCTGCGGATGCGCGAGTTCCTGCTTCGTCCGCTCGACGCGCGGGTGAGCGACTTTCGCGATCACACGTTCACCGCACTCAAAGTGAATGACTCCCAACACGAAGCGCTCAACGCATTTCGGAAATACGATCGGGCGGCGTTGCCAGTGGTCGATTCAAACGGAGTGCTCGTCGGAATTGTGACCGGCGACGACATGCTCGACGTCGCCGAAGAAGAAGCGACTGAGGATATCCAGAAGATCGGCGGTATGGAAGCGCTGGACGAGCCGTACACGACCATTCCGCTGCTGCGCATGGTAAAGAAGCGAGCGACCTGGCTGATCATTCTTTTTCTCGGAGAAATGCTGACCGCGACGGCGATGCAGGGTTACAACGGCGAGATCGAGAAGGCCGCGATCCTTGCGATGTTTTTGCCGTTGATCATTTCCAGCGGCGGCAATTCCGGATCGCAAGCGACGACGCTCGTCATTCGCGCCATGGCTCTGGGAGAATTGCGCTTGCGTGATTGGTGGCGCGTGGTGCGCAAGGAACTTCTCTCGGGACTTTCACTCGGCTTGATTCTCGGAACCATCGGCTTTTTCAGAATCTCGCTCTGGCAATACCTGCACATTTTTGATTACGGCCAGTACCATTGGCTTGTCGCCGTGACTGTTGGCGCTGCGCTTGTCGGAGTCGTCTTGTGGGGCACCATCAGCGGAGCGATGCTTCCGTTCCTGCTTCGTCGACTTGGACTCGATCCAGCAACCTCATCAGCGCCGTTCGTTGCCACCCTGGTCGATGTGACCGGGCTGATAATTTATTTCAACGTGGCGCTGTTTATTCTTCGCGGCACGCTGTTGTGACAAGATGCCTGATCGTCTACGCCGCGAGAACGCTTCCCGGGTAAGGGAAAAAGAATTTGGAAAACAGGAAGGATTTTTCATCTTATTTCCTGGGTTCCTCCGTTCCTGATTAAATCTGCGTTATCCGCGTAATTCGCGGTTCAAAAGCCTTCCGGCGGTTTGATCCCAAACTTTTCGAACATCTTTCTTACTCGTTCCCGTTTCTCCGGCGTATCCAATCGCGCTTCGTCCGGGTTCTCCGCCCAAAACAACACGTCGCGATAATCGCCCTTCGCAATCGCCACGAATTCGCGCAGCTTCTCTTCGTTTCCTTCGCTCAATTTCAAAATAGCGAGCTGCACCCGCTCGCGCTCGCGCTCGTGCGATTCAACGCCGTAAGTATCGAGAAGCTCGATTACGCGCGCCCGACTACTTTTAAGAAAAGTCGCTTGGATTGCTGCAACAACCTCGTCGCGCGAGCGCGCCATCGTTCGCTTGGAAAAGATTATTTCTTAATCGCGACCCATTCGTCGGCCGCGCGGGAATCGGCCACGGCCTGGACGACACGCATGTAGCGGACGCCGTCTTCGAAATTGGGACGCGGGCGAACGCGGCCTTTTGATTTCACCGCGTTGATGAAATCGTCTTCCACCCGCCATTCCGTAATGAGTTCCTTCGGAACATCGAGATCTTCCATTTCGCGGCCACCGTACTTCACGCTCCGGACCCGTTCGTTGGTGAAATCGTAAAGCAACGCGCCGCGGTCCCCGAAAATTCGCAACCGATCATTCGGCGCGCCGGCGTGCACGCCACTGAACTCGAACACGCCTTCGGCGCCGTTCTCAAAAACGCAAAGGACATTGAGCATGTCGGGAATAATGACATGATAGCCACGCCGCTCAGCGTTCAGAATTTTTCCGCGCGCGAACACGCCGGCGATGTTGCCGAGCCAGCGCTGCAACACTTCCACGTAAATTCCGAGCGTGAGCACATTCAGCCCGCTGATCTCGATCTTCTGCCGCCAATGCGCCGGCGCTTCCGGGTTCAAATAGACGCCCGTGAAACTTTGCAGGCGGACGGCGTGCGGTTTTCCGATGAAATTTTCGGCGAGCAGTTTTTTCACGAGCAGATCGGCGCGCATCCCGAACGGCGGTGGACAAAGCATCGTCACCAGCTCAGGAAAACGTTTCGTGGTCGCCAGCATTTCTTCGGCTTCGGCGAGGTCCATCGCCATCCGCGCCTGACAAAAAACGTGTTTGCCGGCTTCGAGCGCGGAAATGGTTACCGCTGAATGCATGTAGGGCGGCGTGCCGATCCAGATGATGTCAAGATCGGGCACGGCCAGGAGATCGGCCCAATTCGCCATCGGCGTCGCGCCGGGGCAATGTTCCTTGCAAAATTGTTCGCTGCTCTCGTAAGTCGAGTTCGAGACCGCGACGATCTCGGCGTCGGGATTCTTTTTGAGCGCGGGCAAATGCCGGGTGCGAACGATATTGCCCGCGCCGACGATTCCGATTCGCAGTTTGCCGTTATTTTTTTGTGCCATGTTTCAAATATAGGTGTCGATCTTGGACCGCACCTAACGATTGCGCGAGTAAACTTTTGACCATCAGATAGAATCTCCGTTCAACAACTCCGAAAGCTTTCGCGAGTAAATGGCTTGACAATCAGCCCGCGCGCGGCACCTTTTGCGCCCCCATTCCTGCACCATGTCGAAAGTTTGCACCATCACCGGATCGAGGCCCACGCGCGGCAGCGTCATTCACCGCCGCGGTATGGCCAAGAAAAAAGGTGGCGTCGGCCGGCACGTGACCAAGAATGTGTCGCGCCTTTTCGTTCCCAACCTGCACGAACACCGGATCTGGGTGCCGGAGCTGAAAAAGTTCGTCCGCGTTCGCGTGACCGCGCGCGGCCTGAAAACGATCAACAAAAACGGGGCTTATAAGTCGCTCAAAAGAGCCGGCGCGATCTAAGTCCGAGATTGGTGGATCGGCCGCTCCGTCGGACGATGCCGAAATTACTGCGGCTTCGCCGCCAAAAATAACATCGAGCAAGGGACTGCTCGATCCACCGCATTAACTGCCGCCAATTTCTGTTTCTTCTGTTCTAGAGGCGTCCGCCCCGGCGGACGCCTGTCTTTCCGGTTCGGCGGTTGACACAACCGCCGCTACAACGCTTTCGCTTTCTTTCGAAGCTTCGACTGATTCATTCGCGGGCGGCGCGCCTGCCTCGACACGTTCCTCTTTTTCCGCGGCGGGGACGTTTGCCACGATCGCTTTTTCTTCTGCTTTCTCTTCCGGCGTCGCTGCCTCCGCACCTTCCTTCGCTTTCGCTTTCGCACGTGGCAGATCGAGCGAGCCGTCGTTGAACTCGATTACATAACCTTCGTTGATCAGCCAGCGAAGATCGGACGCGAGCGCCATTTTGACGCGTTCCGCTTCGTCAGCCGTAAGACCAGCAATCAATTTGTCGGCCAGTTCTTTTCGGCCAATTCGGGGCGAGGTTCCAATGCTCTCCAGAATTGCGCGAACTTGCGACGAGACGCCGGATTCATCGTGCTTGAATGGGCGCGGATAAATGGACGAGACAAAGAGCATTCCCCTACGATGCCGAAAGACATGAAGGCCGGCTTCACGAAACCGAGCGGCAAGCTCCTGCATCATCGGCGACGGCGACCGCATCTCACGCGTCCATTCGTTCTCAATCAGCCGGTTTGCAAATGCCGGCTGGCAGGACCGTCGATCGTCAACTCGGAAACACTGCGAACAAGTCCGGGCAAATAATTTTGCTGAAAATGCCGCTCTGTCTCGGCCGCTGACGAAAACGTGGTCGCCGTTTCCTCGCGCAACGTCGAGAACGTCGTCACTTTGCGCGCGTCTTCCTTCCACTTCTCGATCTCGGCCGAATCGGTCACGATCTGAATTTGGCGTTGATAATCGGCGAAGCTCATCCGCCGGCTGAAACGCTGCTCGTACAAATTTCGGAGCCGGCGCTGATAATCGTGATGATTGGTCGGGCCGAGCAATGTGCCGCTCAGCCGGCACCGCGCTACGTTGGTAAAGTTTCCCTTGATCGGCTCCGTCTCGGTTATGTCGACCTTGTAAAAGTCGGCTTTCGCAAAACGAAACGCGTTGCGGTCGAGAAATTGTCGATCGACCGAGACGTCGCCGTTTTCGCCCAGTTGAAAGAGCGGTGACTCGGGCGGCGCGGTCAATTGAACATCGTGACGCGTCGCTTTCTCCAAAAAAAGCCGCGCCAGTGCGAATAACGAATACGCGACCGAGCCGGACTTGATTTGCGCGACGACGTTCTCGAACGCAGACACGCGCGGCAAAAGTTTGACCGCGATCGGCGGCAACGGCCGGTCCGAGGTGCGAGCCGCACTGCGACTGGGCTGGCGATCAACAAACCCCGGCCGATCCTTCCGATGTCGATCCTGCGCGCGCGGAGGCCGACGATCCTGCCGAAGCGGTCGCCCCGGCATTTTCCCTTTTTGAGTCGGGCGATCGAAACCCGGCCTTGAACGTTTTCGATCCGGTCCGCGCTTATCGCGTGGGCGCCGGTCACGCGAGCGACGCTCGCGCTGATCTTCGCCTTCATGCCCGGCGTAGCGTTCGGTGGGCGCGGGCTCGTTCACCCAGGCCGGCAGCATTTTCAGATCGACTAACTCGTCGAGTTCGACAGGGGCGTCAGGCACGAATGTTCTCTACGCCAAGGGCAAAGGAAGTAAATAGCTCGCGCTCCGGACAGTGGCATTTGGTTGCGGAATTTTCGCTAATTCTTTTACTTGCGGTGCGGCAGCGTGTGGGGTAAGCGTTGCGCTCCAACCCAAAAATTTCTTATGGCGGACAAAACGATTGAGGAAAAGGTCAAGGACATCATCGTCGAACAGCTCGGAGTGAATCCGGAGCAGGTCACGCCGCAGGCGTCGTTTATCGAGGACTTGGGCGCCGATTCGCTCGATATCGTGGAATTGGTGATGGCGTTCGAAGAGGAATTTTCCGTGGAAGTGCCGGACGAAGATGCTGAAAAACTGCAGACCGTCGGCGACGTGATCAACTACATCAAAGAACGCGCCAAGACGCCGGGTGGCGGCGAAGCCGCAGCGAGCAGCTAGTCCGTTCATCCAGCCATTTTTGATCAAATGAAAAACACGGCTGAAGCCGTGTTTTTTGTTTCCCGGTTGCGCGGGCGCGCAACGCGCCCAGACTAACGAGAATGGACTTCGGGCTGCTGCAAAAACCATTGCTCCACGTCTTCGGTCACGATGTGTCGTTTCTCGGCATTGTCGCGTTCGTCATTTGGTTTTCCATCGGCGTATTCGCAGCCCGCGCGCTGCAAAGCGATGTCTTCCGGCGTTTCCTCAGCCGGTTCAAGATCGAGACGAACCTGATCGCGATCCTGACCACGATCCTCAGCCTGGCCGCGCTCGCATTCTTTACCGTGAACGCAGTTAACGCGGCCGGCGTGCCCCTATCCTGGAATGCGCCGTTGCCGGGCGTAACCCTCAGCCTGTTTCAGATTTTTCTGCTCATCGCCCTGCTGATCGCAGTTTTCTGGATTTCATCGCGGACAAAACGCTTTCTATTTAATCGATTTCTCGCGAAAAGCGGGCTCGATCGTTCGTTGCAATACGCGATTGCGCAGATCGTCAGCAATGTCGTCCTCATCGTTGGAATATTTATCGTTCTCGATAATGCCG
>WNGH01006463.1_pt1 | contig 11130 bp, 12 predicted proteins | sample 5400631 | NCBI WGS metagenome assembly WNGH01 (sample SAMN13153373, study PRJNA577476) | soil metagenome | isolation source: 115 cm soil or saprolite under Garry oak tree replicate 1 | place: USA:California | collected 2016-06-15 | reverse complement strand
CTACTTAAGAAAGAACGTGGCGCCGTCCGCTTCATCCGGCGTGGCTGTGAAGATGAGCGGGCGCCCTTCCCGGGCCGACACTGCGGCTCCAGGTGAAATGTTCATACACGCCGGTCCAGTACAGGCCGAAGGCAAATCCGAACAGCAATTCCTCGAGGGGAATTCCATAAACCAGCATTCCGCTCAACCTGGGGAGATTCCACACCTGCTCGATGTAGCCCGGAACAGATAGCCGCAATCCCAGCATGAAGACCGCGTAGAGGACGAGGAACAGAAATCCGCCGACAAACGTCTTGCCTTTGAGATCGGGCCGGCAAATGACCGCGGCGATGGCGCCGATCGCGAGGCAGGCGATCGACGGATAGATGGGATTCCAGGGTAGAAGATAGAGCGGCACGAACGCGACGAAAGGCGCAAGGAGTGCAATGCGGTGAAAGCGGTGCAGACGATGCTGCTTTTCGGCTTCGCTCATCGGCACGAGGTCCTGTTTCGTCAGTGAGTTGTAAAGCACCGCGCCGATCCCACCGATTGCGAAACAGAAGATGAAGCTCTCGATATCGAAGCCGGTGCGCTGCGCCAGGTCGAAGAGGCTCGGGGGGTTCCAATACTCCGGAACGAAAATCGGCTCGGTCGCGCCAAAGAGCGATGTCGCGAAGCTCGCGCGCCACATCACGCCACGGTGCCTGGGCACGGTCGCGAAAGCCAAGAGCCACGGCAGCAGGAACGCGCTCGACCAGACCAGCCAGACGTAGTGGAATTCGCGCATCAGAGCTTCGCGCGCCGCAGCCGCAGCGCGTTGGTGACCACCGATACCGAGCTCATCGCCATCGCCGCACCCGCGAAGATCGGCGAAAGCAGCAACCCATAAAAGGGATAGAGCACCCCCGCCGCGATCGGAACTCCGATCGCGTTGTAGACGAACGCGAAGAAGAGGTTCTGCTTGACGTTGCGCATGGTCGCGCGCGACAAGCGGATCGCCTTGACAATGCCGCGCAGGTCGCCCTTGACGAGGGTCACGCTGCCGCTTTCGATCGCGACGTCGGTTCCGGTGCCCATCGCTATGCCGACGTTCGCCTGAGCCAGCGCCGGCGCGTCGTTGATGCCGTCGCCCGCCATGGCCACCGCGCGGCGTTGTGCCTGCAGCGACTTGATCACATTGACTTTCTGCTCCGGCAGCACTTCGGCGATCACTTCGTCGATGCCGAGCTGCCGGCCGACCGCTTCCGCGGTCTTGCGCGAATCGCCCGACAGCATCACCACGCGCACGCCTTCGGATTGCAGCGTCTTGATCGCCTCCGGGGTCGTTTCCTTGATCGGATCGGCAACGGCGACCACCGCGAGCGTGCGCCCGTCTACCGCGGCATAGAGCGCCGTCTTGCCCTGCGTCCTCAGCGCGTCGGCCTTGTCGGCGAGCGAAGCGGGTACGGCGCCCTGCGATTCCATGAATCGGCGGCTGCCGACCGCGACCTTCCTGCCGCCGATCTCTCCGCGAACGCCTTGGCCCGTGACCGATTCGAATTTCTCCACCGGAGAGAGGCGCAGACCGCGTTCTTCCGCGCCCTTGACGATGGCCTGCGCGAGCGGGTGTTCGCTCGCGCGCTCGAGACTCGCGATCAGGGCAAGCGCCTCGCTTTCCGCGATGCCTTCGACGACGAGGGCCACGAGCCGCGGACTGCCGAGCGTGAGCGTGCCCGTCTTGTCCACGACGAGCGTCTCGATGTCACGCAGTTTTTCCACGGCTTCGGCGTTCCGGAACAGGATCCCGTTGATCGCCCCCTGCCCCATCGCGACCGTGATCGAAATCGGCGTCGCGAGGCCCACCGCGCAGGGACAGGCGATGATGAGCACCGCCACGGCGTTGACCACCGCATAGGTGAGCCTGGGCTCGGGGCCGAAGAGCCACCACACGAACGCGGTCAGAACCGCGATCGCGATGACCGTTTCGACGAAGTACGCGGCGACGAGATCGGCGAGGCGCTGCACGGGAGCGCGCGTGCGCTGCGCCTGCGCCACCATGTGCACGATCTGAGAGAGCAGCGTGTCGGCACCGACGCGCTCGGCGCGGATAACGAGCGTGCCTTTACCGTTGATCGTCGCCCCGGTCACCCTGTCGCCCGGTTTCTTGGGCACGGGAACGGGCTCGCCCGTGATCATGGATTCGTCCACGTTCGACGAACCGTCGACGCAGGTTCCGTCCACTGGGACTTTCTCTCCGGGACGCACGCGCAGCCGGTCGCCGACCTGCACCTCGCCGAGCGGCACTTCCCGCTCGCGCCCGTCGGCCTCGATGCGCATCGCCGTGTTCGGCGCGAGCGCCAGCAACTCGCGGATCGCGCGGCTCGTCTGGCCGAGCGCGCGCAACTGCATCACCTCGCCCAGCAGCACCAGCGTGACGATGACCGCGGCCGCTTCGAAGTAGGCGCCGACCTGGCCGCTCTCTTCCTGAAACTCCTGCGGGAAAAGACCGGGTGCGAACACCGCCGCAATGCTGAAGATCCAGGCGAGCGCGACGCCCAGGCCGATCAGCGTGTACATGTTCGGGCTGCGGTTCTTCACCGAAAGCGCCAACTTGCGGAAGAAAGGCCAGCCTCCCCACAGCACCACCGGCGTGCCGAGCGCGAGCTCCAGGTACATCCGCACGTGCGCCGCGATTCCGAAAGGTTCCCTGATCCCGAAATAGGGCGCCATGGCGATCACGGCGAGGGGCGCGGTCAGCACGGCGCTGACCCAGAAACGGCGCGTCATGCTGCGCAGTTCCGATTCGTCCTCCTTGGCTCCCGCAACGGGAACGAGCGCCATGCCGCACTTCGGGCAATTCCCGGGCTTGGCGCTGCGGATTTCCGGGTGCATGGGGCAGGTGTATTCGGCCGCTACGGGTGCGGTCGGAGCCGCTGGCACCAATGTCATGCCGCACTTGGGGCAGCTCCCCGGACCCGTCTGCTGGATCTCGGGGTGCATGGGGCAGGTATAGATCGCGCCGGGCTTCACCGCAGGCGCGGGATGAGCGGCTGCACGCTCATGCGCCGGCTGTCCGTGGCGTTCGTGGTCGTGATGCGAATGGTCGTGGCGCGGCATATCCATCAACGTAATCTCCGATACCTATGTTCGAGGCGTTCCGTTCAGGGATTCCCGCCGCGGTGAAGAAGGTTGTGCAGCCATGCGTAAAGCGCGCCGACCGCGAATCCCCACACCAAGAAGACGAACAGCGGATAGACAAACATCAGGAAGGTGAAAGGCGCCGGCGTGCCGAGCTTGCGAAAATCCAGGCCGTGAGACAGGGCGTTCACGAATTCGATCCCGCGTTCCGGTGCAAGCGCGTAGACGAGCGCACAGGCGGTATAGGCGATCGCAAGCGTCACCGCGAGCGCGACGCCGGTTTTCCAGGGATTCATGGCAGCCATGGCAATCTCCTTTCGTGGGTTGAGCTATGAGAATTACGGGTGACCTCAACGACCTCGTCCGGCGGTGCGGAAATGCGTCTCGGCATCGCCGGCCATGCGCTCGGTGCACCACCGCGCGTAGTAGCCTCCGAACATTCGGCCGAGCCAGCGCGAAGGTCCGGCCTCGGGAAGAGCGTAGTCGATGAAGACGCGAAGCAGCGAAGAGTTGCCCTGCGGCATCAGGTCGAAGCCCATCCTGTAGTGGCCTATCACGAGGAGCCTGGGTGCGCCCGTGGTTGCCCACACCTTTCGCCGCGGCGGATTTCGTTCCGTGACGATTTCCTGGAGCGAGAGCGTGATCCCGAGTACTCGACCGCTCATGCGGATCGATGCGCCCACCGCACGCCCTTGAGAAGCATCCAACTCAAGCGCCATCCGCGACCCGGCCATCATCCACGAGGAACCGCTCATGTGAGCCGAGAGGAGTCTGGGATCGTCGAGGCGCGAGAACACCGCGTCGGCGGGAGCGTTCACCGCCACGCTGCACTCGAAGTGAAAAGGCAGGACGAGGGACACTGGGTCATCTTTTGAAGCGTCAGCTACAACATATCGCCCTCGGCGCCTTATGTGCATGGGCGCGATCCCAAGCCCGCACGATCAGGAGCGTCGCAACGGGAATGACGAGCCACTGAAGCAAAGGCGCAAGCCCGATGCCGAAGACTAGCGGCATGCGCGCCGAATAAGCCCAGGCACCGACCTCGTAGACGTTGTACCACTCGCTGTATGTCGTGTAGGCGAGCCCGAAGAGTGTTGCGACCGCGCCGCCCGGCCATGGACGGGAAGAAGGCCAGTCGGCATCTTGGAAGACGAATCCGGCGAGGATGAAACCCGCCGCGGCGATGATCGCGTCCCCCAGCGTGCAGTGCAGAACCGCGTAGGCAATGCGTGCGACGCTTGGATCCCGGGCGATCGTGTAAAGCGGCAGTTGCGCGACCTCCCATACAAGATTCAATGAAAAGGATAGCCTCACCCAGAGCAAGGTGCGTCCGAGCAAAGGTCTTGCCATGCAGCTCGCCGCCGCGTTGCGCATTGGGATCGGCGCCGGATTCATGCGAGCGAGCTATTTGGGGGCGCCTTCGAGCGCCTTCTGGCGCTGCATCATCTGCTCCATCATCATCTGCATCATGTCCATGCGGCGCTCCATCGTCTCCGGCGACATCGGGGCGCCGCGTCCCATGCCGGGCTTCGCCGCGCCGTCCTTCGGCGCCTGACCCATCATGCCGCCGCCCATGCCGCGCATCATCTGCATGCCTTCCTGCATCTCCTTCGTGTGCTCGTCCATGAGCTTTCTCCGCTCGGCCGGGTCGGTTGTTTTCTGCAGGCGCGCCATGAGGTCCTGCATCTTCTTCATGTGCTCTTGCATCTGGGCGACGGATTTATCGTCAGCTTGCGGGCTCGCGGACGCCTTGGGGGCCTTTGCCCCGGGAGCCGCCTTCTCAGGATGGTGCTCGTCTACGCCATAAGCCGCGGGAACCAACAGCACGCTGGCCAGCGCTATACCCAACACGGTCATTTTCATTGAAGTGCTCCTTTCGAATTCGGATCGTAAAGCCGGAAGTCGAGCAAACCCGGCTCGACGCCTCGTTCCTATGGACCATACGCCGGCAGGCACGCGGCGCTTTGATCCGGATCAATCGCAGATATCGTCAGCGCGGAGCGCGCTGCACCGCCCTGTCGCCGACCGCGAGAACGGCGCTCATATGACCTTCGAATACAGGGCGCGCGCGCAGTCTGCGCGCAGGTAGCGGTCGAACACCATGCACACGGCGCGCACCAGCAGCCGCCCCCGGGGGGTCACCGTGATCCACTCTTCATCGATCGCGACAAGCGACTCTTTCTCCATTTCCTTCAGCTGCGTAAGCTCTGCGGCGAAGTAGCCGTCGAAATCGACGAGGTGCGCGATCGAGATCGCTTCCTTCGACACCTCAAAGTGGCACGCGAGCGCCTGGATCACGGCGCGCCGCACGAGGTCGTCGGCGCCGAGCTCGAGGCCCCGCAGCACGGGCAGCAGCCCGCTGTCCAGCCCCCCGTAGTATTCGTCCAGCGTCTTGACGTTCTGGGCGTAGGTGGGACCGACCGTGCTGATCGCCGACACCCCCAGCCCCAGGATATCGCTGTCCCCGGTGCTCGAGTAGCCCTGGAAATTGCGCGTCAGCCGCCCCTGCCGCTGCGCCACGGCGAGATCGTCCCCGGGCTTGGCGAAATGATCCATGCCGATATAGACGTAGCCTTTCGAGAGGAACCAATCGATTGCGGTGGTGAGGAGCCGCAGCTTGATTTCAGGCGCAGGCAGATCGCCCGCGGCGATGCGCCGCTGCGGCTTGAACAGCGTCGGCAGATGCGCGTAGGAGTAGAGCGCGATGCGGTCCGGGTCCATGCCCGCGACGAGCGCGAGAGTACGCTCGAACCCTTCCGGGGTCTGCTTCGGCAGACCGTAGATCAGGTCGACATTCACCGAACGAAAGCCGTGCTCTCTGGCGGCGCGGATGATCTGTTCCGTCTGCTCCACGCTCTGTATACGATGGACGGCCCGCTGCACCTCCGGATCGAAATCCTGGACGCCGACGCTGATGCGGTTGAAACCCACCTGCCCGAGGAGCGCGACGCGCTCCGGGTTTACCGTGCGCGGGTCCACCTCGACCGCGTACTCGCCGTGCACGGCAAAGTCGAACTCGGAGCGCAGCAGGCGCGTCAAGTCGCCAAGCTCGCTGTCGCTCAGGAACGTTGGCGTTCCTCCGCCCCAGTGCATCTGGCTGATCGAGCGGTCCTCGCCCAGACACTCAGCGACCAGCCGAGCCTCGCGCTCGAGGTATTTCAGATACTTTGCGGATCTACCGTGGTCCTTGGTGACGATCTTATTGCAGCCGCAGTAGTAGCAGACGGTGCCGCAGAACGGCAGGTGAACGTATAATCCCAGCGGCCGTGCGAATCCACCGACATTCCGATTCTGCAGCCAATGGCGATAGGCCGCGGCGTCGAAGGCCTCGACGAAGCGGTCGGCACTCGGATACGAGGTGTAGCGCGGGCCGCTGCCGGCGTACTTGCGGATCAAGTCCGGATCGATGACCAGACGGGCGGGCACGCTTGTGTTCAATGCAGGATACCTGTCGAGCCGTGCATCACATAATTATGGAGAGCGCGCGGGCTGCCGTGTTGATATGGGTCAAATACCGGGCATTTTGTGAGACCCACATCCTGAGAGTGCTTTCGGATGACTCAGTTCGAAGACCGTAACCGCGGGAAGAGCGGGCTCCCTCTGATCGTTTTTGGCCCGGTGCTCGCTCTGGGGACCTTCACCGCCCTTCTCGCCCTGCTCGCTGGCCTGTTCGGTTGGCACTCCAATCAGATGCTGGTCTCGTCCGCGGCCGTTGGCGCTGCTGTGGCGGTAGCCGCGCTGGGGCTCGTCCATCGCCAGATCACGAAGCGCCGGGCCGCCGAGGGGGCGCTGTACGACGTCGAAGCCCGGGTTGGCGGCATGGTCGAATCGGCGATGGATGCCATCATCACCGTCGACGAAAATCAGCATGTCGTGCTTTTTAACGCGGCGGCCGAGTCCCTGTTCGGCTGCTCGCGCAAGCAGGCGATCGGCGCACCGCTCGCCTGGTTCATCCCCGAGCGATTCCGCGCCGAGCACGAACGACACATCAGGCGCTTCGGCGAAACCGGAACTTCTTCGCGGCGGATGGGCGGCGCGCGCATCGTGACCGGCTTGAGGCGCAACGGCGAGGAATTCCCGATCGATGCCTCGATCTCGCAAATCACAGAAAGCGGAAAGAAGTTTTACACGGTGATTCTGCGCGACGTCACCGAGCGGGTCCGCGCGGAAGAGGCGCTGCGTCGCTCACAGTCCGAGCTGCGCGAGCTCGCGTATGCCATGAATTCGGTCAGGGAACAGGAGAAGAGGCGCATCGCCCGGGAACTCCACGACGAGCTGGGGCAGGCGCTCACCGCCCTGAAGCTCGATGTCGCCTGGCTCTCTGAGCGACTCCCGGCAGGGGACACCGCGATCGCCGAGAAGCTCAACGCAATGCAGGCGATGATCGACGGCACCGTCGCCGCGACTCGGCGCATCTCCTCGGATTTGCGCCCACTGATACTCGACGACCTGGGGCTGGTACCGGCCGCCGAGTGGCTGGTGCAGGAATTCACCCAGCGCACGGGAATCCCGTGCGAGCTGGTCGTCCGCTCGCCCGATCTCGAACTCAAGGATCCGCACGCCACCGCGATATTCCGCATCCTGCAGGAGTCGCTCACCAACGTCGCCCGGCACGCCAAGGCGCAGCGCGTCGAAGTCGCGCTCGGGCGCTCCGACGGTACCGTGACGCTGAACGTCCGGGACAACGGCCGCGGCTTCAATCTCGACGATCCGCGCAGGCCGAATGCTTTCGGCTTGATGGGCCTGCGCGAGCGCGTGTCCCTGCTCGGAGGCGACGTCCGCATTGAAAGCCAACCGGGGCAGGGGACAGTTCTCCACGTGCAGATCCCGCTGGAAGAAGAAGCGCAGACGCGATGATCCGGATTGTCGTCGCTGACGACCATACCATCGTGCGCGAGGGGCTGAAGCAGGTGCTCTCGGCGGCATCCGATCTCTCTATCGTGGGCGAGGCGCAGAACGGCCACGAAGTCCTGCAGCGGGTGCGCGAGCTCGAGTTCGACGTGCTGCTGCTCGACATGTCCATGCCGGGAAAAAGCGGCATCGAGCTGATCAAGCAGGTGCGCGCGGAGAAGCCTAAGTTGCGCGTGCTCGTTCTCAGCATGCACCAGGAGCAGCAATACGCGGTCAGGGCGATCAAGGCGGGGGCGTCGGGCTACCTCACCAAGGAAAGCGCCTCGGCGCGGCTCGTATCGGCGATCCGCAAGGTGGCGGGCGGCGGCGCCTTCATCACCGAAGCGGTGGCCGAGCAGCTCGCCCTCGGGGCGATGCCGCAGGCCGACGGCCCGCCGCACAGCGCGCTTTCGGACCGCGAGTTCCAGGTGTTCCGGCTGCTCGTATCCGGCAAGGCCGTGTCGAGTATCGCGGACGAGCTGAACCTCTCGGTCAAGACGGTGAGCACCCACAAGGCGCGCATCATGCAGAAGATGAACATGAGCAACCCGACCGAGCTCATCCGTTACGCCATCCAGCACCGGCTGATCGACGATCCGGACTCGGGGAACGCCTGAGCTCTCTTTTCCTGTCGGACGATTCCTAGACGCCCCCGCGCTACTCCTACAAGGTTTTTCAGCAGCCGCCTACGGTTAGTTTCAGGCGCCGCCGATGGTTCGGCGCGGCGCCCGCTCTCATACTGGCCGGCATGGAAAACGCGCCGTCAGAGCCTCCCACGAACGTCTTCATCGTCGAGGACTCGGCTGCGATCCGCGAGCGCCTTATCGGCCTGCTTGGCGATATCGAAGGCGTGACGGTAGTCGGCGAGGCGAACACGGCGCAAGCCGCCATCGAAGGGATTCTGCGGACCAAGCCGGATTCGGTCGTGCTGGACATTCAGCTGACCGGCGGCAGCGGCCTCGAGGTATTGCGCAAGATCCATCCGCTCGCGCCGGAGGTGATCTTCATAGTCTTGACGAACCACTCTAACCCGCAATACCGCCGCATCTGCACGGAAGCGGGCGCGAGTCACTTTCTCGACAAGAGCAGTGAATTCGCGAGAGTCATGAAAATCATCGCAGGACTGGTTGGCGCAGAGCAACCGCGCCTGAGAAATTGAAGCACCAAGACGGAGAATTGCCATGGAAGCTACAGCAAACCTGGAAGCGCTCTCGGAGGATACCGGAACCGTGACGCTGCACCACACGCCCCCGCGGAACATCGCCAAGGTTCCAACGAAGTGCTCGAGCTGCAATCTGCGCGAACTGTGCCTGCCTTGCGGTCTCACCGGGCAGGAGGTGGACCGAGTGGACGCGCTGGTCTACACCCGCCGGCGTGTCAAGCGCGGCGAAAGCCTTTACCGCGCCGGGGACGAATTCAGCTCGCTCTACGCCGTGCGCAGCGGTTTCTTCAAGACCGTGCAGACGCTCGAGGACGGGCGCGACCAGGTCACGGGCTTCCACATGGGCGGCGAAATCCTGGGAATGGACGGGATAGCACCGGAAATACACGGCTGCAATGCCGTGGCGCTGGAAGACAGCGAAGGGTGCGTGATCCCGTATGCCCGGCTGGTGAACCTCGGCCACGACATGCATCTCCTGCAGCGCCAGTTTCACAAGGTGATGAGCCGCGAGATCGCGCAGAAGCGCAGCGTCATGTTGCTGCTCGGCACGATGCGGGCCGAGGAGCGCCTGGCCGCTTTCCTGCTCAACCTCTCGCAGCGCTTTACCGCGCGCGGCTATTCGGCTTCCGAATTCAACCTGCGCATGACGCGCGAGGAGATCGGCAGCTATCTGGGGCTGAAGCTCGAAACCGTGAGCCGCGCCTTTTCCAAGTTCCACGAAGACGGCCTGATCGGCGTGCAGCAGAAACGCATCCGCATTCTCGACGTTGCGGGCCTGAGAAGCGTAATGGCCAAGGGTTCGCGCTGAGAGTGCCGGATGACCGCATCGATCGCCGCAGGCATCACTGACACTTAATTTTTACGGGCGCTTCGGGCGAGTCTCGGTCACTCTCCCTGATGGGTCACCGGTTTGCTGTGCCTCGTAAAAACAGTAACGATTACGTCCTTGCTCTTTCGCCCGGTACATCGCGAGATCCGCGCGTTGCAGCAGCTCCTCGGGACTCGTACCGTCATCCGGGTAGATCGAGATGCCGACGCTGGCTCCCACTTGAACGTCGCGACCCTTCAACATGAACGGACGGCCGAGCGCCCGCACCAGAGTGCGCGCGAGGGCCCGCGCGGGCCGGGAATCGACGAGGTCGGTCTCGATGACTGTGAACTCGTCTCCGGACAGGCGCGCGACGACATCGCTCTTGCGCACGGAGGCGCGCAATCTTTCGGCGACCGTCACGAGCAGCAGGTCTCCCAACCGGTGCCCCGAAGTGTCGTTGACCGACTTGAAATGGTCGAGGTCGACGAACAGGACCGCCAGCCGACGCCCGCCCCGCGCGCAATGCGCGAGCGCCTGCTCCAGCAGGCGCAGGAAGAGCGCTCGATTGGGAAGACCGGTCAGGCTGTCGTGGTACGCGAGAAAATGATCGCGGCCACCCTCCTTTTTGCGCGAGGTGATGTCATGCAGGGTGGCGATGAAGTGCGTGATGTTTCCCGCGGCGTCGCACAGCGGGGTGATGGTTTCGTCCACCGCGTACAGCGACTCATCCTTTCTGCGCTCCACCACCTCGCCCCGCCAGACGCTGCCGGCGAGAATGGTCTGCCAGAGCTCCCGGTAAAACTCCGCGTCCTGTCTTCCGGATTTCAACATGGCGGGCGAGCGTCCCAATGTTTCATGCGCGGCGTAACCGCTCAGCCGGCTGAACGCCTCGTTGGCCCAGACGATGCGGCCATCGCGGTCGGTGATGAACACCGCGTCGGCGATTGACGACAAGGCGTTTGCCAGAAGGTCCTGTTGATTCGGGTCCATCGATGAATCAGCGTTGCGTCGACAAAACCAACGTTACCGCCGCCCTTATTCCGGAATTTGATTTACATCAATCAGGCTGCGCCCGATGTCGGTGCAGGCGGAGCGACCCCGATGCCCGCTTGCGCTTGATCTGGATCAACCCGGCCGGTCGTCGGAGGAGAAGAATAGCCTCTGGCGATCA
>WNGH01011550.1_pt1 | contig 11131 bp, 11 predicted proteins | sample 5400631 | NCBI WGS metagenome assembly WNGH01 (sample SAMN13153373, study PRJNA577476) | soil metagenome | isolation source: 115 cm soil or saprolite under Garry oak tree replicate 1 | place: USA:California | collected 2016-06-15 | reverse complement strand
TTAGAAACGCTCTAGGGACCCGCATGGTCAGTGAATGGAATGGATTTGATTCGAGTTTTTTTCTTTTTCCGGGACAAAGATTTCCACGCGATCCTTTCCAGTGTTTTTGGCTAGATAAAGGGCGTGATCGGCATCCTGCAACATTTCTCGCCAATCGGAATATTGCTTGCTGGACGTTGAACTGAGGCCGACGCTCACAGTCAGCAAGAAGGATCTGGTGGCCGTCCCGAATTTGCAGGACCGGATCCCCTCGTGGATTTTCTTAGCCGCCTGAATTGCATTCTCTTCGTCGGTTTCTGGTAGAATCAGGACAAATTCCTCTCCGCCATACCTTGACGGGAAATCGCTTCGCCGAGTTTTTTCTCGCAGGGTTTCGGAGATTTTGATAAGCGCGGTGTCGCCCCCATGGTGCCCATGGGTATCGTTAATCGTCTTGAAGTTGTCGATATCGAGGATGATTAATGAAAGGGGATGATGATAACGCTTGGAACGTTCAAACTCTTCCTGGATCTTTTTTTCAAACGCGCGGCGGTTAAACAGCCCAGTTAGCGAATCAATTTGACTCTGGTGCTCGAGGTGTTGCTGGTACTGGACGACTCGAGAGCCCACCCGAACACGCGCCAGAAGTTCGGAAAAAGAAAATGGCTTGGTGATGTAATCGTCAGCGCCTAGATCGAGACCGCGTACGCGGTCGCCTTCCTGAATGCGGGCCGTTATTAAAATCAAATAAATGTGTTTCAGTTCCGGGTTGCTACGGATTTTGTTAATCAGTTCGAAGCCGTCCATTTTAGGCATCATGATGTCAGAAAGCGCGATCTGAACTGACTCTTTCTCCAGCTTTTCCAGCGCTTCCAGGCCGTTTGCGGCTGTGACAACCCGATAGCCTTCTCTCTGAAGAACGATCGCTAACAAATCCCGTTGGTCGGGATGGTCTTCGATGACTAAAACTGTCAGTAGATTCTTCCCGTTATCTGAGTCCATAGTTTATACCTGTTAGAAGTTAGCGATAGCCCAAATATATTGATCTTTTTGCCACATAGTTGCCGGTCATAGCCTCGCTTGAGAGCGGCGAGTTTCAGTCTTGGCGGCTAATTTGGATAAAAATTCCCTTTTCGTTGCAGCGTGGAGCAAAAGGTATACCAAGCCATGGGTAGAGTCTTATACTGCACCAGCTTAGCAGTTCAAAGCCCCAGGCGGTTTACAAAAACGAAAGTACATAGTCACCATGAAGACTTAGCGTCTAGCACACCTATATGTGTGATGGCATCGCATAACAAGTCCGGTGATTTTATCCCGGCCGACTTTTACATTTGTGACATTTTTAGCAAAAAAGCGTGTCAATTGTGTCATGTGCCGTTCGAAAAAATTCAGAGCGCATTCATAAATGTAGAAATTCATTGAAGCTCTGCGGTGGCATAATTCGTGCTGGAAGGCTGTGCAGTTATAATGTCCGCTCGGGAAGGACAGGGGAAAACTCACGACGACCCGACGGGTTCCGACCTTAAGAAGGAAAGGGGGTGAGATAAGTGGAACTTTTAAAAAGACTGTTCGTTGAGGAAGACGGCCAAGGACTTGTCGAATACGCCTTGATCGTACTTTTGGTGGTATTCGTTTTCTGGGTCACCATCAAGAACACTAACATCGGTAACCAGCTCTCGGCCTCATGGAGTAATATCGGATCTTGCTTGGCGACTCCTACCGGTTGTACGGCCTCGTGATTTTTGTGGAGGTTTGCAGCAAGTCCAATAACTCGATCATTATATAGCTTCGGGGGGAGGGAATTTCTCTTCCCCCGAAGTGTGCGGTTTCTGTTGGTTTTTGTACAGAACTGCACGGCCTTGAACTTAATTTTTTATTGACATCGTAAATTCTTCTGTGTAGCATCACTCGCTCTATAAGTGTTTAAGTTGATTCTGGTCAGAGAAATAGTGTTGGTTTTTGTTCTTTTCCTGTCGGTTATCTTTGACCTTAGGGTGCGAAGGATACCGAACTGGTTGACCGTTCCTGGAGTCGTGGCCGGATTGCTCCTCAATGGTCTTGAGGGGTTCGCACAGTTCTTGCATAGCTTTTTGGGATTAATGGTCGGTGTGGGTGTACTGATAGTGCCGTTCGCTCTCGGTTGGCTGCGATATTTGTAGTAATCATGCGGGGTGTCAATCTCAAGGCCTTTCCACGCATGTGGATGGACCTTAAGCTGTTCGTTATGAGCTTGGGCCAAGTATTGCCGGAAGCAGTTTCTCAGCGAACATCTCACAAGAAGTCGATCCCCTGGGCGGTTGCGATAGGACTGGGGGTTGTAGTCGCTTTCTATCTCGATGCTGACGGCAAATGGGCGGGTTTTTAGTCTTGGGTTGGGACAACTACTGAAATGCGTGTAGGAAGGGATTTGAAATATTAAAGGACGGGAAGATCATTATGCAAAACCGATTGAAGATTGCTCTTATAGTTGCGGTATTTTTTGGCTTAATCGCCGCCTACGGGATATACAACTTTTTGAGCCAGCAACGGGAAGCGGCAGAAGCACTAAAAACTGCGACCGAAAATATAGTCGTGGCGGCGAAAGACATCCCCTCAGGGAGCACTATTAATGAGAACATGGTGAAGGATGGCACGGTAAAGATTGTTCCCTGGCCAAAGGGCTCGGTGCCTGCAGGCGCCTTCACATCCATGGAGAAAGTTACGGGTAAGACCAATAAGGTAAAGGTATTGGCTGGTGAGCCCCTCCTGGAGTCGAGGCTGGCCGGTGAGGGGGCGGGCTTGACTGTTCGCCTGGAGCCGGGAAAGCGGGCGATGGCAAGTTGGCTCGTTCCATAACTCTGGAGGTAACACCCGAAGAATCAGAAAAACTCTCTCTCGCGTCTCAAGAGGGTCAAGTCGTTCTGGCCCTTAGAGCTCTGGGGGACGATTCGCTTGCACAGACGCGGGGCAGCAATAAACGCGACCTTTTAGCTATCGTAACACCCGCAAAAGGTGGAATTTCCCGCCCTCTTATCAGAGAGCCGGAAAAATATCGGATCGAAGTCATACAGGGAAGTGACAGGAAAGTCGTGGAATTCTAAAGGAGGGGAGCGTTTCATGTTAGATAGGAACATGGTTTGGATGTCGAGGTTGGCTTTATTTTCCGTGACTGTCGTTGTGATGCTTCTTATTTCGGAAGCCGGGTTGGCGCAACAGCAGGTATCGCCGACTATTTCTGTCACCGTCAACAAGTCGACGGTTTTTCGGCTCGCCCAGAGGGCGAAGCGCGTTTCGGTGACGCAGCCTGCGGTAGCCGAGGTGTTGGTGGTGGCGCCGAACCAACTTTTGATCAACGGTAAAAACATTGGCACCACATCGCTTATCGTATTCGATGAAAAAGGCGAGGTTACCAATTATGATCTCGTCGTGGGGCCCGACATCGATGCCCTTCGCAGACAGTTGCGGGCCACGTTTCCCGCCGAGCAGGTTAATATTTCAACTTCGGGTCCCAGCCTTGTCCTAAGGGGAGAGGTCTCCAACGAATCGGTCTATGACAGGGTTCTCGAGATCGCCATAACCTACCTACCACCGAAGCCGCCGGCCCAGGTGGCCCCGTCAACGAGCACGTCCGTCTCATTCGGTACCGCTACCCGGGAGGCTATTCCAACTTCGGGAACTGGATTTGCCGGAGGAGGGGCCATAGCTTTCAACGAGGAGCTTTCCGTAACCGACCCTAATAGGTGGGGCGACAAGAAAAAGATCGACGGAATCGTCGATTTGCTCGTGATCAAAGAGATCCGACAGATAGAACTGGATGTCGTTGTAGCCGAAGTCGCCCTGAACAAACTGAGGGACATAGGCTTTGATATTTCTCAGACCACCCGCAATGTTACGACCAATAGCTTTATTGGTAGCAATAGGTTTGGCCTTTTCCAGAATTCGACTGCTACAACGACAACACCGACAATCAACGTTCCTCCCGTCACTGGCACTTTTTCGTACGTCACTGCCGGGTATACGTTGGCCACATTGTATCGATTAATTCAAAACAAGGATGTGAGCCAGATACTTGCCCAGCCCCGGCTGGTCGTTAAAAATGGCCGCTCGGGCGGTTTCTTGGCGGGTGGTGAATTCCCTGTCGTTGTCGCTACGGCAAATACTTTTGGCGTTGAGTTCAAGCCATTTGGTGTTCGTCTGGATTTTATTCCCACCATCACCTGGTCGGACCGTATCGATCTTCGCGTCTTTCCCGAGGTCAGCAACATTAGCAGCTTAACTGTGCTAGGAGTTCCAGGGCTTGAGGTGCGAAGAACCGTCAGTCGCTTGGAAATGAAAGAGGGGGAAAGTCTCATTATTGGGGGATTGTTGGACCATAGGGTCACCAAAGATATAACGAAATTTCCGCTTTTGGGAGATGTCCCAATATTGGGCGCTCTATTTAGGAGCACAAAATTCAGCAACAATGACTCGGAGTTGGTTTTCGTAATCACGCCAAGAATTGTTAGAACGATGAAGCCGGGGGAGAAACCGGAGCTCCCATCGATCGAGAAGTACGATGACCCGGACATCCGGCAGGTTCCTTTGCCGGAGTCTTGGGAGAAAAAATCCGCTGCGCCGGGGGCGACTATTCCATAGCTAAAGTCTCGTTTGTCGTTGATGGGGAGTGCGAAGGATTCACTGGAAGGCGAGTAAGACAAGACAACATGAAGTTATCCATTTGTTTAGTAGGTGAAGACAGTCTCGCTCTGGCTTCCTTAAAACAGGAGCTCGAAAAGGACGTGGCCTTTCAGGTCGAGCCGCGAGTTTACAGCTATGGCGAGGCGCTCGAAGGGTTGCGCAACAAAACTGGTCCGGTGATCGCTGTTGTAGATCTAAATCGTGATATGGAGAGAGCGTTTGGGATCGCCGAAGACATCAAGCTCAAGTTTTCAAACGTCCGGTTAATTATGACTTCTCCCAGCAGCACGCCGGAAACCATTCTCCGGGCGATGCGATCGGGAGCCGAAGAGTTTCTCGCTCAGCCTTTTAATTGGTCCGAAGTGCGCAAGTCTTTCGATGCTATCCGGAAGAAAATTGACGCTCATGGAGTGAGGGGAATAGATCGGGGGCACATCGTCGCGATTTCCTCGAACAAGGGAGGAGTGGGCTCAACAACCGTGGCCGCCAATCTGGCGGCAAGTCTGGTGGCTCAAAGAAAATCCGTTTGCCTCGTAGATTTGGTTTTGCAGTTCGGCTCGGTAACGAGTTTCTTGAACATCGACGCCTCCTATACCATTTTAGACTTGGTCAAAAACCTCAAGCGAATCGATCCGTTGTTTCTCGATGGGTCGCTGGTTAAGCACGTGTCCGGTATCCGAGTTCTTGCGGAGCCGTTCTATGCTGAGGATGCGAGGCGAATTACCCCGGCCGACATCGATGAGATCCTCGACCTCTTGGCTCAATCCTTTGACTTTGTCGTTGTGGATACTCCGAAAGAGTTCGATGATATGCTGGCGCTGGTGCTCGACAAAGCGAATTTGATTCTGTTCGTGACGGAAATGGATGTGCCTTCGCTGAAAAGCGCCCACCGGGCATTCGAGCTTTTTGAACGGATGGGAGTCTATGACAAGAAGATCCGGTTGATCTTGAATCGTTATGTCAAAAGCAAGCTGATGACTTTGGAATCGGTTGAAAAGGCACTCGGAGCGAAGGTGTTTTGGACGTTGCCGAACAACTATCCGGTGGCGATCGCAGCCGTGAATCAGGGGCTCTCGATTCAAGAATGCGATCCCAGGTCTGACATCGCCAGGGGTTATTCAGGATTGACCCAGGCGGTACTTAGCACGTTTACGCTTCCCGGTGCGCCCAAGGCGGCCATTGACGAAAAGTCCGGGATTTTGGGTCGCTGGATGCCGGCCCGTGGGCTCACTAAATAGGGAGATTATTGATGAAGAATCCATCTTTGGAATCCGATAAGGATCGTTGGGAGGGGGAAAGGGCTGGCGGCGACCTCGTTCGTTCTGCCTTGAGACCAGTGCAACAATCGTCCGCCGCTGATGTCATTGTGCAGGATCTTAGGCTGCGCATTCATCGAAAGCTAATCGAGACTCTCGATCTTTCCAAGCTCTCCAACCTGGAGATGGAGAGAGTCCGAGTCGAGATACGCCATATTCTCGAGGATATGGTCAAGTCGGAATCGATCCCGCTAAGTCGCGCGGACCGGGACCGGCTCGTGATGGAAGTACAGCATGAAGTCTTTGGTTTGGGCCCGCTAGAGACTTTAATGAAGGATTCGGAAATCGCCGATATCCTCGTTAACACACATAACCAGGTCTACGTCGAGCGTTACGGCAAGCTCGAAAAAACCGACGTCCGTTTTCGCGACGACGCCCATCTGATGCAGATCATCGAGAGGATCGTTACGCGCGTCGGCCGGCGGGTCGATGAAAGCTCCCCGATGGTCGATGCGCGCCTCGCGGACGGATCCCGTGTGAATGCGATCATTCCGCCGTTGGCGTTGGATGGACCGATCTTGTCTATTCGCCGGTTTGGGGCCGAGCGTTTAACCATGAATGATCTCATTCAATTTAACTCGGTACCGCCTCAAATCGCAGAGGTCGCGGCGGCCTGCGTTAAATCTCGACTCAATATGTTGGTTTCGGGTGGCACGGGCGCCGGCAAGACAACTCTCCTTAACTGTCTATCGAACTATATACCGGAAAACGAGCGCATCGTGACCATCGAGGACTCCGCTGAGCTGAAGCTTCAGCAGGAGCATATCGTTCGGCTTGAAACTCGCCCGCCTAACATCGAAGGCCAGGGTACGGTTACGGCTAGAGACCTGGTGCGCAATGCCTTGCGTATGAGGCCGGACAGGATCGTCGTCGGCGAGGTCCGGGGTGGTGAGGCCTTAGACATGATGCAGGCCATGAACACCGGTCATGACGGTTCCATCAGCACGGTTCACGCTAATAGCGCTCGCGATGCTCTTTCTCGGTTGGAAACCATGATGTTGATGGCAGGGATAACTCTACCGGAACGGGCGTTGAGAGAACAGATCGCATCGGCTTTGGACGTTATCGTTCAATTGACGCGTCTCAGCGACGGCAGTCGAAAAGTCGTCGAATTTGCCGAAATCACCGGTATGGAAGGCAGCACCATTACGACACAGACGATCTTCAAGTTCGAGCAAAGGGGTGTAGAAAACGGCAAGGTCGTCGGCGAGTTTGTCGCGACGGGCGTCATGCCGTCATTCATGGAGCGTCTGGAGCGATACGGATTCAAGCTTCCCAATACCCATTTTCTCCCACTCGCGATGGGAGGAAAGAGAAGAGCATTATGAACGTTTTCGTTATCACGATTTTTTCTTTCCTGGCGACGGTGTCGCTGATTGCAATTCTTTTCATGCTGCCCATGGCCGTGCAGGATACGCCGCAGGCGCGCATCCGCAGGCGACTCACTGCCGTTGGCCGTCTGGCCTCAGCCTCAAGGACGGAGATCCAAAGTCTTCTAAAGACCTCTCTTTATAGCGAGGTGCCGTGGCTTAATACGTTCCTTTCGAAATATCGGCTGGTTCGTCAAATCGATTTGCTTATCGAGCGGGCGAACGTCGACATGACTCCTGGTTTGTTCATGCTCTGTTCTGTCGCCGCGGCGGGATTGAGCATTTTTCTAACGAGCCTTTTGGGACAGCCGGCCGTGGCCATATTGGTTTTTGGTTTGGTCGCTCTACTTTGCCCGTACATGTATCTCAAATTTATCACGTGGAAGCGCTTGAGGAAGTTTCTTGAGCAGTTGCCCGACGGTTTGGACATGATCAGTCAAAGTCTGCAGGCTGGATTGGGGCTGACCCAGGCGATGGTTTTCGTTTCAAGAGAAACGCCGGACCCGTTAGGAACCGAGTTTTCGGTCTTTATTGAGGAAGTCAATCTCGGTCTTCCGCTGGCCGATGCCTTGAAGAAGTTGGAGCAGCGGATGAACCTTCCGGAAGTTCGTCTCTTCAATACGGCTCTGCTGGTGCAGCGCGAGGTCGGTGGAAGCTTGGCTGAGCTGTTGCAGAAATTGGCCGACATCATCCGGGATCGTTTCCGGATCGAGCGGCTAATTAAAAGTTTAACGGCCCAAAATCGTATGAGCGCGTGGACCGTTTGCTCGATTCCACCTATTTTAGCGGTGTTTATGTTTGTCCGGGAGCCCGAGATCATGAACAACATGATGACGGACCCCATTGGTAGAGGTTTGCTCGCGACCGCAGTCGTGTTGGAGCTCATTGGCATTCTGGTTTTCCGTAAAGTAATCAAGATACACATTTAGGGATGATCTTATGGAATTATTAATAACCGTCGGGATCTTTGGGTTGGTTTCGGGCCTCATTTATTTGATCTTTGCCTCGAAGGCGCCGGTTGTGGAAGAAGCTATCCAGCGGCGCTTGGAAACTATTGGCGGGCAACGGAAAGAAAGCGCATCAATCCGCCTTTACGATAGCGAGGAAGTGACCTTTTGGGAACAGGTAACCAACTTCTTTTTCGGTGACAAAGAGATGCCGGCTCGCTTCAACGACATCAGTAGACGTTTGCACCAGGCGGGCTACAGAGGAAACAGGGCCGTCAGAATTTTTTGGGGGGTTCGAATATTTCTCTGCTTGGCACTCGGCTTTGGCCTGATGATCTTGGGCTTGCTTTCGAATGCGGGCATCCAGGATTTTGTAATGATGGGAGGAGCTGGGGCTTTGTTTGGCTATATGCTTCCTTATCTCAGTGTTCGTCGCAAGGCGAACGCGAGGATCCTGGAAATGCGCGAGACCCTGCCCGATGCTCTCGATCTGTTAGTCGTGTGCGTCGAAGCCGGAATGGGAATAGACGCGGCCTTCAATCGCGTGGGTAGAGAACAGAACGCTCAAAACCTTGCATTGGGTGAGGAAATACTGTTGGCGACACAAGAAATGCAGGCCGGAGCGGCCAGGAAGGAAGCGTTGATCCGTTTGGCCGATCGCGTTGGGCTGGATGAATTTAAAGCCCTTGTCACGTTTCTCACCCAAACCGAGGAGTTTGGCGGAAGCATCGCTCGGTCGTTGCGGGTTTACGCCGACACAATGCGGGACAAGAGGAGCCAGCGCGCGGAAGAGGCGGCTCGTAAGAGCGTCATCAAGTTGATTTTTCCTCTCGTCTTTTTCATCCTGCCGACGATATTCATACTTATCTTAGGCCCTCCGGGCATACAGATTGCCAAATCGTTGGGTGATCCGCTGCACTAAAGTAGAATATGCCGGTCATCAATCTGACGAAAAATACCTGGCTCGCGACCAAGGTGCGCAAGGCGGATAACTTTATGACGCGGCTTATCGGTCTCCTCAAAAGAGCGCATATAGGTCCTGAGGAGGCTCTTTGGTTAATGCCCAGCAAAGGCATACACACCATAGGTATGAAGTTTCCCATCGATGTGGTGTTCTTAAATAGGAGTAATGAAGTGCTCGGCTTCGTTGCCGGAATGATGCCGTACAGAATCACCGGCGTGCACTTGCGCGCATACAGCGTCATGGAATTGCCGAATGGTACGATTAAAAAATCCTGTACCGAGATAGGCGACCAACTGGAGATCTCATTAGCCGAAACTTCCAAGATAGACGACCTCAAAGATACCAGGTTGACTCAGATAGGATGAGTAAATTAGCGACCGTTTCTTAAAACCGTTAAATCGGACAAATGCCATGTCAGCAAAAGCTCTGTTATGTAATTGTAATCGTTTGGATCGACTAAGATGGTTCCTGAATCGCAAAACCCTCCACTTGAATGCTAGAGGTCAAGCCGTGGTCGAGTTTACATTGATATTTATGCTGCTTCTGGTCGTTGCCTGGATACCCACGGACTTCGGCCTGGCATTTTACACCGGACAGCTTGCATCGAATGCCGCGCGTGAGGGGGCGAGAATTGCGGCGGCAGATCCGACGCTCGCAGCCGGGACGACAACCTGTACAATGCCATCCTGCTCAGGAAACATCTTTCAAGAAACGGCAGCCAGGCTCTCGTCTGCGCTCCTTCCTGGAGCCGTAATTAATCTGAAATTGGAAACTACGGCCGAAGCAATTGCGCGCGACGCGGTTTCCGGATACTGCAACCGGACGGTGACGGTTGCAGTATCCGGAAACTATAGTTACTTTTTCTACAAACTCTTAGGATGGATGGGTAAGACGGTACCAAACACTGTAAATATTGCACGGTCGACGACCATGAGGTGGGAGCCCCAGGCGGGGTGCGGATTTACCTAGACCACAGGCAATGAAACCAACATTCGACCGCAAAATCGGAATTAAGACAATGAATCAAGTTAGTGAAAATGCAGTAAGCCGGAAGAATCAGAGAGGTCAAAGTCTCGTAGAGATAGCGCTGATCACGCCGCTGCTGCTAATCGCCTTGTATATTCCGATGGACTTTGGCATTGGGCTCTTTATGGCTCATCTGGTGCAGAATGCCGTGCGAGAGGGTGCGCGAATCGGCACCGGACTGCAAAAGACCGGCGGTAGTAATCCACCTTTCAGCTTTAGCTCCACTGAGGCGAATACCGTCAAGGCAGCAGTAAATAGCCGGATGCCGGCCCTTCTTTCAAGCAAAAGCGTCACGGTCAACTTTTACGATGGGACGGCATGTATGGAATTTATCGAGGTGACGGCACAGGGCAGATACAATTTCTTCCTCTATCAGTTAATGAACATGTTTGGCGGAACTGTCTCCAACAACGTCGCTATTTCTCGCACGACCCAGATGCGTTACAACTATCAGCCGGCCGCGAATACGGATCCATGCACTGTGCCTACTACTTTTTGACGGAGGCTATTATGCAGTCGATTAAAAATGAACGAGGGGCAGTGATCGTTTTCGTGACCCTGATCATCGTTTTGCTCTTGGTCATGGTAGGGATGGGGTTGGACACCGGGCACCTTGCATACGTCCGATCCCAAGGGCAGCCGGCGGTGGATGCGGCGGCTTTGTCTGCCGCTTCCGCAATTCCAAGTGGCAACTGGCCAACCGTTACGGACCAGGCGACGAAATTCAACTACGGCGCAGCAAACACCGGGGGAAACAATTATGTGGACAGTCCGAACAATACAATTAGCCACAAGAATGTGACACTTGTGAAATACGACCATGCGACTGGCACGATTACCACGTCCGGAGTCTCGACCGCCAATGCTAACGGC
>WNGH01020872.1_pt1 | contig 11132 bp, 10 predicted proteins | sample 5400631 | NCBI WGS metagenome assembly WNGH01 (sample SAMN13153373, study PRJNA577476) | soil metagenome | isolation source: 115 cm soil or saprolite under Garry oak tree replicate 1 | place: USA:California | collected 2016-06-15 | reverse complement strand
CCCCATCTTGTTGCCGCCGAAGGCAATCAACGCCGAGTTGTCGTCAACCGTCACGTTTGCCGCGGGGTTCGGCAGGGCAAAGGGTGTCCCCCAGAGGTGGTCGTCGCCGTTCATTGTCCTGTTCAAGTAGATCGTGTTGTTTTGCTGCCAGGTCGCCCAGAGCTTTCCCGTGGAGTCTTTGTCGATGACGAGGGTCTCCGTACTCATGTTGTTGATCTGGACAGGGAAGCCGCTGTCCGGCGAATAACTCTTCGTCGCGCTGTTATAGCTGAAGCGGAACAGGTAGCTCGGTGACCCTGACGTCGCCGCTTGCTCGTCGGGGACGAACTCATGCGACGAGACATACAGATGGCTGCCGTCCCACAGCACGTCCGCATGCGTGTTGGACCGCGTATCGATCGTCACTCCGGTGTCCTGCCAGGTCTGCGTCGAGAGATTCAGCCGGTAGATGTGAAAGTCCTGGCTGGCGGTGCTCCAAATGTCTGCCCACCAGGAGCCGTCGTTCCACCAGAGCACGCTCTCTGAGCGCTTGGAGCCGGTCGGCGTGCCCGTCCCCGAGAACGACTGGTCCTGATAGCCGACGTCACCCGTCGCGGCTCGGACCGTCGTCGGAAGAGCGAGGAGCAGGCCCGCAAACAGCGCCAGTAGCCCAATCAGGCTCGAGAGCGCGAGAGATAGCCGTCGAGACGAGAGCCCCCGCTGTTGACGTATGTGCTTCAAGTTATTCCTCCCCATCGCCGCGCGGGCGGAACTGCAGGCGGGGGCGAAAGCGGTGTAGATGCGCGACCCTACAAGTTCCCCCCATATAGGCACATCCTTGACGTAACGTAGCGCACTGGCAGGGCGGACTTTGAATGAGACTCGTAAGAATTCTGTGTGTATGTTCCGCCTCGCGCGAAAACCGTTCAGACCACCGGCCAGGAGCCCTGACAGGCTTCAGTAGCGAGTGGGAGACCCATCTCCCACGGCGGTCTACTAACGGTTACCCAAGGCCCGTCCGAGCCCGTTTCCAGTTGCCACCACTCCTCGGCATTCCGAGCTTGTGCAGAGGGAAGGGCGGCAGCGGTGGGGTGGCGAGGAATCTGGCATCCCGCAAAGCGCAGCTAGCCCCTCGCTCCAGCGGCCACCAGTGCGTCGCGCTTCTGCTTGATCGAGTCGTTCGCCTTCGCGAACGACTCCGAGAACAGCCGCACGCCCTCCACCTGGAGCTCGTCCGTCACAGTCTTGAAGCTGATGCCCGCGTCCTCCAGCCGCTGGATCGTCGCGAACGCCTCGTCCACATCCTTCTCCAACGTCGGCGCCACCACGCCGTGCTCCCGGAACGCATCGAGGGTGCTCTGCGGCATCGTGTTGATCGTGTCCGGCCCGATCAACCCTTCGGCGTACATCACGTCGCGGTAGTCCGGGTTCTTCGTGCTCGTGCTGGCCCACAGGCAGCGCTGAACCCGCGCGCCCGCGTCGGCCAGGACCTTCCAGCGGGTGCCCGAGAAAATCTCTTTGTACTTGGCGTAAGCGATCTTCGCGTTCGCGATTGCCGCCTTACCGAGGAGAGACTTCAGTTGATCGCGCTCCTCATCGTTGCTTGCCTTGGCGATCTTCTCTTCGAGCTTTTTGTCGGTCAGCGTGTCGACACGGCTAACGAAGAAGCTGGCGACCGATGCGATCCGGTCGATCGGCTTTCCTGCCGCCCATCGCTTCTCGAGCGCCGAAATATAGGCCCACGCCACCTGCTCGTAGTTCTAGACTCCGAAGAGCAGCGTAATGTTGATGTTGAGGCCGTTGGCGAGGCACTGCTCGATGGCGGGCAGCCCTTCCGGCGTGCCCGGGATCTTGATCATCGCGTTGGGCCGGTCGAGCTTGCCGAACAGCCGCTGAGCCGCCTCGATTGATGCCTGCGTATTGTTCGCAATCAGCGGCGAAACCTCGAGGGACGCGAAGCCGTCGGCGCCCTGCGTCTCGTCGTAGATCGGGCGGAAGACGTCCGTCGACATTCTTACGTCGGTCGTGGTCAGCTCATCGTAGATCTCGGGCAGGCCCCGCCCTTCGTCCACGAGCCGCCGCAGGTGCTCGTCATAAGCGTCCGTCCCGCTGATCGCCTTCTCGAAAATCGACGGGTTCGACGTCCCGCCCGACACACCGTCCTCGTCGACCATGCGCTGCAGCGCTCCCGTCACGATCAGCTTCCGGTTCAGGTCGTCGTACCACACGCTCTGCCCGTACTTGTTCAGTTCCAGCAGCGGGTTCGTCATCTCACCGCTCCCTTCTCACCAATCAGCCATCGCGATCAGTCATAATTCAGCAGGCATAACCGACGCCAACGTCGACGCCGCTCCCCCGTTCGTGCTGAGGCTCTCGAAGCATGAACGGAAGCACAACGCTCGCTCCTTCGCATCGCTCACCATCACCCATCCGTTGTCAGTGCCCGCCCTTGGGCCGCCGGCGCAGCAATCGGCGTTTCTACGTTTCCCCGCTCCATCGCCTCTACCTTCGTCAGCCTCCGCACGTACCGTTCCTCGCCGCTAAACCGCGCCTTGACGAACGCCTCCACGACCTCGCGCGCCAGCTCGAGGCCGATCACGCGCGCCCCCAACGAGAGCACATTCATGTCGTCGTGCTCGACGCCCTGGTGCGCGGAATACGTATCGTGGCAAATCGCCGCCCGAATGCCCGGCAGCTTGCAGGCCGCGATCGCCGCGCCGACGCCGCTGCCGCAGACGAGGACCCCTCGCTCGGCGCGCCCGTCCCTTATCGCCTCGCCCACAGCGAGCGCAATATCGGGATAGTCGACCGAATCCGGGCCGTTCGTGCCTACATCGAGCACGTCGTGCCCGTTCTCGCGAAGGCTCGCCGCCAGGGCGTTCTTTAACTCGTAACCACGATGATCAGCGCCTACGACGATCCGCATGGACTGTCCTCCGAACTCTATGCTAGTCGCGCCGCCCGAGGCCCGCAACGCAGGCCGGTTTAGATGGCATTGCAAACGGCAGGCGGGCCGTAGGGGCGCAACACACGCGTCATCGCACTCACATTCATCCCAAATCGTGGGACCGCATCTCCTCGGCATCCCGCGGACGGTCTGCGCTGCGCCCGGAGGCTCCGAGACGACGACGTCGGGCTTGCGGGAAGACGCGCGTCGTTGCAGCTCCCTCGCACAGACCGTCATACCATATGTAACACCCGCGCCCGCGCTTTGTCTTATTTCATTGATGCATGAACCACCCAAACCTGAAGGCGAAGAACAATACTTTGGCCTGACTCCCGGTCAGCTCAACGCCGCCTTCCTGGGCCTCATCGGCCTGATCGCCGCCGGTGTATGCGCATGGCTCTTCCTGCTCGGCGGCCTCGATACTGTTACCGGCAAGAAGAAAACAGACGAGACAGCTCTTGCTGCCCAGAACGCCGCTAACCAGGCGGTCCTCAAGCTGCCTGACCTCCCTGCCGGCTGGAAGGCAAGGTCGCCCGACAACGCCGACGAAGACATCGGCTTCAAATTCAGCCAGGGTTGTAAGATCATCGAACAAGACACCCTGGAGATCGCCAAGGCGGACTCAGATGATCTTTACGGTCCCAGCAAGCAGAAGCTGAGCACCGACGCCTCAGTCTTCGCCGGCGAAGCGGCGGCCGGCGACGCCTTCAGCGTTTTCGCCAACAGCATCGCAACTTGCCGCGACGAGGTACTCAACGCCTTCAAACAAGCGGTCGTCACCTCCGCGACACAAGACGGCATCGATCCGAACACTCTGCAACTGAACGCGACGTTCGATCCGGTCCCCGCGCCCGCCACCGGCGATGCTACGGGCTCCATGTACCGGCTGGTCGCCGTGTTTCAGGTAAACGACCAGCCGGTCTCGTTCACGATCGACTTCCTCGCGATTCGACACGGCCGCATGATGGGCGGATTCGTCTACACCTCGATCAACGCGCCGCCCAACGCCGAGGAGGAACAGCAGCTCGCCGGCATCGCCGCCGCCAAGCTCGTCGCCGCCGAAGCCTCGCTGCCGGAAGCCTAGCCCACGTGCCTGGCCCCGCGGCCTTCGCAGCATTTCGAAGAGCACATGCGCTCTTTCCCGCCCTGCTCAGGTAACAGGCGGCTGCCTCCGGCAGAAGGCTTCTTCCCGCTCGCCCTGCCCGTCCGCCTCACGCGGGTGGAGCCGGGGGTGGTGTCGCGGTGGTTGGCGGCGGAGTCTCCAAGGGGGTGGTGGGCCTTACTGTGCCATTTCCCCATTAGACTTCTCGCCGCCTTGCGCTAACCTGAAGCTGATGAACCTGCAGGCGATAACCGCCCTTAAGCCACGTACCAGCGGCTCAACCAGCCGACAATACAATCAAGGCCAAATCAATCAACTTTCACCCGGCCCGCCCGAACGCGCGAAGGCGCACAAACGCACATTTTTCGAAAAGCAATCAACCCTTAAGGCCGCGTCAATCAAGTCACCAACGGCCGCTTTCGACTGTCGAGTTTCGGTTTCGATGGGGCTGGGCTGGGGCGTAAGGCTACTTCACCTCTGCCGCAGCATTACTGATGACCACGCGCCCCTCCTGCGTCTTCGCCTGAAGGAGGACCTTCCCGCCATCGTCCTCCCACATCTCGGTGACGATGGTGTCTCCCGGATACACGACGCCCGAGAAGCGGACCGACATGCCCGCGAATCGCGACGGGTCGTTGCCGCAGTACTCCTGCAGGACCGCCCGCCCCACGTGCCCGAAGGTGCAGAGCCCGTGCAGGATCGGCCGGTCGTACCCCGCCATCTTCGCGAAGTCCGGGTCGATATGCAGCGGATTGCGGTCTCCAGAGAGGCGGTAGATCATCGCCTGGATCGGCAGCGTCTGCATCTCGACGGTCTTGTCCGGCGCCCGTTCCGGCGGAATGTTTCCGGCCTCCGGCCCGCGCTCCCCGCCGAACCCGCCGGCCCCGCGAACGAACACCCCGGAGCTGTTGCTGAAGATCAGCTCGCCGTTATCGTCCCGCGTCTCGGTCTCGACAGTCGCCAGGGCGCCTTTGCCCTTATCGTAGACGCCCGCCACCTTGCCTGTCGTCGTCAGGCGGCCCCGGGTCGGGATCGCCTTATGGATGCGGAACGCCTGCTCGCCATGCAGAACCATCACGAGGTTGATCTCGACGGCCGCGCTCAGCCCTGTCATTGCCGGGAACGCTGGAATCACGGCGAACGTCGGCAGCGTCTTGAGGTTCCGCTCGTATACGAAGTCTAGCTCCGTCGCCCCTATGCCGAGCGCGTAGAGGATGACATCGCGGTCCGTGTACTCGAACGTCATCGCCGGTAGCTGAAGACCGACCGCGTCCGGGCCGAGCGGTTTCGGCTGGATTTGCGTCATGCGCTCGCTCCCATCTGCGTGGCTGCCATCAGCCGCCTCTGCACTTCATCGAAGGCGTTCGAGAACTCCTCCGCGCCTGTCATATCGCTGATCTTCGCGAAGTTGTCGCGCACGTCCTCGATCGTCGGGTTCGGTAACACTGCTCCCTTGCTCTCGACGATCGCCGCGCGGCCGATATACCCGCCGCCCGCGGTGAAGATATTGCCCGACACCTGGCACTCTTCAGAACAGAGGTACGCCACGACCGGGGACACGAGCTCCGGCTTCAGTCGTTCCAGCGCCGCCGCCGGCATGACATCCTCTGTCAACCTGGAGGCGGCCACCGGCGCGATAACGTTCGCCTTAATGTTGTACTTCGCGCCTTCCAGCTCGAGCGTGCTCGCGAAACCGAGCAGCGCGGTCTTTGCCGACGAGTAGTTCGCCTGCCCGAAGTTGCCGTAAAGGCCGGCATTCGACGTGGTGACGACGATCCGGCCGTAGCTGTTCTGCCGCATGATCCGGAACGCCGGCTGGATGACGTTGAAGGAGCCTTTCACGTGGACCGCAAAGATCTTATCCCAGTCCTCCTCCGTGAGGTTATGAAAGGCGCGGTCGCGCAGAATACCGGCGTTGGCGATAACGATATCCACCTTTCCGTACGCATCTAGCGCTGTCTTGACGATCGCCTCGCCGCCGTCCGTTGTGTCAGGTCATTAACGACGACCTTGGCGCCGCGCGACGCGAGGAGCAATGCGTGCGCTCTGCCCAACCCGCCGCCCGCGCCCGTTACGATGGCGACTCTCCCGTCGAATCGAATTTCACTCACAGTCAGACCTCCGTCATTGGTATTGTCTAGCCGCCAACGTTCTCTCGGCGCGCTGGCGGACTATTCATTCCACATCTGGCCGCCGAATGTCAACGCCGCATACTCGGCGGTCGCTAACTCAAATGCCGGAATCGAAATATCGTTGACAAAGTGCATCGCGTATCGATATAAGGAACGTACCACTATTTGAAGTGTAACGTTTGCGGAAGGGTTCGCCCTGCCCTTGAGCCCGCGGGAGGCCTCATGGAAGAGTCTAACTACTGGACGCGTCTGAACCGTAAACGCATCAGTCGCAGAGCGCTTTTGAGCGCCGGCGCGACCACCGCGCTTGGAGCAGCGGCGGCCGCGGTAGTGGGATGCGGCGGAGGCGGGAACGGCAACGGCAACGGCGGAAGCAGCAGCGACAACGGTCCCGGCGAAACCAGCGCGCCTCAAGTCTACGGTCCACCCGTCCCCGGTGGCACCATCATCCAGGGCCGCCTGCTCAACGTCCTCGGCATTGATCCGCATATCGATCTGACCGGCCTCGACATCGACATGCGGTTGTACAGCTACCTCTACAGCTGGAAGCCCTTCGACGAAAAGGCCATCTTCAACAACTATGCCCTCAGTGTCGAGATGCCCAGCCCAGACCAAACAGAGTTCATCTTCAGCCTGCGTCCCGGCGTGAAGATCCAACCTCAGGACGACAATCCGGCCAAAGGCGAAGTGCTGACGTCCACGGACGTAAAAGAGAGCTGGGTCCGTCGGGGTACCGCCATTACTGCCCCCGACAAGAGGTTCCCGCTTAGAATCTCCGGTACGGCTTCCCCGGATGCAAATGCGCTGAGGGCCGCGCTCCAAACGCCAGACGCGAATACGTTCTCCTTCAAGATGAGCAGCCCGTTCGTCCCGGCTTTCCGCGAGATGTCCAATCCGACATGGGCGATCGTTCCGGCGAAGGTCATCGAGAAATACGGTAGCTCGTTCACGTACGGCGGCCTTGGTCAGAAAGCTTGGGGCAGCGGTCCTTACATGCTCGATGAGTTTCGCGGAACAGAGCGGATCATCTTGCAGAAACATCCCGAGTACTTCCTTTCCCCGAGACCTTGGGTCGACGAGATCCGTTACATCATCATCACCGAACCCCAATCGCTGCTTGCGGCCTTCGATTCGGGCCAGCACGACATAAACGGCGCTTTGATGAACAAGGCCCAGGCCGAAGAGCGGATGAAAAAGAAAGACCTGATCGTCGTCAAGGCGCCGACCCGCTTCTACCCTGTGATTCACTTTAAGATCCGCCCGCCGTTCGACGATATTCGCGTTCGAGAAGCGCTCGACCTGGGGATCGACCGGGACGAAATCATCGACCTGATTTGGGACGGCGAGGGCAACTACAACGGGCCCGTTCAGTGGCTGTTGGCCCGGTTCTCGCTACCACAGGACGAACTAAGGGCCGCGATGCCTTACGATCCCCAAAAAGCAAGGCAGCTCTTGAGCGCGGCGGGCTACGATAACGGCATCGAGGCAAAGATGAAGATTCCTCGGGTGCCGGGTGCTCCCTTCATCGCCGACCTCTCTTCGCTCCTTAAGGACCAGCTTGGCAAAGTTGGTATCAAGCTTCTTCTCGACGAGGTGGAGTTGGGTACATTCATCGCAAACGTTATTTTGCCAGGGAACTTCGATCTCGCGTTTTTCCCCAACCTCCCTTACGACGAACCTGACCGCCCGTTGAGCTTCTATCACACTCGCGGCGTGACCGGCGTGGGCAACTGGAACAACTACACGAATCCAGCGATTGACGCGCTAATCGATGCACAATCCGTTGACTTCAACGAAGAAAGCCGGATCAAGACGATTCTGGACGTGCAGCGAATGATCTTGAAGGAACACGGACCCCAGATTACGATGCCAGGAGGTAACTTCTACGCCGCTCGGCACAGCTACGTCCACCTTCCGTACGAGTTCGGTGTTGACCCGGGCGAGGGCGCGCTGAAGGACAATGAAATCGGGCCGGAGGCGGCCGACATCTATACCACCGGCAAGACATAGCACCAGCCAGACGAGATGCTAGGGTCTGAACGATGAGAGACTACATTGTCCGTCGGCTGTTAATACTGGTTCCGGTCATGATCGGGGTTAGCCTCCTGACATTTTCGTTATTCAATATCATCCCCGGTGATGCCTGCGTCCTGAGACTAGGATTCGGATCGACACCCGAGACGCTCAAAGCCTGCCGGGAAGCACATGGGCTTAACCGGCCACTCTTCCCAGTCTCGATTAACTCCGACCTGCCGGTTATTCACGTGCAAGGCGACAGTCAGTACGGTGGATGGTTGTGGGATATCGTCGCCCATCAGGACCTAGGTCAATCGTTGGCCGAGGGGGGCGCCAAAGTGTCAACGGAACTCGAGCGCAGGCTGCCGATCACCCTCGAGCTGATGATCATGACCGTGATATTCGCCCTGGTGCTTGGGATTCTTCCAGGGATGTTATCTGCCATCAGGCCAAACACCCCGATCGACTGGGTTGCCCGAGTTCTGAGTGTACTCTGGCTTTCGATTCCATCGTTCTATTTAGCCATTCTGATGATAACGTTTGGCTTGCTGTGGTTCGGATGGACGCCACCACAGTTCGGCCGCGGTTACGTGCCGTTCATGGACGACCCCTGGGTCAACCTTCAACAGTTTGTCTTCCCAGCGCTGGTCCTCTCTGTGGGTATCGCGGCGGTGATCATGCGTTTGACACGATCCGCTATGTTGGAGGTCCTAAGGAACGACTATATACGTACTGCCTGGTCAAAGGGGTTGCGAGAACGCACCGTCGTCTGGCGCCATGCTCTTAAGAACGCATTAATCCCGGTCGTTACGCTCATCGGCCTTCAGATTGGAGCTCTCATCGGTGGCGCGGTAATCATCGAGTCGGTGTACAACCTCAATGGCGTCGGTAAATACACGCTGGAAGCAATAATTCGGCGGGACCTCTTCGTAGTCCAGAGTCTGACACTCATGTTTGCTTTCGTTTATGTGTCTTGCAATCTGTTCGTTGACATCGCGTACGCGTGGCTCGACCCGCGTATTCACTACAACTAAGGAGAGTTATGGCGCGCGAAGTCGCATTACCGCTGGAAATAGAGGAGGAGCGTCCCGAACCACGGAAGCGGTGGAAGCGCCTACTGTCAACAGCCCGGAAGCATCCACTGGGGGTCTTCGGGTTGGGCTGCGTGAGCTTGCTGTTCTTTTGTGGCATCTTTGCCGACCTTATCGTGCCGTTCGACCCTGAGGCCACGCTCCGGGAGCGACAAACATACGGGTCCTTGGTGAAGGCGATCGAGCCTAACGACACCAGACTCACAATCGCCGATGCTCAGCTTGAGGTGGGGACGAATTTCGACATCGATGGCGAGCGCATGAGCGTTGTACCACCGGCACCTAAAGTGTCGGGCACCGGTACGATCATCAATGTCCAGAGAGCGTCGTCACAATCAGCGCACGAGGCAGGCGCGGCGCTTGAACTCGACACCGCAATTGCCAATATCAAGCCGTCATGGAGCCATCCGTTCGGGACCGACCACAACGCCAAAGATGTCCTAAGCCGGGTTATCTTCGGAGCGCGCATATCGCTGCTCATAGGGCTCACTGCAATCATTACCGGAGTGACAGCGGGCGCGTTCTTCGGGGTCATTTCCGGTTATTTCGGTAAGATTGTTGACACCATCATCCAGCGGTGCGTCGACATTCTGCTTGCCTTTCCCGCGGTTGTTCTGCTATTGGCAATCATAACCGTCGTTGGTGACGAAGACTCCTCCGTCCGCAGGTTCCTTGCGAACAACACACCTCTGCCTAAGGGGGAGTTCCTAGGTATCCCTACCTTCCTTGATGTCTTCATCGTTGCGCTTGTAATAGGACTCGCGGTGGCCGTGTTCACAACTCGAGTGGTGCGTGGAGCTGTGCTGTCCATCAAGGAGAACGTTTATGTTGACGCTGCGCGTGCGATGGGTGCCAGCGACGCACGAATCATGTGGCGACACATCTTCCCCAATGTCGCGGCGTTGGTCGTAATCCTCGGCAGTGTTCTGCTTCCTGTAGCGATCCTCGCCGAGGCGGCCATCAGCTTCCTCGGCGTTGGCGTTCCTCTTGGCACACCCTCTTGGGGCGCGGACCTGAGTGATGAGAAGAGCCGGCAGAATATGCTCGAGGGCATCTGGTGGCCCGTATTCTTCCCCGGGCTAGCTCTTAGCCTAGTCGTACTCGGCTTCAACATGCTCGGGGATGCCTTCCGCGATCTGTCTGACCCGCGGCTCCGCGGCAGCGGCCTCGGCGGCGGTGGGGGCGGCGGGGCCGGGCGCGGACCTATATAGGAGCGGTTCAGCCAGAGGCGGCCTAAAGGCTGGCGGCAAATGCATAACCGCGAGCGATAATGCGCGAATATATCTTAAGACGCGTTCTGCTTCTTCCGTTCATAATGTTCGGCGTGGCGTTTATGACGTTTCTTGCGTATCGCATCATCCCGGGCGATGCCGCAATCTTGCACTGCCAGCTTGAGTGTACGCCTGACACCGTGGCGGCATTGCGTCACGAGTTCGGCCTCGATAGACCGCCGTTGCCGCTGTCGGTCGATACTAAGCCGCCTTTTCTCGAGATCCACGGGGACAGCCAGTTTGGCGGCTGGCTCGGGGGTGTCCTGAGGGGCGACTTGGGCTCGTCTTTTTCATACCGGACGCCCGTAACGGACGAACTGGGGCGCCGCGTCCCGATTACGGTGGAGCTTCTCTTCCTCACTGTTGTACTTGCACTCTCAATTGGGCTGCCGATCGGTGTGCTCTCGGCTATCCGTCCGGCGACGCCAGTCGATTGGTTATCCCGTTTCCTCAGCGTATTGTTCCTGTCGGTGCCATCGTTTTATCTGGGCATTCTGCTTATCACTTTCGGCGTCGTCTGGTTCAACTGGTCCCCGCCGCAGTTTGGCACGGGTTATGTGCCCTTTTACGACAATCCTTGGATCAATCTTCAGC
>WNGH01006462.1_pt1 | contig 11132 bp, 13 predicted proteins | sample 5400631 | NCBI WGS metagenome assembly WNGH01 (sample SAMN13153373, study PRJNA577476) | soil metagenome | isolation source: 115 cm soil or saprolite under Garry oak tree replicate 1 | place: USA:California | collected 2016-06-15 | reverse complement strand
GAGCAGACGGCGGCGGGCTTCCAGTGCTCGACGCCCGAAGAGATCCAGAAGTCCCTCATCCTGTTCGACTTCGGCCGCGAGATCTACACGCAGTTCCACATGAACAACGTCCCCGCCGCCCTCGACATCGCGTTCGTCAAGGACGACGGCAGGGTCTTCGCCATCCTGCGCATGGATCCGAGCCCCACCGCGCTCTACGGTCCCCTGGGCAACTTCCGCTACGCGCTGGAGGCCCGCGCCGGCTTCTACGAGGGCCAGGGCATCCGTCAGGGCGAAGCGCGGTTGCTGCCGCCCGTCACCGCCAAGTAGCTCGTGCACGAGCGCCACACGCACTCCTCGCGGCACAAGCACCGGCTCTGGGCCGTGCTCGCGCTGTCCACGGTCTTCATGGTCATCCAGGTGGTGGTGGGCTGGTGGACGGGCTCGCTCGCCCTTCTCGCCGACGCGGCGCACCTCTTCGTCGACGCGGCGGGCGTGGGGCTCTCCCTCCTCGCCGTGTGGTTCGCGGAGCGGCCGGCCACGCCGGAGAAGACCTACGGCTACTACCGTGTCGAGATCCTGGCCGCCCTGCTCAACGGGGTGATCCTGTGCGTCCTCGCCCTCGTCATCCTCTTCGAGGCGTGGGAACGCCTGCGGAGACCCCACGAAGTGCTGGCGGGACCGGTGCTGGTGGTGGCGGTGGCGGCCCTCGGCGTGAATCTCTTCGCCGCGCGGCTCCTGCACGCCGGCGCGGGCGAGAGCCTCAACGTGCGCAGCGCGTATCTCGAGGTGCTGGGAGACGCCCTTTCCTCGGCGGCCGTGATCGCCGCCGCCGGCGTCATCCTGCTCACGGGCTGGACGACGGCCGACGCCCTGGCCAGCGCGGCCATCGGGCTTCTCATCCTTCCGCGCACCGCCTCGCTGCTGAAGCAGGCCGTCAACGTGCTCCTGGAGGGCGTCCCCCCGCACCTCGACCTGGGGAAGATCGAGACCGCGCTGCTCGCCGCCACCGGCGTGCGCCGCGTCCACGATCTGCACGTGTGGACGCTCACCTCGGGGCGCGAGGCCATGAGCGCCCATGTCGTGGTCGAGCCCGGCACGCCGGCCGACAGGATCCTCGAGGAGCTTCACGTCATCCTGCACGCCCGCTTTGGCATCGACCACACCACACTCCAGATCGAGACCGAAGCGCCTTCGCTCCTGCAGATCTCTCCGCGCTCTTAGATTCCCCCTCACCCTGCCCTCTCCCCCACTGGGGGAGAGGGATGTCATGTGGGCCTCAGCGCATGTTGCCGGTGTGGCCGAGAGAGTAGCGGCCGGGCTGGGGCCAGACGGTGAGGCCGTGGGGCTCTTTCCCCACCGGGATCTTCGTCACCTTGCCGGTGGCGGTGTCGAAGACGTAGACGACGTCGTCATAGCGCCCGGAGAGCCAGAGCTGCTTGCCGTCGGCGCTCACGTTGCCCATGTCCGGGCTCCCGCCCCCGGGGATCGGCCAGTTCGCCTCGATCCGGCGCGTGGCGAAATCGACGACGGAGACACTGCCCTTGCCGCGCGGTGGGCCATGCACGTGGTTCGAGCCGCGGTTGGCGACGTAGAGCTTGGTCCCGTCCCGGCTCGGGTAGAGGCCGTGCGTGCCTTTGCCGGTCTTGATGAAATCGATCTCCTTGAAGGTCTCGCCGTCGACCACGAAGATCCCGTCGGCCCGCATGTCGGCCACGAAGAAGATCTTGCCGTCCGGGGACACGCGGATGTCCTGGGGCATGCCGCCCCGGGACAGCTTGAGATACCCCAGCACCTTGCGGCCCGCCATGTCGATCTTGGCCAGGCTGCCCTGGAACTCGCACGTGAAGATGGCGAAGCGCCCGTCGATGGAGAAGTCGGCGTGGTTGATGCCCGCGCATTGCGGCACCGCGAGCGAGCTCTGGAGCGTCATGGTCTGGGGATCGCGAAAGTCGAGCCGCTTCAGCGCCTCGGCCACCACTACGGCCGAGCGGCCGTCGGGGGTGAAGTACATGTTGTAGGGATCATCGACGGGAATGGCGCGGCCCGGCTTGCCCGTCATGGGATCGATGGGCGTCAGGCTCCCGTCCGTGCGGCCCTCCGCGTTGTTGGTCACCCACAGCGTCTTGAGATCGTACGAGGGAACGACGTGCTGGGGATTGATGCCGACGCGATACCGATCGACCACCTTGAGGGTGGCGGGGTCGATCACGTATACCTCGTTAGATCTCAGGTTGGGGACGTAGACACGCGGCGGCGCCGGCGCCGCCACCGCGCTCACCTTGTCCGCGCGCGTCTCGCTGTAGAGATTGCTCGGATCCATCACGGGCGGCATCCCCGGCACCGTCTCCACGGCACGGGCGGGCGGCTGGGCGACGGCGTCGCCATATCCCCCGGACACGGCGGCCGCGAGGCAGAGCACGGCAAAGGCACGACGCCGGGCATCAGTCAGTGACTGGGCAGGCACTTCTCACCCTCCGCACTCGACAGCTCGGTTCACGTCGCCTTCCTCGTGCCGATCCTACGGACGCGCGATCGCGGTCTTGACGGCGCTGACCGTGCGAGCCACGATGGCCTCCACTCCGAGCCGGCCCAGCTCCGCGCTCGCTCGGCCGGGATCGCCATCCACGCCGTCCCCCGTGGGCCCCGTCCCGCGACGCAGGCGATCCATTCTCACCAGGCGGGGATCGACAGCCAGCATGAGGGAGGTATCCGCGAGGGCGGCATGGCTGCCCAGCTCGTCGTCCCGGTAGCCGCGCGCCTTCAGGAGCTGGCGAAACTCGTCCTGGCTCGCTCGGTAGTACTCGCCCACAGCGTGGACCCGGACGGGGGCGGATGCCCACTCCCGGTTCAGCCGCGTCGCCACCGCGCTCTGCCCGGACTGGGTTGAACCGTGATCGCCCAGAAGCACGATGTGCCGGAAGCCGTGGGCCTTGAGGCTCCGGACCGCGTACTCGACATTCTTCTGAAACACGTCATCGGGCACGGTCAGCGTGCCCGGGAACCGCATGTGCCCCGTGGGCGGGCTGACCTGTCCCTCCGGCACGTACGCGAGCACGGGGGCCACCAGAGCGTTGCCCAGCGTGCGCGCGATCTTCTCCGAGAGCGCCTTCACGCGCACGTTGTGCTTGCCCACGGCCATGTGCGGGCCGTTCTGCTCGGTCCCTCCGATCGGGACGATGACCGTCGTTCCCCCCGCCTGGATCCGGTCGCGGATCTCCGTCCAGGTCAGCTCCTCGAGGAACACCGTGTCCGGCGTCTCCGCGTGCGCGCCCGACACCGCCATGAACAGCAGGCACACGAGTAGCCCAGACACGCTCCACTTCACGTGAGCCAAAGGCGCCCCCTCATTGATTCAGCCCTCGCCTCAGGGCTTCGCCCTTCAGCTCGAACTGTGGCCCTCTCCCCCTTTCGGGGGCGAGGGTTGCAAAGAAGAGTTACCACCAGCCGCGCCACCAGACGAAGAGGGCGATCACGAGGGAGAAGCCGATGATGTACACGAGCCAGGATTCGTGCCAGGTGACCTGGGGCACCTCGACCTGATCGGGCTCCCAGGCCACGGCCTGCCGCCACCGTTCGTCCCCCTGCGAGTACTGGGCGAAGATCTCGACCGTCCGCTCGAGAATGACGGGCGCGCCCACGCTCCGGTAGCGCTGGGTCAGCGAGCCCTGCTGATTGGTGAGCGTGAAGCCCGCGGTGGCGCTCCCCGTGGCCTGGAGGTAGGTCTCCTCGGCGTGGGCGAGGGTGGCGAAGACATCGCGCCGGCCGTCGAGCGAGCCCAGAACCTTGGCGATGGTGTCGGCGTCGGGGGCGTCGTAGGACCGGTCGATCGTGGAGAGGGTCAGCGCCATCAGTACGAGCGGGGCAGCCCCAGCACGTGCTCCGAGAGGTAGTTCAGGGCCATCTGCTGCGAGATGGGCGCGATCTTGTAGAGACGGATCTCGCGCCACAGGCGCTCGACGTGGAACTCCTTGGCGTAGCCGTAGCCGCCAAACGTCTGCAGGGCCGCGTCGCAGGCCTGAAAGCCCGCTTCCGCGGCGAGGAGCTTGGCGGCATTGGCCTCGCGCCCGCACGGCCGGCCCGTGTCGAAGAGCCAGGCCGCCTTGAGACACATCATCTCCGCGGCGTCGAGCTGGGCGAGGGCGAGGGCAAGGGGATGCGCGATGGCCTGGTTCTTCCCGATGGGCCGGTCGAAGACGACGCGCTCCTTGGCGTACTGGACCGCGCGCTCGAGGGCGGCCCGCCCGATGCCCACGGCCTCGATGCCGATCACGATACGCTCAGGATTGAGGGAGTCGATCAGGTGATAGAAGCCGTCGCCCACCGTGCCGACCACGTCGGCCTCGGGCACCTCGAGGTTGTCGATGAAGATCTCGTTGGAGTCCACGGCGGCGCGGCCGAGCTTCTCGATCAGACGCACCGTGATGGCCTGGCGGTTGAACTCGGTGAAGAAGAGCGTCATGCCCTTGAGCGGCCGGCCGGGATCGCGGTCGCTCGTGCGCGCGAGGAGCAGGATGCGATTGGCGTGCTGCGCGTTGGTGGTCCACACCTTGCGCCCGTTGACGAGCCAGCCATCGCCCTTCTTCTCTGCCCGCGTCTGGATGCGCGAGGTGTCGGTGCCCGCGTTGGGCTCGGTGACGCCGAAGGCCATCACGGTCTCGCCCGTCACGATCTTCGGGAGCTCGCGCTGCTTGAGCTCATCCGTCCCGTAGCGCACCACGGGCTCGGGTGGGAAGCAGTAGAAGTGGATGGGCGAGGCGCCCGAGGTGCCGGCGCCCGAGGCACAGATCTCGTGGAGCATGAGGGCGGCCTCGGTGACGCCCAGGCCCGCGCCGCCATAGACCTCGGGAATCATGAGCCCAAGCCAGCCGTTGTCGGCGAAGGCCTTGACGAACTCCGTCGGGTATTCGGCCTTCCTGTCTTTCTCGAGCCAGTAGTCCAGGGAGAAGGTCCGAGCAAGCGCGGCGACTTCCTTGCGGATCAGCTCCTGCTGCTCGGTGAGCGCGAAGTCCATCATGGCCTCCCTGCCGGCCTTTGAAGTGCGAGCGAAAACTGAGAAAGAATATCACGGACTTGCCCCGCGGAAAGCCCCCGGAGTATCCTCGACGCATGGAAACGACCCCCGCCATCCAGGACTACCTCGGGGCGATCTACGATCTCGCGGGCAGCGACAAGCCGGTCATCGGCGCCCGGCTCGCCCGGCACATGCATATCTCGGCGCCGTCCATCACCGAGGCGCTCCGCCGCATGCAGCGTGAGGGCTATGTCACGGTGGCGAGCAAGAAAGAGATCCGGCTCACCGCCAAGGGCCTGGACATCGCGCGCACCATGGCACGGCGCCACCGGCTCATCGAGCGCTGGCTCACGGACGTCCTGGGGCTCGACTGGTCGCGCGCCCACGACGAAGCGCATCGGCTCGAGCACGCCCTCTCCCCCGTGGTCGAGGAGCGTCTGGCCACCATCCTCGGCATGCCGAGCACCTGCCCCCACGGCAATCCCATCCCGGGCATGCCGGAGCCCGAGGCGCACAACCCCATCCCGCTCTCCCAGGCCCCCGCCGGCTCGACCTTCGTGGTCGAGCGCATCACGGAGGAGGCCGAGGCCGATCGCCAGCTCCTCCGCTTCCTCTGGGAAAGCGGCATCCGCCCGGGCAGCCGGCTCACCGTCACCGACGTGGCGCCCTATGCGGGCACCATCTCGGTAGACCTCGAGGGGCGCACCATCACCATGGGCCTCGCCGCCTCGCACAAGATCTGGGTCTACGATCCGCAGGAGCCGGCGCCCCGGCGCAAGCCCGCGCGCCTCCGGGCCGCCCGCAAAGTCGCCAGATAACATGGCCGTTCAGGCGCTCTACGCGCTGCAGAACGGCTTCATGGGCTTCGAGAAGAGCGGGCTCTTCTTCGGCGAGCGCTCGGGGGAGCGGGTGCGCATCCCCATCGCCTGCTATCTCGTCAGGACCTCGGACACGACCATTCTCTTCGACACCGGCCTCTCGCCGCGCGCCGTGCCCGGCCTCATGAGAACCGACTCCCTGGCGACCTTCACCGAGGCCGACCTGCTCGTGAACCGCCTGGACTCCGTGGGGATCGAGCCGGAGAACGTCGACGTGGTGGTCCTCTCCCACCTGCACTTCGATCACGCGGGCGGCGCCTTCCTCTTCTCGAAGTCCGAGCTGGTGGCCCAGCAGGACGAGTACGCGTACGCGAGCTACCCCGCGGGGTTCTTCTCCGGCTTCTACTACAAGAAGAACTTCGACCTGCCGGGCTACCGGTGGCGGCTCCTCGACGGCGACACCGAGATCGTGCCCGGCGTCACCGTGCTCCGGAGCGACGGGCACACCCCGGGGCATCAATCGCTCCTCATCGAGCTGCCCCAGACGGGGCCGGTGATCCTGGCGGGCGACTGCTGCTACTGGCAGGAATCCATCGACAAGGAGATCCCGCCCGGCGTCGTCTGGGACCCGACGCGGGCCATGCATTCGATCAAGCGGCTCAAGACGGTCGCGCGCCTCATGAACGGGCGCATCTTTCCCAGCCATGATCCCGTGTTCTGGGCGTCGGTCGTGCAAGCACCGGAGGCATATCGCTAACCACCCCTCACCCTGCCCCTCTCCCCTGAGGGGAGAGGGATCCATCAGGATGGTCCCCTCAATATCCCTCTCCCCCATTGGGGGAGAGGGCAGGGTGAGGGGGTCGACCCAAGGAGGAACAGCATGGGAGTTCTCGACGGCATCAAGGTGCTCGAGCTGGCGCGCGTGCCCCCCGCGGAAATGCCCGGCATGATGCTGGCGGACATGGGCGCGGACGTCCTCAAGATCGACACGCCCGGCGACACCCAGGAGGACCCCGACTGGCAGCGGCGCTCGGCCTTCGTCTACGTCAACCGCAACAAGCGCTCGATGGCGCTGAACATGAAGGCGCCCGAGGGCCAGGCGATCTTCACCAAGCTGGCCACGCAGGCCGATGTCATCGTCGAGGGCTTCCGGCCCGGCGTCATGAAGCGCCTGGGCGCGGACTACGAGACCGTCCGGGCGCTCAACCCGCGCATCGTCTACTGCTCGCTCTCGGGCTTCGGCCAGAACGGCCCGTACCGCGACTACCCCGCCCACGACATGAACTACCTCTCGCTGGCGGGCGTGCTCACCCTCATCGGCGAGCCCGACCGGAAGCCCGTGATCCCGCTCAATCTCGTGGCCGACTATGCGGGGGCGAGCATGCACGGCGCCCTCGGCATCATGTTCGCGCTCTTCGCGCGCGAGCGGACGGGCAAGGGCCAGCACGTGGACGTCTCCTATCTCGACACCACCATCGCCCTCCTCGCCGCCACCCCCAACATGCGCTACTACTTCAGCGATGGTCTGGCCCCCAAGCGGGGCGAAGGCTTTCTCGGCGGATCGTATCCCTACTACGCGATCTACGAGACCAAGGACGGCAAGCTCCTGACCATCGGCTGCACGGAGCCCTGGCTCTGGGAGAACTTCTGCAAGGCCATCGGGCGCCCCGACTTCGTCCGCTTCGCGCGCAAGCACGACCAGTTCGTGCGCGCCGCCAATGCCGAGGAGGTCAAGGCACGGGAAGAGATCGAGGCCGTGATCCGGACCAAGAACCGCGATGAGTGGTACGACCTGCTCGTCAAGGCCGACGTCTGCGTGGGCAAGGTCTACGAGCCCGAGGAAATGGTCCAGGACCCGCAGGTGCAGGCGCGCGACATGATCGTGGAGATGAAGCACCCGACCCTGGGCACCATCAAGGAGTTCGGCATCCCCATCAAGCTCTCCGGTACGCCCGGCACCGTCCGCACGCCCGCCCCGTACGCGGGCGAGTACACCGAGGCCGTCCTGCGCGAGCTGGGAATAAGCGCCGCGGACATGCAGGCGCTCAGAGAGAAGAAGATTGTAGGCTAGGAGTGCCGGTCTGGCTGTCCGGTCCTAGTCGAGAACGCGATCTCCCAATTTTCATCGGCCCGCCCATCAATCGATAGGCGCCACACGTACCGGCCTCCGGGAGGGATTGGCAGCGGCCCAATGTTGATCGCAAGAGTGGTGTCCAGCGGAGTCCCAGCTACTAGACCCGCGGGACGTCCAACCTCGAAATTCCCACGAAGCTCGATCGGGCGATCGCCATCTGGCGTCGGCACACGAACGGGCTGACCGTCCGCGTTCAGGAGTTCAAGGGTGAACTCATGAAGCCTATTCGCTTCATCCCACGGCACCTCCATCTTGAGCGCGATCGCCATTGGAGTCGGATCGGGGCCGGCAACCGACCACCCGCCGCCGAGAATATAGAGCTTCCCATTGACAGCCTGGGCCGCGTCTGCCAACAGCATCGTGACCTTCATCGACTTCACCTCGTCCTATGAGGAAGAGCCAGCGAAGAGACAATCATGGGGAGGGCGGCCGGAGTGTGCGTGACTTGCTTGTAGAGGCGAACAACTTCGGGCGCTGCGGCGCCTACCGCGCCCCAAGCGAAACGATACCAGGACCAGTCAACGTCTATTTGTACAACACCTTCAAGTATTCGATGACTTGCTCGATCTTTGAAAGCTCTGGAACCACATCACCCGGGCGCGGCTCTCGGTAGTACGTGGTCGTATCGGTAGTCGGTTGACCCATCACAGAAATGGTGAAGGCTTGCAAATTGGGTCCCTGAACGTTGAGCCTTGCCGTGACCGTCGTCGTGCCATTCGACATCTCTGCTGACCTCCTTCGGAGGTGCTCGGGCTCTCCACCATTCCGCGCCACCCTTGAATTTCTGGAGTGGCAAGCCAGCCCCTCACTACCTCGACGTGGCACCATGCTACTACACGATGTTCATCCGTCCAGTGTGCCAGAAGCGATACACTCATCGCCTGGACTTCAGTGTCCTCTGTCGCTTCAGCTCCATGATAGTCACAAGAAAAGACACTAGGCTGAAAGTATTGCTCCCAGACTACTCCCAGGCCCGCTGACCGGTGAGCAGGCGCACGATGTCCAGGTGGCCGCGCCGCCGGGCGATGCCGAGCGCGGTCTCGCGGTCGCCGTCGCGCACGTTCAGGTCCGCGCCGGCCTCCACCAGGACCTTGGCCACGTCGAGATGCCCGAACTCGGCCGCGTACATCAGGGCCGTGTTGTCGTTGTCGTTCCTGGCATTGATGAAGGCGCGCCTGGCGAGGAGCGCCTTGACGATCTCGACATGACCGCGCTGGGCGGCCACCATGAGGGCCGTGATCCCCCGCGGCGCCACCGCGTCCACCTTGGCGCCGCGCTCCAGCAAGGTGCGAACGATCTCCACGTGGCCGTCCCGGGTGGCGAACAGGAGGACCGTCCAGCCCGCGTACTGGTAACCGGGATCCGCGCCCTGGCCGAGAAGCTGCGTCACCTCATCGGTCTTCCCGCTGAGGGCGGCCTGGCGGAGCTGCTCGTCCATCGGACGAGCGCAGCCGGAAAGCGTACAGAGCGCGGTCAGGGCGAACAGGAGCGCAAGCAGGCGCCGTTGCCTCTTCATCCGCCCGGGAGTCTAGGTGTCGCCCTCCGTCAAGTCAAGCACCTGCGGGGCTCCTCTGCTACGGTGAGCCCATGACGGCGGATCGAGTCTCCCTCGAGGCGTGGAGCGCGCTCTGGCGCAGGCTCGGGGCGCGCTCGGATCCCGCCCCCGCGCACGGTGAGATCCACCGCGCCTACTCGGAGCCGCATCGTCACTACCACACCCTCGAGCACATCGCGCACGCGCTCGGCCGCTTCGACGGCATACGGAGCCGCGTGGACGCCGCCGATGCCGCGGAGCTCGCGCTGTGGCTCCACGACTTCGTCTACGATCCGCGCGCCAAGGACAACGAGGCGCGGAGCGCGGCCTACGCCAGGCGTCTCCTCGCCGAGGGTGGGGTCGGCGCCACCGTGGGCGAGCAGGTCACCGATCTCATCATGGCCACGTGCCATGCGAGCCCACCGGACGCTCCCGATGCCCGCTACGTGGTCGACGCGGATCTTTCCATCCTGAGCGCCCCCGCGGCCGAGTTCGATCGCTACGAGCGCCAGGTCAGGCAGGAATACGCCTTCGTGAGCGAGCCCGACTGGCGCGCGGGCCGGGCTCGCATCCTCCGGGTGTTCCTGGACCGGCCGCGGATCTTCCTCACTCCCGAGTTTGCCGCCCTCGAAGCCCCAGCCCGGGCCAATCTGGAGCGCTCGATCGAGGCCCTGCAACGCGCGCCTTGACGGCACTGCGGGAGGCTGCTAGCGTCGCTGACGCGATGCGCTTCGAGGTGGATCTGATCCAGGAAGAGGGCGGCCTCTATCGCGCCACGGCCGTGGCCTACCCGACTGTCACCGTCACCGGTCGCACCGAGAAGGAAGCGCTCGGTCTCCTGATCGACGCGCTCGATCGGCACTTCAAGGACGAGGCGCGCAAGAGCCAGACCCGGTCATGAGCGCGGCGCCGGGCGCGCTCGGCGATCTCCGGGTGATCGACTGCTCGCGGCTGATCGCGGGCGGGGTGCTCGCCACCATGCTGGCCGATCTCGGGGCCGACGTCATCAAGGTGGAGAATCCCCGGGCGGGCGATCCCCTTCGCACCTGGTCCAAGTCCCTCGGCGAGCTCTGGTGGAAGATCTACGCCCGGGGCAAGCGCTCGATCACGCTGAACCTGACGGCGCCGCCGGGACAGGCCCTCCTGAAAAAGCTCGTGAAGAACGCCGATGTCCTCATCGAGAACTACGTGCCGGGGACGTTCGAGAAGTGGGGCCTCGGCTGGGAGGCGCTCTCCAGGGAGAACCCGCGGCTCGTGATGGTGCGCGTCTCGGGCTGGGGCCAGGACGGACCGTACCGTGATCGTCCGGGCTTCGGCACCATGGTCGAGGCGATGTCGGGCTTCGCGGCCACCACCGGTCCTGAAGAATCGCCCACGCTGCCGTCCTTCCCCATGGCCGACATGGTCGCCGCCCAGGCGGGCGCGGTGGCGGTGCTGGCCGCGCTCCACCATCGCGACCGTGTCTCCGGTCGGGGCCAGATGATCGACGTGCCGCTCTACGAGCCGCTCCTCTCCATCCTCGGCCCCAATCCCATCGAGTACCGGGCCCACGGCATCGTGCGCGAGCGCATCGGCAACCGCTCCCACAACGCGAGCCCGCGCGGGACGTACCGGACCAGCGACGGCAAGTGGGTGGCCCTCTCGGCCTCGACG
>WNGH01015553.1_pt1 | contig 11134 bp, 11 predicted proteins | sample 5400631 | NCBI WGS metagenome assembly WNGH01 (sample SAMN13153373, study PRJNA577476) | soil metagenome | isolation source: 115 cm soil or saprolite under Garry oak tree replicate 1 | place: USA:California | collected 2016-06-15 | reverse complement strand
TCCAGTAGTGTATACACGTTAATACTGCTGCCGCAAGGTGGAACTGAGCAGGCCACTACAGATTTTCAATTTGCCTGACGAATACGCCTGATAGACTTTTTTTATGATTGCTGTTAAACTTAGGCAAGGCACAGCTTTGTCCTTCTTCAAAGAAGGACACCTATACATTTAACAAAGGAGAGAGCTTATGGCTCAGGCATTCCTACTGCTGCGGCATCGAGCGGAGAACACTACCCGCAAGTTCCTGATTTATCTACACAGCTTTCAACACCTCCGCCTCCACCGACTAGTTCATATACTCAGCCTGCCCAAGGATCCCCGAATACCTATTATCCGCCTCAGGCACCACAAAACTCGCCAGCGGCGCAGCAGAGCTACCAACCTCTGCCAGCGTACACACAGCCACAAAAAGATGCCTCAAGGAGTGTACTTAGCCAGATTGGTTGTGGTGTTGGCTTGATAATACTCGCTGTCCTTGCTGTCTGTGGTGGTACCGGTTACCTGGGCTACAGGTGGTTAGTTTCTACCGCTAATAGTGTACACACTACTACTACTAGCAACACCGGTACAGGTAATAACACTGGTAGTAATGGCACGGTGACAGTGCCCTTGACAACGAAAAATATAAATGCAGCTCTGACCTATGCAAGCGTCGATATCACCATTCTCAACGCTCAGGAAGCCGGTAGCTTTTCTGATGACAGCAACACGAGCTCACCGGTTCTGCTGCGTCTCAATATGAAGGAGCATAATCCTACCGCCGGCACAATCTTCCTTTCATATAGTGATAACTTCCATTTAATTTTGCCGGATGGAACAAGTGTAACTCCTTCTCGTGAGCATGATATTGGTGAGGTTGCCCAGGCAGTCACACAAACCAGCTGGGTGGATTATTCTCTGTCTTCGAGCATGGATATCACTAAACTTACTTTGCGCTTAGGGGGTGCGAATGAGGTACAGGAGGATGTTCCATTAACGGGAAATGCCGATTTGGGCAAGTATCAAGCAAAGACAATCAGCCCAAATATGGCCTTCCAATACGCGGGAGTGAACTGGACACTAACAACTGTGACCTCGAGATTCAGCGCTAATGGAAAGCAAGCTGCAGGTGGCATGCGCTATATTGTGGTAACATTGAAATTAGGAAATCCGACTTCAAGTGTGTTTTACCCTGAGATGTCTACGTATGCACGTCTGAAGTCGGGCGATATCGTCAATTCGCCAACAAGTGATACTTTTGCCATAGATGTTGCTGCTGGCACGACCGGCACAACCGGGACGGTAACCTTTCTTATGCCGCAGAACAATAGCTCTTTTACGCTGACGATGTTAGCACGCACCGATACGTCGCCGCCAGCCACTCAGGTTACAAGGGATTTCCGGATCTAAGTACAGATCTCCTCGCTCCCAAACAGGAGTCATCCCGGATCTGATGTGTGGTTGAAGAACGCCCGATTCAAAAATTCGGGATGACTGTCGACAGGTTCCTTATTCCAGTAAGAAGCTGCCGATGAGTTCCTTCCGCAGTGCCGCTTTTTCCTCTTCATCGATCGCTTCGTCCTTCCTGGTCACGGCTCCCTGCCAGACTGCCGCTGTCATCGGACTGGTGATAGCGGCTGCGAATTCATCAATGAGCATATCTTCAAGAAATGTAGAGGAAGGCGTCGCTGTTTGTAACACTTCCTCTTCACTTACCTCTTCTACTTCTTGATCGGAGTAGTTTGCTGTTTGCTCAAATTCGTCGTAGCTGGGCAGGGGGGTTTCAGGAATAGTGCTCATTGGCGCCTCGCTTAAAGCCATGCTTATAGTTTCCTGGTAGCTGGCAGGAGAATCTTGTGTTGGCGAGACTACTTGAGAAGAAGTAACAGCCGGTCCGCCCATGAGTGCGAACTGCTTGCCGAAAATATCAAGGAAAATACCGCGACCTCCACGCAAATCAGCAAGTTGACGCTTTAAATCCTGGTTTTCCTCGATTAATTCCTCCAAATGTTGCTTTTGATTGAGCACTTCTTGCATGATGAGTTCGAAGCTACTACCGCTCATTATCTTTTTCCTCCAGAGCACAATTGGCTACTTAATTGCCGGTAAATGGTTGGCCTTTGGGCTCACTATGGATCCCTCTCCTACAAAAAACGTGCTTTCTGCTCATCTCTGTATTCAAACGTTTCAATGTATCTGAAGTAACAATGGTTGTGTTTATTCAACTGCATATGTAGCATCTCAAATCGCTTGTAGCCACTTCTCAGAAGCAATAAAGCTCTCATAGAATAACAAGACCTGCGCCTGCCAAAAAGAGTGGTTTCTATTGTATACTACTCTCTAAGGTTCATACACACGAACGCAAATCAGTATCATATAGAGATGCGCAAACGTGTTGTTAGTAGAAATTAACCTGATAGGGAATAATTTTCGTTGAAGGACAGAGGGGAAAATGGCCTGCTAGAAAATATTGCTCGTTGAAGGACAAAGGAACTGCATTGCTATGGCGCAAGACGCTGCGACACAAGAAACGTCAGATCAAGCCCCCCAGGAAGAAGTACATGCCGGTAAGCATTTACTTGGTCCTATCCTCTGCTGGGCAGTTGTCTTTGCGGATATTGGTACCTCTGTTTATTATGTCCCTGGTATCCTCTATGGAACTGTTGGGAGACTGGCAGGTTTCTTTGTCTTTTTAACCATGACCGTATTTGTGCTACTAACGTTGAAATACGCTGAGGTGACCAATCGCTTCCCGCAAGGCGGTGGCGTTGTGACGGTAGCAGCGCAGGCCATGAATCACTGGGTGGGGGCGTTGGGCGGCATGTTTATCCTGGTCGATTACTTTCTTACAGCAGCCATCAGCTGTCTTTCGGGTATGCTTTATCTGAGTGTAGTGCTACCCGCTATTGGGCCATTTACCCTGGAGATTACTATTGGCGTACTTGTGCTGTTAGGTATCCTGAATTGGGTGGGTGTGAGCGAGAGCGCCAAAGTTAGCCTGGTGGGTGCGGTCATCGCCTTCGGCAGCGATGTGGCGATTCTTATTACCGTCTTTACCCACATATCCTTCTCTGATTTTTTGTCACTCTTCCCCAGGATGTTTGCGCATCAACACCATACGGTGGTTTCCATCTTGACTGGTTTTGCTGGCTCATTCCTGGCCTTTTCAGGTTTAGAGAGTATTTCACAACTGTCTCCAGTGATGAAAACGCCACGTAAGAGGGTAGCAGGAATAGCGCTCTTGCTCGTAGTATTAACGATTGGCGTGACCAGCCCTGTCCTGACCATGCTTTCGACTCTTTTGCAACCGCGTGAAGCAAGTGATCCCGTGCTGTCTAACCAACTTATTTCGCTCCTTGCCGGGCATTGGGGAAGTATCTTCTTGCAAACCGAGGTAGCCATCAGCGCCAGTGCGCTCCTGGTATTTGCCAGCAACACGGCCATTATTGGGTCTTACCATGTATTTATGGCACTCTCGCGCATGGATTTCTTTCCTGCTTTTGTGTTGCGACGCAATAAGTTACGTGGAACGCCTCACTACTCCGTTGCTCTGGCTACCGGTATTCCCATCGCGGTACTGTTGCTTGTGCGAGGAAATATCAACATTCTTGGCGACATGTACGCCTTTGGTCTTTTGGGAGCTTTTACGTTGACCTGTCTTGGCCTGGACATCGTGCGCTATCGAGAACGCAAGGCTGTACGAGCCAAAGCCTATCAATGGCCTGCCAACTGGCAGCGTAACGATCATGATGAGTATGTACCTCCTGGCAATGTTTCCCACGACTCCTCTCAAGGGACCCTTAAGAATACGCCTCCAGATAGACATGCTTTGACTGGCGTATCCATTGCACAAGGTGGGGCAACGACAACTCCTTCTGCTCGTACGAGCCCGCTCAGTTTTTGGTCTTCGCTCGATTTTTGGCTAGGTATACTGACCACCGTGCTGGTACTCACTGCGTGGATGACGAATCTCGTATCCAAACCACTAGCTACGGCCTTTGGAGGTTCAGTGGCAAGCATTGGTATGATCATTGCCTATATCAACTATCAAAGCCATAAACGACAGGGTCGTTCGCCGGTTGTTACTACAGGTATCGAGGGACGTTTGCCAGGATCAGTATTGGCAGTCCTCATTGAGGGTAATGAGCATAACGATGCTGTTATACATAGCGCAATCAATGCTGCTGACGGGCACCCGGTTGTGTTTCTCTATGTAGGTAATCGTAGGCCAGGTCGGCTCCCGAGCATGTTCGAATTGTATGACCCATATCTAGAGGATCAGCAGGCTAAAGAGACTCTTGGCCATGCTGAACATGTGGCTCAAAGAGCGAAGATTGCTCGCCGGTATGTGTATAAACAGGAAGAACCTGGTGTCGTTGCCAACGTTTGGAAGATAGTTCATCCTCGTGATACGGTAGTGACGGCGGATGTTGTTCCCGAGGTCGAGGATATCAACCCGGATCGCATTCGTTACGAGCTAACGCCAAAAGGCAAGGTGGCACATCTCCTCAAGCAGTGGTAATTACGAGGTACCTGTTATCTTTCTTGACATTCTCACGTCGCCTGAAGGCAGAAGGGAGAATGTCAAGACGACCGTAACTATTGTGTGGGAGTATCCGTCGGAATGGGCGTATCCGTTGGAGTGTCCGTTGGGGCCACCGTCGGTGTATCCGTTGGAGTGGGCGTATCTGTTGGCGTTGCCGTCGGTGTATCTGTGGGAGTCGCTGTCGGAGTGTCCGTCGGAGTCGCCGTTGCCGTTCCACAGGTCCAGGATACAGTGGTGATGTTTCCTCCACTATCTGAGAAGGTGAAGGTGCCACCCGGGCAATCGCTGGCAGGAAGTGTAGCAATCACCTGTTGTGGCTGGTTTGGAAGTACGGTTCCGCTTGACTGGTTGAAGGTAACTCCAGTTGAACTGCTGAATGCCGACCAGCCGAGATCACCTTGTGAATCTGGGGGCAGGGCCAGGGTAACAGTACATGTATAGATATCATTACTGTTAAGGCAGGCACCTCCTGGATCCACTTCGCTGGCAGTCAGCATCGGTGCCACACAGCTCCATGGTACGTTAACGGGATTTTCTCCTTCCGAGCCCGAGAAAGTAAAGGTAGCGTTAGCCGGGCAGACAGTATCCGGTATTGAAATGGTCACCTGTGCCGTTTGGCCTGGAGTAAGTGGCCCGCCGGGTGGATTGAAGGTAATGCCGTTTACCCCATTGCCGAATGCGTTCCAGTTCACGGTGTTCGTGTTATTCGAAGCGCTGCTCACGGTAGCAAGGCAACTCCAGCCCGCATTGTAAGAACAATTGCCTAAGCTGGCTTCCAGCGTTGGTGGCGGTATACATCCCCAATTCACACTGGCGGTATTTGCCGGTCCTGTGAAGCTGAAGGTCCCATTCTGGCAATCTCCGCCGGGTACCTTCCTACTTTCAAATGCGCGGTATCGACAGCAATGTAGATCGATTGCCGTAAACTGCCCGGTTCAATCGTTCCGGTGTGTGTTGGCGTCGTTAGCCACACCGTTCCCTTTGTATCAGCTAGCCAGGTGAGCCGCCGTCCCCCTGGGTTCCCGGCCATCAACGACAGAAATACTTTTCTACCCGTCGCTATTTTGCCAAAGTCAAGAGAGGAAGGATGCACTTCGAGCATGGCTGGTTTGGGCATAATGCTGAAACCTAGCTCTGCACTCCGCGCGCCTAGATTTTCGGTAGCGTGAAGCGTGTGGGACCCTAAGCCCCAACTGTCACTTACCGCTATATCGGCGTTAAAGGTTCCTGCCGGGCTTACTAAAAGAGTTGTATTCGTTGCAGCAGGTTCCAGCATTTGCCCCGCGGCCAGTATCGGCAGTGCATTGGCTGATCCAGCTTCCGTACTACGTTCTGCTTTCCCTGCAGTATTAAGAGGAGTGACCACCAGACCAGTATCCAGCTTGAGCACAATAGTGCCATCTGGTAAGAAACCTGGCAGCCTCTGCGGCTGCCAGGTAAATTGCAGGTAAAAGATTAATTCCAGTTTTCGACGCCGACATCCTCACCCTGGCTCTCAAGCCACCGTTCAAGATCAATGGCAGCACGACAGCCATCGCCGGCGGCGGTAACGGCCTGGCGATAGCGATGGTCGGTAACATCGCCCGCTGCGAAAACGCCGGGAATATTGGTCATCGTATACTCAACCGGAACAATATATCCCTTCTGATCCATGTCGATGACGCCCTTAAACAGGCCGGTATTCGGTTCGTGCCCGATGGCCAGGAATAATCCCTGAACCGGCAGGACACTCTCTTCGCCTGTCTTCACATTGCGCAGCAGTAGACCAGTTATGGCGTCATCACCCAGGACCTCGGTGACATCGGTCTCCCACATAAAGCTAATCTTAGGGTTTCTGAAAGCGCGATCCTGCATGATTTTGCTGGCCCGCAGCGAATCGCGGCGGTGAATAACCGTAACATGATTGGCGTAGCGTGTCAGGAAGTTAGCCTCCTCCATGGCAGTGTCTCCACCACCTATCACGGCCACATCCTTACCCTTAAAGAAAAAGCCATCGCAGGTAGCACAGGCGCTTACGCCCCGCCCTTGCAGGCGCTGTTCGCTCGGCAGTCCCAACCACTTTGCGCTCGCCCCAGTCGAGATAATAATGGTACGTGCCAGGTACTCGCCCGAATCAGTTGTGAGCCTGAAGGGGCGCTGGCTAAAATCGATCGCTGTCACATCTTCGGGGATCATCTCTGTCCCGAAGCGGCGGGCCTGGACTTCGAACTTCTCCATCATCGGGGGGCCAAGAATACCCTCTTCAAAGCCAGGATAGTTCTCCACGTCGCTGGTCACCATCAGCTGCCCACCTACCTGGTAGCCCTGGAACATGAGCACCGAGAGGTTAGCGCGTGAAGCATAGATCGCGGCTGTATAGCCTGCCGGTCCAGAGCCAATAATGATCACATCGTATTGTTTTGCCATAGTCGGGGTACTCCTCACTTCTCCACTTCGTTCTTTGCTTATGTTAACACAATTTGGATGCGTTTTATTCCTGTGAAGGGTAGCGGGGAATGAGGATACTATGCGCGTTTTCTGCGACTGATTATAGTGTTGTAGATCATCAAGAATATGGGGAGCAGAACCAGGGTAAAAATGATATCAGGCACTGCCTGAACGATAACGAAAAAATTCAGATCCGCTCTTACAAGCCCGGTCAGACTAAAACCAAGGAGTACCGCAATCCAGGAAAGTAATTACCAATGAAGAAGCCAGCCACTCCTATAAAAAGACCAACCCAGGGGCCGAAAAGCTCTCCAAAGAAGAGGGGAATAATGATTGCCGGCAGTAATACAAAAAGATAACCAGCCTGGAAGTTTCCCACAACAATGGCAAAGTGACTCAGCCCGGCATAGAGTAGTGTTCCAATGAGCATAGCCACTATCTGTCTTCTTCCTATGCTCCACACTCGCGTATTACTATCTTTAGAACCTATTTGCTTCGCTTCAGGCGGTTCGGTCACAGGTTGCATATCAGAAATAACCTGCCTCTTCTCAGAAACTGGCAGTTCCTCTTGAGGCGGTTCGGTCACAGGTTGCACATCAGAAATAACCTGCCCCTGATTATTATAAGCACTTGCTTCCGAAAGAGATGAAGCTACTATAGGTTGTGGTGTGGGAAATGATGGTACCTGAGCGATCTGCTCGGAAGGTCTGGGAGATGCAGATTGCGAACTTGTTTGTGGCTCAGGAGTTTGGCTTCGAGGTTTCACAATAAAGGGTTGTTCAGACTGGCTAGCCTGTGCCAGAGCATTGGCAAAGGCCAGCACGCTTCCAAACCGCTGCTTCGGTTCTTTTGCCAGTGCTGTCATTACCACCTGTTCAACATCACGAGGTATCGTTGGAAGCTTCTCACTTAAAGGTTGGGGTGGAACATAGGTATGCTGATAGCCCAATTGGATGAAATCGCCACTGCTAAAGGGTGATTCCCCACAAAGCCACTCGTAGACTACTACCCCTAAAGAATATTGATCACTGCTGGGGTAAGACTTGCCTCTGAACAATTCAGGAGCCATGTATAGAGCGGTTCCCGCGATCATCTGCGTGTTTTGGGTTGCCGTCCGGTGAGCAATGGTTGCGATGCCAAAATCACCGAGCAAGACCTCATTCTTTCGTCCCAATAACATATTCTCTGGTTTGATGTCGCGATGGATCAGCTTTTCATCATGCGCATGTTGTAATGCCTCGGCAAGCTGCCTGACATACGGTACGATGGTAGTAAGTGGTAGTTTTGTGCCTCTCAAATGGCGCTGGCGGAGGGTACCGTTGGGAGCGTAATCCATGACGAGAAAGGGGGTCTCAGCGTCCAGGCCAAAGTCGGTGACTCGGATAATGTGAGGATGTATTAAGCGAGCGATAGTGCGGGCCTCATTGAGAAAGCCTGCCATATCTTCGCTTTCCAGCTGAGTATGCAGCACTTTGACGGCGACCGGAGTGCTGAGATAGATATGTTCGCCGAGGTAGACTTCGGCGAAACCGCCCTTGCCAACCAGGCGAATGAGACGGTAATTGCCAAGCTGTTGACCAGAGCGATCCGCCATTTTCATGCCTTTTCTTGTTAGTGTTTGTCTTTAATATCAGGTGGGTCAATTGTAGGAGAATGTAGAGAAGATGTCAACAGGCTCATCTGTTCACCTGTCTGGATTTTCTACAACGGGATGCTTTATGCCCGATTTAAACGATTGACTATAGCGTTATAAGTAGCCAGCGAGGCAGGAAGGAGGACCAGACTGGGGATGACACTAAATGAAATTAAGTCCAGGATACCAATATAGGGAAAGTAAGCAATATACGTACCTATGAATGACCCGGTGATACTGATACCCCCTGCTGTGGCGATAGCCTGGGCGTTATTGTAACGTCCCCTGGTTATGAACAGCGTCAACCCGGCAATAAAGCCGCCTATAGCGAAACCCAGTTCCAATTTGCCGAAAAAGATATCGAAGATGCGCTGATTTTCTAGTAGCCCAACGATTAACAATCCACCCACTCCGGTAAAAAGACCTGCCCAGGGTCCGAAGACCGTCCCCAAAAAAAGAAGAGTGACGCAGGCCAGGGCAATACTGGCAATACTGGCAAAATAAATTAGCCCGAAGAGGCTGGAGAGGAAGAAGAGAGCGGCAAAAAGAAGAGCACCCACTGCCATAGCCACTAACTGTCTTTTTCCTATGTTCCACACATTCAACTTCTCTTGCCCTGCCGTTCCCAGGGCGAGTTCCGCTTGAGCAGGATAATTCTGAGCTGACCCGCTGGAAGGAATTCCATAGGGCGGCATGCTCTGCTCGTGTACCGGTGCGTATATGGGAGGAACATATGGACCTGGAGGAGCCGGCGTTATAATTTGAGGAGCAGGCCATGGCCTCACAAAAGTTGCCTGTTCTGAAGACATATAGGCAGCGGTGCCAACGATCTCCTGCGGGCTCGGATAGCGCGAGCTTTGCGCCACCAAAGCAATACCGAAATCACTCAGCAGAAGCTCGTTTTGACGCCCCAGCAGCATATTTTCTGGCTTGATGTCGCGGTGCACCAGTTTTTCATTATGTGCGTGCTGTAGTGCCCCGGACACCTGCTTGACATAGGGTATGATGAGAGAGAGTGGGAGCTGTGTCCCTTTGGGATGACGCTGGCGCAGTGTGCCGTTGGGAGCATAATCCATCACCAGAAAAGGAGTGTCACCCTCTATGCCAAAGTCGGTGACGCGCACGATGTGGGGATGCACCAGGTGAGCGATTGTGCGTGCCTCATTGAGAAAGCCTGCCATATCTTCGCTGGTCAGCTGGGTGTGCAGTACTTTGATGGCGCAGGGGTCTTGAGATAGATATGTTCACCCTGGTAGACTTCGGCGAAGCCACCCTTGCCAAGCAGGCGAATGAGCCGATAGTTGCCTAGCTGCTGACCTGAGCGGTCTGCCATTTGCTCACCTCATCTTGAGCTTATCCTACCTTCATACGTTTGTGACTGTATTAATTCTAGAGTCATCCAGTGGCTATGTCAAGATGTAGGATTTGATATATTTTCATCATCCCGCAGAATAGGTCTTGTCAGGCAGGTTGGGCCACCTTCGGCTTTGAGGGAAAGTTCATTGCCTGTATAAGTAACGACCTCACAACCTGCATCTTCCAGTCGCCGCTTAGTGATCGGATTGCCCGCCAGCATAAGGCACTTCCCAGGGGCCAGGGCCAGCACGTTGGGGCCCATAGTGGCAAACTCTGCATCGGGAACTTCGATAAGGCCAAAGCCCCGTCGCTTTAGCTCTTGCCAGAACGGCACGCTGAGCAGCCGTGGATAGACCACAGCGGAGTTGTGATTGACGATGCTGATCAGCGAGAGCAGGTGCAGGCAGGCTTCTGGACCGGTGTAGTAGGGCAACTCCACGGGGATGACTGAGACCCCTATACCCGATAAGGCTTCACGAAGCTGGCGCAGCCCTTCGGTATTGGTACGGAAGCCGAGTCCCACTGCCAGCGTATCATGGTCAAGCCACAGCAGGTCGCCCCCTTCGGCCCGCGCCTCGCCATATAAGGTATAGAGTAATGGTATACCAAGTGCCTCAAATCTGCGAGCCATGGCCGCCTCCTCGCCCCGTCGCTGTGGCTTGCCCATGGATAGGATAATGGCTCCGTTATCTGTCACAATGGCGGGGTCAAAGACGAAGATCGCGTCAGCACGATCAGGATGTGGCTCGTCGTGGTAGATCACCTCTGCTCCGGCCTGTCGCAGCAGACCTACCAGAGCGTCGTGTTCTTGCCGGGCTAGCTCCAGATCTGGGCGATGCGTATAATGCCACATCACCGGATCGTCCACCGCGAAAGCTTCGTCGGGTCGCCTGACCATGACTGTGCGCAGTGGTGCGATCATGCTCTGACTGCCATAATGTCTATTCACAAAGTGTGCTCCTTGCTTGATGCAGGTAGAGATAAATATTTTCGTTGGGACAATTGGGACAATTGGGACAATTGTCCTCGTTGTGACACTTGCGACACATGTCGTATTATCCCAGGCGCCATCGTAAAATACTACGGTACTAAAAACGGGGGTATGCCCTGCGTGTGCAAAAAATGCAAAAATCCATGTGTATAGAAATTGCCCAGGATATTGATAGTGGTAACCGCAACAAAGCCAGCTATAC
>WNGH01021562.1_pt1 | contig 11136 bp, 7 predicted proteins | sample 5400631 | NCBI WGS metagenome assembly WNGH01 (sample SAMN13153373, study PRJNA577476) | soil metagenome | isolation source: 115 cm soil or saprolite under Garry oak tree replicate 1 | place: USA:California | collected 2016-06-15 | reverse complement strand
ACGCCTTGCCGCCGCCGCTCACCTGCGCGAGCTTCGCCGCGATCATCTTGAGGACCTGATCTCCCACGTCGTGGCCGTGGCGGTCGTTGATCCGCTTGAAGTGGTCCACGTCGATCATCGCCACGCTGTACTGACCCCCTAGCCGCAGCAGCGCCTCGTTGAGCGCGCGACGCGCGGGCAACCCGGTCAGGGTGTCCTCGTAGGCCATGTGATACGAAGCCTCCACGACGGCGACGATGAGAATCAGCGCCGAGGTGGCGAACCAGAACGTGGAGAGCCCCGGATTGCCGGGCTGCACCCTGGAGAGCCCGAGGAACGCGGGGATCAGGGCCCAGGCGAACGACCGCCCCGTGTGGGTGGGCGAGAGCAGCTGGCCCGCGACCACGAGGCCCGCCGAGACGAAGAACGCGATGAGCGCCGGGTCCGCGAGCTGCGTCCACTTGAACAGCACGTGGGGCAACAGCGTGGTGTGCAGCATCGCCGCGGTGGGCGCCGGCGCCGACCGGTCGAGGATCCCCACGGCCGCGACCTGGCCGAGGATGAGGCCGAGCCGGACCAGGCCGGGGGGCGTCACGAACCCGCGCTCGGCGGTGAGCGGCAGGGCCGCGAGATTGAGCGGCAGCAGGAGCCCGACCGCCTGGAACGCCACGCGGTCGCGCACCAGGGCGTGGCCCGCGGCGAAGTGCAGCACCGTGCGATCGGCGAGCGTGAGCAGCAGCAGGGCGAACAGCAGCCGGCTGCGGTGGAACCGCCAGCCGAGCAGCGCCCCCGCGACGAACACGGCGTAGGGGTAGAACGGCGCGAGCGGCGAGACGAGATCCTGCAGGTCGCGCGAGCCCGTGTAGAGCACGGCGGCGAGGATGATCGGCACCTCGGGCAAGCCGTAGGAGACGATCTTCCACACCAGGCGGTACGTCTCCTGCTTCCGCTGGTCCGCGTCTCCGCTCACGGTCGCAACACTCCTTGGGTCGGGGGGGGCGGCGGGGATTAAGGCTAGTTGCGTCGGGCGCCAGAGGCTAGTGATATTTTCCCGCGCTCGGGCGGTATCGTCTAGGGGACTAGGACGGAGCCCTCTCAAGGCTCAAACACGGGTTCGAATCCCGTTACCGCTATCGTCGCCCCCATCGTCTAACGGTTAGGACACCACTCTTTCAAGGTGGGAACAGGGGTTCGATTCCCCTTGGGGGCAGACATCACGAGAGGCGTCGAGGGAAGGGCGTCGCGAACAGACGTCACGGAACCTCGTCTGCGCCACGACTACGGTTTCCCGTGACGTCTGTGCGTGACGGTTTTTGACGCGACGAATTTCCCGTGACGTAGTTTAGGGTTTCGGGCCGATAGCTCAACTGGCAGAGCAACTGACTCTTAATCAGTAGGTTCTCGGTTCGATTCCGAGTCGGCCCACTACTTGCCCACCGGCTTCACGCCAAGCAAGACCTCGGCGATGGCGCCCAATAGAACTCGAACAGGCTGAGGCGCAGGGCGTCGCGCGGGTCCGCCGGGTTCACGGCGTCGACATGGACTGCGGCTTCGGTCCAGTCACCGTGATTGATCCGCTCGGGCTCGAGGCTGAGCGTCGCGCCGGGCCGGCTGCTGGCGAAGTACTGCACCAACCCCCGCGCGAAGCTGTCGAGGGTCTCGTACGGATTCTGCTCGCCGATGCCATGGATGATGAGGATGGCCGTGCGAGCGGGACGAGACTGGGCGGGCATGAGCAGAACAGTACGAGCGCCCGCGGGACGCGCTAGGTCGCTGGTGCGGCACGATGGGGTGCGTTTGCGACACCCGCGCCCCCCCCGCGCCAGGCCCGTTCGTTCTGTAACGTCTGGCCGGCGCGCCCGGGACGGGCATATTCGAGAGGTCCCGCGTGGGAGGCATCTATGATCCACACCCGCCATTTCGCGCTCGCCGTGAGTGCGCTCGCCCTGGCCTGCAGGGAGTCCCCGGAAACGACCGCGCCGTCGCGGCCGCAGGCTGCCAGCCAGCCGGCGGACAGCTCACACAACCCGACCTGGTGGAACAAGTATCTGTATCTCGCCCAGAACGGACCGATGAGCGGCGGCGGTCTCACCGCCTCGACGCTCGTCGGCCCGAACGTCGACGTGTCGAACGAGTGCGGTCCACAGAGCGAGACATACGTCACGCTCAATCCCAAGAGCCCCAGCATGCTCACGGCCGGGTCGAACGAGATCTTCCGGGTGCCGATGCGGGCGTACTTCTCGTCGGACGGCGGCAGCAGCTGGGGGGGTGTCGACGTACCGCTGCCCCCGCCGCTGGCGGGCACCAACGACACGCTGTTCGGGTCCGACCCGACGCTCGCCTTCGACACGCGGGGCAACGTCTTCTACGGATTCATCGTGGTGTTCTTCAGCGCCGCGTTCAACATCCCGAACCACGGCGTCGCCATTAACGGCACCGAGATGGCAGTCGCTCGCTCGACCGATGGCGGGAGCACCTGGCCGCTCCTGACCCAGTTCTCGTTCGAGTCGGGGGAAAACCACTTCAACGACAAGCCGATGATCACCGTGGACGTGAGCCAGACCAGCGCCTTCCGCGACAATGTCTACGTCGCGTGGGACGCAGCGATCGGCGGCTCGACGAGCGGCGGCATCCGCGTCGGCCGCTCGACGGACCATGGCGTGAGCTTCGCCGTCAATCGCGCCGACACCCCCAGCGGGCCGGGGAACTCCATCGGCGCGGTTCCCTTCGTGGGTCCCGATGGCACGCTGTACGTGGCCTGGAACGATATCGCTGCCAACGTGATCGCGTTCAACCGCTCCTTCGACGGCGGCGTTACCTGGGACGCGCAGCGCACGATCGCGCCCAAGGCGATCCCGTTCGACATCGGCATTCCTGCGGAGGTGGTGCGCCGCGCCCTGGTCTACCCCGCTTGCGACACGGACCGCTCGAAGAGCGCGCACCGCGGGCGGCTGTATTGCGCGTGGATGGACCTGACCGGCGTCAACACCGACATCGTGCTCGCGTTCTCCGACGACGCCGGCGCAAGCTGGTCGACGCCGGCCTCCGTCGGCCACCAGGTGGCGGGGACGGACCGCTTCAATCAGTGGCTCTCCGTCGATGCGGCCAGCGGCGACGTGACCGTGTCCTATTACGACACGCAGAACGACGTGACCGGCGAGCGCTTCATGACGGACACCTATCTCTCTCGCTCCACGGACGGCGGCGCCACATGGCTGCCGGACGTGCGCGTCACGACGCAAAGCTCCGACGAGCACGACTGTGCCGGCGTCTTTCCGTGCGCCTCGATCAACTATGGAAACCAGCAGGGCGACTACGAAGGGTTGGTGACGTTCCGCGGCGTGTCGCACCCGATCTGGACCGACAGCCGGCGCAATACGGAGCGCGCGGGCGATCCGACCTGCGGCCGCGGGCGCGGGATTATGGAGGAAGTCTTCAGCGCGACGGTGCGGAACTAGCGGCCGGGCGCTATTTCTTTCCGGCGACCTGCCCGATCGCCGTGATCAGGTCGTTGAAGTCGTAAGGCTTCATGACCGCGGGCTGCCCGCACTCGTCGAGGAAGCGGCGGGTCTCGTCGCGGGCGCGGTCGCCGGTGACGAACACGAACCGCTCGGCGAGCTGCGGGCGCTGCTCCGAGAGCTGCTCGTAGAGGGCGCGGCCGCCGAGCCGGGGCATCTGCAGGTCCGTCACCACCGCGTCGAAGCGGTCGCTCGCGGGGCCGAGCCGCTCGATCGCCTCGAGCCCGTTCTCCACCGCCACCACTTCGTGCCCCTCCCGCTCGAGCAACAGGCGCATGGCCTGGCGGTTCACCGCGTCGTCGTCCACCACGAGGATGCGGAGCTTGGGGAGCGTGGGCATGGAGGGCGTGGCGCGCGCGAGCGGCGCGAGCACGCTCTTGGGGAGCGTGACCACCACTTCCGCCCCGCCGCCGGTCCGGGGCCGGAGCCGCAGCGTCCCACCGGACGACTGCGCCAGCGCGCGGGCGAGCGCGAACTCGATCTCCCCGCCGCCCGCGCTCTGCGTGAACCGGAACGGCGTCACGAGTCGCTGCTCCGCCTCGACCGAGAGCGGCGTTCCCGAATCCCACAGCGAAATGCTCAACGACGGCCCGCTCTCGCTCACGGCGATCCGCAACTCGCGCGGGGGCTGGCTGTCGCGCAACCGCCGCAGGGCGAAGTCGAGCAGCTTCATCAGCATCTCCGTGAGCTGCGCCATCGGGCACGCGACCATCGGCAGCTCGTGGGGGATGGTGCGCGTGAGCTTCACGCCCAGCTCCTTGAGCGTGCCCTCCCGCTCGGCGAGCACCCCGTTCAGCACGATCGCGCAGTCCGACGGCTCCGCCGCCCCGATCGGATGCTGCGCCAGCTCGAGGAAGTGCTGCGTGATCTCCGCCGCGCGCCGTACCTCCCCGTGCAGCATCATCAGCGCCCGCGCCCGCTCGGGGTCGAGCGGGCTGCCGTGCAGCAGGTCGGCGAGCGCCCCGATGGCGGCGAGGCGATTGTTCAGCGCGTTCAGCACGTTCGCCGAGCCTTCGTCGAGGACGACGTGCTGGATCTCGGGGGGAAGCGATCGCGGCGGTGTCATGGGCGTCGCGGTGGGAGCGTGACCTTCCGACGGCGCACGCGCGCCCTGACCGCGCGCCGCGGCCCGAGCGCGGCCGATCAGCACGCCGAGAAACACCCCGAGCAGCGCCCCGAAGGCGAACGACACCCACAGCCCCATGGGGAGTCAATCTAGTGTAGGACGGCGCTACGCGCCGTAGGACGTGCGTCACATCGCCCGGTTGACCCCATCTGGCGCCGGTTCTACTTTTCTTCGCCGGCCCTGGTGGTGGAACTGGTAGACACGCTGTCTTGAGGGGGCAGTGCCGTAAGGCGTCCCGGTTCGAATCCGGGCCAGGGCATGCTCTCGCCGCGGAGCGAACGACGGCCAGCGCCCCCCCCGGACGCTGGCCGTCGTGTTTTCAGGGACACTCAAGGCGTCAGCCTGGCGCCGCCCACCAGGTCCAACGCAGCTCGCAGCCCTTCGGCGAGTCTCACGCCATCGCCCACCGCCCAGAAGTGCATGAAGAACAACCGCGGCTCTTCGTCGAGCATGTGATTATGGACGGCCGTGACCTCGATCCCGTGCGCGCGTAGCGCGCGCAACACCGGATTCACCTCAGCCGCCCGGAGCACGAAGTCGCCGGTGATCGCGGCCCGGCCACCGCTCGTCGGCTGAAAGTTCAGCGCGGTCGCGACGCCCATCGCCGGGGGAATCACGAGGCCCTCGTCCCGGATCGTGTCGGGCCGCGCCACGCTCACCTGATACACGCCGCCGTTCACCTTGCCGGCATGGCCGAGTGCTTGCGCGATGCGCGCCGTGTCGATGCCTGATGGACCCGCCGCGGGGGCAGCGGCGCCGGCAGGCGGCGGAGTCCGCGTCAAACCGATGGCCGCTCGGACCACCTGGGCCAACTTGACCGCATCGCCCGTACCGTGCACGTGCATGTAGTAGACGCGCGGCGTCTCGTGCAGCACGTGATGGTGCAGCGCCGTCACCTCGATACCGCCCTCCGCGAGCCGGGCCATCACCGGCGCGATCTCGTCGTCCCGCAGCACGAGGTCGCCCATCGCCACGGCGCCGGAGCTCGTCGCCTTGAACGCCACCCACGAGCCCAGCGCCAGCGCGGGCTTGAGTCGGATGCCGTCGACCACCACTGTCAGGTCGCCCCGCGGCAGGCCGAACTTGTATGACTCCTCCTTGTCGTCGGACCGCACGCGTTGCACTCCCACTCCACCGACCGTATGTTCGATGATACACTTGTTATAGTCAACCGGGTGGCGCCTCGGTGAGCGATACCGCGAGTGGACGTTGGCTGCTGCTGTTTCACCACATCCCGCCGAAGCCCGACTACTTCCGGGTGAAGGTGTGGCGCAGGCTGCAACGCATCGGCGCCGTGCCCGTCAAGAACTCCGTCTGGGTCCTCCCCTACAACGATCAGGCGGTCGAGGACTTCCGCTGGCTGCTCCAGGAAATCGTGGACGGCGGGGGCGAGGGGTCGGTGTGCCGGGGGGACTTCGTGGACGGCCTGAGCGACCGCGACGTCGCGGCGCTGTTCCGCCAGGCTCGCGGGGCCGAGTACGCGGCCACGGTGCGCGACGCGAAGTCCCTCGCGCGGGCCCCGGCACCCGGCGAGGTGGCGCGGCTCGACCGGCGGGTCGCCGAGGTCGCGGCGATCGACTTCTTCGGCGCGCCGGGGCGATCGGCCGCGGAGCGGGCTGTGGGGCGGCTGGCGGCGCGCGCCGGGGGGCGGGGGCGGCGGAGCGCGCGCGCTCCGGGGCAGCAGCGGGCCGGGCGGCGGCGGGGACGCACCTGGGTCACGCGGCGCGGGGTCTTCGTGGACCGGATCGCGAGCGCCTGGCTGATCAAGCGGTTCATCGACGCCGAGGCTCGCTTCAAGTTCGTCGCCCCCGAGGGCTACGTGCCGCGCCGGGGGGAGCTGCGCTTCGACATGTTCGAGGCCGAGTACACCCACGAAGGGAACCGCTGCACCTTCGAGACCCTGGTGCGGCGCTTCCGGTTGCGCGATCCCGCGCTCCGGGCCATCGGCGAGATCGTCCACGACATCGATTGCAAGGACGCGAGGTTCGGGCGTGCGGAAACGGCGGGCGTTGAACAACTGCTCGCCGGCATCGCGCGCCAGTCCGCCGCCGACGCCACGCGCGTACGGCGCGGCGCGGCGGCTTTCGACGACCTCTACCGGTCCTTCGCCGCGTCCCCGCAGCGATCACCGCCGCGGGGCAAGCGGTGAGCGCGACGTCGCAGCCCGCGACGCTGCGGGCGTTCGTCCTGTACTTCCTCAAGCTGGGCACGCTGGGGTTCGGCGGACCGATCGCGCTGGCGGGGCACATGCAGCGCGATCTCGTGGACGAGCGCGCATGGATCTCTCGAGAAGACTACAAGCAGGGGCTCGCCCTCGCGCAGCTCGCCCCTGGGCCGCTCGCGGCCCAGCTCGCGATGTACCTCGGGTGGGTGCGCGGCCGGGTACTTGGCGCGACGCTCGTGGGGATGGCGTTCGTGGCGCCGTCGCTGCTCATGGTGCTTGCGCTAGCGGCGCTGTACGTCCGGTTCGGCGGGCTGGCGTGGATGCAGGCGCTGTTCTACGGGATCGGGGCGGCGGTCATCGCCATCATCGCGCGGAGCGCCACGAAGCTCGTCGGCATGACGCTCGGGCGCGACCGCCTCCTCTGGGGGCTCTTCGCCGTGAGCCTCGTCGTCACCGCCTGGACGGCGTCCGAGGTCGTGTGGCTGTTCGTGGCTTCCGGGTTCGTCCCCGTGGTGGCCCGACTGCGCACCCGCCCGGCGTCACCGTCCCAGGCGCTCCTCGTGACGCCCTGGCCGGCGTGGCTCGTGGCGGGGCTCAGCGGGGTGGCGCCCGTCGCCGTGCTCTGGAAAGTCTTCTGGTACTTCGCGGCCGCGGGGCTGTTCGTCTTCGGGAGCGGACTCGCTATCGTGCCGTTTCTGCATGGCGGCGTGGTGGAGCAATATCACTGGCTTACGGAGCGGCAGTTCCTCGATGCCGTGGCGGTCTCGATGATCACGCCTGGCCCCGTCGTGATCACGGTGGCGTTCATCGGGTACCTCGTGGCGGGTCCAGTGGGCGCTGCGGTCGCCGCACTGGGGGTGTTCGCCCCCGTGTACCTCGTGGTGGTGCTCGCCGCCCCGCACTACCGCCGCGTGGCCGAGAATCCCGCCATCAAGGCGTTCGTGAACGGCGTGACGGCGGCGGCTACCGGCGCGATTGCCGGAGCCGTCCTCGTCCTCGGGCGGCGCGCCCTGATCGACCTGCCGACCGTTCTGGTCTGCGCGGTGACGCTCGTCCTCCTCCTCCGGTTCAAGCGCATCCCGGAGCCGTTGCTCATCGCCGGGTCAGGAATAGTGGGACTGCTGGCGAAGGGCGCGCTCGTTGTTCATTAGCCGACTCCGCTCGGTCGTCGTCGTGTGCACGCTCGGCCCGGGTGCCTTGCGGGCCCAGGGGCAGGCTGCCGACGCGCACGTCATCCACGCGATGGCCCCGCTGCGGCTCGACGGCGTGCCCGACGAGCCGTCCTGGCTCACGGCCGACTCCATCACCGACTTCACCCAGAGAGAGCCAGCCGAAGGACGGCCCGCGACTGAACGGACGGTCGTGCGTCTGCTCGCGACGCCGGAGGGCTTGTGGGTGGGCGTGTGGGCGTACGACGCCCTTCCCGCGGCGATCCGCCACGCGGCCCTGCGACGCGACAGCGACTTCGAATCGGACGACGCGTTCACGCTCCTGCTCGATCCGCTGCGCGATCATCGCACGGGGTTCCTGTTCGCTGTGAACCCAAACGGCGCCATGACGGACGCGCAGGTGATCGACTTCGAGACGACGAACCCGGATTGGAACGGCGTGTGGGACGCTCGCGCGTGCCTCACGCCGTTCGGTTGGACCGCCGAGCTGTTCATCCCCTGGCAGACACTCCGTTATCACCCCAGCAACGACGTATGGGGGATGAACTTCCGCCGTTTGATCCGACGGAACAACGAAGAGGTCCTGTGGCGGGCCTGGCGCCGCACGGAAGGGATTCTGTTTCTCCCGCACGAGGGCGCCGTGGCCGGGTTCAGCGGACTACCGCGTCGGGCGATTGCCGAGTTGCGACCCTACGGCGCCGTCACAGGACAGGCTCGGGCCCTGCAGTATCCTCCCGACGGGAACGACAGCCTGCTCGCCCTCGGCTCGAGCGGACTCAAGGCCGGCCTCGATGCCAAGCTCGCTCCCGCCCCAACCCTCACGCTCGACCTCACGGCGAACACCGATTTCGCGCAAGTCGAAGCGGACGACCAGGTGATCAATCTGACCCGGTTTCCGCTGTTCTTCCCCGAAAAGCGTCACTTCTTCCTCGAGTCGAGTGGCATTTTCAAGTACGGGTTGGTCGACCATGCCACGGTGTTCTACAGCCGGCGGATCGGGCTTGATACGCTCGGCAACGCCGTGCCGCTCACCGCTGGTGCGCGACTCACCGGACGCCTTGGTCGCGACCAGGTCGGCCTGCTCGCACTGCGCACGGGCGATCCGGAGAATGCGGTGGATCTCGTCGCGCGGGTAAAGCACGACGTGTTCTCGCGCGGCTACGTCGGGGGCGTGTTCACGAGCCAGTCCGGGCCGGGTGTGAGCGGGGGAGCCCGGCTCGCGGGTGGTGCGGATTTCAGCTTTCCGTTGTACGTGCGCGGCCAGAATCTCGTGCTCGCCGCTTGGGCGGCCGGGTCCAAAGACAGCGCCACGAGGCCGGTCGCGACCGCCTGGCGGATCTACGTCGATTACCCCAACGACGTGATGGACAACTTCCTGAGCCTCATGCGGGTGGAGCCCGGCTTCGATCCGGCGCTCGGATTCGTCCGGGAGACCGCCGTGTGGCGGCACACGGGGCATTTCGACGTCTTCCCGCGGCCCCACGTCTTGGGGATCCGCCAGCTCGAGTTCAGCCTGCTGTCATGGGAAGGGGTCACTCACCTCGACGGCTCGCCATCCCATTCGTTGTACGAAGTGACGCCACTCGGCGCGATCTTCGAGAGCGGCGACCAGTTTCTGGTGAATCTCAAGCGACTCGAGGACGCACCGTCAACGCCGTTCGAGATCTTCCGAGGCGACACGATCGATCCGGGGAACTACCACTTCAACCGTGCCGAAGTCCAGCTCACGAGCTCTCCCGGCCGCGCCGTCAGTGCGAGCCTCACGGCCAGCGCTGGCGATTTCTACTCGGGTACGTCTACCGAGCTCGATGCGACGCTCACCGTCCGTACGGCGCCGCACGTGATCGCGGAGGTCGATTACTCTCAGTTGGCGGCGCGTCTGGCGACGGCACGGTTCACGGCGCGTACCGCACGACTGCGGCTCGACGTGGCGGCCACACCGCGGCTGGGCAGCACATTGTTCGTTCAATGGGACGACGAGTCGGAGCGGCTCACCATCAACGCGCGGCTGCACTGGATCCCAAGTCCGGGGAGCGACGCCTACCTCGTGTGGAACAGCGCCTGGCCCACCGGGCTCGCCGACGGGGTGCCGTGGAGCCGGCCCGCGCGGGGCGCCCTGGTGGGCAAGGCGGTGTACTACTTCCGGCTGTGACCTAGGGGCGCGCTGGCTCCATCTCCACCTGCCGCGCCACTTGCCCTGGCGGAACCTTAGGACGCTGAGCACGCAGCGCGTCATGTGGCCCAGCAGGATCGCCGTCCAGATGTCGGCGGGATGCAACTCCCGGGTCCCCTGGATCAGCGCGCACAAGCCGAGCGGGACGACGATCTGGGACGCGATCGAGATGTAGAGCGGCGAGCGGGTGTCGCCGGTGCCCTGGAGTCCCCCCGAGTAGGTGAGGGCGACGGTCACGAACAGCCCCGACACACTGAGGAAGCTCAGCAACTGCACTCCGAGGCCGACGACGACCGGGTCGGTCATGCCGAACAGCGCGAGCAGCGAGCGCGGGATGGTGAGGAACAGCACGCCGATCGCGGCCGCGAGGCCGAGGCCGAGCCCCGCCGCGACGTGCACGCCGTGCACCGAGCGCTCGGGACGGCGCGCCCCCAGGTTCTGACCCGCGACGGTGGCGGCGGCGCCCATCAACCCGACCGACGTCCACGTGATGAACGAGAACAGCTCGGTGTAGCCGACCGCGTACGCGGCTTGCGCCTGCGCGCTCTGCGCGAGCGAGCCGATGAAGCGGAGCAGCAACACGCCCGCGACGTTCATTGCGATCCCTTGGACGCCGGTGGGCAGGCCGAAGCGGAACAGCGCCCGGATGATGCCCCAGTCGGGCCGCCAGTCCATGCCGCGGTGCCACACCACCGGCAGTCGTCCCGACAGCAACAGGTACACGGCGGTGCCGCTCATGACGAGCCCCGCCACCGTGGTGCCGACTGCGGCGCCGGCGGTTCCCAGGCGGGGAAGGGGACCGAGGCCCGTGATGAACGCCACGTTGCACGCGATGTTCAACACGGTCAGGAGGATCCCCAGGCGCATTGGCGTGCGCGCGTCGCCCGCCGCCCGCAGCGCCCCGCCCACCATGAAGAACAGCAGCATCCCGATGCTGCCGACGAACATGATGCGCAGGAACGGCAACGCCTCGTGGCGCACCGCAGGTGCGGCGTTGACCACGCCGA
>WNGH01020822.1_pt1 | contig 11136 bp, 11 predicted proteins | sample 5400631 | NCBI WGS metagenome assembly WNGH01 (sample SAMN13153373, study PRJNA577476) | soil metagenome | isolation source: 115 cm soil or saprolite under Garry oak tree replicate 1 | place: USA:California | collected 2016-06-15 | reverse complement strand
GCCCGGCCCGGGCACCCGGTACGAACACGTCACCGTCACCCGCTACGCCCTCCACCCCGCCACCGACACCGCGCTGGCCGCCCGCGACGCCGCCAGCGACGGCTGCTTCCCGCTCATCACCAACGACCGGTCACTCACCGCCGCCGGGGTCCTCGCCGCCTGCAAACGGCAGCCGCACATCGAACCCCGCCACCACACGTTCAAGTCCGTGCTGCGCGCCGCGCCCGTCCACCTCACCAGCCCCGAGCGGATCGACGCGCTCACCTTCTGCCTCTACACCGCCCTGCTCGTCCACGCCCTCCCCGAACGGCAGCTCCGCCGCGCGGTCGCCGACGCCGGCCTGCAGGCCCTGCCCCTGTACCGCGAGAACCGCCCAGCCCCCGCGCCCAGCGGCACCCTCATCCTCAGCGAACTCCAAGACCTCGCCATCACCACCATCACCACCGGAACCCAGGCAACTACCATCCCGCCGCACCTCACCCCGATCCAGCAGCTACTCATCACGCTGCTGGAAATCCCGGCCGCCAGCTACCACCAGACCCACCACGAACACGCCGGAAAGTCCCCCTGAACGCTCCGCCCAACGTGCGGAACGTGGGCTATAACCCCCGAAACTGCAGACATATCGCCGGGCCTCCGGGCAGACCGCCTGCAGCGGAATCGCATCAGGCCACATCCGAGACACGCGACACGCCGCAAACTCACCCTATTCTGGAATGAGCACGGCCTGAGCAGGCGCCACAGGGACGTGGCTGCCACAGCCATAACGACCCGCGACGACACCCTGTCTGCGGTGTCATGTGCGGGCATGGCAGCTGACATGGGATCCCGATTATCGTGCTACCACGTGTTTTCCCGGGTGGCTGGCTTCCTGTACCGCTTCGCCTTGACATGGAACACTGCGGGAAGAGCCAGCACGGGGCAGCCGCCGGCGGTTGCAGGGGTGGGGATCGATGAAGCACTGGACAGATTTCGGGCTGGGGCAGATGCCCTCCTTGCCGGCACGTCGGCCTGCCCAGTTCCCGGCGGCCATGCAGGCTCTTGTCGATGCGCGGGCCGAGCCGTTGCGCGAGCCGTTCCGGGGCCTTACCACGGAGGGCATCATCAGGCCGGGTTTGTTCCCGCTCCGGGCGACGGGCGTGAGCACTGCGCCGATCGCGGAGGCCGCGGTCGCGTTCGTGGGTGCGCTCAGCGCCGGGCAGCGCCAGCGGGCCGTGCTCCCGCTCGATTCGGACGAGCGCCGGAAGTGGCTGAATGCCCACCCCTTCGTGTTCCGTCACGGCGTGATGCTCGAGGAGCTGGCACCGGACACGCGCCAGCTTGGCCTCGGCCTGCTGCGGGCCAGCTTGTCGGCCAGGGGCTTTGCCCAGGCCCGTGACATCATGCGGCTGAACGGGCTGCTCGGCGAGGTGACGGGCATGCACGACGACTACGCTGAGTGGCTGTACTTCCTGTCCTTCTTCGGGGAACCAGGCCTGGACCAGCCCTGGGCCTGGCAGATCGACGGCCATCACCTGTGCGTCAACTGCACCGTCCTCGGCGACCAGCTGGTCCTCACCCCGGCCTTCATGGGCTCGGAACCGTGTCAGGTCTTCAGCGGCCCGCTCGCGGGCACCATGGTCTTCACCGCCGAGGAGCGGGCTGGCCTCAGCCTCATCCGCTCGCTCGACGACGAGCAGGCCAGCCGGGCCATCCTGCAACCGTCGATCCATCCCGGCGATCTCCCAGCCAGCCTGCAGGACCCTTTGGACGGGCGCATCGTGGCCGGTGCCTGGCGCGACAACGCCGTGGTCCCCTACGCCGGCGTGTGCGCGGCCGGCTTGTCCGACAGCCAGCGGCACCTGCTGCGGGCCCTGGTGGCCACGTATGCCGGCTGGGTCCGCGAAGGTCACAGCGGGGTGAAGATGTCCGAGGTCGACCGGCATCTCGACGAAACCTACTTCGCCTGGATGGGTGCCGTCAGTGACGACGGGCCCTTCTACTACCGGGTCCACAGCCCGGTAGTGCTCATCGAGTTCGATCACCACCCCGGCGTGGCGTTCGACAACCCCGTCCCCTCCCCCAATCACATCCACACCATGGTGCGCACGCCCAACGGGGGCGACTACGGGGCGGACCTCCTGCGCCAGCATTACCAGCGCTTCGATCACACCAACGGCACCCACGCACTCCCACGCGTGCCGCCCGGACACGTGAGGCCGCGCCAGAATCCAGGAGCCGAAGAACGGGAGTGACCCCGCTGGCCGCGCGCCCGGGCCGCGGCGCTAGGTTCCCGGTACCGTGCTGGATAGGGGATCCAGCTTCTAAAGGAGGAACTGCCCATGAATGACCGCAGGCCGGCGCCGGAGGACACCGGCGACCAGCGTGGCAGCGAGCCTGACATGTCGGATACCGCCGAGTTCGCCAAGATGCGGGCCGTGATGCGAGCCTCAGAAAAGCACCGGGAAGGCGGGGTGGATCCAGAACTCGAGGAGGACACAGATCCCGGCCCTGACACCTGAGCCCGGGTCAGGCAGCGCCCCGGAGGAAACGCTCATCCGTTAAGGCCGCAGACCGACCCTGTCCGCGGCAGAAGCGACGATTGGGCGCCCATTGGTCAGGGCGGCTTGAATGTCACCTCACGGCGCAGGTTCTCCCGGCATGGACATCCGCCGGTATCGCCCGCTTCGCAGCCGGCTTCCACGGCAGCTGAGCCGGGGCAGCACGTCTTGCCAGCCCTTCGGCGGCCGAAAACCATCTGCGCGGATCCTTGGCGAGAAAGTCATCGATCATGCGGTGGAACAGGGTGGTGAGCTGGCGCGGTTCCTGCCGGACCAGCGTGCCAGCGCGGCCTGCATTCCCTTTCTGCCCGGCTCGCGGTCCCGGCCGCGGCGGGAGCATGATTATGCCGCGGCTTGCCTGTGGACGGCCGGGTTTACACTGCGGCTTCGGCGTTTTGCCTGCGCTTATTTTGCCGCAAGGGGTGAACGATGGGTGACCGTGAGGTTGATGACGCGCTAGCGCGCAGCTTCCTGGCGGAGCTGCCGGCCGAGATCGTCAGCGAACTGCGCGCCGGCGGAGAGCGCGCCGACTACCCCGGGGGCACCACGATCTATCAGCCCCGATCGGAGCCGCAGACGGCGCTGGTCGTCCGGGGCCTGCTGCGTAACTTCCTGATCTCGCCGGAGGGCCGTCAGGTCACCTACCGGTACACCCGGCCCGGCGACGTTCTCGGCATTCCGGTGCTGGTGGGTGGCCCGGTCAATGTCGGGGTCCAGACGGTGGAGCCGTCCAGCCTGTTCCGGATCAGCTCGCGGGCGCTGACCGTGGCCGCCCGCCGCGATTCCCGGGTGTCCTGGGCGATCGCCGAGTTCCTGACCCGGCGGCTGTATGAGAACCTGGAGCAGACCGCGGTCAACGCGTTCGGCTCGGTGCGCCAGCGGGTCGCCGCCCACCTGCTCGATCTTGCCTCGGCCCAGCAGGAGTCGGCCGGGCGGCTGGCCGCTCGCGTCTCGCAGCAGGAGCTGGCCGATGCGGCCGGGACGGTCCGCGAGGTGGTGGCCCGGGTGCTGCGCGAGCTGCGGACCACGGGGATCATCGCGACCGCAGCGGACCGCATCGTGATCCTGGATGCGACCCGGCTGTACGCCGAATCCCGCGCAACTGCGGGGGGTGTGACTTTAGTCGCCTGGCCCGCAACTCAGGTCACAGACACACCTGCCGGCTGGCGGCAGCCTGGGATGCGGAAGGCCTGAGAAGACCAGGCGGCGGCCAGCAGCGAAACGAGGTTGAGCCATGAACGTCCCGGCCCCGGTGTCACGGACCGAGCCCGGATCACCGGACGCGGTGAAGGCGGTGTCGGTGATCAGCACCGGAACCGTACGGATACACCCTGAGCAGCCGTACGGCACCCGCAAGCCGCTGTACTGGTGGCTGCTAACCTCCCGGCGGTGGACCCCGCCGCAAGCGATCAACGTCTACGCGATCGAGCACGCCCGCGGGCTGATCTTGTTCGACACCGGCCAGGACCGCGCCTCGGTCACCGACCGTGGCTACTTCCCGGGTGGTCTCACCGGTTTGATCTACGACCGGCTGGCCCGGTTCGACATCGGCGAGCAGGACACTCTCACCGCCCAGCTCGCTATCCTCGGATACGCCCCTGCCGATGTCGATACCGCGATCTTGTCCCACCTGCACCAGGACCACATCGGCGGGCTGGCCGAGCTGACCGGCGCGGACGTACTGGTGTCGGCGGCTGAGTGGGCCGAGCTGTCCAGGCCCGGCCCGGAGCTGCGCGGCTTCCTGCGTAGCCACATCCGCCTCCCGGGCCTGCGCTGGCGCCAGGTCACCGCGGAGCCTGCGAACGATCCCGGTCTCGCGCCTTTCACCGAAGCGCTGGACGTGATGGGCGACGGGTCACTGATGCTGCTGCCCACCCCCGGCCACACGGCCGGGTCGATGTCGCTGCTGGTCCGCCGCACGAACCGGCCACCTCTGCTGCTGGTAGGCGATCTCACCTACGGAGCCGACATCCTCCAGCGCGGCCAGGTACCCGGCGTGGGCAACCGGCGCCAGCTCGCCGAGTCCAGCCGCAGGGTCCTCGCCCTCGCCGGGCACCAGCCGGGCCTGGTCGTGCTGCCTGCCCACGACCCCACAGCCGCCCAGCGGCTGCTGGCCAGCTGAGGCCGGAGACCCGCGATGCGGACATTCCAGAACACCGTCACGATCGCCCTGCCCGCCGATGAGGTCTTCGCGTTCCTGGCCGACCTACGGAACATCCCGGCGTGGAACTACGCGATCGAGCGCACCCTGCCGACCTCGCCAGGCCCGGCGGGGGTGGGCGCCACCTACCGGCAGACCCGTACCATTCCCCGCCCCGGCGAGGAAGACCTCCAGATCATCGTCTTCCAGCCACCCAGCCGGCTCGCCATCCAGGGGCAGATCGGCCCCTTCCAGGCCACGACCAGCTACCTGCTCGAGCCGGCCGCGGGCGGGACCCGGCTCACCAATACCGTTGCCAGTAATGCCCGTGGTCAGAAACCGTCGACGACTATGCCGCCGAAGCCAGGTGCTGCGGGCCGAACTCACCGCCCAAGAAGGCGACCCGGCCAGGCATGCGCGCTCACCCGCGAAGTCCGCCGATAGGCCGCCGCACTGGGACTGGGCTGGCACGGTTTCGTCCAGCACGACCCAGTACTGCGGGGGGTCGGGCCGGGTGAGCAGGTGCTGGCGGGCCAGGCGCAAAGCTACGGCCCGTTCGGTAAATTCCCCGGACGCGGCCGGGAAGCTGGCCGCGGTGATGGGCGATCTACTGCTCGGAGGGCGCGGTCTGCAGCCAGATCGCGAACGCCCAGAAGGGCCAGGCTAGCGCAGCCGGCGTGAAGTTCGTGTTCAGCACCGCGGCGGCGGCCACCAGCTACACGGCCCAGTGCCTCGCGGCGAAGAACTCGGGCGCCACTGCCATGGCCCTGCTGCTGGGCGAAGCCATCGCCGACAGGGTCGCCACAGCGTGCGAGCAGCAGGGCTACCGCCCCCAGTTCCTGCAAGGCTCCAACGGCTTTACGCAGGGCGAAGCCAGCTCGACGTCCCTCCAGGGCGTGGTCGGCCCGGTGCCTGACTTCCCCTGGTTCGCCTCCAGCACGCCCGCCCAGCAGCAGTTCCAGAGCGCGATGCGGCTTTTCGCGGCCGCCGCGAAGATCTCCGCAGAGGCCCAGGCGAGAGCGGAGCCCTGCGAGTAGCCGTACGTGGTGCTCGACGTGAAGTCCTGCGGCTCGTACTGCCAGAATGCCGAGTGCGGCGATGATCCACCGGTGACCGTTCGGGGCCCAGATGGCGGCCCGGTCGCCCGGCTCGATTCCGGATCCGATGGCCGCCCGCGTGGAGCGGACGATTTCCTGTCCGAGTTCGGCGTAGCTGATCCGCACGGTCCCGTCTACTATCGCCTCAACGTCAGAGAACCGTTCCGCCGCCAGCAGCGCGCGAGCTCCAATGCTGGGGCAATTCTCACCGGAATCCATCGTCGCCCATGATCTAACTCACTGCGTTACGATATATCAATCTTTGCAAGGATTGCTAGACTAGCCATGATGTTGTTTTAGCGCATAAGCTCGGCTTATGGTCTGTGCCCTTAGCCCAAGAGCGCCCGCGTGACGGATGTCCGCCGCGGCCGTGTCCCGCAGTATCGCATCGCGGAGACCGTGGCCGCCGAGTTGCGCGCCCGCATCCTGGCCGGCGACGGTACCGACGACTACCGGCTGCCCACCCAGGACCATCTCGTGAGCGAATTCGGCGTCAGCTACCCCTCGATCAGGGAAGCGATCCGGATTCTCGAGACCGAGGGCCTGGTGACGGTACGGCGCGGCAACGTGGGCGGCGCCGAGGTGCACCGCCCCGACGAGTCATCGGCGGCCTACCACCTCGGCCTGGCGCTGCAGGCGCGCCGGGTCACGCTCGGGGACCTGGCGGCGGGGCTGCGCCTGCTGGAACCGATGTGCCCCGCCGAGTGCGCCCGGCGAGCGGACCGCGCCCAGGTGGTCGTCCCGGCACTGGCCGCCAACATCGAGGCGTCCGCCGGGCTGACCAAAGACGGCGTCGCCTTCACCCGGGCCGCCCGGGAGTTCCACGACCTGCTCGTCGCGCTCACCCCGAACGCGACCGTCCGCCACATGGTCGGCAGCCTGGTCGCACTGTGGTCGGCGCAGGAGCAGGCGTGGGCGGAGGCAATGACCAGGCGCGGCGAGTATCCCTCGCCGGCAGAAGCTGCCCAGGTCGTGCGCGTCCACCAGCTAATCACCGACGAGATCGCGGCCGGGCGGGCCGCCGAGGCCGAGCGGGTAGCCCGCGCCCATCTGGCCGCGACCCAGGCGCTGGTGCTCGAGCGATTTGATGACGGCATCGTGACCGTCTCCTCCGTCCAGGCGCGCCAGGCGATCCAGTCCGGCCGGCCCGGGCGGATCTGACACCCGGCGCGGACACTACGGAGGCTGACCGGATGCTTGACGACGCCACGGTGCAGGACCTGCAGCGGCACTGGGACGAGGGCTGGAACGCCGGTGACCTCGGCACGATCATGGCGCCGTTCGCCGCCGACGTGGTCTTCAGCTCGCCCTTCGTCCCGACGCTGACCGGCGATCCGGCCAAGACGACGATCGACGGGTACGACGCCCTGCGCTCGTATGTCGACTACGCCCTGCGCCGCACCCCGGGAATCCGGTACACGCTCGACGCGACGTACGCCGGCACCGACGCGGTCGTCCTCGTCTACACCTGCTACCTCCCCGACGGGACCGTCAAGCGGGGGGCGGATTCCATGCGCGTCAACGCGGCGGGCCAGGTGGCGGAGTGGCGGTGCCACTACTGTCATGACCCAGTCGCCGAGCGCCAGGAGTCGCGGTGAGCGTCGACGGCACTGCCAGGGCCGGGCGGCACGTGCTCACCGAGCTTGGCTTCGCGACCAGGCGAGTCGGCGACGAACTGCACGGCACCGCGTCGATTACGCCGCAGATGCATGTGCCGGGCAGCTCGCGCCTGCGGACGTCCATCCTGGCCACATGGGCCGACAACCTTGCGGGTCTGCTGGCTGCATACGCCATCGCTCCCCGGGTGCCCGTCACCCTCGAACTCGATGTGCACCTGTACCGGCCGGCGCCCGCCGCCGGCTTGGTCCGGGGCGTCGGGAGGACGGTCAAGGCGGGTCGCTCGGTCTTCGTCGCGAGCGTCGAATTCACCGCGGAACACGGTGATCCGGTGGCGATCGCCGCCGGATCGTTCATGTCGGCGCCGGATCCGGCGGCGAAGCTGCCCGCCACGCTCAGCGTGGACGCCCCGCCGTCACAGGCACGGCTCGCCGTACCGCTGGCCGAGCGGGCCGGCTGCGAACGCCGGAGTCCGGGCGTGGCGGTGCTCCCCCGATCCGAGGACGGGCTGAACTCCTCCAACACGGTCAACGGCGGGCTCATCGCGCTGGCTGCCGAGGAGGCGGTGCTGTCCCTGGCGCCCGGGGACACCCTGTGCTCGCTCGGGCTGCGCTACCTGCAGGCGGTACGCCTCGGGCCGCTCGTCGCCACCGCTCGGCTTTACGACGGGCTCGGGCAGGTGGAGTTGCGCGACGCCGGGAGCGACGATCGCCTTTCGGTCATGGCTACGGCCAGGACGTTCGGTCCCTAGCGGGCGATCCAGCCGCCGCCGACGACGATGGCCTGCCCGTCACGTACCGGCCGGCGTCACTGACCAGCCACAACACCGCACCCGCGAAATCATCCACGCTCCCTCCCCCGGCAGCGGCGTGTTCCGCCGCAGCCACGCCCGGGTCCGCTCATCGGTATACATCCCTCGGTGATCTCACTGCGGAAGAACCCCGGCGCCAGCCTCCCCTCACCGGTCTCGTTCATGATCATGGCCAGTTCGAGCCACATAGCGACCAGAACTGGCCATGATCATGGTCTAGACGATGACGGTGCGGGTGCCTTCGGCGCGGGTGAGGAGGGCGATGCCGTCGTTGATCTCGTCGAGCTTGATGCGGTGGGAGATCATCGATCCGAGGTCGAGCTGGCCGGTCTCGGCCAGGCGGATGAACCGGGGGAAGTCGCGCAGGATCTGGGCGCCGCCGACTACGGATCCAGCCAGCCGCTTGCCCGAGAACACGGCCTGGAGGGCGGGCAGCGTGAGCGTGTCGCCCACGGCCGGCATGCCGACGAGCGTGACCGTGCCCTCCGCGCGTGCCATGTCGAAGGCCTGCACCATGAGCTCGGGGCGCCCGACGACTTCGAAGCTGTAGTCGGCCCCGCGTCCTTCGGTCAGCGCCCGGACCTGCTCGGCGGGGTCGGCGCCCACGCGGACGCTGGCCTGGCGCCGTCCGGGTGCCGGGTCGATGGCGATGATGACCGACGCGCCGGCGATGCGTGCCCCCTGGATCACCGACTGGCCGACGCCGCCGCACCCGATCACCACCACGCTGGAGCCCGGGGTGACGGCGGCGGTGTTCAGGGCAGCCCCCAGGCCGGTCGTGACGCCGCAGCCCAGCAGGGCGAGCTGCTCGTCGGCGAGGCCGGTCTGCACCGGGACCACCGATGCCTCGTGCACGACCATGGCTTCGGCGAACGTCCCGCAGCCGCAGACCGCGGCGGCCCGCTGGCCGGTCTTGAGCTCGAACCGCAGGGCCGCCTTCACCACCGGGCCGAGCTCGCAGTGGCCGGACATGCCGTTCAGGCACCACCAGCAGGTCCCGCACGCGGGCGTGACGGAGGCCAGGACGCGGTCCCCGGCCCGGACGCGGCGCACCTCGGGGCCGGTCTCCTCCACGATCCCGCAGCCCTCGTGGCCGGGAATGATCGGCAGCGGGAGCGCCGACAGCCCGTTGATCACGTGCAGGTCGGTGTGGCAGATGCCGCTCGCGGTGACGCGCACCAGGACGTCCCGCGGCCCGATGTCCGGGACGGGTAGGTCTTCCAGGACGAGCGGCTGGCCGGCCTCATACGCGACGGCAGCTTTCATGCGAACCCTTCCCCTTTACCCGGTCCGGCGGCTGGCGGCTGGCCGCAGCCGAAGCCAGGATGAGCGAAGACTCACTTATCTTACGTGGTTGCGGCCGTCGCCGCATAGTAGACTAAGTGAGCGCTCCCTCGCTTATGGAGGTCTCGGCCAGGCGAGGGGTGCGATGGGCCTTGTGGGCCAGATCCCCTGCCGGGCCGTCGGAGGTGCGCAGCGGTGGACTTGCACCCCCGCCATCACCCGCCGGGTGCTCCGCGGCAACACCGCCAGCCTGCTGGGGCTGCCCGACCATGCGGCGGCGCTGGCAGGCTAGCCGCTCGTGGAGTGTGCCGACCTCTGGCGCTAGTCCTCTAGCTGCCGGGCGACCTTCGCGGCGAGGAGGGTGTCGATCTGCTCGCCGCTGAAGCCCAGCTCGGTGAGGACCTGCACGGTGTGCTCGCCAACGCCCGGGAGCATCAGCCGGGGACCGGCGCCGGGCCCGGGCTGCGCCGGGCCGCAGCGGAGCAGGGGGCCGATCTGCTCGAAGTGGCCCCAGTCGGCGGTCTGGTAGGAGACCACCCGGCCGAGCTGGCGGTTCACCGGGTCGTCGAGGATGGCACGGCGGAAGCCGTCCCGGTCCAGCGGCTCGATCAGCTCGGCCATGAGACCGAGGCCGCGCAGCCGGCCGACCCACTGCGCGGCGGGCGCGGTGGCGAACGCGGCCTCGAGGACTGTCTCGGCCTGGCGGGCGGCGGCGTCATGGGCGCCGCCGCGCAGCGGTGCGTACGTGGCGGGCAGCGCCGCGACCTCCGGGAGGCAGGCCAGCCGCCGCCAGGCGTCCTGGTCGGGCAGGACGAGCGCGAACCAGCGGCCATCGCCGCCTTCGTAGATGCGGTACCCGGGTCCGTATCCGGTCTGCCGCGCGTCGAGCCCGGGACCGCGCACCAGCTCGCCGTCGCGCTCGAACACCCCGCTTTGCATCAGCATCCCGGCGCCGAGCAGGCTCGTCGTGACGTGCTGGCCATGACCGGCCGCCGTCCGGGCGTACAGGCCGGCCAGCACGCCCGCGGCGGCGACCCACCCGCCGGCCATGTCGACCGGGATCCACGTCGCCGCCAGCGGGTCGTTGCCGGCCCCCCCGGCGGCCCGCTCCAGCCCGGTCACCGCCTGCATCAGCGCGTCGTTGCCCGGCAAGGCCGCCCGGGCGCCGACGGCGCCGAACGCGCTGGCGTGGCAGTACACGGCGCCCGGGTTCAGCCCGGCGACCGTCTCGGCGCCGATGCCCAGGCGCTCGGCCACCCCGACACGGAAGTTGTGCAGGACGACGTCGGCCCACCGCAGCAGCCGCTCGACGGCCGGCCGGGCCTCCGGCGCGCCGATGTTCAGCGCCAGGCTGCGCTTGCCCCGCTGGCAGGCCGCGATGGCATACGCCGCGGCGCGCATCGCCTCGCCCTGCGGAGGCTCGACCTTGATGACGTCCGCGCCCAGGTCGGCGAGGATCTCCGCGGCCAGCGGCCCCGCCACGAACGCCGAGAAGTCCGCCACTCGCAGCCCGGCGAGCAGGCCCGCCCCGGAGCGCGGCACGGCCCGGGAGGCCACGGAGGCCTGAGGGGTCAGAGAGTCCTGAGGGATCAAAGGCGGCTGAGGGTGCTGGAAGGGCTGGAAGGGCTGAGGGGGCTGAGAGGGCTG
>WNGH01014474.1_pt1 | contig 11136 bp, 8 predicted proteins | sample 5400631 | NCBI WGS metagenome assembly WNGH01 (sample SAMN13153373, study PRJNA577476) | soil metagenome | isolation source: 115 cm soil or saprolite under Garry oak tree replicate 1 | place: USA:California | collected 2016-06-15 | reverse complement strand
CGCAACTCACGCGCCCGCTTGGCGCGATCGGGATCGCCTGTGACGAGCATACCGCCTTCCCCCGTCGTCATCACTTTGTTGCTGTAGAAGCTGAAGCAGCCGAGGTCGCCGAGCACACCCATGGACCGCCCGGCCACGGTGCCGCCGAGTCCGTGGCACGCGTCCTCGACCACCGCAACTCGAGCGTCGCGGCACACTGCGAGGATACCCTCCATGTCGCAGGCGTAGCCCGCGTAGTGCATGACCACGACGGCGCGGGTGCGGCGGGTCATGCGGCGCGCGACCTCAGTCGCCCCGATGGTCCAATCGTCCGGTCCGCTGACATCGGCGAATACCGGCGTGGCGCCGACGAACCGGACCGCGTTGACAGTGGCGGCGAATGTCAGGGACGGCACAATGACTTCGTCTCCGGGCCCCAATCCGAGCAGCACGTTCGCGAGGTGGAGAGCCGCGGTTGCCGAGTTCACCGCGACGGCGTGCGGGGCTCCCACAAACTCGGCGAAGCACTTCTCGAACGCTTCCACCTTGGGCCCCATCGCGATCCAACCGTCGTGCAACACCTCGAGCACTTCTCGGTCCTCTTCGGGACCAAAGTCGGGGGCAAATAGCGGAATCGCGCTGGGCACGCTCATCTCGCGGCCATCAGCAGACCGCTGTCGTGGTACCACGCGGCCGTGCGTCTGATGCCGTCGGCCAAGGAGACGCTAGCCCGCCAACCGGTCAGCTGAGTGGTCTTGGCCATGTCGGGACACCGACGGGCCGGCGACCCTGCGGGGGCGGGGCGCCCCCGAATGGTGAGGGGCTTCCCCACGACCTCCACCACGAGGCGGGCAACGTCACCGATCGTCAGTTCGGGCCCGGCCGCGCCGATGTTGAGGGCCTCGCCAGCGCAGCGCGGCTCTTCGGCACCACGCGCCATCATCTCCACGGCGTCTCCGACAAAACAGAACGTGCGGGTTTGATCCACGGAGTAAACGTCGAGATCCCCTCCACTGGGAGCTTGCGTGGCTCGGACGAGAAGCTCCGGAATGACGTGGGCCATGCCCATGCGCGGCCCGTAGACGTTGTGGGGACGCAGGATTGTAAACGGCAAGCCTGCATGCCGACAGAGCGCTTCGCCGTAGATCTTGGACAGCATGTAGGTGGTGCGAGGCCGGGCAAGATCCGGGAGCGCGAGTGGAGCTGTCTCCGGCGTTGGAATTGCCAAGCCAAAGTGCTCCAGCGCGCCAGCATAGACCTCGCTGGTCGATGCGAACACGAACCGTCCCAGAACCCGTTGCCGCGCTGCGAGGTCAAGAACGGCGAACATCATGCGTTGGTTATCGCGCAAGACGGCGAACGGTCGCTGTTCAACATTGGCCACGCCGATAATCGCTGCCAGATGAAAGATGATCGAGTAGTCATTCGCCAGGCTGTTGGCGGCCCCGTTCAGCAGGTCAGCCGTGATCAACCTGACGCCCCGACGCGACTCAAGGACCTCGAGGTCGGCATCCCGCCGACCCCGCGAGAAGTCATCAAGCAAATCCACTTCGTGGCCTCGATCAAGCATCTTGGCGGCCAAATGAAGCCCAATAAACCCGGCGCCGCCCGTCACGAGCACGTGGCTCAAGCGGGTCTTCCTATTCCAGTGACAGCGACCCGCGTCCCACTTTCTCGGAGAGCAGCGATCATAGCCGGTTGGAGGACCCGATTGGCGTCGAGGACGGCGCATCGCGTACCGGCAATCCAACTTGGGAAGTCGAATGCGACGTACTCCGCGTGCGGCACTGCCAGCACAACCGCATCGAGATCAGCAGCCGACGGCACATCCGCAAGCAGCGGCATGTGCAGCTCCTCCCAGAACTTCACCAGGGGATCGTGGCACAAGACACGCGCACCTCGTTGTGTCGCCTCGCGCATGAACGCTTCCGAAGGCGAATACCGAGTGTCGGCCACGTCGGATCGATACGCAACGCCCAGCAACAGAACTGTCTTCCCTAGCACACTACCACCCAGCAGGCACTCCAGCCGGTCGACGGTCCCAATGGGCATGGCTGCGTTGACCGAAATGGCCTGGGTCGAGAACGGAAATGTGAGGTCGGACCGACCGAAGAGCAGGCGAGCGGAGATGGCGCCAAAATGGGGATCCTTTGTGAGGCAGTAGCCACCCACGCCGAATCCTGGCTGGCGCATGTTGCTGTGCGTCGGTCGAACACGGATCGCTTGTATGACCTCGAAGAGATCGATGCCCACCGCCTCGGCGAAGCGGGTCCATTCCTCGATAAAAGCGATGTTCACAGCGCGATAAGTGTTTTCGAGTACCTTGGCGGTCTCGGAGGCCGTCGTCGAAGCAAGCCGCGTGAGCGGGAAGCGGCTCGTATCGACAACCTGCGACAGAAAGTCGTGGCAGGCCCGCGCGGCCGCGTCAGTGTGGCCGGCGTAGACCCGCCAGATGTTGGTGATGGAGTGTAGATAGTCCGGACCTGGCATGACACGTTCATACGAGTGCGCAAGAAGCACCCCAGAATCGGGCAGACCTCGTGCGCGAAGTGCAGCTTGCAGCTCCGGGGCTGCCACCTTCGCGGTGGTGCCGGGGGGGACCGTGCTCTCGATGATAACGAGAGCGCCCACCGGCAGCCGCTCGCCCAGCGTCCGCAGGGCGGCACGGAAGTCCCCCAAGTCCACGTCTGGTATACGGTCCTCTGTTTGAACGTCCAGACCCACATCCACGACGGCAACGGATGCTCGTTCATAGGCCGCCGGATCTGACGTTGCCACTAAGTTCCCCCGCAAGTGCGCTTCCGCGGCGGCCGACTGCAGCAGAGGATCAACGGTCTTGAAAGGGAAGCGTCCGGCTTCGATCTCTGTGATGCGTCGTTGTCCTTCACAGGTTGGCAGGTCCACACCGATAACCTCGAAGGCGGGTGAGCCGTCCCGTTGTTTCGCATCGGCCACTGCCACGGCCATGGCCGCACCCACAAAGCCGAGACCTTGTACACATACCACGGGTCGAGGCGAACGGTTATTCGTGTGCACCAGCCGAGGATCACGCGGACTCACGGATCGATTCTACTGGAGGTGGTAGGCGTGGGCTCTGCCCGCTTGATATCATGATGCAACACGTATTGCGGAAACAAGTGTGTGGCAAACCCTCGCTTGAAGTCACCGATGGAGAGCTCCTTTTCAGTAGGGGCAGGCAGCTCGGCAGGATAGGGCCGCGCGCCGATCTTGTACCACCGCAGCCCTCTCCTCTTCATTTCTTCAATCGCTCTGAACTGGACGACGTGGCCGAGGGGCTTATCGAAGAGGGAGCGATCGTACGCAGCCACGCTGTAAACGCCTTCGTCCCTGCTCATGCTGAAAAAACCACCGCCAACGAGTCCGCCGCGGTCGTTGCGCAAATGCACTAGCAACGCGTTGCGATCAACAATTGCCTGATGTTGCAAGTCCCAAGTGAGGGGCGAACGGGTGACCCGTCCCGCCACCTTGTGGTGCAGCTCGCGAAACTCGGTCCACAGCGCCGGGTCAGCCTCGGTCATGACGCCCGTTTGCCACAGACGCGTCCCCGAAGTGACCAAAGACCTGTAACTTTTGCGAAAACCCGCTTTGATCGCATCGATTTCGAGTGAAAGATCTACAAACAGCTCGTGCCGACACGCGACGGTCGCCCCTCCACACATGGATTGCTCGTGCCACTCGCTGACGCCCAGCGCCGATTGGTCGGCAAATGATTCGGCGCTCTCGGGATTGGCAATTCTTCCAGCGCGGCAGAGCGCATCGAATAAGCGCAGGCAGCGTTTGACGAGATTCTTACGCGACTTGTTGCCGAACCCTCGCACAAACAAGGGCGGCAACACTGGCAAGCCGTGCGACGTTACGGATGCAACGTCCGCTTTGACTGCAAAACACATCGGCCATACGCCACACGGACGATTATCGTGATACAGTACGAGCGAGATATCCCACCACTCCCCACCGTGTCCCCGTTGGTAGGCCAGCTGATAGTCGATGGCCGCCGAGGAGTAGGCGACCGGAATGTAGTGAAGGTCCGCGAGCGTGCGATCCCATCCGCCCGGGTTGTCTCGCCGGAGAACGGCGGGGATCCCAGCGGCAGCGATCGTGTCGGCAATACCGGCGGGTAGGCTGCTGTCGACTACGTCGACGGTGAGGCTGTACGCGCGCGGAGTCACCGTGACATCATTGGATCTTTGTTGCAGCACTCGCGGACATTGGTGTCTCGCGTTCCTCTAGCACCCGCCCCCGCTCGAGACGGTAAAGCCGGTCGCAGTGTCCGACAGTACTGGGGCGATGCGAGACAATCACAATGGTCTTGGCGCCGTGCAAGGCGCGCACGGCTTCGATAATACCCTCTTCGGTGTCAGCATCGAGTGAACTGGTCGCCTCATCTAGTATTAGCACTCTTGGGTCATGGTACAGCGCACGGGCGATGCCGATACGTTGACGCTGCCCTCCCGAGAGGCGAACGCCGCGTTCACCTACGACCGTCTCCAACCCGCCAGGAAGCGAGGCAACGAATTCCTCGAGTTGCGCGGATCTGATCGCGCGGCGCACCGCAACGTCGTCGATCTGTTCACCGGGCAAACCGAAGGCCACATTGCGCCTGAGCGTGTCGTCAGTCAGGTACACTGCCTGCGGTACATAGCCGATCTGATCTTGCCAGGCGCGGAGGTTGCGTTGAATGTCCTGCCCATCCACCCGCACCTGCCCTGCGTCAGGGGTGAGCAGCCCCAAAACGACATCGACCAGCGTGCTCTTCCCCGCGCCGCTTCGACCAATCACACCCACGGATTCGCCATGCCGAATCGCGATCGAAACCTCGCTGAGCGCAGGGCTCGGCGCAGCGGGGTACGTGTAACTGACGTCGCTGAGCTGGATTCCGGTCCGGAAGACAAAGGTGAATGTCCCCGCTTGGGTCGACTCAGGCGAGGCGAGCTTAAGCTCCTCATACAAGACATTGACCACCGGCACGCCATAACGCAGAGCCTGCATCGCACCCAGAACCCGATTGACCGAGGGCAGGAGCCGGAACGCCGCGGCGGCGAAGAGTCCAAGGGTTGGCACGATCATAACCATATCGCGCCCCTGGACGAGCATCGTCAGGACCAGGGTAGTGAGACCAGCCACCGCTAGCAGTTCGAGCAACAAACGGGGGAGTTGCGCCAGGGTCATTTGGAGCTGGCCGACCCGCGCACTCTGCAGGTTATGTACGTGGTATTGAGCCAGAAAGTCGCTCTCGCGGCCGAGCAACTTTACATCCTTCGCGCCACCTAGCCCCTGCTGTAGGTGCTGAATTCGCAAGCCCTCGTGATGCTGGCGAGCCAAACCCCAGCGGGCGATGCGGGCGCGCGTACTGTGGTAAAGGCCCCATGAGGCCCCACCCAGTACTAGCACCACGATGCCGGCGCCTAAGGGCTCGACAAACAACAGCAGACTGACGATGCCAACGAGCACAAGGCCCTCGGTAATCACGAGCAAACCGGGAGACAAGATGCTGGCCGTGAACTGGTTGACTTCGGTGATGGCGTTACGAATCAGTTGCGCGGAATTGCGCTGCAAGTGAAAGGAGTAGGGCTGGCGCAAGTACGTGGCAAAGAGCCGCTGCGAGAGCTGGGCTTGAACGTCATATGCAAACTTGGTCTGCCACCAAGTGAGAAAGCCTAAGAAGACGACCTTGATCATGTAAAAAAAAACCAGGGCCAGCATCCCATAGGTCGCCAGCCGCACCGGAGAGGGATTACCCAGCTCAGTGAGCATCGGCTGCAGCTGCGGGTATCGGGTCGCGAGGTCGCTCTGCGTCAGCAGGGCGATGGCGGGAATGAAAACACCGATCCCCGCGGTTTCCAGAGCCATGCCGACGACCATGAGCCCTAGCAGCAAGAACGCGCGTCGTCGCTCGGCGGCGGTCAGCAAGGTGAGGATCTTCGTCGCGGCTCTCATGCCCCAAAGTAAGTCCGGTACCACTCGACGAATCGCGCCACTCCCTCTTCCACGGGTGTGGTCGGCCTGTACCCAACCTCCCGCGCCAATTCACTCACGTCGGCAAACGTGTTGGGCACATCACCCGGTTGCAGCGGGAGTAGCTCCTTGATTGCCTTCTTACCGACCGCCATTTCGATGGCTTCGATGTAAGCAGTTAGTTGAATCGGGCTGTTGTTCCCAATGTTAAAGATGCGGAACGGCGCATCGCTCGTCGCGGGATCGGGGTGGCCGCTGTCCCACGATGGGTTGGGTTCGGCGACCTTCATGCTCGCACGTATCACTCCCTCGACGATGTCATCGACATATGTGAAATCCCGAGCATGAAGACCATAGTTGAAGACTTGAATCGGCTTTCCATCAAGGATGTTTTTCGTGAATACGAACAGCGCCATGTCCGGCCGGCCCCACGGACCATAGACCGTAAAGAAGCGAAGCCCCGTCGTGGGTAGGCGAAACAGGTGGCTATAGCTGTGGGCCATCAGTTCATTGGCCCGTTTGGTGGCGGCGTAGAATTGCACCGGATGATCAGCACCGCCGTGTTCGCTAAAAGGCATGGCCGTGCTGGCACCATACACACTGCTCGTGCTTGCGTAGACGAGGTGCGGCGTCTCCGCGCGCCGACAAGCCTCAAGGATGTTAGTAAACGCGACCAGATTGCTCTCGACGTAGGCATGCGGGTTGATCAACGAGTACCGCACACCCGCCTGAGCCGCCAAATGTATCACGCGATCAAATGCGTGCCGAGCAAAGCACGAGGCGATCATTCGAGGATCCGCCAGGTTAGCGCGGATGAACTCGTAATCAATGCCGGACCGCGATGCTGTCTCTTCCAAGAGCCCGAGGCGCGCCTCCTTGATGCACGGATCGTAGTAATCATTTACCACATCGAATCCCACCACAGCATGACCTTGCTCGAGCAACCGCCTGGCTGTGTGAAAGCCAATGAAACCGGCGTTGCCGGTGACGAGAACCTTCACGAAGCGCCTCGTTTCAACCACCCCGGTGTGACCTCATCCAACAACCGGAAGAAGTCGCGCGCAGCGCCACTCGTCTCCTGTCGAGCTCGACTCGCGCCGTGGGCCAGGAGAGCGATGATGATGCCCAGCATCGAACCAGCGAACCCGCCCAAGACACTTTTCGCGATGGATCGCCGGGACTCGCCAACAACCGGCAGCCGTGGGTTCTCGAGCACCGTGATAACCGGCGTGTCCCGGACCTCGCGCATACGGGCTTCCTCACGGCTTTGCAGGAGCGACGTGTACACCTGCTGACGCAATGCCACCTCCCGCTGCAGCCGGTCGTGCTCGAAGTTGAGCTCCGGCGAGCCCGCGAAAGCGCGGTTTCGCTGAAGAAAGACCTGCAGCCGGTCTTCCGCTGCCCGCAACAGACGTTCGGCATCGAACTGGTTCACCGCGCGGAGGAGGTCCTCTGCCAGTGTCAGGGAGACACTCGGCCAACGGGTCGTCACAGACACCCTCACCGCACCCAACGCCTTTACCTCGTTCGCCGTCACGATCCCGCGAAGCGCACGGACCGCGACGTCGGCACGCCGTTCCGGCACTGAGTCTTCGATCCGCAGCAGGTCCATGAGTGCCACATGGCGCCCGCCCTCCTCCGTCACTACCACCGTGTCGTGCGCGATCGGATCAAGGAGCGACTGTGACCGCAGCAACTCTACATATAAAGGAGGGCCCCACACGTCGCCGGCAGTCGGCACACGAATACCGAACTGACTAGCTGCTAAGGCAAGCCCCGACACGCTGCCCTCGGATCGCTGCGGAATGAACGTAGCATTCGACGTGTAGACGCGGCGGCTGATCATCCCCCGCGCCAACCCCAGCAGTCCTCCGAGGACCGCTAGCGTGATGATGGTTCGACGCCAGCGAACCAGCACCGCCGCTAGAGCAAACAACGAGGTCTCACTCTCGTCCTGGCGCATGGACACCGGACCAGGGGACGGTTGTTGCATCGCGCTCACAGCTCCCAAACCTCGACGGACGAGCGCAACGAAGCATCCATTTTGACCCGAATCTCCTCGGCGTGACGCAACGTGGTTATGAGGATTGCATCCGGCTCGAGTTCATTTATCGCGCTCGGAGCGCTAACCACAAGGCCGCCCTTGCGCTGGCCTTGCTTCGTCGGGTCGTCGTCTACCACTCCGACCACCCGAAGCCCCACCCCGCTCGCAACCCTGTTGGTCGCCTCCATGACGTCTCCAGCCCCGTAGAAGACGACACGTTCTACTCCCCGACTCCGCAACTCAAGCAGCTTAGCTCGAATCCGCTGCTCGAGCCTACGCAAACTCCCGAGCACCCACGAGTAGTGCTCAAGCCCCAACCGTCGCTGGTAGCGCTGACCGTCGTCCGTTACCCTGTACGCGAATGGTCGCACATCCCGATTGAACACTTGGACGTAGCCCGCCTCGACCATGTCGCTGAGCAGTCGGTTCACAGTGCCGACCGCCACGCCGAGTCGACGTGCCAGCGCACGCTGCGACACGTTTGACCCACGCTGCAGCTCGACGATGAGCTGCTGACGGAGCTCGCGGAGCTCACCGGTCAAGCGCGGCTCGACGTGCTTCACGCGGGAGACTCAGCGAAGTGCCAGCGACGATTGTCAGGTACTCGACAGTTCACGCCGCGAACTCTTGTTCGACGCCCGAACATCGCGAACAAAATGAAGACTTCCTCAATCGCTGAAGAGGCCAGTGTGCGTTAGCAGGTCTGAGGATTTGGGAGTAGTCACACCTTGACCCTGTCAGTCACAGGGCGTACCTGACGAAGCCCGCGTCCGGCCACCGGCGCCGGCTTGGTAACGCTTTTACGAATGATCAGAACCGTTCGGGGTGCCAATCCCCTCGTTCAGCTAGCTGCCGCGCGCAAGATCTCCCGTGGCAGCTCCACACTCAGCGCCCTGCGCAGCGCCGACAGACGAATCACCACCCTCGCCCGACCGCGATCCTCGACCAGCACCCCTCGTATTCCACTGAACGGCCCATGGGACACGATGACTTCCTGGCCCGATTCGAGAAACTCGACGGGCTCGGGTGGCGCGTTGCCCGCGTTCACGCATTGAACGAGCACGCGAACCGACTCGAGCTCCTCAGACCGCACGGGCGCCGGCTTCCCCCCCTGTCGGACGACGGTAACAATCCCCGGTGTGTTCAGCACCTCATGCAAGCTCGCCAGACTGAACTGCGCAAATACGTATCCGGCAAATAACGGAAATCCGATACGCTTTTTGCGGTCCGACCATTGGCGCTCGCGCTCGAGCAGCGGGACGTACGACTGCACGCCGTGCAGGCTGAGCAACCGTCCGGCTTGTTTCTCCGCGCGCGGGCGCGTGCGACACGCGTACCACTGCGGCTGACTGGGATTCATCACAGGCCGATCACCTGCTGGCCCGACGACCGGCGTGTCTCCGGCGCATTGTGCCGCGGCCGCTCCCGCTGGACCGTGCGATCAACACCGTTCGTCAACCCGACGCTCTCTGCGAGAACCTGGTGCAGGAGAATGGGATCGTCCTTCTCGACCAACTCACGGATGAGCGGGACGAGCGCCCCAATGCCCGCTGCCCGCCCACCCACCTCGCCCAACATGATCTTCGGATGGCTGCTCGGCTTTGCGTTCGCGGAATCCCACCACAGCTCCTCGTGCAGCTTCTCGCCAGGCCGGAGTCCCGTTTCGACGATCTCGATGTCCGCGCCGGGCCGAAGACCGCTCAGTCGGATCAGTCGTTCCGCGAGATCCCAGATGCGGACCGGCGTCCCCATGTCCAGCAGCGCCACCTTCCCGGCCGAGTCGGGAAGCGCGACCGACTGGAGCACGAGCTGCGCAGCCTCCGGCGTCGTCATGAAGTAGCGCGTCGCCTCACGGCTCGTCACGGTTACCGGCCCGCCGGCCGCGATCTGCCGCTGGAACAATGGCACGACGCTCCCGTTCGAGCCGAGCACGTTGCCGAAGCGGACGATCACGCCCTTCATCCCGTTCTCCCGCGTCTCCTCGGCCACCAGCAGCTCTGCGAACCGCTTCGTCGCGCCCATCACGCTCGACGGCCGCACAGCCTTGTCCGTCGAGATCAGGACGAACTTACCGGCGTGCGCCGCATGCGCCGCTTCCAATGTCGTCCAGGTTCCCAGGATATTGTTCTCGACCGCCTCGGCGAGATGAAACTCCATCAGGGGGACGTGCTTGAACGCCGCCGCGTGGAACACGTGCGTCGGGCGCACCTCCTTCATGATGCGCGTCATCCGCCGCTGGTCCCGCACATCCTGGATGACGTCCATCAGCGGAGCCTTCGGCTCCCGCCGCGCCAACTCCTCACACAGGAAGAACAGCTCGTTCTCGTAGCGGTCGATGAGGTAGATGATCTCCGGCTCCAGCTTCACGAGCTGGCGCACCAGCTCCGACCCGATCGATCCTGCGGCGCCGGTGATCACAATCCGTGCACCCTGGAACTCCGCCCGCAGCTCGTCGACGTGTAGGTCCGCCTGCGCGCGGCCGAGCAAATCGCTCGGCTGCACATCGCGGAACGTGCTTGCACCCGAGCGACCCCTCAGCACATCCTCAGGATCGGGCGCAATCCGGAATGGTAGGCGTGTCGCGACGCAGGCATCCACCACCCGACCGATCTGATCGGCCGTTGCGGAGGGAATGGCAATGACGATTTCGTCTGCTTGATACTTTTCGACAATGCTCCGCAGGTCCCCCACGGGTCCCGCGACCGGAACGCCGTGCAGGCGGCTGCCGTGCTTGTTGGAGTCGTCGTCGACCACGGCCACCGGCTCCATCAGGAGCTTGGGGCTCCACAAAATGCTCTTGATCAACGCCGCACCGGATTCGCCCGCTCCCACAACCACCGCGCGTCGCCGCGCCGTCCCGTTGCCGATGCGCACGCGCCGCTCCCATTCGTGCAGCGAGCGGACCGCCAAACGCATCCCGCACGCAAGCACGATATAGATGACCGCATCCGCTCCCGCGAGACGCAGCCGTACTGCCGGCAGATCCAAAAACGCGAACAGAGCAAAGGCGAGCACCGCCGCGAGCACGCCGGCACGCGTCACGATCATGGCGTCGCGGACCCCGACGTAACGCCATCTTCCCGAGAATGCGTTGGTGGCGATGCCAACGACCAACTTGCTACCAAGGAGAATCAGTC
>WNGH01014187.1_pt1 | contig 11137 bp, 13 predicted proteins | sample 5400631 | NCBI WGS metagenome assembly WNGH01 (sample SAMN13153373, study PRJNA577476) | soil metagenome | isolation source: 115 cm soil or saprolite under Garry oak tree replicate 1 | place: USA:California | collected 2016-06-15 | reverse complement strand
GCGCTTTTTTTAGGATGTCACGCTCCTGGCGCAGGGTCTCCACCTCTCGCTTCAAACGCCTGATTTCCTCTTCTTGAGCCGTCTGATGACCACTGCCGGGAAAGCCTTGCTCACCGTGCGAAGCTTCGAGCTGACGCCAATGGTGAAGCGTACTGTCGGCAATCCCCAGATCGCGGGCAATCTGGGCCAACGGTTTGTTGCTGGTTTTCACCAGCTGAACCGCTTCCAGTTTGAACTCTTTCGTAAACGTTCGTTGTGTCTTTTGCATGGTCTGTTCCCTTCGTGGAGCATGTCCACTTCTTCAAGTTTACCTTCTCCACTTTCCCGGGTCAAGACCATCGATGTAGCTGAACGGGGTCGCAGCCTCGGCGTGATTCTCATCTCTGCCCAGCAGTTCATGAGCGCCGTACATCCCCGTGTGACCGGCAACAGTGCCACGAAAATCATCGGCCGCACCGGCTCCTCCGAGGTGAACGCACCAGACTACCGCTTTCTGGACCAGGACATTCGCTCGTCGGTCACACGGCTGGCAAAGGGAGACTTGTTAATCAGCCACGCCGTGTATCGCCAGCCAGTAAAAGTCACGTTCCCAAGAGCAGCATACCAACAGCAACAACCATAGATGAGCTGCCACCTGACCAAGTGTGCTGGGAGTCGAGGTACGCTCCCCAATTTCCATGATACATTACTGGCAAATTTGCAGGAGGTGGAGCGATGACGTGGCCGGCTCTTGCTCATCGAGATGGTTGGTGGCAAAATCTCCACTGTGTCCGTATTTTCTCGGGTTTGTCTTCAATAGAGACACGGGAAGTGCCTTCATACCTTTGTTTCCTACATGGGAGAATCTTGGACGTACCCCAAAAACAGTATTGAGTGCCAGTTGCATCGAGAGGGAACATGCCTCATACCAAATACCTCTTAGCGCACAATACTCCAGCGCCCATGGGCTGTTGCAAGCTGTTCTTCGGTGTAGTAGGCTCCTTGCAAATTGGCGCGCGAGAGGTCTGCTCTCTGCAAAACGGCATCACGCAACGTACTGTTACGCAATGTCGTCTGAGTGAGACAAGCCTGAGAGAGATCCGTTCTTTGGAGGCTGGCGCTGGTGAGATCGGCTCCAGTCAGATTAGCTCCAGTCAGGTTGGCGTCGCTCAGCTTTGCCCCGCGAAGATTGGCGTCCTTCAGGTTGGTTTCTTTCAGATCGGCACCACACACCTTTGCACCCTTGAGATCCGCTCCTTGGAGGTTCGCATGACATACTGTAGCGCCTTCCAAGTCTGCTCCTGCCAGATCGGCACCCATCAAATTCGCTTGCGTCAGATCGGCATTACGCAGCTTTGCCCCTCTCAGCTTTGCCCCTTGAAGATCAGCTTGACACAACGTGACCCCTTCCAAATTTGCACCTTGTAGGTCAGTTTCTTGCATACTTGCATGCGAGAGATCTACATCGCTGAGATCGATCTGTTCCAGATGCGTTTCATTCAGATGAATGTAGCTCCAATCGGCATCACTCACATCCACAATCCGCTCAGTATTTTGGTCACCGAGAAGGCGTGACTCATACAAAAACCAGAACACTTCCGTTTGGCGTTCAAGGTTTAAGCGCTGGAGCGTGGTGAGTGTACGAGCTCGCGCGATATGACGAACTTCAGCCTCTGGTTCAGAATGACGAAGTCCTTTCTCAATCAGCAATACTTCCATACAATCGAAGTATGCTTGGAGCAGTGCTTCTCGCTGATACTCCTCTTTTTGTTTCATTTCGGTTTCGAGACGCCACTGGGCAGCAAATCGTTCGGCGGCAGCTTGTTGCTCTGCAAAATGTCGCTCCCATTGGGTCTTCTGCTCAGTTGCCTGACGCTCGGTTGCTGCCTTTTGCTGTTCTGCAGCTTTTTCTCGGCGATGTTCAGCTCGAGCAAAAAGAAAGCTGGCAACAGCGAGTGCTGCTGGGACGATGAGCAGTTGCATCCAATCCCAAAACGTTTTAGTGATGAATCCTGTCCAACTCCAGCGGAAAGCATATCCTCCAACAAGAACGGTTAAAATCCCCATTCCCAGAAGGCCGCTGCCGCTCCACTGAAGCCAACGTTTCTGCTTTCTTAGCCAATGAAGGCATGTCTGCATGACACAACCCCTTTGTGATGAGGACGAAGATACCAATCGAAAAGCACTTCTCAAGAAGTTAAACGCAACGATAAGAAAGCATTCCAACGCATTCTCGAAATACTCCTTCTTTTATGAGCTGTCTGGCAGCTCATATCCTTTGTGCAAAGATCATTTTCAAGAGCTTCTCCCGCTTCATTGCTCCCTGATACAGAGCAGTTGACGCTCCTGTTAGCTCTTGAAGTAAGACATTGAAAGTTCTATTCGTTGATGATTTTCCATAGACAAGAATTACATCAGGCATTTTTTGAAAGTTGGTGCTCGGAGCTGGCCATCTCTTGTAATGCCAGATTACCTCGTTTATAAAACAATCAGAGCTAAAGATCTCATCTAACACTGCTTTAACGTAATGTCCTACATGCCAATCTAGATGAACGTACAATGTGTCATTATCTGCTAACATCTCACGTAGCAGTATAGCTGTCTCAAAAACCATTGAAGGTAGCTATCTAGCTCACGTCCCCATATAGGCCTATTAGGCCCGCCGATGAAATTAACAACGCTAAGCTTCACTATCATCGATTCATCTTCTAGCAAGCCGACGTTCTTAAAGAGAGAGCCCCCATTATTCTCGCTTCACAACTGATGAGGAGAGAGGTTGTTCTCTTACCCAAGACGTATTACCCATGATCCCCTTGTGCTGCAAGGCAATCGCATCTAAATTTTGGGGGGAGGTGATAGAATAGAGACCAAAACTGCATGATGTCGAGGGGGAAAGATGGAAGAAGAAAGTACATACAGCCTGCAAAGCATTTTTGAGAGCATTGAAGATCCGCGGGTGGAGCGAACCAAGCGGCACCTATTACTGGATATCATTCTCATCGCGATTTTAGGGGTCCTGTGTGGGGCAGAAGGATGGGTAGACAGAGAAACGTTCGGCAACACGAAAGAGGCGTGGCTGAACACCTTTTTGGAGCTGCCCAACGGCATTCCCTCCCATGATACGGATGCCGCGGGTGTTTGCGCGCATCGATCCCAAGCAGTTTGAGGAGTGTTTCCTCACCTGGGTAGCAGGGGTGACGGACAAGATCACCGGGGTCGTTGCCATTGATGGAAAAACGCTGAGACGCTCCCATGATAGAGCTAACGGGAAGAAGGCGAGGCCTCTGGTGAGCGCTTGGGCTGCCGAGAATCGGATGGTGCTGGCCCAACTGGCCGTCGATGAGAAATCCAATGCGCATTACCGCGATCCCCGAGTTATTACACCTCTTGGATCTGCAAGGGTGTCTGGTGACGATTGACGCCATCGGCACACAAAGGGCCATTGCTGCCCAAATCATCGACCAACACGCCGACTATGCTCTGGCACTCAAAGAGAATCAAGGCGATTTGTATGAAAACGTCAAGGATACCTTTACGCTCGCACAGAAAGACCAGTTTCGCGGGGTTGAGCATCAATTCCACGAAACGATTGAAAAAGCTCATGGGCGGCTAGAAATCCGCAAACACTGGCTCATTGACGATCTGGAGCACCTGAGCTACCTGGATCAAGAAGGCAAATGGAAGGGTCTGAGCGCTATCGGGATGGTGAGAGCTGAACGACGGATTGGCCTGGAGGTCTCAACCGAGACCCGCTATTACTTCTACCAAGTTGCGATCTAAGAGAAAAATATGCGAGAATGAGGGAACAGATTGGTTATTCAGGTTCCAGGAGGACTACATGGCCAGGATCACACGAGTTGCTCCTCATCTCTCCGCAGAGGAAGTCAGAATGAGATTGAAATTAGACCCACGTCCCTTGTGAGGGCCTCGCTGGCTGATCATCTCTAACGCCTTGGTGGATCCGCGAGAAGCGACCGCCATTGCCAAGCATACCGGCGCCACTGTCGCCATGGTGCATCAGGTGATTGCCCGCTATAATCGGATGGCGAGTCGCCGCCGTCGAGACGCCAGGGAAAGGAGGCCGCCGCCGCCAATATGTGAGCTGGGAAGACGAGCAAGCGTTCTTAGCTCCTTTTTTCACGCGCGCCGAGCGGGGAGAAATTGCCACCGCAGGCGAAATCAAGCGTGCGTTTGAAGCACAGCTGGGCCACGAGGTCCACAAAAGCACGATCTCGCGGCTGCTCCACCGGCATGGCTGGCGCAAGCCCATGCCTCGTCCGGTCCATCCCAAGGCCAGTCCAGAAGCGCAAGAGCAGTTTAAAAAAACTTTGCGGAAAGCTGTGAGGCAGCGGTTGCGACCCGCCCAGCCGATGACAAGCGACCGGTCTTAAGGATGGCCCAGGACGAGGGACGCTTTGGCCGCTAAAGTCACCCCAAACGGGCTTGGGCACCCCCGGGAGTTCGACCAAAGGCTCCCAGACAGGTCATTCGCCAGTCCAGCTATGTCTTCGCGGCGGTGGCTCCAGAGCAGGGCTTGATGACCTCCTTGATCCTGCCCTCGGCGGATACGGTCATGATGAATCTCTTTCTGGCGGAGGCTGGCGAAAGATTTTGCCGACTACTTTATCGTCATGCAAGTCGATCAAGCTGGGTGGCACCGGGCCAAAGATCTGCAGGTGGAAGACGAATATTCGTTTGATCTTTCAGCCTGCTTATAGCCCAGAGGTCAATCCCGTTGAACACCTCTTCCCAGAGGTGCGCGAGAAATACCTGCACAATCGCATCTTTCCCTCCTTGGAGGACCTGATTGAGGTGTTGTGTCGAGCACTCACCGAACTGACTGACGACACACAACGGCTGCGTTCCATGATGTTTTTCCCGCACTTCAGAACGGAGAGTTAGATCGCAACTTGGTATTACTCAGCTTTGAGCGAGATGTCGGCCGCTTTGCCTCGTCGGTTCGCAGTCATTGGGGCATTGAAATAGTCTAATCGCAAATGACAAAAACGAAGATGTTCACTACTGGAGGAGGTTGGGATCACATAACGGATCTCAGCCTCCTCACCTGTCACGACAATGCGATCAATGAGCAACTCGATGAGTTGGCGTTTTTGCTCAAAGGTTGCTTCGCTGATCCCTTGCTGCACACGCTGGCAAAATGCTTCAATCGATTGCACCATTCCAGCAAGTTGATCGTGATGCCCCACATTCGCTTCCAATTGCCGCTTTTGTTCTGCGATCACAGACAAGCGCTGTTCCAATTCGAGCCTGCGCCTCTTGTATTCTTCGAGTTGAAGCACATTGGCCAGGTAGGCATCGGTTAAACGCTCCATCTGCTGTTCTAGGCTGACCCGTGCTCTGCGCAGATTTTCCCGTCGGGCTTGCAACTCTTGGGGAAGCCACTGCCCACCTTGGGCACGGTAGAGTGCGGTGGCAATCATATCGGGATGGGTGAGCATTTCACAAACATCTTGCCAGATCAGTTCATCGAGTTGTTCAACTGGCACTGAGTGTGCTGAACATTTTTCGTCCCGGCGAGAAATGATCCCATGACTCTTGCCGTGGCACACGTAGTACGCATAGCCACCTCGGCTGCTCCGACCCACGCAGCCGAGGTGGCAGGTTCCACAACTGACCAACGCACGTAAGAGATAGGGATAGGCAGAATTGTTGCGTCGGGCAAATTGCTGATTGTGCGAGAGTTTCGCCTGGACCAGATCAAATTGCTCTTGACTGATGATCGCTGGAACCTGTGTTACGGCAGTCCACTCCTGCTGGGTGGTTTGAGTATGTCCTCCCCGACCTCGGACCAATGGGAACTAACGCCGAATGCCGCTGACGCGCCTCCGTAGGACGACTCCGTCCAATGTAGACCGTTCCTGTGTAGACGGGATTCGTGAAAATGCTTCGGATGGTCGCCTGGTTCCACCGTGTTTTTCCGCCAGGACTGGGAACGCCTAGATCCATAAGGTGTTGGGTCACGGCCTTTAAGCTCCTGCCTTCTTGGAGATAGCTGGCGAACAGCTCTGCCACCACAGCTGCTTCTGTTGGCTCCAAGCGGACTCCTGCCGGATCGCGTGGATGGGCCGGATCAACCCGATAGCCATAGGGCGCACGGGTCCAGGGAAGCAGTCCGCCCGGCCTGAGTACTTCTGCCGTCGGCCGCGCCTCATCCGTTCGGCAATGAGACTGCGTTCATACTCGGAAACAGCACCACGGATTTGGAGCAGGAGTTGATCGTGGGGATCGTGGCTCATCGGTCGATCCACGAACTCCACCTGACACCCACCTCGTTCAAATTCTTCAATGAGAAGCATCTGATGCACGTAGTTGCGAGCAAGTCGATCAGGAGCTGTGATAATAACGCGATCAAAGGCCGCGCGTCCCACCTGCTCCCGAAGTCGATCAAGACCTGGCCGGCGCAGCTTCGCTCCGCTGTAGCCATCATCACGAAAGATGTGCTCCTCTTGCCACGGCCATCCTTGAGCCTCATGATATTTCCGCAAAGTGTCGAGTTGCTGTTCGATTGTCTGTGTTTGTGCTTGTCGTTGTGTTGAAACGCGGACGTAGACCGCGATGTTCATGGTGATTCTCCTGTTGTCTCGACTCCTGGGTGGAGAGGGGCAATGACAATGTACTTCCCTGGAGAAGCTGTTGATAGGCTCGATCCCATCGACCTGCGCGTCAGGAATCTCAATCGTAGAGCGTCGAATGCTCCACTGTCGTTTTTTCATTGTTTTCTACCTTCGGGCAACCTCTATCCTCGGTTGCCTCAGAAGGATATTGTCTCTCGTGTGGGAAGCCCTTTCGCGCTGACCTCTTGGAGAGGTGTTTCATCCGGCTCAGGCAAAATTTGTCGTTTGTGATTATACCATTGAAAATAGTGTGCATTGGGTCCTTGACGTCGCTTTTCGAGAAGATGAGTCACGCGTTCGCGTCGGTCATGCGGATCACAATTTGGCGGTCCTCCGTCATCTGGCTCTCAATCTTCTTCGACAAGAGAAGAGCGCCAACGTGGGGATCAAAGCCAAACGTCTCAAGGCTGGGTGGAGCCAGGAGTATCTCTTGAAAGTTCTGGCTGGGCTTAATTAGATGCGATTGCCCTGCCTTGTGCTGCCCGGCACTTGCATTGCCTTTGCGCATCTGCTATACTCACCCACATTGGGTAATACATTGAAACACACAAGCTGGTGAAGATCGTATGCCAAAAGCAGCCGCCACCTTACTCTGGTCACCAGAGCGCGAGCGATATGAATGGCAGCACCGGGGAGGGCTATTGGTACGCCTACCGCAGCCAGGGCCGCCGGACGCGCAAGAAATATCTCGGGCGCACGCCCTCGCTCTCGATTGCACGCTTAGAAGACATCGCCGAAGCACTCAACGCTGAACCACGCGCTTCAACTGATGAGCGCTCCCAGGTGCAGGGGGAAACGATCCCCAAGCTTCACGTGGTGGTTTCAGGAGAAAAGAAGGGTGCAGCTCTCCAAGGCCGTCTGCCTGATCCAGTCACCACCGCTCCCGCTGGACAACATCTGCCAGTGCTGACCCCCAAACTCCAGCTGCCCCGTCTGCCCGCCTCCCTCGTCACCCGAGAGCGCCTGCTGACGCGGCTTGACACAGGCTGGGAAGGCAAACTCACCCTCCTCTCTGCTCCGGCTGGCTTCGGCAAAACCACGTTGGTGAGCCAATGGATCGCCCAGCGGCGAAAGCTACAGCCACAGGCGCATGTGGCCTGGCTCTCTCTTGATCCCGGTGACAACGACCCGATTCGTTTCTGGCGGTACGTCATGCTAGCCTGCCGGGCATTGCAGGCAGAGAGTGACCAAGCTGCTCTCGCGTTGCTCCGCACCCGGTCTTCCTTTGCGTCATCTCCCCTGGAACCGATGCTCAGGACATTCCTCAATGCACTCACGTCTTTGCCGCGCCGAGGCATGCTTATCCTGGAAGACTACCACGTGATCACCGAACCCGAGATCCATGAGAGCCTGACCTTTGTGCTGGATCATCTGCCTGCGATGCTCCACCTGGTCATATTGAGCAGGGTTGATCCTCCGCTTCCGTTGGCGCGGCTGCGTGCTCGCGGGGATCTCTGCGAACTGCGTGCCGACGACCTCCGCTTCTCACAGGAGGAGACTGCCATCTTTCTGCGGCAAGCCCTGCCGGCTGTGCTCTCAAGAGAGGACATCTACCACCTTGATAGCCGTCTGGAAGGCTGGGCAGCGGGGTTGCGTCTGGTGAGCCTCACGCTCCAGGGGAGGGCGACAAAGCCCGATGTCGAGCAGTATCTTGCGACCTTCGCCGGCAGCCACCGGCATATGCTGGAGTTCTTCGTGACCGAAGTGCTCTCCGCGCAACCTGAAGCGCTCCAGGTCTTTCTGCTCCAGACGAGTGTGCTCAGTCGCCTGTCCAGTTCGCTCTGTGACACCGTCACTGGGCGGAACGAGAGCCGGCACCTGCTCGAAACAGCGGAGCACGCGGGTCTCTTCCTACAACCACTCGATGACTCCGGGCAGTGGTATCGCTATCATCCGCTGTTCGCTGAGGCCATGCGAACCGAGGCCCGGCGGCGTTTTGGCGCAGAGGCGCTCGGTGCGTGGTATAGCCGAGCCAGTGAGTGGTATGAGCAGCAGCAGATGCTGCCCGAAGCGGTGGAAATGGCCCTGTATGCCCAGAAGTGGGCACGGGTGGCGATGCTCATTGAGCGGAGCCTCAAACCACATTATGAGTATGAAGAGATAAACGAGTATCACACGCTGCGGCGCTGGATCGGCTCTTTACCGGAAGATGTGCTGAGGCAGCATCCTCGCCTCTGTGTGCAAGTGGCCCTGCTCTTGTTGTTCTCCTGGGGAGGACGCGCCGATTGCCGGCCCTCGACCCTGACCCAAATCGAGCAACTGCTGCACAGGGCGGAAGCCACCTGGCAGGCAGAGGGCAATCACCAGGCCCAGGCTTCGCTCCTCGCTATTCGTGCGCTCATCAGCGGAGAGCAAGGAAATCTGGTGCGGGCCTCGCGTTTGGCCAGGGAAGCCCTGGCTTGCTTACCAGAGAGCGAGGCGCAATGGCGTGGTTGTTGTTGCAGGCTCATCGGAACGGAAGAACTGCTGGCCGGTCGGGCGCGTGCTGCCAGAGGGCACTTGCAGGAAGGGTTGGCTTTCTTCCACAGGGCTGGGAACACACAGGGGGGGCGTGCGACGCTGCTCACACTGGCAGAGGCATGCCTGCTCCAGGGCGAATTACACCAGGCTGCCGAACTCTACCGTGCGGTGCTTGCCACAGCAGAAGAGGATTTCTTCGATACCGGCCAGGCACAGCTTGGCCTGGCGCGGCTCTCCTATGAATGGGATGCCCTGGAAGAGGCCTGGCAGGAGGCGCAGGAGGCGATGGCGCTGGGGACGCAGATCGGGGAGGAGACCCTGCGGGTGCAGGCAGCGCTTGTGCTGGCGATGATCGAGCAGGCGCGTGGAGAGATCGCAGCCGCTGGGCAGCGGCTCTGTGTGCTGTTTGCTCGGTTGCCAGGAGAGGCGACGTCCCACCTGCCGCTGCTCCAGCGGCGCATCGAGGCGGTACAGGCCCGACTCGCACTTGCGGCAGGAGATCTGGCAACGGCAGAGCGCTGGTCCACGACGAGCGCTTCGCAGCGGGAGCGCCTGCCACGACTGCACCAGGAGCACGAAGACCTCATTGTCGCCCGCCTGCTCATCGCACAAGGAAAGACCGAGGAGGCCCTCCACCTGCTCGAAGGCTGGCAGGTGGAGGCGCACGAACAGGGACGGAGACGCAGTGAACTGGAGATCCTGGTGCTGATAGCGCGGGCAGCCTTTGCCCAGCAGCGCCAGTTTCATGCCTTCTCCAGGCTTCGAGAAGCGCTCGCCCTGGCCCAGGCCGAAGACTACCAGCGCCTCTTTCTGGACGAAGGGGAGGAGATGGCCGCCTTGCTGCGTGCTGCCTTGCCTACCATCAGGAAGGACCAGTGCGAACCGTATGTGCGCTTGCTCCTGCGCGTCTTCGCCCAGCACCACCTGGAGCCGGGAGCCGCATTGGCCTCAAGCGATTCTGTTCCAGCTCAGTCCATCTCGCCACTCAGCCCACAAGAGCAACGGGTGCTGCGCTTGCTGGGGGCCGGATACTCCAACCCGGAGATTGCCGAGACACTGGTCGTCTCCATCAACACCGTCAAAACCCAGGTCCGCAGCATCTATCAGAAGCTCAATGTGAAGAGCCGCAAAGAAGCGCGTACGGTAGTGCGCAGCCAGCATCTGCTCTAAGCGGCACGGGCACGGGTGTCCAGTCTCTCTGTGCAGAGGATCTCTCGTTGTTCGCTCTGGCCCTCTTCGCGCCACGCCTGTCTTTCCTCATCACCTGCTACAATCATCCCGTTCGGGTGATGCCGATCCTCTGGCGGCGCTCTATACTAGAGACACCGAGAGGCGATGGAAAGCACTTCTCGATCCATCGGCTCATCTTTCCCGGCTTTAGCGCTGCCCTGGTGCATGAAGCGTAAACAAGGAGAACGTCATGAGCATCTATAACATCGTCCTGTTTGTGCATGTGATCGGAGCCATCGGCTACTTTCTCGGCATGGGTATCTTGCTCTTCATCCTGCTGGGCCTGCGGCGAGCGCAGCGCGTCGAGCACGTACGTGCCCTCATCCATCTGAACGAGCTGTCAGCCCCTGTTTCCGCGGCCAGCGCGGTGCTGCTTCTCGTCACCGGACTCTACCTGGCCCTCACGGCGTGGAGCCTGCTGACCAGCTGGATTCTCGTCGCGCTGATCAGCCTGCTCCTGATGGTCCCCACCAGTGCTGCCCTCATCGCGCCACGCAGGAGCGCCATCGTCAAACAGCTGGCGCGTGAAGCGCCGGGTGGTGAGCTGTCTGAAGCCCTGGAGCGACACATCGACGACCCCGTCCTTGCCACGGTTTGCACGACGGTAGCGGCCCTGCTGCTTGGCCTGGTCTTTCTGATGACCACCAAGCCGAACCTGGTAGGTTCCCTCATCGTAATGGTGGTCGCACTGCTGCTCGGATTGGCCGCGGGCGTGCTCGTCTCGCGGATGAGACGTGCCCCCGCACCGGGGATAGGGGACCAAAAGGCGCAGGACCAAGAGGCGATTGGCTAGGCTCCCGGTCCATCGAGCAGGGATGAACTCCTGCCCACCC
>WNGH01006456.1_pt1 | contig 11139 bp, 9 predicted proteins | sample 5400631 | NCBI WGS metagenome assembly WNGH01 (sample SAMN13153373, study PRJNA577476) | soil metagenome | isolation source: 115 cm soil or saprolite under Garry oak tree replicate 1 | place: USA:California | collected 2016-06-15 | reverse complement strand
GTCCCCGGGACCCGCGGCCACGAGCAGACCGCCGACTGGCTCCTGGCACGGCTGCGCGAGCGCGCGGACACCGTCATCGTGCAGGACATCGCGCACCGGCTGCACAACGGCACGACGCTGCACCTCCGGAATTTCCTGGCGCGGTTCAAACCGGCCGCCGCGGAGCGCGTACTCTACCTCGCCCACTGGGACACGCGCCCCACCTCCGACCAGGCCCGCGCGCCCGCCGACCGGCGCCGCCCGGTCCCCGGGGCGAACGACGGGGCTTCCGGCGTCGCGGTGCTGCTCGGCGTCGGCGACGCGCTCAAGGCCAAGCCGCCGCGCATCGGCGTCGATCTCCTGTTTGTGGACGGCGAGGACTATGGGGACTTCGCCGACACCAGCGACGTGCTCATCGGGGCGCGCTGGTTCGCGGGGCACCAGCCGGCGGGCTATCCGCCGCTCCTGGCCGTGCTGTTCGACATGGTCGGCGACTCGGGGCTGCGCATCGCCGTCGAGCAGAACTCGCTGGCGGGCGCCCCGGAAGTGGTCGAGCGCGTGTGGCGCACCGCCGAAGAGTTGGGGTACGGCGGCGTGTTCGTGCGCACGCCGGGCCCGGTGCTCACCGACGACCACGTGGCGCTGCAGCGGGCGGGGATCCACACCATCGACGTCGTGGACTTCGACTACGGCCCCGGCAACAGCTGGTGGCATACGCCGGACGACACGATCGACAAGGTGTCGGCCCGGTCACTTCAGATCGTGGGGGACGTGGCCCTCGCCGTGATCCGTAGTTTCTGAAAGGCGTGGGATGTGGGGCGTGGGGAGTGGGGCCCACATCCCACATCCCACACCCCACGCCTTTTTCGGACACTCCTCGCACGAACCGGATACCAGAAGCTCGCCGCACGTCCGTTAGCGTTTGAGATGGACGACAAACGCGCCGCGCTGGTGCTCGCGGGGCTCGCGCTCGCGGGAGCGGCCGTCAAGCTGCTGCTCGCTCCGCCTGTCGGCCGCGCCCCGGGCGACGTGACGCTCACCGCCGACACGGCGGCGCAGCCGGCGGGGCTCCGCGCCACGGCGCTGGAGGCGGCCCGGCTCGCGCGGCCGTTGGCGCCCGGCGAGCGCGTGGACCTCGATCTGGCCGACGTGACCGAGATCACTCGCCTGCCGCGCCTCGGCCCCGCGCTGGCGCGCCGCATCGTGGATTGGCGGGCGACGCACGGCCCGTTCGGCTCGCTCGCGCGTCTCGACAGCGTCTCCGGAATCGGTCCGCACCTCCTGGATGCGATTCGCCCTTACGTCATGTTTTCAGGGAGTTTAGCGCCGCGTCCTTGACCGGGGTGTGCCGAAGCCATAAGTTAGCTGCTTCAATCCCAACGAGTTGCGTTTACGGCCACCGCCGCCGCCGCCGCGGACAAGCTGGGTGACATCCTCGTCCGCGAGGGCCTCATCACCCCCGAGCAGCTCAAGCGGGCCCTTCAGGAGCAGAAGGGCTCGGGGATGCGGCTGGGCTACACGCTCGTCAAGCTGGGATTCGTCGAGGAGACCGAGGTCACCAAGTGCCTGGCCCGGCAGTACCGGATGCCGGCGGTGGACCTCACCCGCTTCGAAGTGGATCCCAAAATCCTCAAGTTGCTCCCGCCCGACATCGCCACCAAACACACCGTCCTGCCGCTGAAGCGCGAGGGCCGGACCCTGACCGTGGCGATCGCCGATCCCAACAACGTGGCGGCGATCGAGGACATCAAATTCATCACCCGCTGCGACGTCTTCCCCGTGATCGCGGGCGAGTATACGCTGCGCAACGCGATCGACCGCTACTACCAGCAGTCGGACGCGCAGCTGCAGACGCTGCTCAAGAGCGTGGAGGCCGCCGAGGAGGACCTCGAGGTCGTCGAGGAGCAGCAGGACGAGGACGTCAAGGCGCAGGACCTGGCCGACGACGCGCCGGTGGTGAAGTTGATCAACGGCCTGCTGACCGACGCCGTGAAGCGCGGGGCCTCGGACATCCACATCGAGCCCTTCGAGCACGAGTTGCGGGTGCGCTACCGGGTGGACGGCGTGCTGCAGGAGGTGATGAAGCCGCCGATCAAGATGAAGGCGGCGCTGACCTCGCGCGTCAAGATCATGGCGCAGCTGAACATCGCCGAGCGGCGCGTGCCCCAGGACGGGCGCATCAAGCTGAAGTTCGGCAGCAAGGTCATCGACTTCCGCGTCTCGACTCTGCCGGTGCTGTACGGGGAGAAGATCGTGCTGCGGATCCTCGACAAGGGGAACCTGACGCTCGACCTGTCGAAGTTCGGGTTCGAGCCGAAGTCCGAAGCGGACCTGTTGAAGGCGATCCTCAACCCGTACGGCATGGTGCTGGTGACCGGGCCAACGGGATCGGGGAAGACGACGACCCTGTATTCGGCCCTGTCCCGGATCAACACGATCGAGGTCAACATCCTGACGGCCGAGGACCCGGTCGAGTACAACCTCATGGGCATTAATCAGGTGCTCGTCCGCAACGAGGTGGGGATGACGTTCGCGGCGGCGCTGAAGGCGTTCCTGCGGCAGGACCCGAACATCATCATGGTGGGGGAGATCCGGGACCTGGAGACCGGCTCGATCGCGATCAAGGCGGCGCTCACGGGCCACCTGGTGCTGTCCACGCTGCATACCAACGACGCGCCGTCGACCGTGACGCGCATGGTGGACATGGGGATCGAGCCGTTCAACGTGGCGAGCGCGGTGAACCTGATCGTGGCGCAGCGGCTGGTGCGGCGCATCTGCTCCGGCTGCAAGGAGGAGCACACTTACTCCGACGAGGAGCTGCACGCCTTCGCCATCCAGCGCAAGGACGGCCCGTTCTTCAAGGGCCAGGGCTGCGACACCTGCAACGGCACGGGGTACAAGGGCCGGCAGGGGCTGTACGAGGTGATGTTGATGACGAGCGCGTTGCGGCGTCTGGTGCTGAAGGGCGCCTCGACGGAAGAGCTGCGGGACCAGGGCGTCCAGGACGGGATGCTGACGCTGCGGATGGACGGAATGGTGAAGGTCAAGAAGGGCGTCACGACTCTCGAAGAGGTCGTGAAGGAAACGGCCGCTTGAAGGAGACCATGCAATGCCGGTGAATCTGCGGGCCCTGCTCGAAGAGATGATCGAGAAGGACGCCTCCGACCTCCACATCGTCGCGGGCGAGCGGCCGAAGATCCGCGTGGACGGCGACATCGTGAACTCCTCGGTGGACGAGGTGCTCACGCCGAAGGACACGCTGTCCCTCGCCTATTCGGTGCTGACGGAGAACCAGAAGAAGCGCTTCGAGACCGAGAACGAGCTTGACTTCTCGTTCGGGATCCAGAACCTGGCGCGCTTCCGCGGCAACGTGTTCAAGCAGCGCGGCTGCGTCTCGATGGTGATCCGGCAGATCCCCTTCAGCGTGAAGACGTTCGACGATCTGGGGCTGCCGGGGGTGGTGGCGAAACTGTCCGAGAAGCCGCGGGGCCTGGTGCTGGTGACGGGGCCCACGGGCTCCGGCAAGAGCACGACGCTCGCCGCGATGATCGACAAGGTCAACAAAGAGCTCAAGGGCCATATCATCACGGTGGAGGACCCGATCGAGTTCATCCACCGCCACCAGCTGTGCATCGTCAACCAGCGCGAGGTGGGGACCGACACCAACAGCTTCCACGCGGCCCTCAAGTACGCACTGCGGCAGGACCCCGACGTCGTGCTGGTGGGTGAGATGCGCGACCTCGAGACGACGGCGTCGGCGCTCACCATCGCCGAGACCGGCCACCTCGCCTTCGCGACCCTGCACACCAACTCCGCGGCCGAGAGCATCAACCGCATCATCGACATTTTCCCGTCGCACCAGCAGACGCAGATCCGCACCCAGCTGTCGTTCGTGCTCGAGGGCGTGATCACGCAGACGCTGCTGCAGAAGGCGAAAGGGAAGGGCCGGGTCATGGCGGCGGAGATCCTCATCTGCACGCCCGCGATCCGCGCCTTGATCCGCGACGACAAGGTCGAGCAGATCCCCTCGATGATGCAGGCCGGGAAAAAGCACGGGATGCAGACCTTGAACGACGCGCTCTACCAGCTCTACATGGGGCGCGAGGTGACCAAGGAGGAGTGCCTCCGCGTCACGTCGCAGCCCAACGATTTCCTGCGGATGCTCGGGGAGGCCCCGCTGGACGATCGCGAGCCGCTGCCCACCAGCGGTTCCCCGGCAGGTGCCCCGAAGGTCGCCGCGCGCCGCTAGGCGGCGCAGGCGGGAGGTGAACGATGCCGGTCTTCGAATACACCGCGCGCAACGTCAAGGGGGAGATCGTCCAGAACAAGGGCGAGTTCGCCACCCGCGACGACGTCCTCGCGCACCTGCGCAAGAACCGCATGGTCGTGGTGCAGGTGCGGGAGGCCCCCCGCGCGTTCAAGATCAAGTTCGGCGCCGGGATCAAGACGCGCGACGTGGTGGTCTTCACGCGCCAGTTCGCGACGATGATCAACGCCGGCCTGCCGCTCGTGCAGGCCCTCGACATCCTGGCGCAGCAGACCGAGAACAAAGCGCTCGCCGACGTCACGCGCGCCGTGGTCTACGACGTCGAGAGCGGGCACACCCTCGCCGACGCCCTGCGCAAGCACCCCAAGGCGTTCAGCGACCTGTACGTGAACATGGTCGCGGCCGGCGAGGCGGGCGGTATCCTCGACACCATCCTGCTGCGCCTCGCGGAGTTCCTGGAGAAGAACGACGCCATCGTCCGCAAGGTGAAGGGCGCGATGGTGTACCCCGCCGTGATCTTCTCGGTCGCCGGCATCGCCATCTCGGTGCTGCTGATCTTCGTGATCCCGACGTTCCAGAGCATGTTCGCCTCGGCGGGCATCCAGCTGCCGCTCCCTACGCGCATCGTGATCGGGTTGAGCAGCCTCCTCAAAAACTACTGGTGGGCCCTCATCCTCCTGGCCGGCGGCGCGGTGTTCCTGGTGAACCGCTACTACAAGACGCCCGCCGGTAAGCTGCAGATCGACTCGCTGCTGCTCAAGATGCCGGTGCTGGGCGACCTGCTGCGGAAGTCGGCGGTGTCCCGCTTCACCCGCACGCTCGGCACCCTGATCTCCTCGGGCGTTTCGATCCTCGACGGCCTGGAGATCACGGCCCGCACCGCCGGCAACATGGTGATTCACAACGCCGTGATGGAGTCGCGGACGTCGATCGCGGGCGGTGAAACGATTGCGGGGCCGCTCGCGAGGTCCAAGGTGTTCCCGCCGATGGTGATCTCGATGATCGCCGTGGGCGAGCAGACCGGCGGCCTGGACGAGATGCTCTCCAAGATCGCCGACTTCTACGACGAGGAAGTGGACGCCGCGGTCAGTACGCTGCTCTCCCTGATGGAGCCGATCATGATCGTCGTGCTCGGCGTCATCGTCGGCGGCATGGTGGTCGCGATGTACCTGCCGATCTTCGACATGGTGAACGCGGTGCAGTAGAGCCTGCCCCGAGCGCAGCGAGGGGGACAAGGGCCTCGCGGAATAGCGGGGCCCTTTGGTTTGCGGCATCTTCAGCGGCAACCGTTCCCGCGCGAGCGACTCATGATCTTCGCCCTTGCCGCCCTTACCGCCCTGGCACCCACCCAAGACCTCGGCCCCTGGCCCCAGCACTCGATGGACCGGCCCCAGCCCCCCGTCGTGACTCCCGCGCCCGCCGCCAACCTGGGCGCATCGCCGTCCGATGCGGTCGTGCTGTTCGATGGCCAAAGTCTCACGGGCTGGGCCACCGACTCGGCGAAGCCAGCCGGCTGGAAGGTGGCGAACGGGTACATGGAGGTCGTGCGCGGGAGCGGCGGCATCCACACCACCCGCGCCTTCGGCGACTGCCAGCTGCACGTCGAGTGGGCGAGCCCCACGCCGGCCGAGGGCGAGGGCCAGGAGCGCGGCAACAGCGGCGTCTTCATGATGAGCCGCTACGAAATCCAGGTGCTCGATTCGTATCAGAACCGCACCTATGCCGACGGCCAGGCGGCCGCCGTGTACGGCCAGTATCCGCCGCTCGCGAACGCCAGCCGGCCCCCCGGCGAGTGGCAGAGCTACGACATCGTCTTTCACGCGCCGCGGTTCGATGCGAGCGGCAAGGTGCTCGCGCCCGCGCGCGTCACGGTCTTCCACAACGGCGTGCTGGTACAGGACGATGTAGCGCTGTCGGGGCCGACGGCGCATATGCGGCGGCCACCCTACCGGGCGCACCCCGACCGCCTGCCGCTGCTGCTCCAGGACCACGGCGTCCCGGTCCGCTATCGGAACATCTGGATCAGGGAGCTACACGAGCCGGCGCCGTAGCGGCCTTACTGACCCCGGGCGCAAGCCCGGGTGTGATTACTTCGCGGGGAGTTTCTGGAGCCGATCCTTGATCCGGGGGTTATCCGGAAACTGAGTCTGAAGCCGCTCGAGGATGGCCCGCGCCGAGTCGGGCTTGTTCGCCAGGGCCCAGGCGTCGGCGGCGAGGAAGTCGCGGCGCAGTGCCAGCCGGCGGTCGTCGGGCGGGAGGGTGAGTTTGCCGAGGACGGCGAGCGCGCTCTTGCCGTCCTTCGCGTCGGTGATCAGGGATTCCACCGCCAGGAGCTGCACGTCGAGGTTGTCTGGGAACTGCCGGGCCATCTGCGCGAACAGCCCTGCGGCCTCGGCCGCTTTCCCCTGGCGGCGGTCGAGCTGGGCCTGCTGGTAGAGGCCCGCCAGGTACAGGCGCGTCACGTCGGTCGAGTCGCCCGTGCGGATCCCCACGCCGCCGGCGTAGGTGTAGACCAGCTCGCCGCCGTGCTCGCCCGCTTCGTATAGCGCGTACGCCCCGCCGAGTCCCACCAGCGCCGATCCCACGTACAGCCAGCGCCGCCACGGGCGCGTCGCGAACGCCAGCGCCAGAATCTCGAGAGCACCGACCACCAGAAAAACGTTGCGGGTCCGCTCTCCCCATTCCTCGTGCTCGACGACCGCCGCGCGCACGCCGGGAATGCGCTCGACCGGCCCGTGGGCGTCCGTGCCCGATTGGACGGCCACCACGGCGGCGAGCGTGCCCGCGAGCAGTAGCGCCGCGGCCGCCGGCGACGTCCAGGGCCATTTCCCGGTGAGGGCGACCCAGCGCAGCAGCACGCCGGCGCCGAGCAGCGCGAGGACGAAGTGCACGATCTGCGGATGGTAGAAGGCGAGGTTGGGCATGCCCGATAGTACGCGCTTGCCGCGTCATCCGTTAGCCGACAACTTGCCCTGATGGATCGACGCCACCTGCTCCGCTTGGGTGGGGCGGCAGCCCTCGGCGCCCGGCTGCTCCCCGACGCTGTCGTGCGGTCCACGCCCGGTAATGCGTCCGCCGGCCGTCTCAAGCAATCCGTCTGCCGCTGGGCGTTCCAGGCGATTCCGCTCCCGGACCTGTGTCGTGCCGGGGCGGCAATGGGCCTCGCGGGCATCGATCTCCTCCAGCCCGACGACTGGGAGCGGGTGCGCGAATTCGGGCTGGTGTGCTCGATGGGCTATCCCGCCGACCGCCGCGACTTCATCGCCACCGGCTTCAACGACCCCGCGAACCACCCGCTGCTGCTGCGCGAGCTGGAAGCCGCGATCCCCCAGGCGGCGCGGCACGGCGTCCCCAACGTGATCACGATGTTCGGCAACCGCCGCACCGCCGCCGACGCCGACGCGATCGCCAACTGCGTAGCGGGGCTCAAGCGCATCGCCCCGCTCGCCGAGGAGCACGGCGTCACGGTGTGCGTGGAGCTCCTGAACAGCAAAGTGGACCACGCCGGCTACCAGGGCGACCACACCGCCTTCGGCGCCGCGGTGATCGCAGCCGTGGGCTCGCCGCGGGTCAAGCTGCTGTACGACATCTATCACATGCAGATCATGGAGGGCGACATCATCCGGACGATCCGGACGCACGCCGCCCACATCGGCCATTTCCACACCGGGGGCGTGCCCGGCCGCCACGAGCTCGACGACACGCAGGAGCTCAACTGGCGCGCCGTCGCAACAGCCATCGCGGATCTCGGCTTCATGGGCTTCGTGGCCCACGAGTTCGTGCCGACCCGCGAGCCGCTCGCCTCACTGAAACAGGCGGTCGCAGTGTGCACGGTGTAACTGACCCCGGGCGCAAGCCCGGGGTTCGCCGAGAGCCCCCGGGGTTCTAGCCGCCTGAACCAACGCGCTGCATTTTCCCCGACCATGCCCACTCCCCACTTCCCACACCCCGCGCAGTCCAAGGTTTTCGACGTCTGCATCGTCGGTTCCGGAGCCGGCGGCGGGATGGCGGCGTACGCGCTCACCCAGGCCGGGGCCGACGTGATCGTGCTCGAGGCCGGCGGGCCCTGGGACAACCGCACCGACTCGGCGATGCTCACGTGGCCGTACGAGTCCCCGCGGCGCGGCGCCTCCACCCCCGAGCGGCCGTTCGGCGAATTCGACGCGTGCATCGGCGGCTGGGACATCCCCGGCGAGCCCTACACCCGAGCCTCCGGCACCGAGTTCTCGTGGTGGCGGGCGCGGATGGTCGGGGGCCGCACCAATCACTGGGGACGGATCTCCCTGCGCTTCGGGCCCTACGACTTCAAGCGCAAGTCCCGCGACGGCCTGGGCGACGACTGGCCGATCGCCTATGAGGACGTGGCGCCCTGGTACGACCGCGTCGATCGCCTCGTGGGGATCTTCGGGAGCAAGGAGAACCTGCCCAACGAGCCCAACGGCGTGTTCCAGCCGCCGCCCAAGCCGCGCTGCTACGAGCTGCTGGTCAAGCAGGCGGCCGACAAGCTGCACGTCACCTGCATTCCCGCGCGGCTGTCGATCATCACCCGCCCCCTGAACGGCCGCGCCGCCTGCCACTACTGCGGCCAATGCAACCGCGGCTGCAAGGTGAACGCCAACTTCACGTCCACGAACGTGCTCATCGCTCCGGCGCTCGCCACCGGCAAGCTCACGCTGGTGACGAACGCGATGGCGCGCGACGTGACGGTGGACGGGACCGGCCGCGCCACGGGAGTCGCTTACGTGGACAAGACGACCGGCGCGGACCGGCACGTGCGCGCGAAGGTCGTCGTCCTCGCGGCGAGCGCGCTCGAATCTTCCCGGCTGCTGCTGAACTCGCGCTCGGCGCTGTTCCCGAACGGGCTTGCCAACGGCAGCGGCACCGTCGGCAAGTACATCACCGACACGACGGGGACCAGCGTCGCGGGCTTCATTCCCAAGATGATGGACCACGTGCCCCACAACCACGACGGCGTCGGGGGCATGCACCTCTACATGCCGTGGTGGCTCGACAACAAAACGCTCGATTTCCCCCGCGGCTACCACATCGAGGTCTGGGGCGGGCCGGGGATGCCCGGGTACGGCTTCATGGGCGGCATCCAGCGCTACGCGCCCGGCGGCGGCTACGGCAAGCAGCTCAAGGACGACTACCGCCGCTACTACGGGGCGACGATCGGCTTCTCGGGCCGCGGCGAGATGATTCCCAACGACGACAGCTACTGCGAGCTCGATCCGCGCACGGTGGATCGCTGGGGCATTCCCGTGCTGCGGTTTCATTGGAAGTGGGCCGACCACGAGGTCAAGCAGGTGAAGCACATGCAGGAGACGTTCCGAGCTCTGGTGGCGGAAATGGGCGGGCAGGTGTTCTCGCCGATGCCGGGTCCCGAGCGCGGCTACGGTATCGCTGCGGGGGGCACGATTATCCACGAGCTCGGCGGCACGCGCATGGGGGACGACCCCAAGACCTCCGTGCTCAACCGCTGGGGGCAGGCGCACGAGGTGAAGAACCTGTTCGTGGCCGACGGCGGCCCGTTTGTCTCCCAGGCCGACAAGAACCCGACGTGGACGATTCTGGCGCTGTCGATGCGCACCAGCGATTACATCGCGGGCCAGATGAAACGGGGGGCGCTCTGATGAAACGTCGCGAGGCAGTCCGCCTGCTGGCGATCGCCCCGGCCGCTGCGGCCTTTACCTGGGCGCCGGAATCGGTGCGCGAGGCGGCGGCGCTGGCGCGTCGGGCCCAGGCCCAGGGAGCCTACCAGCCTAAGAACTTCACCGCCCACGAGTGGGACACGGTGCGTATCATCGTGGACCTGATCCTGCCCAAGGACGAGCGCTCGGGCAGCGCGACCGAAGCGGGCGTCCCCGAATTCATGGACTTCATGCTCGGTGACGACTCCGACCTCCAGACTCCCGTGCGCGGCGGGCTCGCCTGGCTCGACCACGAATGCGACGACCGCTACGGGAAGACGTTCGTCACGTGCACCGACGCCGAACGGACCGCCGTGCTCGACGACATCGCCTGGCCGAAGAAGGCCAAGCCGGAGCACTCCGCGGGCGTGGCGTTCTTCAACAGCTTCCGCGACTTCACCGCCTCGGGCTTCTTCTCGAGCCGCGTCGGCATTCAGGATCTGCGCTACATCGGCAACACCTTCGTCGCCGAATGGCGCGGCTGCCCGCCTGAAGCCCTCGCCAAGCTCGGCGTGCACTACGAATGACGGTGGGCGAAAAACGGCTCGGCGTCGGTTTCATCGGCAGCGGGTTCAACGCCCGCTTTCACCTCCAGGGGTTCCAGGGCGTCCGCGACGCCGACGTGCTCGGCGTGTGGAGCCCGAACGCGAAGCATGCGGCAGACACGGCCGCGCTGGCGCACAAGCTCGACGTCGGTGCGGCGAAGGCTTACAAGTCCATCGCCGACATGGTCGCGGACCCGGCCATCCACGCGCTGTGGCTCTGCGGACCGAACTTCGCTCGCATTGAGAATGTCGAGGAGATCGCGCACGCGCTGACCGCCGGGAAGGGGGCGCTCACCGGCATCGCCTGCGAGAAGCCCCTCGCCCGCAACGTCGCCGAGGCCAAGCGCGTCGTCGAGCTCGTGAAGCAGGCGGGCCTGAAGCACGGGTACCTCGAGAACCAGGTGTTCGCGCCGCAGGTGGAGTGGGGACGCGCGATCCTGTGGGCCCGTGGCGCCGCGCTGACCGGCCGGCCCTACCTCGCCCGCGCCGCCGAAGAGCACAGCGGTCCTCACATGCCGTGGTTCTGGCGCGGAGACCTCCAGGGCGGCGGCGTGCTCAACGATATGATGTGTCACTCGGCGCTCGTGGTGCGGCACCTGCTCACCAAGCCCGACGCCCCGCGGTCCACCGTGAGCCCCAAGCGCATCACCGCCCACAT
>WNGH01009405.1_pt1 | contig 11143 bp, 12 predicted proteins | sample 5400631 | NCBI WGS metagenome assembly WNGH01 (sample SAMN13153373, study PRJNA577476) | soil metagenome | isolation source: 115 cm soil or saprolite under Garry oak tree replicate 1 | place: USA:California | collected 2016-06-15 | reverse complement strand
GGACTTGGAAAATCGATTGAGGTCCGCTTTCTCCCTGAACGCACGCTGAAAGAGCTTGGGTTTCTCCATTCGACTCGCTTGGGGATAATCAGAGTGAATGAGCTTCCCATCCTCAGATAGAGGTATCGTCCTTCGATTCTTAGAGATACATCTACTGGTTTCTTTGTTAGGCGCCAGAGGAGAATGAAGGGCCACCCGACAACTACTAGGAATATCGTCCAGGTGATTAGGAGGGAAGGAGTTTCTAAGACATGTGGAAGGAGAAATATTGAGAATATGAGTATCAGGGACAATCGGGAATACACCTGCAACTTCGGAACCGCGAATTTGGTAAGCGCGCGTATTTCGCCCGCGGGAGGCGTTTCCACCCTCTCTACTGCCTTGCGAGCTTCCCCCAAGTTCTCTGCTACAAGCTGGGCCGCGATAGTGGTGTCGAACCGGAGAGTAGCCCGAGCCAGATGTCTGTGATTATCTAAGCCGGAGACGACGAGAGTCTCAGGTCCATTCCAGACGAATCTGTGGGGTTTGAATTTCTGTATCCTCTCGCTGGTGGATATTGCGATTAGGTCTGCTTCAATTGAAACTGCTGCGGGGAGCCAGAGGCCTCCCTTGCCAGGAGTCCCTCTCAGAGCCCCGCGTAGGGTGAACCGGTAGCGTTTGGCACGGGCTTGAAAGTCCGTCTGTGTCCCTAGGACGAAGCGAGGGCGGGCTCATAATATAAGCTCGGCACGGCTTCCAGCGTCGTCGGCAATGCCATTGCTAGTTCCCGTTCTGCGGTAGACTTCCACGGCTCTGTCTGCTTTCAGAATATCTAGGTCTTCAGAGAAGATTCCAACTCAAGGATCGCGCACAACTCCTCTTCCACCGTCCCGTATTTCTTGGGGGTCTGCACAAACCTTCCCACCTCCCTCCAGTTCTTGTCGAAAACTATCATCGTGGGTATGGCCCTGACGTTGAACTCCTCAGCCATATCCCGGTAATCATCATAGTCCACAACCCTAGCGGCGAGCATGTTGTTCCGGGCCTTCATCAACGCCTTCGCCAGGCCTGGCACATGGGCTATACAGTCAGGACTCCGGCCCGCCGAGAACACGATCAAGTAATGTTTCTGGTCAATCCTCTCCAGCTTGTTCACGGAAACCCGGTTAGGGTTGTACTCCTGTAACCGTCTCTTCATAGACTGCCTGGATTTTTCCATCTTAACCTCGTTAATGTAGTCGAAGAGGTCTTTCCCCACCCTGAGAGCCATCAAACATGGTCAACTCGTCAAGGCTGGATTTTTTCGAGCTGGGTCAGGAATACAGTAGACCCTTCCAGTTCACCTGTCGGCGAGGCTCGAACCTTCACGCCTATCAGTCTAACCCTGTCCCCGAGTCTCAGGCTTTCAACACTCTCAGCGTGTTTGTCCCAAAGGGAAACTCTAATCCCGCCAGTATCATCTTCCACTCGAATATTTGAGACTCTCGCTTTTCGACCCTCGCGAGTCTCAATTTCCCGGACCTCTGAACGTTCCACGAGCCTGCCGCTCACTATTTTGAGAAAAGGTTCAGCCTTGAGCCTGCCTAGGGTAACCGGCTGGGTCGACCCCAGAGCAAAGTCTTCAACGGTTACGCTTGAACCTCTTCCCACGTTCAGGTCCACAAGGCCATTCCACTCTCGAACCCAGGGAACCTGAAGTGTTACTGTCCTCCCAGGCTCAATACCAAGAGCCACAGCCTTGTTCTCGTCCCAAAACTTCACCATAACCAAGCCAGTCTCATCTTCGCACAAGGCTTGAGTCGGTCCCTTCTCAGTCCTACTTGGAATAATCGACCTCACCCGCAGCCTCAACCGGTCCACCCTCGCCCCGGGACGCAGCCCTGAAACATTCACAGGGCCGGCTTGCAACAGTGCGGGGGCTCGCGCCGTCAGCGGCTGAATGCTGCTTCTTGAGCCTAAGTGGAACTCGGTCTCCCCACCCCGACCGTACTTGGTATAGCCGTGTTCCAGCCTCAGCCTCGAACCTACTCCTAGACCCTGTCCAGCGACAAACTCCGCGATGGAATCCCAGCAAACGCAGGTAATCTGGCCCGAGGCATCGCTAAGCCTCATCCTCAAAACCTTCCCCGCCGATTCGTCAGAGCGCTGAAACTCCTGCAGCCCGGACATGGACACAACTTCGCCCGCAATTGATGCATCCATAAGCCCAGCCTGAACACTTACAATCCGCTGGTCCCCAACACCTTCCGAAGTAACAGTCATGGCTGATAGCTGCTGAGCCACCAGCATTATCGCTCCTTCATCAGATAACAGCCCATGGGACTCTTGTTTCTTCCGTTCCACCAGAGAAAGTAGATCCCCTCTCGGAATGTTAGGGTTTTGCGCGAGGATATGGTTCAGAAAACCCTCGAAAGACTCGGTCATGCTAGTCCCAGAACATTCGGGTGCGCTCGAACTCTCTCTCGGCTTTCAGAATGCTCAGGTATAAGTCATCTTCTTTCATAATATGCTTACGGAGAACCCTAGCAGCGGTTGTAGGTCCGATCCCTCTACCCGCCAGGACAACGCCGGCTTTCCGTCCATAGTTCTGAACGAGTCCAGCGGCACGCCAGGCCGTCATCCACTCCTTCTCCTCCTCCCCGGTCAACTTCTGGTTTCTCTTCTTCTTTTGAATCACCTTGCCAAGAGAATCATGACCCAGGTAGGTTGAAGCAACCAGGGTAGAATGGCATTTGGGACAACGGATTTGCTCGGGAAGGTTCTCCACATTTCGCACGCTATCCCACTGCCCACAATGCATGCATAGAAGCCTCAGTTTTGTGTGGAGGAGCCTGCTCTTGACCACGTCGATAATCGACGCCTCTTCAACCGCAGGCCTTAGCAAGCCATGGGGGACAATCCGGTCCAGGAGGGATATGGCCAGAGGAGTGCACTGTCCTCCATCCTGGACCACGTCAACCTTCAATTCTCCCGACCGGATGAGGGCCAGAACCCTCTTCGCGCCTTCCACATCCAATTTCTCGGTAAACAATTCCCTCCTGGTCTCGACATTCGCCATGGAGTTCCTGTAAATCTCCACTAGAAGCCTCGCCTCTCGAGCCTTGTAATCCGCATCCTTACTCACCACGCCCATTCGCCGAAGAACATGCCAGTGCCTCCAGGCAAACAAGTCGGAAGACTCCACAGTCTCCGTGATAATGCGCCCTAGGTCCTCCGGAGTCAGCCGTCCCACCTCCTCCGCAATCATTAGGGCACTTACCGGACGTGGAAAGATGAGGGCAAACCGGTACTGGTCCACTTGAGTGGCGATGTTGGCTCCGAGGCTGGACCCGAATATGGAGGCCAAAACAGTAGCTAGGGCTTCGTTGACCAGGTTTCCCGAACATGTGTGAACGATGACGCTGTTTTCGAAGCCCTCAATCAAGACTAGTCGGTCGGAGGGCAGGCTGGCCTGACGCTTGTGAAGGGCCAGTGTCGATTTGACCCGTTCAACCTCCGCCTCGTCCAGCACGCTGTCAACCTGGCCTTCTCCTATGAGCCTCCGGAGCCTCCCAACCTCCCTCGCCACATCCATCTGGACGGGGATCATGTCCCCTTCCCATCCAGGAATCGCCGTCAAGCTTGGAGGCGCAGATTCTACCTCCACGTGCAGCTTCTCTTCATCGACTGAGATTACCCTCCAGGTCTGGCCGTGGAGGATGAATTCTGCCCCGCTGACACATCTCCTTGCCACAAAATCCTGATCCAGGCTTCCAATCCTCCGTTTTCGGAAGAAGTCGAAGACAGTGTAACGCTTAACATCGGGTATTACTGAGAGGTTTCGGAAATAGTATTGGATAGCCCCAGGGTTGCGGGGGGAGATTTGCCCTGCGAACCTTCTTAGAAAGCGGAGGTCTTCCAGCTGGAGGACAAGCCTCTCCAGATCAGCAAGTTCCAGGTTTCTGAACGGATATGACCTCTTGACGATCGCCGCCAGATCTTCGAGAGTGATCCGTCGCTTCTGCAGTAGAACGCCGATTATCTGGTGAGCCAGAACATCGTACGCCCTCTCATGAATGACCGGGCGTTCCAGCCGTCCAGCAAGAGCTCTCTGAATAAGAACCGCAGATTCCAGAGTATCGTCAGTACCCATCGTGAGTATTGTTCCCTTGGACGTTCCTCCTAGGGTGTGCCCGCTGCGTCCGATCCTTTGGACAAGCCTAGTTGTTTCTCGGGGTGAAGTAAACTGGACGATGAAATCCACGCTTCCAATGTCAATACCCAACTCGAGGGAGCTGGTGCAGATCAACGCCCTGACTTTTCCCTCCTGGAAGTCCTTCTCCGCCTCCTCGCGGATCTCTCTCGAAAGTGAACCATGGTGTACCTTGACCAGCCCGGCTGCGCCTAGAGCGCTGAGTTGAGATGCAAGGGCTTCAGCGTGTTCCCTGGTGTTGGTGAAGACAAGAGTGGACTTGTGGGTTTCAATCAGGTTGAGAATTCTACGAGCCCTGGCCACGGTTGACGGGGGCAGTCCCAGCCGAATGGCCTCCTCGTGGTCATCCGGGGAGGGCTGGACAGAGCTGACCTTGATTTGAAGACCCCGAATCTCATCGGACCTCAGAACCGAAACCCGTCTACCTTCACCTACAAGGAACTGTCCAATCCTATCAGGTTCACCGATAGTGGCGGAGAGGCCTATTCGCTGGAATTCTACCCCGGTCAAGTCGAGGAGTCGCTCCAAGGCGACTGAGAGCTGAACACCCCTCTCGTCAGTCGCCAGCTCGTGAACTTCGTCTATGATGACCCACCTGACAGACTTGAGGTGCTCGCTCATTCTCTTGCCGATGAGAATGGCCTGAAGAGTCTCTGGCGTGGTAATCATAACATCAGGCGGACTTTTCGCCTGCCGAGCCCTTGCGCTAAGGGGAGTGTCACCGTGCCTCACCTGAATCTTGATGTCGAGGTCTCGCCCCATCTCCTCCAGCCGCCGAAGAAGGTCCCTGTTCAAGGCTCGAAGAGGAGTGACGTAGAGGACCGATATTCCATGTGCTTTCCCCTCGGCTCTGGTTTCGAGAAACTTGTCCAAAACAGGCAGTATGGCAGCGAGAGTCTTCCCTGTCCCAGTCGGAGCAATAAGCAGAACGTTTTCTCCCCGGAGAATCGCGGGAATACCAAGTTCCTGGATTGGGCTTGCTTCTAAGAATCCTTCCTTCTCCAGCCTACGGAGGACCGGGGGTTTCAGAATGGAGAAGACGGAGGCAGGCATCTACTCTAATATGAACCAACTATAGCGTGCTATTCGCTCTCTTTCTCTTCTTTCTTCGCTGGCTTGTCTGGCGGACGTTCCGAGGCGATGTAGAGGAAGATTAGGACTGCGGCAAAGAAGCTCATTACGTACAGAAACAGTTCCAGAGCCTGGTACGTCGCGTCTGGCGAGAGCTGGTATGACATGGGCTATTGCTCTTTACCTAGAAAGCTCACGGGGTCTTCGACGGCTACAAAAACCTTCAGGTTCACTCGGGGCCTATGGTCGGTTTCCATTTTGCAGTGAACACCGCATAGTCAGAGTCAACCAAATCACTCCGATCCTGGTTACCCAAGGCTTCAGCCAAATGTTGAGCAATCAAATGGTAGCACAGCTGTTTCTTGTGCCCCATGACCCGGAAGTAGTAATCGTCACAAGTGCAGAACCTGCTTAGTGGTACGACCTGGTACTCTTTTCTTCTTCCCCTTACAATCCAAATAGTCCTTCCGCTGGGAGCAAACCTGACCTGTTTCACTCTCCCTTGGTCGACGAGTTTCATCGCTTCGACGAATCTCTTCTCGAAGGTCTTAACCAGCAATGTTTGCTGGTCGTCTGAGACAGCTCCCGTCCGGAGTATCTGCTGACAGGCCTGCCTCAAAACGCTATCTTCCTCTTTCGAACCGGTTCCCTCTGCCAGACCTGTTTGAGGGGTGACATATCTTTTCATTCAGGAGACCAACGTCCCTATGAAGGGGGCCTGATCGTGCCCGAGAACGTTACAGTAAAACCAGTCGCTGACCAGCCGGCCCTCCTCATAGAAAAGGGGAGCGAGCGAGCTCTGGTCATAGCTGACTTGCATCTCGGCTGGGAGGTGTCACTGGCTCGCCAGGGGATACACGTGCCTTCACAGGTCCCCCGGCTGATGGACAAGCTTCGGAAAATCCTTGAGGACACCCGTCCTCAACAACTTGTCTTGTTGGGCGATGTTAAACATGCGGTAGCCAAGGTGGAGCTCGAGGAATGGAAGTATGTCCCGGAGTTCTTCGAAGGGCTCGTCGACCTCATCCCGAATGTACAAGTGGTCCCTGGCAACCATGATGGTAACCTGGAACCTCTAACTCCCCCCTCTGTGAAGATCCACCAGTCGCCCGGCCTCACACTCTGGAAAACTGTTGGCCTCTTCCACGGCCACGCCTGGCCTTCGCCTACACTCTTGGAATGCAAGTATCTTGTCATGGGACACCTTCACCCGGTTGTGGTTTTCAAGGACCCTCTCGGCTTCAGGATTACCAGGCAAGTATGGGTCCGAGCGAAGACAAGCGGAAAGAAATTGGCGGAGGGTGTATTGAAACATCAAGGTGTGAAGTACGAGGGTGACCCGGTGGACAAGGTTGCAGCAGAGTATGGAATAAAGTTGGTTGATGCCGAATGCACCATCATGCCATCCTTCAACGACTACTTGGGGGGCCAGCCCATCAACAGAAATCTTTCGCAGGGATGGCCTGAGCTTTACAGGGAATACATGGGCCCCGTGTTGCGGTCTGGAGCCATAGACTTCGAGAATGGGGAAGCCTATCTCTTTGATGGAACATTCTTAGGGAAGGTTCAAGATTTGAGGAAGCTCGCCACATGATATTGTTGGGATTCTGATTGCACTATCTGGGCACCTCCATCTTTATCGTATTCCGGAGGCTTTGGGTGCTGACCCTTTGGTGAAGAATTCGGGTCGTCTCCAAGTTAAAGCGGTCATCTTCGACCTTTTCGGGACCTTGATTGCGAGCGTGCGCCGAACAGACTTTGAAACCATGCTGGCAGAAATGGCTGGCGTTCTCGCCGTTCCAAGCTATGAGTTCATCCATTTGTGGAATGGAACTTGGGAGAAACGAAGAATCGGACTGCTCCCCACTCTTGAGGCCGACATAGAAGAGATTTGCAAGATGCTGAGCGGTCAACCCGATGCCGCACTCCTCTCAAGAGCGGCAGGAATACGTAGGACATACACCGGACGAATCCTTGCGAAACCAAGGGAAGATGCTCTGCAGACTCTCAAGGAGTTGAAGGAATTACGGTACAGGATAGGGCTCATCAGCAACTGCGCCGCCGATGTGCCTCCGGTATGGCCAAGTTCACCCTTAGCTCCCCTAGTTGAAGTTCCAATTTTCTCATGTTCAGTTCATCTCAAGAAGCCCGACTCACGAGTCTACCTACTTGCAAGCGAGCAGTTGGTAACACCTCCTCAGAACTGTCTTTATGTGGCTGATGGGAGCGAACGAGAGTTGACAGGTGCTTCCGAGGTAGGTATGCACTCAATCCTCTTTCGTGGGCCTGACCAGGACCCCTACGATGAGGGACTCGACCGAAAGGAATGGCAGGGGCCGACGGCTTTCTCGTTGAAAGATGTTCTGAGACTTTTAGATAATGCGGGATGATAGACGAAGACGAACTCGGGCCGATGTAGGTGATGGAACGCACCTGTCACGTTCTCGTCCTTGGATTCAGAGAATTCGAAGGACGCTTACTCTTCTTTGGGGGCGAGCCCTGCCAAAGTCTTCCACATTCCATTTCCCCCATTCAGTTTTGCAATGTCTCGTACTAGATGGTAGTAGGAGGTCACGTGTCGGGAGCCGTCCCTGGCATGGTACAAGGTCGGATTCGCATACAAGGTAGGAACAGGCTCGTGATTGTACATTGGGTACGAATGATCACCCACTCCCAACTCGCCAAGTTCTTGGCTGAGGAGGCCTTGGCGTCGTTCCAGAACCTTCCGGCCCTTTCTCTGCCGGTTTCGGTCTTTGACCCTTCTTCCTTCTATCCGGCATTCTTCACTGCAATACTTTTCAGAGAACCAACCGAGAAACTTACGGTTGCAGACGAGGCATGTTTTGAGCACTTTCTTGTCGGCTTGGACCAATATGGGTTTCCTCTGTGCTATTGGGCTGTTTGCCTGTTCACTCGCATATTACCCGGTCACTAGTATAAAACTAAACCCTCCCGATATTTGCAGGGGACTAGTCAGGTCTCTAACATTATCATGTTTTCTCAGATGGCCGAAAGTGAGAAAGGGTAATAATGCTGGAAAGGACACGCGTCACGCTTAGGGGCTGTCGGCTAGAAGACCCTACGATAGGTCCGGCCAATCAGGTCTAGAAGACTGTTCCAGGTCTGGAGAGGCCGCGTGGCTTGGGAGCATCCAGGCCAGGTTCCCACGAAATCGGCGGTTCAAATCCGCCCAGCCCCACCACATTTCTTTCTCTCGGGTTTTCGCGATAACACTGAAGGCATCATGGCTGTCCTCTTCAACAACGGGCACCCTGGCCGGCGAGCCATCATGGAGAGAATGTTGATTCCGAAAGTCAGTCAAAGAGATAATTGGGCCTTCATCAATTTTTCACCCAAAATGGGTTCTCCCGTGGCGTCAGGGCCGTTCTCGGTCTGCCCCACGTGTAGTTGTGAGTAAACCTCATGTTCGAGCTGTAAGGTTCCAGCTGGTTGCTCGAACTGCAATTCTTGTTGCTTTAGTGACGCTCATCAGTCTTGGAGGCAGAGGAGGAGTGGTGCAGGAATCAAAGTCGAGTACTTCAGCTCAGCCTGGATGGCTGTTGAAGTCATAGGCTCAATCACGGTCGGACTTGCGGCTGGAAGTTTCGCCTTATTGGCCTTAGGGAGCGACAGCATCGTCGAACTTCTCTCCGGGGTCGTGATCCTACGCCACCTGCGAAAGGACCCCGGCGCCCAGGGACGAGCGACAGGCGAACTGTTTTGGTGACGAGTGCTCTACTTTTCTCTATAATTCCGATAATTGGACTCGGCGCCCTCTACTCCTACCTGACTGCACTAAGGCCAGAGGGATCGGCCTGGGAATCGCCATCGCGAGGGGGGGTTATCATAATGCCGTTTCTATGGTTTGAGAAGAAAGACATCGGCCATGGGACCCGGTGTCTACCTCTCTCGATTGGTGCAGTGGAATCAGCCACGTGGTTTTTCATGTCACTCACTCTACTTGCTACGGCGTTGATACTCTCTTTTGTGGCCAAAGAGGCCCTGGAGTCTTTCCGTGAAGTTGGTAGTTAGAATATCACGTCGCATCGCGTAGACTAGGTACAGATGGTAGGCAGCATAACCGCCTAGAATCATAGCCTGCAGATAGGCGCTGAGAGGAGCCACAATAACGTATACCAGGGCAGCGTTTAACACCACGATTACCGTCCCGATTAGCAAAGCGAGGTATGTGGTTAAGCGCCGGTTAACAAACTGTCCCATGAAGTCTTTCTTAGCTGTGTATACTATCAAGGGTATCATGGGTAAGGCGATCATCAGACTCAGGAGTACTTGGCTGTAGACCAATAGGGAGAGAGGGTCTAAACCTAGAAGGACTGCGATGGTCGTTGGGAAAACGTTGACAGCCCTCGTGATAATCCTCCTGAAGGTCTTGTTTACCTTTGTTCCGAGTAAGCCGTCCATGATAGCTTGGCCGGCTAGGGTTCCGGTCGTTGAGGAGGCAAGGCCGGAGGCTAGCAGTGTCACGGCGAACACAACGGCGGCAAGCATTCCAAAGAGGGGTGTCATTATGCGATACGCATCATCTACTGCTGATATGTTGCTGAACTTCGGATAGAACGCCACGGCACTCACGATTAGGATAGCGGCGTTGACGCTTCCGGCGATTAGGAAAGCAGGGATACTTTCGCGGGTATGAAGCTTCAGTAATCGTCTCTTTTCTTCGCTGGTTCGGTTCACCAGCTTGTTTCTGGTCAGCGTAGAGTGTACGTATAATGCGTGAGGCATCACGGTAGCGCCGACTATGCCGACTATCAAAAGTATGCTGTTTGAGCCGATCGCTGGGGAGACAAAGGAGTGAGCAATCTGAGGTGCGTCAAGGCCAGTTACGAGGATTTCGTACAGGAACCCGATACCTATTATCGATACGAACACCATGAAGAAGTGTTCAAGTGCTCTGAAACGCCGGGATGTTAGGACCAGCAGAATCAGGATGTCGGCGGCTCCGAATATTGATGCGAAGAGGAGGGGCACGTTGAAAAGTATGTGCAGCGCAATGACTGTGCCTAGGTACTCGGCGAGGTCGGTGGCTGCGGCTGCGGCTTCGGCGCCAATCCAGTTCAGATAAATGTCAAACTTGGAATTGAGAGAACCTCTAACGAGCTCTGGCAGGTCTTTGCCCGTTGCTATTCCCAGCTTTCCTGAGAGATACTGAAGGAGCATTGCCATGAGATTCGCCATCCAGACAGCCCAAAGCAAACCGTAGTTGAAAGCCGCACCTGCCTGTATGTCTGTCCCGTAGTTCCCAGGGTCCATGTACGCCATGCTGACGATCAACGCTGGACCCCAATACGCGAAAAGCGCACGAAATCCGCTACCGACTCGCCTAACCTCCAATTCTAGTTCCACTTCTAGAGGCACCTGACTGGTCTAGGAGTTACTTTCTCGCCTAGATTCCGACCGAACAATGGACCTACAGGGAAGTAGTCTTCTGGGGGGAAGGAAAGTTCTCGGTAGCCGGATTGTCGGACAGTGCGAAGCCGGCGTACGGTCATGACCCAATTAGGGCGGAACGAGTTCAATATAAGTTCGGCGCTACTAACTTGTTTCGCCTATCCAAAGTACCTTAGAACAGTCAAAACTTTATGCAACAATTACCAAACACTGCTTCATCATCGTGATTCTGGCCCAGGTCGCCCTCGAATCTACATTACGGAGAAGAAGAGGACCTGACTCGGCAACGCATCATTGCGTGTGCTACAAAACATACCTAACCTTCACATTGTGAACCTCCAATCATATCTCACGGCTGAACAGCCCTTTGGTTGACACACGAAGGTTTTGTTGAATTGCCTGGGACGATAATCCAAATGGACAGTCATCAGTCTTCAGATCCCTGAGCACCTTGACCGATAATATCTCAAGGAACGCTTGGGGCTTGTC
>WNGH01018371.1_pt1 | contig 11144 bp, 9 predicted proteins | sample 5400631 | NCBI WGS metagenome assembly WNGH01 (sample SAMN13153373, study PRJNA577476) | soil metagenome | isolation source: 115 cm soil or saprolite under Garry oak tree replicate 1 | place: USA:California | collected 2016-06-15 | reverse complement strand
AGCTCCGCGACGCCCATTAATTCAGGAGCTCGCAGGAGTTCGCCTCGCTTCGCCCATCGAGAACGGTGGAAGAAAAACGCCAGCCCATTTTCCAACCGTCGAATCCGGCTTCCGCGCCATTATTATTTTTCTCACCGTTTGCACACATCGACGTCGGCGATTGCTGGCGAATAAAGAAGAAGCCGTGCAGTGCATTATCGGTGCCTGGCAAGCGGCGGATTTCTGGCGCGTCGGTCCGCTACGTGATCATGCCAGATCCCATCCATTTGCTTTGCGCGCCAAATACTTTTCCGCCGCAACCACTGAAGAATTGGATCGCGTTTTGGAAAAATCACGTCACGCGAGCATCGCCTGATCGTGATCAGTTGCCGATTTGGCAACGCGATTTCTGGGATCGGCAATTACGGCGCGGAGAATCTTACGGAGAAAAATGGGAATACGTGAAAAACAATCCCGTGCGGCACGGTCATGTAGCCTGCGCGGAAGATTGGCCGTATCAGGGTGAACTCAATATTTTGGAATGGCACGATCGATGAATCTTGGAGAGCGAAACTCTGCGACGCCGGGCGAAGGGATCAATTGCGCGTGGAGGGCGGAGCTCTGCGACGCCCATTAATTAGGGCTCGCGGGAGCTCGCCCCTCCAAAGCTCGCCGCACCTCACGGTCTGTTAATGGTCGCCGCCGAATACCCTTTTCAACCAGTCTTCGAGCTGGCGAAAGAGAAGACCGAGATAAGCGCCGGGTGATTCCTTGAAAAGTTCGACAATGCGCGGGCTCAGATCTTGTTTGGGCTCATCGATGGTGCCGGAGAGATGCACGGAAGTCCAGAGATAGCCGCTTCGCTCACGGCTGAAGACTTCTTCTGGGTTGGGGAGCCAATCAAGATATTGCTGGGTGAGCCCTACGCTGATGGCGCCGTGTAACGAACGGTGATCGATCGAGATCGCTCCCTCGATTCGAAATTTCCCTTTCTCTTCAATTGCGATGTCTTTGATGTCGATCTTCGGATAACGCCATGCGAAACTCAGCGAGCAATCATTTAGCTGCAGGTGCTCGAATGATTTATTCCGTGCGACTTCGGCCAGCTTTTCCAGAAGGGGGAGGTTGTCGACGCGTCCGTCGCGGATACGCAACGCGCCCTCGCCGGAGGAACTTTCCAGCTTCGGATTCTCTCCCGTCCAATGGATCTTCCCGACAGCGCTGCCGCCCAAATGCTCTTTCCATTTTGCCGGCAGCCACGTGCGAATTGGGACGGAATCGAAGGTCGCGTTGAAATTAACGCTTTTGTCTTTCCCGATGCCTGCGTTCCCCTGGCCATGGATGCTTCCCTCGCGGTGCGCGTCTAGCGCAAGTCCGCCATTCGGACGGACTCGTCCTGTGGCGAGATCGACATCGTAAATCGTAAGCAGCGTCGCTGTGATGAGAAGATGCGCACGGCGGAGATCGAGCTCGGGGACCAAGGCCATTTTCAGTCTGCCATCGGTTGCGACGTATTCGAAATCGCGACCCTGAGGGGTGATGAGCAGGTGCGTGCCGAAGAAGCCCGCCCGCTCGCCGCGAAATCGCCAGGTTATATTCGAGCGTTCCGATTCAATCCCCCGCAAATTCACGCGGTTCGGTAAAAAAATTGAAAACCACGGCTTCGATGAAATCGGCTCCGGTTTGTGCTCGTAGATCTGGACCTCGACGTCACCGGATCGAACGTGCACGTCATCGAACTTCCATTGTCGCACAAATATGCCCCACGGGTTGAACCTGGCAGTGACGCCGTGAGCATCGAGCGATTTCAGCGCTCTTTCTCCATTGCTTGCCTGGAAACTTTCGCTTTGCGCCGTTAACGAGCCAGTCCGCCGAATCGGTGAGTAGTGCCCTCTTGGAAAATGCAAACCCTTTGCCGTTTCATTTTCCATTGCTGCACGAAACGCGTCACTCTCGATGTAATGAGTGAGCAGCGGACTGAAAAAAAAGGCGGTTCCTGTCGCGGCTGCGATAACGACTAAAATCGCAATCGCTGCGGCGTAAATCTGCAATTTTCTTCGCAAGATGGGGGAAAATAGGACGTGAAAGGTTAAATAGTTAGAAGAGTTACAAAGTTACAAGGATCCTGCGCCGCTGCGATTGTAACGATGTAACTCTTGTAACTTCTTTAACGGTTTTAACGATGCGACGTTTTACGTCCGCGACCAGCGATTCCCGGCTATAACCCAGCGCGCAGCGCGTACTTCGGATTTTTTACCTGCTTGCGAATCGCTGCAAAGAGGCTGCTAATTCCAGTCTGGCTCGCGCGATTGGCGATAAAAGACGGGATCATGCCACCGCTATCAGTGTAAACCGAGTAAATTGCGCGCGTTTTGATTGCACCATCTGGCTCGAGCAGCCATCCGCCGTCGCAAATTTTTACTCGAACGACGCCCTTTTTTTCCGTGGGTCCCAGGTCATTCGCCGATTCCCATTGATTAAGATAAATGAATCCCTCGGTGCCAGGCCACGACTTTTTCCGAACACGCAGGGTGTAATCGCGGTCCTGACAAATCTTGGGTGACAGGCGCTGATAAGTAATAATCGAATCGGTTTCGCGCTTCAGGAGCCGGCATTCCAAAGTATAAGGCATGAAGTTTGGATAATTCTCGAAGTCGTCAATCACTGCGTGAACGGCGCAGGTTGGGGCGTCAATCGCGCCGATTGCCCTAAACTCCCTTAGCCGTGAATCTGTGTGCGGTCGGCTGTAGATAGCGACATCCTTGGTTTCGACGGCTAGTTTCCAGCCTTCGCTTGGATTGACCGAATGAGAAACTTCATCGGCGAGGCCGCTCGAGCCGCCAATGAGAAAGATCGACATCAGACCGTGGAAAACCCACCGGTGCATCGGGCGATGATACACGTTTTCATCACAAGCGCCACAGTAGCCGCTATTTTCTGAGCTGCGGAGATCGCCGTAGAGCTCGGAGAAATTCTTTGAATCTCTGTGCACTCTGCGTTCTCTGCGGTTAATCATTACCGGTTGTCCCGATATGAGTCCACAGCCCACTATCCTTATTGTCGATGATGAAAAGCATACGCGCGACGGCTTGCGGCGTTTGCTTGAAAACGAATACGACGTGTATGTGGCCGCGGATATTTCCGGCGCGATGAACGTCCTCGAACGGGAGCAGATCGATGTGCTCCTCACCGATCTGCGCCTCGGCGGCGAAGATGGAATGCAATTGATCGATCGCGCTTTGAAAATGCCACGCGCTCCCATCTGCATCATGATGACGGCATACGGCTCTATCGACGTCGCGGTCGAAGCGATGAAACGCGGCGCATACGATTTTGTCACCAAGCCGCTTAATCTGGACAAAGTCGAATTGCTGATTACCCGTGCCGTGCAGGGTCGCAAACTGGAGCAGGAAAATCGCGCGCTCCGGCAGCAAGTGGACGAGCGTTACGGCCTCGAAAACATTTGGGGCGAATCGGCCGCCCTGCATGAAGTGCTCGACACCATACGGCAGGTCGCACCCTCCTCTGCCAATGTTCTTATTGAAGGCGATAGCGGCACCGGCAAAGAGCTGGCCGCGCACGCCATCCACAACTTGAGTCGCCGTAACAAGGCGAAATTTGTGGCAGTGCATTGCGCCGCGCTCTCACCGCAATTGCTGGAGAGCGAACTGTTCGGACACGAGAAAGGGGCGTTCACCGGGGCACACGAACGTCGCATCGGCCGATTCGAGCAGGCGAACGGCGGCACCATTTTCCTTGACGAAATAGCCGAAATCGATCCGAGCACTCAAGTCAAATTACTGCGCGTAATCAGCGAAGAACGCGCCTTCGAGCGCGTCGGCGGCAATCAAACGCTGCGCGCGGACGTTCGGCTGATTGCGGCCACAAACAAGAATCTTGAACGACTCGTACGCGAGGGAAAGTTTCGGGACGATCTTTTCTTTCGCCTGAACGTTGTGCGGATCACCATGCCGCCGTTGCGCGATCGGAAGGAAGATATTCCGCTTCTAGTGCGCGGCTTTTTGCGGCATTTCTGCCGGGCAAATGAGAAACCTCTTGTCGATCTAACGCCCGACGCGATGGATGCGCTGCTCACTTACGATTGGCCTGGCAATGTTCGCGAGCTGCGCACCGCGATCGAGCATGGGGTTGTGATGGCGACCGGCTCAAAAGTCACGCTGCGCGATCTCCCAATGGCGGTGCGACAAGCAGCCACAGCGATGTCTCCTCGCGGAATTTCCGCTGCCGAGGTTTTCGGAGAAAAATTGAGTCCTCTCGATCTGCACCAAACGGAAAAGAAATTGATCATGCAAGCGCTCGCCACCACGAATGGAAACGTGACCGCAGCAGCCAAAAAGCTCGGCATTAGCCGGCGGACGTTGCATCGAAAGATCAACGAAATGAATGTGGCCAAAGTGCCGGCGCCTCGCGGCAGCGCAGTCGAGAATCAGCGACCGAGTTCGTCAGACACCGGGCGTTAGCGGGATTGTTGTTATGTCGAGAGTAGAGGAAGAGAAATCGGGGATCCTACGAAAGTTTCCCTTTTACGAGTTGGCCTCCCGCGTTTCAATTAGGCCGTGACTCAGCATAAGAAAATCTTCGGAACGGACGGCGTCCGCGGCGTTGCCAATGTGGAGCCAGTCACGGCCGAGACATCTCTGAAACTGGGTCGGGCCGCCGCGCACGTTTTCACTCAGCTGAATCCGCGCAAGAACCCGGAGGGGACGCGTCCCAAAATTGTGCTAGGCAAAGACACTCGCCTTTCCGGTTACATGCTTGAAAACGCGCTCGTCGCCGGAATCACCTCACTTGGGGTCGACGTTCTCATCATTGGACCGCTACCGACGCCGGGCGTTGCTTACATCACACGGTCGCTCCGCGCTGATGCCGGCATCATCCTCTCCGCCTCGCATAATTCGTACGAAGATAACGGGATCAAGTTTTTCCGGCATGACGGCTATAAGCTGGACGATCAGGTGGAACAACAAATCGAACAGCTCGTTTTCACGGGCGAAATCGATTCCATCCGCCCGACTGCTGGAAAAATTGGACGGGCTGCGCGAATCGATGACGCGCTTGGTCGTTATGTCGAATTTGCCAAGGCGAGCTTTCCTCGCAGGATGTCGCTCGAAGAAATGCGCGTCGCGGTCGATGTCGCCAACGGCGCGGCTTACAAATCAACGCCGTGCGTTTTGCGCGAACTCGGTGCGGATGTCGCCGTCGCGCACAACGAGCCAAATGGCATGAATATCAACGAGGGTTGTGGCAGCATCCATCCCGAGGAAATTCAGCGACTCGTCAAGGAAACCGACGCACACGTCGGCATCACGCACGATGGTGACGCTGATCGTGTACTGCTTTGCGACGAGAACGGAGAGATTGTCGATGGCGATGAGATTCTCGCCATCGCAGCTATCGATCTTTTGCGCGGCGGCCGACTCGAGCAGAATACTGTCGTCGCCACGGTCATGAGCAATTGTGGTCTCGATGAAACGCTCGCCGCACACGGCGGAAAAGTGATCCGCACGAAAGTGGGCGATCGCTATGTCATCGAAGAAATGGTGCAGCGGAAACTGAATCTCGGCGGCGAGCAAAGCGGTCACATCATTTTCCGTGATTTCACCACTACCGGCGACGGAATCATCAGTGCGCTCCAGATTTTGCGCATCATGCACCAGACCGGCCAGCCGCTGAGCAAATTAAAAACTTGCCTGAACAAATACCCGCAAGCTCAACGTGATTTGGTGGTGAAAGGAAAACCGCCGCTCTCGGAGCTCTCGACTGTGATGAAGCTGGTAAAGGAAACGGAGGAAGAACTTTCCGGCAAAGGCCGGGTCCTCCTGCGTTATTCAGGCACCGAGCCGAAAATTCGCCTGCTTATCGAAGGCCGCGAGTTCGACAAGATCGACAAGCAAGCGAACCGGATCGCGGACGCGATTCAAAGCGCGATCGGAGCGAATTAAATGAGCATAGCGTTCTTTCGTCCCACACTGCTTTTGCACGCGCACGCTTCGCACAGCGAAGCGGCTACAGCTGTAGCCGGCGGCGTGTGGGCGGCGCTCGCGCGGAATTCTTCGGTATGACGCTCGCCCGAGTTATTGAAGCGCTCCTTTTCAGCGCGCCAAAGCCGTTGTCAATCCGTGAACTAGCCGCCGCGATTAAAGGCGCGGGGACGGAGGACGAGGTTTCGCCTAACGAGTTCGCGCGCGTGACTGAAGGGGAGATTGTCGCGGCGCTCGAACAATTAAGGATAGAGTATGTTCAGGAGCAGCGCGCCTTTCAAATTATCGAGAAAGCGGAAGGCTGGCAGCTCGTTACCGATCCTGCCTTTGCCAGCTGGGTGCGCCAGCTTTTTCCCCTGCCCAAACCGGCGCGCCTGACTGCGCCCGGGCTGGAGACGCTCGCGATTATTGCGTATCGCCAACCAATTACGCGCGCTGATGTCGAAGCCGTGCGAACCACGCAATTTTTTCTTGATCATTTCGGCCTGCGTAGTCTGGACGAATTGCCCAACGTGGAAGAGTTGCGCACGCGCCATTTGCCGGTCGCGGGCCCCCCATCTCAGCCAGCCGTGCCTGCGGCGACGGCAAACTCTGGGTAGCGTGCGCGCCTGGTTTCTGGGGAGCACAGGCCGCCGGCCTGTCGCATTCGGCGGCCTCGCCGAATGCCTCTTCGCACAACATCCAGGCTCCGAGCAACACGCGCGCGGTTCGCGGCAAGCTGCCGCGAACTACAGGCTGGCAGCCTGTGCTCCCCATCACATAGGACGCGGGCGACTTTTTCTTGCACTTTCCCTCTTGATCTCAACATCGACTTCAACGTCTGCGGAAATCCAGCCAGCGGATTGCGCGCGTGCCGCAAAGTATTCAGAGGGCAAACGCGGCGTCTCGATGCTCGTCATGCAAAACGGCTGGACCGTTTTCGAGCACTATGCCAACGGCGGGTCGGCTCGCGGCAGATGGCCGATCTTCAGCGGGACAAAAAGTTTTTGGGGAATCGCCGCGTTGGCTGCGATACGTGATGGCTTGTTTAAGATCGACGATCCCGTCTCCGACACGATCACTGAATGGAAGAGCGACGCACGTAAATCGGGGATCACCATCCGCCAGCTGCTCAACCAGACCGACGGCATTGAAGGCGCCTCGCGTCTTCAGCGTGCATCGATTCGCGATCGGAATGCGATGGCGATTCGATTGCCGACGGTTGCTGAACCCAGCTCGGCTTTCATCTATGGTCCGAGTCACCTCCAGATTTTTTCAGAACTGCTGCGTCGAAAATTAAAAGGGCGCGCAACAATCAGCTACATCGAAGGACATGTGTTGAGCCGGTTCGGGCTCGGCCGTCTCAATTACAAGAAGGACGCGCGTGGCAATCCGCTGCCCGCGACAGGCTTTGAATTGACAGCGCGTGAATGGGCGCGGTTCGGCGAGTTGGTGCTCGGCCGCGGAAATTATCACGGGCGTCAAATTGTTCCGGCAGATTTGTTGCACGAATCGTTTGCCGGCTCACAAGCGAACCCGTCATATGGCCTCACATTTTGGCTAAATCAGGGGGCACCGAATGGGCGCGAGGTCGACATGGAACGAATGCTCGATCTGCCGTGGCAAACCGCTCAATGGACGGATGTTTGCATCTGCAAGGATGCGCCTGCCGACATGGTGGTGGCGCTTGGCTCGGGTTACCAACGGTTATTCATTATTCCATCAATGAAAGCACTGATTGTACGGCAAGGGTCAACCGCGAAATTCTCGGACGCGCATTTTCTGCGGCTGGTTTTGGGCCTGCAGGGGACGCCGTTGGCGTCCCGGGAAGCGAACCGCTTCCCCTACAACCCATGAGCGTGGTTGACTTGGTGGAGCATTTCTTGAACGGTTCACAACCTTATGAACAAATTCGCGATCGGTTGCGGCGTGGTAATCGTCGTTTTGCTTTTCATTGTCGTCATCGCTGCCCTCGCGCTTGGCGGCAGTTACAATCGTCTCGTTCGGTTGCAACAAAGTGTCGATCAAAGTTGGGCGCAGGTGCAAAACGTCTATCAGCGACGCGCCGATTTGATTCCGAATCTGGTGAACACCGTTTCGGGCGCAGCCAATTTCGAAAAATCAACTCTGGTAGAAGTGACGAATGCGCGCGCGAGCGTGGGTCAGGTGAAGCTTGACCCGAATAAAGCGCCGACCGATCCGGCGCAGCTCGCGCAATTCCAAGCCGCCCAGGGGCAATTGAGTAATGCGCTTTCGCGTCTGCTTGTGGTGGTCGAGCGCTATCCAGAACTAAAGGCCAACCAGAATTTTGTGGGCTTGCAAGCCCAGCTTGAAGGAACCGAGAACCGAATTTCGGTCGAACGCGGAAACTTCAATACAGCAGTGCAAAGCTACAATGTTGCGGTGCGCAGTTTCCCAACAAATTTGATTGCGGGTATGCTCGGTTTCCCACCGCGGCCATTTTTCACGGCGCAAGCGGGCGCGGAGAGACCGCCGCCAGTCAACTTCAATTTTGGCCCCGCTACCGCTCCATCACCCGCGACGACAGGTTCGCCGTAGTTCAGCGCGAATGTTGGCGGGCGAATCGCGCGACACTGTTCTGGGGAGCGCACGCGCCCTCGCGTGCAACGGCCGGCGCCTCGCCGGCCGGAACCAGCGGCCGACGATTTTGCAAACACATTCTGTCGATCTCTGCGCGCAGGATGGTTTGCGGCGAGGGCGCCGCAAACAGCACCCGAGGCGGGTGCGCTCCCCAGAGTTGCTACGTTGCGTCGTCTTCGGATTTCTTCTTCTTGCGTCGTTGCAGTCTTTTGCCGCAGAAATCATTCAGCCCAAACCGGACCGCTACTTCAACGATTACGCTGGCGTGGTTTCGAAGGAAGCCGCTCATCGCTTCAATGAGCAACTAGCCCAATTCGAGCGCGAAACTTCAGACCAGGTTGTGGTTGCTGTCTTCTCGAAAATGCAAAGCGATTCGTCGATCGAAGATTACACACAGCGCGTCGCGCAAGCGTGGGGCGTCGGGCAAAGGGACCGGCGTAATGGCGTGGTGTTGTTTGTCTTTGTCGCAGACCGAAAGATGTTCATTCAGGTCGGCTACGGCCTCGAAGGAGCTCTGCCGGACATTACGGCGTTCGATATCACAGAGTACCGTATCAAGCCGCATTTTCGTAACGGCGATTATGAAGGCGGACTGGCGACCGGCATCGATTTGATCTGCAAAGCGATTCGCGGCGAATACAAGGGATCGGGGAAAACCGCTGCAGAACAACGCAGTAAAACTGGCGCTCCCAGCTTCTTGTTCTTCATCATCTTTGTCATTGTGTTGATCGCGATTTCGAGGGTAATGCGGCGACTTGCGGGCTACGGTTATTCATCAGGCCGAGGTGGTCCCATTTTTTTGCCAGTCGGCGGTGGGGGTGGAGGTTGGTCGTCCGGAGGCGGTGGGGGATTCAGTGGGTTTAGTGGTGGTGGTGGCAGTTTCGGAGGCGGCGGTGCCGGCTCGAGTTGGTAACGAAATGCGAACGAAAGAATTCCTCAGCAAGCTCGAGCACGACCGGATCGTGCAGGCAATGCGTAAAGCGGACTCAAAAACGTCCGGCCAGATCCGCGTTTACATTCAGCGCGGCAAGTTGAATGCCGATCCGCTGGTTGCTGCGCAGAAGAAATTTCACCGGCTCGGAATGCACAAAACGAGCGAACGCAATTCCGTGCTCATTTTCGTCGCGCCCCGCGCGCATAAGTTTGCCGTAGTTGGCGACAAAGCGATCCACGAGAAATGCGGCGAAGAGTTCTGGCAGCGAGTTGTTGACGTGATGCGCACGCATTTTCAAAACGAGAAATTTAGCCATGCCATTGTCGAAGCCATTGAGGAGATCGGCAAATTGCTGGCCGCGCATTTTCCGGAAAAATCGAGATCCTCTGATGAATTGCCGGACGAGATTGTCGAACGGTAGGGGCGACGCTCCGCGGAGCCATCGAATTTGTCGGCTCGACAGAGTCTCGCCCCACCAAAATCAGCCCTTGCAAAATCGGACATCTGGTCTTTATTTCGCGTTCCGCAGCGAGTTTTTGAAATTACGCCGTTGGTCCCTGGGTCTCCGTCTCTGGACGTGAAACCGCACTCGCCAGGGGGAACCCGGCGATAGGAGGAATTTCGATTTAAGATTTTCGAATTTCGATTGTCTCTGGCCGCAGCCGGTCTTCAATCGCCAATCGAAAATCGACAGTCGAAGATTAGATATGCCAATCCGTTACGGCCGTTTTGAGATGCCGAAAACCCTCGTCAAAGACGAGAGCACAGCCACAGATACTTACGCCAGGTTCACCGCCGAGCCGTTTGAAGCCGGCTATGGCCACACCGTCGGAAATTCGCTCCGCCGCGTCCTGCTTTCCTCGCTGGAAGGCGCCGCCATCACGGCGGTAAAAATTACTGGCGCACAACATGAGTTCGCTACCCTTCCCGGTGTGGTCGAGGACGTGACCGATATCGTCCTGAACCTCAAGAAAGTGAAATTTAAGGCCGACGATCATGAACCGCGCAAACTTTCGCTCACTGTAAACAAGGAAGGCGAAGTCACCGCCGGCGACATTCAGGCCGTGCAAGGCTACGACGTGCTTAATCCCAAGCAGGTGATCTGCACGCTCGACAAGAAACATAAATTTGACGCCGAGCTCGAAGTGCGGGTCGGTCGGGGTTTTGCCACTGGCGAGGAAAACAAGCGCCCCGATCAACCGATCGGTTTGATCCCGATCGACTCGATCTTCTCACCGGTGACGCGCGTGAAGTACGCCGTCGAAAATACCCGTGTCGGTCAGCGGACCGATTACGATAAACTCATTCTCGAAGTCTGGACCGACGGACGTTTGACGCCGGATGACGCACTGCTCCAGGCCTCCGCCATTATGCGGCACCACCTCGATGTCTTCGTGAACTTCAATGAGGAGGTGATCGAATTCGACGAGACGCCGGCTGGTGTGAGCGAAGAGAACCTGAAGCTCAAGAAGCTGCTCAACATGAGTGTGAACGAGATCGAGCTCAGCGTGCGTGCAGCGAATTGCTTGAACAACGCGAATATCACCACGGTCGGCCAGCTTGCCCAAAAAACCGAGGCCGAAATGCTGAAGTATCGCAATTTCGGCAAGAAATCGCTCAACGAAATCAAAGACAAACTGCAACAGCTT
>WNGH01006450.1_pt1 | contig 11144 bp, 15 predicted proteins | sample 5400631 | NCBI WGS metagenome assembly WNGH01 (sample SAMN13153373, study PRJNA577476) | soil metagenome | isolation source: 115 cm soil or saprolite under Garry oak tree replicate 1 | place: USA:California | collected 2016-06-15 | reverse complement strand
TCTTCTGCGGGATCGGCACGGGCTTCACCTTCCGGACCTCGGTGAAGAACTTCACCACACCACTGCGTCCCGACGCCGCGTTCGGATTGTGCTGGATGTACCGCTCGGTCAAGTACTTGTCAGCCAGCTCCCAGTGCCCGGCCTCAAGCAGGTCTTTTACAATGTGGTAGGCAACCTGCTTGTTCGTATTGAGCTTCGGGTCGCTGCTGTGGAACAAGGCGTCCGGATCGCTCGCGCCGACAACAGCTTCCTGTGCGTGCAGCGAAGGGCTGCCCGCCAACAGAGCGGCCGCCAGTGGGAGGTGAAGACGACAAGGCATGTATTCCCCCTCTATGGTTCAGAGACCTCCCCGAGCTTGCGGGTATGAACGTCGACAGGCGCGCCGCCTAACGGGCAAGGTTAAGCCGCGAGCCGGCGCATCGGCCGCGCTGGCCCTGCAGCAACGCACAAGAGCAGGATTGGACGCGCGCCAGCGCGGCCAGCCGGCTCGACAGCTTCAACTGGTAGTTAGGCGGACCGCCCGAAACCCAGGGTCCAAGTAAGAACTGAGCTGCACCGCGGATGAGCTCGTAGTTCATACTCCGCGGGTCTCCCACGAAAAGTCGTAGAAAACGCGAAACAGGTTGCCATCCAGGTCTGCGACCGTGAACTCATGCAACTTCCACGGCTTTGACTCGGGACGAGAAACAATCCGTGCTTGGCAGCGACTCCACGCCTCGTACAAATCATCTACTTCTTGTTTGCTATTCAGGTTGAGCCAGACCAACACGGGCGCTGCATTGCCGTAGTGTTCTCGGAAAGGGCGATTGGTCAGGAACATTCTGCAGCTCCCTTTCGAGATTCCTGCGATCCCACCGTCCCCACTACTCCAATCTATGCTAAAGCCGAGTTGGTTCTTGTAGTACGCCGCAGCTGTGTCGACGTCACTGACAGGTATTTCGGGTACCGCACCAGGAAAGTCGTGTTCCATTCTGGCTCCCAACTACGACCGCGGATGACGCTCGCGGTAAAAGAAAAGTGAGACCCGAGGTTCCGCCTAACGGATCGCGCTTAAGCTGCGGCGCCGCACTTGGCAGGCGCCGCGGTAATTGAGACTACTACAGAGCTCTTTGGCGCACAAACGCAATTCCTCCCAAGGTCGGACGCCCTCAGCTTCAAGCGCTTGTTAGACGCCGCGCCGGCTGATGCTCCTTTGAATACTGCCATAGTCCCCGATCGAGAGTGCGCATCGTGATACCAGTAGAATCGGCGAGCTGTCGGGCGTAGGAAGTGTAGGCTGCCCAGAACTCGAAGTTGTAGACAGGGGGCGTGCGTATTCCCAAAGACCATAGGGCGCGGAAGTCAAGAATCGGATATGAGCTCTGATCGCAAAAGTGGAGCAGGACGGAGGCGGTTGGCCATTCAACTCCAGCGAGAAGACGGAGAACCCCAATCTTGGAGCGTTCGTCGGCAGTCCCAAATGCAAGTTCGGACGCCTCCCGGATTCGTTGGGGTGAGTTGGAAGCACACTGCTTCGCAGTGCGAGGAGTCTTCCATCGGCACAGCGCCAGGAATTCGGAGCGGCGCAGGTACCCTCGTTCGCGCGCCGCAGACCCTGCTCGTTCGACACGACCGTCCTCCTCGGCATAGGAGTAGCGTTGGGCCCAATGGGCGATTTCACTTGGAGGAAAACGGAGCTGGAACATTCACAAGTGCCGATCGCGGGGTCTAATGGACTGCGTCTAAGCTGCGGCGCCGAACGTTACCGTTCACACACGGAAGACTACCTCAGAGAACGTGGCGCCGTCAGCTGCAGGCGCGTGGTAGGCCGCAGGTAGCGGGTGTCGATCCCTCATGGCGCAGAGTGTGCGATCGAGAGCACCTCCTCCACCGCCGCTATGATGAGGTCCGGACGGGCGGATGGGATCTGATGACCGGCACCTGTGGCGATTACGAGGCGCCTCCGAGCGCCGCCGCGGACGAGCTCGTCGTGGGCAGTCCGCCGGGCGTTGTTCGCCGCGGCAGTCGGCCAGAACGGATTCCCTGCCGTGATAAGTACGATTGGAAGCGTGGTTGACGGAGGCGAGCGCCGCGCGACGACGACGGTCTGTGGGAACGCATCGACCTGCCGCTTTCCTGCCAGCTCGACCTTCGAGAGGGGCCGGCTGGTGTCAAAGGAGACTAAGAGCGGACTGGAGGCGCCTCCCACTGCATCGACAAACGCCACGGTGTTCGGGTCCACCAGGACTAGGCCCAAGACCGTCTTCGGGTATTCGTGAGCGTAGATGGTAGCGAGCAAGCCTCCGTAGGAATGGCCCACGATGATGATGCTGTCTGCGAGGCGAAGCAGTTGTAAGGCCGAATGCAGGGCGGCGAGTTCCCTGCGGACGTCGTAGGGCGCCGATGGCAGTTCGCTGCGACCGAAACCCGCACGATCGTAACTCACCACGGCCGAGCCGGTTGTCTCAGCGAGGTGAGGTAACAGAGCTGCCCATTCCGACGCGTCAGCACCACCGCCGGCCTCGAGAACGATCGCTGGTAAGCGACCGGCCAAGATTCGAAAGTGGAGCGTCTGACCGTCAGTGGCGATGAGCGTGTCGAGAACGGTACCGGGAGCGAGCGGCAAAGGACCACGATGTGGTCGATTGGCGCAGGCTATGGCGATGGCCGCACGCGTGGCCAAGGATAGAAGACGGCGGCAGAGCACGAGAGCTCCGAGGCGCGGTGGTTACGACATTAGATTGGGTGACCGTGCGGAAGGTTGGTAGGAGATCTTGGGCTGCGGCCTAAGGGATCGCGCTCAAGCCGCGTTTGACCGTCGCCAATCGATTGATCGGAGCGAGAAAAGGGGCCATCGAGTATTAGTAGCTCGTGGACGCATAACGGATAGCGCCTAAGCTGCGGCGCCGAACTGGAATCGTCACAAACGCAATTCACAGACGACGGGCGCCGGCAGCTTCAGGCGCATGTTAGTGGCAGCCTACCATATCTCGCCACGACGCCACTCCACCGACAGGGGCAAGTCGAGGTCGAGCGATGGTGTCTGCGGAAGGGACAGAATCATGACTCGCTCGTCGGGCGTTGCCACAACGCTACCGTCCTTTCTCGCAGACAGCGGCCCACACCAGAAACGCCAGCCGAGGCGCGCATAGAGATTCTCGGTAGCCGGACACAACGCAGCCAATTCGTAGTCACCGACCAGAGTTACAAAGTGCTCTAGGAGCGCGCTTGCGTAGCCCTGCCGCTGCGCCGATGGCGCGGTGGCCACCATTTCCACGTAGGCGGTCCTGAGCGCCCTTTGCCTGGTCGGCTGCAACCAGCGCGTGACCCACATGAGGTGAGATACCAACGCACCCTTCCGCAGCCCGAGGAGATGCTCGCCAGAGCCGAGAGACGCGAAGAAGGGCGCTGTGGCGGTGCCATAGGCAGCATCGCAGAGGGTGCGGACCGCCGCAGCCAACGTGTCCGTCAGCTCGGTGGAGCGGCAACGTTCAATTGTTAGCGGGGCTGGCACGGAGGAGGCTGCCACCTAACGGATCGTGCGTAAGCTGCGGGCGACCCGCACGCCGGCGCAAGAGTAGTGGACGACAGTCCGCGCCCGCCAGGGCGCAAACACTGCGGTTCCCTTAGAGCGATCACCGCCCGCCGCAGCTTCAAGCGCTTGTTAGGTGGCGGCCCGTTTCCCGGCCCGCGGTCTCGCGGGTGCGTTGCGGGCCGGCGCATGCTTTCCTCGGGACCGCACCGCTCGGATGGCAGCTACCTGACGCCTCGCTTCCATCACGACTTCGATCAACAGCGCGCGTGGCACCTCCGCGAGCCGAATCAGCACGGCCGGGTAGTGGCGATAGTGCTCCGTGAAAAAGAAGGCGCGCGGATCGAGCTGCATAAGGACCTCGCGCTCGGCAATTGTCCCCAGTTGCAGCACCAACACCGTCTCGTCGTCGCGGAATCGCGCGAAGAAACGACCATCCAGAAGGAAGGAGGGCATGCCATAAGATCGCCCTTCTGCGATGCCCGGCAGCCCTAGCAGCAACCGGCGCGCGCCGCCGACTGGGACCCCGCGACGCGGGTGAGGGTGGTTCGTCCTACCGAGTCGACGTGGCATCTTCGCGGCCGACACGTAACGGATCGCGCTTAAGCTGCGGCGCGAAGCTGAACTGAGCACAAACATACCGCTTCCTTTGAAAAGCCGGCGCCTTCAGCCGCGGCGGCCCGGATGATTTCACCGGTCGCCGTCGGCTGCAAGTCGATGTTACAGGGCGCCCCGATGAGAGGGCCCTTCCGTTCGAGTAGCGCTCCACGTCATCAAGACTGCTTGTTCTGCACGCAGTAGTACAGTTGAACCAGTCCATCTTCAAATCGTTCGACGGATCGCAACTCCAAGGGCACGTGACGATGACGCCGCGCTATCAATGGTATGCCCTCCCCAATGAAAACGGGGACCACGCTGATGACGAACTCGTCGATCGCCTGCGCGTCAAGAAACGAGGCGATGATCTCGCCACCGCCCATCAACCAAATATCCTTGCCAGGCTGCTCTCGAAGACGGCTCACGAATAGGCCGATTGCATCGTTCACGAACTCCACACCTGACGGGGCGTCCGCTGGCGGTGGATGACGGGAGAAAACGATATTCCGACTCTGTGAGTCGAACTTCGCCCCCATTCGCAGGCTCACCTCGTAGGTCTTCCGGCCAAGCACCTTCGTGTCAACCGACCTCATGAAGGCGTTCATGCCATAGAACCCTTTTGGTGCCGGGCGGGACGTCAGCCATTCGAGATCGCCGTCGGAACGCGCGATATAGCCGTCCGTGCTGGTCGCGATGTGGACGATGACTTTGCGACGCTTCGTCACGAGTCCGATCTCCTAATCGATGTCCTGACCGAACACGATATCGATGCCGTTGGGGTCCCGAACCTTGAACTCGCGGATCTGATAGGGGCGATCCGTCGGCTCGTCGAGCACGTCAGCCCCTCGATCCCTGATCTCTCGAAAGTACGCGTCCACGTCGCGGACCCACTGAAACAGATGGATGCCAGTAGGGGAACGCTGGCCACCTCTCGCCAAGTGGATCGCAGAGTTGTCTCGCCAGACGACCGAATACTCCCCGTCTCCGAAGTCCCACTTGAAGCCAAGGATGTCGCGGTAGTAGGCCGCGGTCGCCTTCACATCGGCTACGTGCAATACGGGAGCGCCTTGAATGAACTGCGTTGGATCTGAGGTCGGCCGATCGGGCATCTCTGATCCTCCTCTCCGACTCGCTCGCGCCGCCCAACGGATCGCGCTTAAGCTGCGGCCTGCAGCGGCCGCCGACAAGACAGACCAGTTCCCTACCAAGCGGCCGTGTAGTGGAACAAGGAACGCGGCGACGCTAGGCTGAGTCTTGGTTGCCATCAATGGACAGCTCAGACACGGGTACTGGTGCTGCCTAACGGATCGCGCCTAAGCTGCGGGCGACTCGCTCGCCGGCGCAAGGATGTGGGACGACAGTCCGGGCCCACCAGGGCGCAAACACTCCGCTTCCTTGAAGGCGATCACCGCCCGCCAGCTTCAAGCGCTTGTTAGGCAGCACTTTCACCACACCGTTTCGCTCGCGTTAACACCACGATCAGGAGTGCCGCTCCGATGGTGATACCGGCGTCGGCGAGGTTGAAGGTCCAGAACCGCCACGAGCGAAACCCCACGTCGATGAAGTCAGTCACTCCGCGCGGCGAGAGCAGACGGTTGCCAAGATTCCCGATCGCGCCGCCTACGACGAGGGCCAGCGCAGCGGCACGCAGGCGGGCCATGGCGGGAGTGCGGATGTAGAGCTGGCCGAGGGCGAACAGAGCCAGAAGGGCGGCTAAGGAGAAGCCGAGCCGCGAATAGGGACCAAGTGAGAGGCCCATCGCGGCACCGACATTGTGCGCCAACGTGAGCCGGACGACACTGCCTACCACCTCGTGAGGCGTGTGCTCCGGAGCAAGGTAGGTCTCCGCGAGCTTCTTGGAGGCACAATCCGCAATGAGGAGCGTAAGCAGGATGGGCCAGAATACGCGGGTCTTCGGTAGCCGAGCCACCGCATACCTCCAGTGGTGCCTAACGGATCGCGCTTAAGCTGCGGCGCGCTGAAGAAAGAGTAGTCATTCAATATCCTGCGCGCGCCGCCAGCTTCAAGCGCTTGTTAGGCGGATGACGCGCCAGCGACCGAGTACAGGCGCCATGCCTCGACGAACATGCTCACCGGACCGTGAAAACGGGCGATGTGACAGTGTCCGTTGGAGCAGTATCCCCGATGGTCCCGTATCCCATACGAATCCGGAATCGACCGGCCGTCCTTGTGACAATGCGTGCAACCAATGCCACCTCGTGTGGCGCCAGCACGACATCGGCTCGTGGCTGCGCGGAGTTAAGGCATACGAAGCCCAGATCCACTGCCTGCCAAGTGCCGTTGGACTGCGCCTCCTCAAACACGAGATCCGCTCCCACGGGATCGACAGCACTGCCCCCGATGAGGCACCGGCGAACGGGGACGCCCGCGAATGTCTGGTTACTGATCGTCGCGAGGATGGACATGGGAGGTTGGCTGGGCGGAGGCAGGTGATACTCGCGTGCATCAGTGACCAGGAAAACACCCTTCGTCGGCTCGGTCGGTTCGGTACCGCACGCCGCGACCGCAAGGGTGATCACAGCCGCTCGGCGGACCGATAACACGAGACGGATCATAGGAGCGCTCCTCTCGTAGGAGTGGTGCAGGAGGCGATGCTCAGTATAGGGTGTGGAGATTTGAGACCCAGCGCTAGTGTTGCAAACTCGCAGCAGGTCGTACGTCTCGGTAGTTCTGCCTTTCCCTTAAAGCGATAATCGCCCATCAGCTTCAAGCGCTTGTTAGGCGGCACGGCCAGAGAATCGTCCACTCGGCTCTCGAGCGGCCGAACCGCCTACGACCAGCCTCGCGACTTGACCCCGTCGCTCCGGAACAGATTGAGTCGGGCGGACGCCCGGGGGTCGCCCTCCAGCCGCCCAATGTTCCAGCCGACGTGCACGGCAAACCGCTCGCTCCACAGCAGGAGCACGGCGAGGGAAACGACGTGCGCCTCGTCGCCGAACTCAAGCAGAATTGGCGAGTCCGCCGTGAGGCCGAGCTGGCCCGCGAGCTCCTCCAGGCCACCACGCTGGTTCGCGAACTCCTTGCGAGCCCCCGCAGCCCGATCGCCCGACAGCTCGTTGAGCAGCTGGAGGGCCACGACGCCCCGGATGGTCGTGGGAAAGAGCATCGCCGCGGACGGCAGTCCTGCGAGGAACGCCGGCACGTCCTCGCGACGCACGTGGCGCAACGACGGGGCGAAAACGTACGCATCCTCGCCCAAGCGTGGCATGCCCCGCGCCGTGGAACCCCGGTGTGAATGCGCGGCGCCCTCGGCGAAGCGGATGACTGCGAACGTGAGCGAGGCCGCATCCCGCAGCGCGTCGTCAGGCTGGAGCAGCGGAGCCGTCATACATCCTTCCTCACAATGATGGGTGCCGCCTAACGGATCGCGCTTAAGCTGCGGCCTGCGGCGGCCGCAATCAAGATAGAGGACTTCCCCCTGGGCCTTCCGCCCGAAGCGGCCGCCGCGGGCCGACAGCTTCAAGCGCGGGCTACGCGGCAACCTTCCTTCGGAAGCATCTGCCTGTACCCTATCGCAGAGAAGCGAGTCGGCTCTGCAGCGAGGACGACAAATCGCCCACCTTGTCCCATATGACCGATGAGCCCTGGCAAAAGCCCGCAGCTTGAGCCCCAATCCATTGTTCGTAACCCGACGTCTTGATCGTCGCGAAAGGCGTCCACTGAGCCTTGCCTCCTTCCTGCGCTGGCAGAAACTGGCCGCACAACATGTACTGCTCTTTTCCACTGGGAGTCACAACGTGGCCAATTCGCACATCACGAAACCGCACAGGATCTGGTGAGCGGTGGGTACGAAAATCAGTAGCGGCTGCTGTAAGCAAGAATTGTACGACTGAATCTATTGATGCCTTCTGTAGTTCAGGAGCAAGTACCTGAGTGGGACTCACTGCCTGGGATTCACTGCGCGTGACTGGAGCCGTGCTGCAGGCTGCGAGACCTAATGTGGTAAATAGGATTGCGAGATATCGCATGCTTCTCCTCCGGTGCTAACGGCTTGGGGTTCTGCGATGGGCGACTCCTCGCCAGCAGGAACGTGTATCAAAACGACATTACCGACGAAGCTGCTATGGGCGACGGCTCAAAGACGTTCTCGCCCATGTGTTGCCGCCTAACGGAGTGCGCCTAGGCTGCGGCGCGAGCTTAAGGATTTCACAAACCGATGGCCTCCACAGCAAGACGGCGCCGTCAGCTTGAGGCGCGTGTTAGGCGGCAGCAGCAGTTCCACGCATTTTGCAGAGTTGCGTCCCTACCGCGATGAACCATGCTGCGAAAAACACCTGAGAAACCAACGTTAGCACGGACCCGATGGCGTAGGGATATGAGCCGATGATATCAACCACCGCCGTCGCGAATCCGAGATACACCACAGGCTTCCCGTACGCTCCGCTCTTCATGGCCAGACTCAGTACGAACGTAGCGATTCCCATTAAGAGACTGATCGCATGTAGACCACCGTAGAAAATAGCGACGACGAACGCCGCCAGGTCGGGCGTACTGACGCGGATGCCATATACGGGATAGACCAGACGCCCATGAACTACGAGTAATACCATCAAGACTGGGATGGCCACCGCCATGATTGCGCACCCTATCACCGCCTTCGGTCTGTCGACGTCGGCGAGACTGTGATAGAGCGCAACCACCGCTGGAGCCAAGAAGACCGCTGCGAAGAACAGGATCTCGCTCTGAAAATCTTGGATCAGTGAATTCGATGCGATCCACGCGAGGATCTGTACCCCGCTCGAGGGTGGCGCACCCGCAATGAGATCCAGGATCGCTCTCGACAGGAATAGAAGGCCGCTCACAACGAATGCTGCTCCCCCGAACTTGTAGAGTCCCTTCAGTCCATTCGACATGGTGAGGCTCCTCTACGAAAGCGGGCAATTCCGCGCTGACCATATGGTAGGGAGGGATAATGAAGCGAGCGTGACGGGAACGTGAGGGTTCGTTCCGATCTCGAAGACCTGCCGAGACGTCGTCTGGGGTGAGGGACTTCGGGCTGCGGCCTAACGGATCGCGCCTAAGCTGCGGCGCCTGACTACAAGATTCACAAATGGAATTCTACACAGACGACGGACGCCGTCAGCTTCAGGCGCTTGTTAGGCGCCACGTTCGGGATAGGTGGATGAGGGGCAGCGCATCCGCAAGGGACAGCGGCTGCATAGTGGGGCGCTGCGCCGACAGACTTCCTGACCATGCTGTCGCAGCAACGCGTGGGCGGAAATGAGCCACTCGTGGTTCGCCGGGAGCGACGGCGCAAGCGTCTCCTGGGCTCTCCGATAGGTGGTCCGGTAATCCTTGGCCTCAGAGATGAGTCCGACGCGAGAGAGAACCCGCAGCCCATTAGAGTCGAGTGGTAGCAACCGAGCGCGCTTCATGATAACGAGAATCTTGTCAGCGCCCGGCTCGCCGATCATGGGAAACTGCGCCAGGGCGCGCCGGGCTTGGGGCAACGGAACATGAAGCGCGGCGCGCAGATCACCATCCGAGCGACCGAGGACCAGCTCGGCGGACTCGCGGAGTCGCGAGGCGCGAGCATCGGCGGCAATCGACCCTCCCAACCGGGTGATTCTCGCCAGCTTAGCGCTTGTGGCCCTCAGAATGGCCGGAGGTGTGAGGCCGACCGCAGCTCGCAACGCCGAGAAGGCTCGGCGGCGCTGGGCGTCGGGCACAAGATACGCGACCTGCTCCCACAAGATCAGGTGAAAGGGATCCCGGCTGATCGGCGCTGATGGCTTACCGTGGTAGCGCCGCAGAGCAGTGACAACTGAACGTAGTGTGGGCACTCCGAGTATCACGAAGGTGAGGAAGTGGCGCCTAACGGATCGCGCTTAAGCTGCGGGGCGTGCGCTGGCAGGCGCAAGGAGCTTTGGCGCTGCACCGTGAACGCCGCTGGCGCACAAGCGGACGCTTCCTTGGAAAGCAGGCCCCGCCAGCTTCAAGCGCATGTTAGGCGGCGCTGGACTGAGATCCTCAAGAGGAGACGAGTAGCCCCTCAAAACCGAATGCCAAACGTCAGTGGCGTCGACACAAGGCTGTGGCCGCTGTGGATGTGCAACCTGGCCTCCGCGAAGGCCTCGATGTTGCGCATGGGAAAGCGGAGCCCGACGCCGGGGACAAGCCAACCATTGTGCCCGACCGATTGAAACCTCGTTCCGTTGTCGTAGCGGCTCTCAACGGACCACCGGTATATAGCCAGCCCGCCGATGACGTAGGGCCGGATGCTAGACCGGGTCAGATCGAAGGTCAGGTCGACGTTGGCGGCGACGCTGCGAGCGTCGGACCTGTGGTAGAAATCGGAGAAGCCGCCGTAGAACGAGGCGTCGTATTCGCGCTGGCGTTCATAGTAGGCGAGACCTAGCCGGAGGCCTAGCCGGCTAAACTGTCGCGCGTAACCAGCTTGGAGCGAGAGTCCAAGGGCTGGCCCATACCCGGGCTCGTGCCAAAGACGGGCCAGTTCCACACCCCCGGCGACATAGAATCCGGAGCTAGACTGGTGCACGACCGTGTCGGTCTGTTCCTGCGCACTGATTGGGTAAGGGAGCGCGACGAGCGCGACGAGCAGAGGGGTGAACCGCATGAGGCCTCCGAGGATGGATCGCCTCCGTCTGTATACCCGTTCCACGCTTCAACAGCATAGGGGTTGCGGTTACTTCGGTGCCGCCTAACGGTTCGCGCCTAAGCTGCGGCGCGCTGAAAAGAGATTCATTCCCTAATCTACGCGCGCCGCCAGCTTCAGGCGCTGGTTAGGCGGCACGCTCACGCCTGCCCACGCCGAGCCAAGGCATGCCGCGGTAGGAATCCGCCACCACCCAAGCGCAGGCCGTCAACGCCCAAGAGACGACGAACTCGCTCCAATCCGAGGCGCTGGGTGCTGCTGCCACGATGGGTACCCACACCAGCAGCGTGAACATGCCCAGCTGCAACGCCGAGAGCATGGCTGCCAGCCGTGCATACATGCCGATGAGCACCGCTAAGCCCGCAGCGATGAAGGTACAGCCAAAGAAGTACGCCCAGG
>WNGH01008442.1_pt1 | contig 11145 bp, 14 predicted proteins | sample 5400631 | NCBI WGS metagenome assembly WNGH01 (sample SAMN13153373, study PRJNA577476) | soil metagenome | isolation source: 115 cm soil or saprolite under Garry oak tree replicate 1 | place: USA:California | collected 2016-06-15 | reverse complement strand
TCACGAGACCGCCTCGCGGCCATCCGATCTAACATTTTCGCTTGTCCGCACAGAGGGATGAGACTCTCCGCGTTCTTGTTCTGCCAGCGTGAGTGCCGCGCTGATCAGCCCGATATGCGTAAACGCCTGTGGGAAATTCCCTAGAGCACTTCCTGTTTCAGGATCAATCTCTTCAGCAAACAAACCGAGATCATTTCCATACTTTAGAAGTTGATCAAACAGGTCATAGGCTTCTTGCAGCGTGCCTCCGCCGAGCGCAAGATACTACACCGCCCAGAAGCCGCATATGCCAAACGCTCCCTCAGGAGGCTGGGATCGATAGCGGAACAGCAGGCTGTCACCCGCGCTAAGTTCCCGACGGATTCTGCGATAAGTGCTCTTCATGCGAGGCGACTGGGCTTCTTCAAAGCCGTACCAGGGAATCCGCAGCACAGTGGCATCAACGGAGTCACTATCAAGGACACTGACATAGCTCTGCAATCTTTCATTCCATGCTCGATTTTCAATCTGATGCCGGATGCGTTCGCGCTCCACCTCAAACTGCTGGCGTGGCACTCCGTCCAGAAGACCTTTGGTACTGAGCGCAAGCAGACGATCGAGAGCTGTCCAGCACAGGAGCCGCGAATGGGTGTGGTCGGTTGCCCCAGATCGTGACTCCCAGATCCCTTCGTCGGCAAGGTTCCAGTGAGTTGCAACAAACTTTCCGAAGCCCAATAATGTCTTTTGCGTGGTGCGGTCAAACCACCCGTGGCGCAGTGTGTACTGGGTCGCGGCTTCTATCACTTCGCCGTAAACATCAAGTTGAAGCTGGTGTCTTGCACCGTTACCAATGCGCACCGGCCGCGATTCGAAGTAGCCCGCAAGGTCCAGCTCTTGTTCTCGTGGTGCGAACCCGCCAAAAACGTCATACAGGACCCGCAACTGGGGTTGGGTCAGTCGCGTGGCATGCAATAGCCACGTCATGAAGCTTTCTGTTTCCTCCATATAACCCAAACCCAACAGCGCGCGCGCGGTAAGCGATGCATCACGCAACCAGCAATAGCGGTAGTCCCAATTAAGGGCGCCGCCGATCCTCTCGGGTAAGGAAGTTGTTACTGCGGCGGCAACGGCTCCCGAAGGAGCATAGGCCAATAGCTTAAGCGCCAGCGCGCTACGGACGACCGCGTCGCGATAGGGTCCCTGGTATTTTGCTTGCGCCGCCCAGTCGTGCCACCACCTCACGGAACGCTCGATTGACGCACGCGCATTATCTCCCAGCGCGGGCAACACAGCGGGCGATTCTTCCGAATAGCTGAGAGAAAAATGAAGCACGTCACCACGCCTGATCGAAATTTCAGTGCGGGCGTCATTTCCATCGATCTTGATAGGAACGCTGCTTCGCAAATAATAAGCACCCCGCCCCACGTCAACTCGCAAACCCTGTTCCAAAGCGTGAATCCGTGCTGCCTTTGCCCCATAATAAGGACGTGGGCAGAATGCCACCTCAAGTTTAATCTCTCCTTCTGTACATAGAACTTGCCGCAGAATTTCGTGATCGGGCAACATGTGTTGCCGTTTGAACTCTTCTGAAGAGACCGGCATGAGGTCAGTCAGCGTGGCGCGGCCTGCTGGGGAGATGAAATAGGTCTCCAAAACGTTCGAACCGCGAATGTAAGTGCGCTCGAACCGGCTAGGGCCCGCAAGGGATATCGACCAATAACCGCCTTTATCTTTGTCGAGAATGGCGGCAAAAATCGACGGACTATCAAATCGGGGCCAGCAAAGCCAGTCGACCGATCCGTATCTTGAAACCAGGGCTGCGGAACGACAGTCTCCAACCGCAGCATAATCGTGAATCTCCGCAAGTGGTCTGCTCGACGAAAGCACCATAGGATAATAGATCAGCCGAGCCTGGTCAGGTGATGCCCGTCAGGCGAAAGATGATGCTGTGCTGGCGCTGCTGACCTTGGTAGTTTCTAGGTCCAGCTGCTTTGTCGCCTTCATCGGGTTGGCAAACGGGGAGGGATCCCCGCTGAATCGAGATATTTGGCATCTCTCTTAGAGAATCAGTGACGATGTGGCGGTATCCGAGGAGAGCAAATGACAAAACCAAGCAGTTCAGCCGAGAAAATTGCGGGCGATGTGCATTCAGAACCGGGCATGCCCGCACCCAAGCCAATCGAAGAGAAATTACAAAAGGCGCTCGACAAGGCTCTATATGCCAATGGACAACCTGGGGCACAAAAGGTGAGGAATTTCTTGAACGGCACGTGGGTTGGGGCGCCTCTCCACGTCGTGCTGAAGGATGTACCGATAAGTGCATGGACAGTAGCGATGATATTTGATGGCTTAGATCTGATTCGTGAGCGCTCCGAGTTTGCTCTGGCAGCCGACACATCAATAGTAATAGGACTAGTGGGTGCAGCAGGCGCGGCAGCAACGGGAGTGACTGATTGGTCTGATGTCGATCCTCCGGCGCGCCGCCCAGGGCTGATTCATGGGCTACTGAACGTAGGTGCTACCGCATTGTTTGCGACCTCGCTGGTCTTACGAAGGCGCAATTCGCGCACTAAGGGGCGGATTTCCTCTGTTCTTGGTTATGCCCTTATGTCGTATGCAGCCCATCTCGGCGGGCAACTGGTGTTCAAGCACAGAGTAGGGGTGGATCGCACAGCTGGTGAGATATTCCCGGAAGAGTTTATGGCCGTCTTGCCTGAATCGCAGTTGCCGGACAATAAGCCAATGCGTGCGATGCACAAGGGCGTGCCCATTCTTCTAGTGCGTCGCGGAGAGCGCTTATTTGCCATGGCTGAGACATGCTCCCACTTCAGTGGGCCGCTTTCCGAAGGCAAACTGCAAGATGACAGTATTGTCTGTCCCTATCACTCCTCCCGTTTTGCTCTGGAGGATGGGAGTGTTCTTGATGGGCCAGCGGTGCATCCGCAGCCATGCCTGGAGGTCCGAACGCTGAATGGGCAGATAGAAGTCCGCAAACCACCTATAAAAGACTGACTCTGATCTCACGATCCAACCCATACCATTGTCGCTTCCGGACTGCCGTCCGGATTGATGGTGGTCAGATGGGCCAGCGGGCCCGTTGTTACGAGTTCACGAACTGGTACCTCACACAGCAAGGGGTTCCCTCTTCTAAATTTATATTGTGAATGAGTCAAGTTCTTCCTTTGTCTTCTGTTTCTTTGTGGAAAGCCCTGCGTCGGGCGCGGATTTCTGTGAGACATTCCTGCGTCAGCCTTATGCGCGACCGGACGGAATGGCGTACAGCGAGAGAATCCCCAAGATGCGAGATCTCTTATGCCACAGACCAGCCGTACTGGATCGCGATCTCTCGTAGTCCGTCCCAATTCTCACCCGGAGCTCGCGTGCTGAATGGAGTTGTCACTGTCGAAGTGCAAACAGTTCCAAAAGGTCCAGGTGGCACTGCGCTACGCAACCCAATACACCAAGTGCTCCCGAGCAGCATCAGTTGCTCCTCACTCGAACTTTTGGTCTCTGGCCATTTAAGGATAGGCGGCTGGTCGCAGGTTCATAATGAAGCGTCCCGATGAACAGAGACAGATCGCAAGGCATATCAATTGAGGTCTCCTAGGCCAGCCGTTTTGAACTTATTTCCACAAAGAAACTGAACGTGTGGCCAGTTATTTTCAATCACTTGCCCCTCTTCTTTCTTATTCCGTTGGACAACTTTCTGCATCTAAGAATCGAGCAAAGTTCAGAGGCGCTATGAAGGTCAGAGAGGTTATGTCCAAGGATCCGATCTGCTGCGTGCCGAGCGACAAAGCACACAACGTCGCAAAGATCTTGCGTGACAGAAATGTAGGTTCTCTGCCTGTAGTTACTGATCAGCAGGCACACAAGTTGGTTGGGATGATCACGGATCGTGATCTGTGTTGCACGATCATTGCCGACGGATTAGATCCGAGAAACACGACGATCGAAAAGTTCATCAGCGTAGATCCTGTGACTTGCCGTGACGGCGAGAACGTGGAGAAATGCGAACGCGCCATGCAGGAACACCAGCTTCGTCGAATTCCCGTAGTAGACGCTGAAGGGAATTGCATTGGAATTGTGTCTCAGGCGGACCTGGCGCTCAAAGACAAGCCAGAGAGAGTCTCGAAGACGGTTGCCGAAATTTCGAAGCCTGAATCCACAAAAGCTGCTTAGAAAAGGACAGCATGCTTTGCGTCTTCCGCCGCGATGTGCGGATGCAGTCTTCCCGTTCAGTTCGGGCGAGACCCGCTGAACTTTGGCCCTATTCGTTTTGCCATGTCGCGGAGACTTAGTGGAAGTTTTGAAAACAATACATGCCCTCTTCGGAGTAGTCGATTTGGCTGGCCATTCCTGCCAGCACACCAAGGGCATCGGCCATGCTCCGTGGAGTCGGCGATTTTGTAGTTATTCTGCTGTTCATCATTAGCTCCTTACCATGCTTTCATTCTGGTTGGCCGTGATGGTTTATCGCTCTGCGCAAAAAAGACTCCGAGCAAGGGAGTGAGAGACATTCGCGATGTGCCACTTTATCGTTTCGTCCTCCTTTCGAAGCGGTTCGGTTCCTCAAACGGGGAATGGTTTCCCTCCCGTAAGTGTGCGAATGGGACATCCAAAACGGCCCCAGATTTCCCATGTCGTTCTTGAAAAAGAAGGGCAACTCATCGAGTTCGTATGGATTCCAAGAGATCTTGGCGGACCAGTATCAGCGGAGGTGACCCATGCAGCTAACAAGTTTGGATTTTACCTCGGGAGGCTCCATTCCGAGTCGTTTCACTTGTGAGGGCGACAACGTCTCTCCGGAGTTTTCCTGGAAAGAAGCTCCGGCGGAGGCCAAGTGCTTTGCTTTGATTCTTCATGATCCCGATGCGCCTAGAGCGGGCGGTTTTACACACTGGATCCTCTATGATATCCCGGCAGAAAAGGCCCACCTTGATCCTGACGTTCCCAAACAGGAGCACGTACCCGGCACGGGTACCCAGGGTAGAAACGATAGTGGCGAAATCGGCTACATGGGCCCGTGTCCCCCTTCCGGCACTCATCGTTATTACGCCCGGCTCTTCGCGCTCGACGCCGAGATCCGCCTTCCAGCTGGAGCAACCCACGAGGATCTCAGCGAGGCGATGGAAGGTCATGTTCTGGAACGGGCGGAGCTCATGGGGACCTACAGAAGGAAGGCGGAGCAAGCCGCCTAGGAGAAGGGCCATGCTGTTCGCGGATCGCTTTGAAGCCGGCCTTCTTCTCGCTTCTAAACTCGGCGAGTTTCGGAACCGAGATGACGTGGTCGTCCTCGCCTTGCCGCGGGGAGGTGTTCCGGTCGGATACGAGGTAGCTAATGCGCTGCATGCACCGCTTGACGTCTTCGTCGTAAGAAAGCTCGGAGTGCCTGGGCAGGAAGAACTTGCGATGGGCGCGCTGGCATCTGGCGGGATAATCCTCGTGAACCGCGATGTTGTCGAAGCACTCGGGATTTCCCAACAAACCATCGATGCGGCCGCATCCAGAGAACAACATGAACTTGAGCGGAGGGAACGCGAATACCGCGACGGCAGGTCGCCTATTGAAGTCCAACAGCGGACAGTCATTCTGGTGGACGATGGGCTGGCTACAGGTTCGTCCATGCGTGTAGCGGCAACCGCACTCCGGACGAAGGCCCCGGCGCAAATTGTGGTAGCGGTGCCCGTAGCGTCTCCATCGACCTGCAGGGAATTCGAAGGTGAAGTCGAGCGCGTGATCTGCGCTGTGACACCGGAGCCTTTCTGGGCAGTTGGGCAATGGTATCGCAATTTTTCTCAAACCACCGACGAAGAGGTTCGCGAGCTGTTGGGCCGCAGCGCCAATCTCGCGTCACCGAAAGCTGGGTAAGCGACTGAATTGGAGTCCATAGATGCCCATCGATCAGCTGCAACTTCGAGCCATACGGGAGAATTCGGAGCCGATTATGGGGTTCCGAGGCGGAGTACGGCCCGTTGATGGATTTGATCAGGGATAGCCGGTTCGTGCTGATTGGAGAGGCAAGCCACGGGACCCACAAGTTTTACCATATGCGTGCATCCCTAACCCGACGATTGATCGAAGAGAAGGGATTCACCGCAGTTGCTGCAGAGGCGGACTGGCCCGACGCTCACCGCATCAATCGTTATGTTCTTGGGCGAGGCGCAGATCAGTATGCCGTACAGGCGCTCGACAATTTCCGTCGATTTCCCGCCTGGATGTGGCGCAACAGCGATGTTCTCGAATTCGTGAGCTGGCTGCGCGAGTACAACGATTCATTGCCGAACGGACCGCGGAAGGCGGGCTTCTACGGCATGGATCTGTAGAGCTTCCATTCCTCTTCGTGCGCCGTGCTCGACTATCTCGACAAAGTGGATCGCGAAGCCGCGCAGCGGGCCCGCTATCGTTATGGATGTTTCGAACAATTCGGGGAAGACATTCAAGCCTATGGCTACGCCGCGAGTTTTGGCTTGAGCAAGACCTGTGAAGACGAAGTGGTAAGTCAGTTGGTCGAGATGACTCGCCGTGTGGTCGACCTCGCGAGTCGTGATGGACGGATAGAACCGGACGAGTTCTTCACCGCCAGGCAGAACGCGCGCGTGGTAAAGAATGCTGAACGCTACTACCGGGCCATGTTTAACGGAGGAATCTCGTGCTGGAATCTTCGTGATCGTCACATGGCCGAGACTCTCGATCAATTGCTCACGCACCTTGGCCCTTCGGGCAAGATCGTCGTGTGGGCGCACAACTCTCATTTAGGGGATGCTCGTGCGACGGAGATGGGTCAACATGGCGAGCTAAATGTGGGTCAGCTTGTACGAGAAAAGTACGGCAGCGACGCGGTCTTGATTGGGTTCACGACCTATACCGGCAGCGTAACCGCCGCCTCCAACTGGGACGGCCCGGCAGAACAAAAACACGTACAGCCAGCGCTCAGCGACAGCTTCGAAGCATTGCTTCATGCAACGCTTATGCCGAACTTTCTGATGGTGCTGCGAGGAAGCAAATTTCTTGCACCCATCCTGAACCAGAAGCGTTTGGAGCGGGCGATTGGGGTTGTGTACCTGCCCAGATCAGAGCGGGTCAGTCATTACTTTGGAGCGCGCTTGGCAGATCAATTTGACGTTGTTATTCACCTGGACGAAACGCGTGGCCTTCAGCCGCTTGAGATCACTTCGGAATGGGAACGAGGCGGGGAAGTACCGGAAACGTATCCGTTCGCGGTTTAACGATATTTTCGAAATAGGAAAGAGGCATGGCATATGAGACAGGGCAGCAGTTCAACTTCGGGCTCGATCACGTGCGCCGCGAAGCGGTATACCGCTGGACGAGGATCTGTTGCGAATGAAGTCTCTTTTTGAACACGGAAAGCCCAGGGCTCACAGCGAGATGGATCACGCGCGAAAAATTCTCAGCGTGATAGGACAGGAGATGCAGCATGGCGAAAGATAACAAACCTAAGGACTCAAATGTCGTTGGCAGGGACAAAGAGAGTGGCCGGCCCGGAGGAGGTCAAGGGCGCAAGGATGAAGTTGGGCGCTCGGGCGTGTACCCCTTTTCCGGTCCAGACACTCCAGAAGCGGCGGAGGTCCGCCCGGCAGGGGCATGGGGACAAGGCGAGCGTAGCGCGGCCGGGCACGAAGAGCACGGCCGCTCGCGGCTGACCTACGAAGCCGGCCAACGGGCCGAGGCCCTTGAAGAAGGCGGCGAGAACTTGGCGGCGCATTCCGAAACTGGCAGCGTGGAGATCCCACCGGAAGAATGGATCTCCTTTTTCAATGGCTTCGGCCGGCAGCATGAAGGTTGGCTGGCCAGCATAACGGTGACGCAGGGAAACGAACAGAACACACTGATTCGAGACTGCCGGCTTGAGGGCATCTCCGATCACGTGACCACAGGGCACGAAATCAACCTCTCGCTCGACCGCACTGATGGCAGGCACCTTACGCACCCGGTGAAGAATCCGAAGAAGGTTGTCTTCAGACGAGACCTTCAGGGCGCGCATGAGGGCATCGATATAAGATCCGCGGACGGCAAGCTTACTGCCGTTCGTTTCCGCATCGCAGCGAGGCCCGAAACACTCGACGGCGTCCTCGGGGATGCACAGCACGAAAACCAGCGACCATCAGACGCTGAATCAGCCCGAAGCCAGCAATCAGCAATGGGAGCTGACGCTCAGATTCATGAAATGGCGTTCCATATTCCAATCGATCGAGTCATGCTCGAAGGCAATCTCGCGATCCCCGCGGGCGCTCGTGGAACGATCCTCTTTGCTCATGGGAGCGGCAGCAGTCGCCACAGCCCTCGCAACCGCTACGTCACCCGTGTTCTTCAGAATGCCGGCTTCGGCACACTCTTGATGGATCTTCTTACGACAGAAGAAGAAGCACTGGATGACCAAACTGCGGCATTGCGATTTGATATCAACTTGTTGGCGCGTCGCCTTATCGGTGCGACCTGGTGGCTGCAAGATCAGTCAGCTACCGCAAACCACCCAATTGGCTACTTCGGAGCAAGCACAGGCGCGGCTGCGGCACTGGTGGCAGCCGCCGCCGCAACGAACCTCGTCTCGGCGGTAGTTTCACGTGGCGGCCGGCCTGATCTGGCGGGGGACGCGCTGCACAAGGTGATCGCGCCGACGCTGCTGATCGTAGGTGGAAATGATATGCAGGTGATCGAACTTAATCGCCGGGCCTTCGATCTCATTCCGGCTCAAAAAAAACTGGAGATCGTACCCAGTGCAACACATTTGTTCGAGGAACCCGGAGCGCTGGAGTCGGTGTCTAACCTGGCGGCGAACTGGTTCCACATCTACTTAACTGGTGCTGGGGAGAGGACAGAGGCTGCTTAACTCGAGCTGAGAACCTGTGTCCAGGACGCCGGAAAACAGTACAGCGGAATAAGCGAGGTGTGGTATGGCGAAATGCGAGGTTTGTGGCAACGAGTACGATAAGGCTTTCGAATTGATCACTGCCGGTGCACGGCACACGTTCGATAGCTTCGAGTGCGCGATTCAGGCGATTGCGCCAATCTGCGAGCATTGCCGGTGCAGAGTGATTGGTCATGGCGTGGAGGTTGGCGGTCGCTTTTTCTGCTGCGCCCACTGCGCCAGGTCTGCTACATCCGCGGACGTAAGAGATCGCGCGGCCTGATTGGGACACAGACAAAACAAATGGTAATGGAGTGCCCATTCAGAGGGACGCAGAACATCAAGGCAGCGAATGGCCAACGCGACGGTCACGGCGGCCAGACCCGGACACTTCCTCCTGCGAATCATCTTTGCAAGTGCGATCTAAAGAAGGCGAGCTGCTGCAACGGCCTTCGCCAGAGGTGACGCAAGGCCAACTGCACGACTGAACTACACGGAAAGGACCGCATCTGTCAATTCTGTAGTCCGAATTCCATCAGCGCAGTCTGAGACTACGGTTGCCATTTTATAAATCTAAAAGCTTGATCTCCTCTGCCATACAGCCTCCTCGGGGTGACCATCGCGATCATCATCTTGGCCCTTTCGAGTTCCGCTCTACGCCGCGCGTTCAGTCCATGTCCTGCACGATTGATGAAGTAGGTGAGCATGCGCATTCCCGATCTCGGCCCTTTGGGTGAGACGCGCTTCGATGCCAACGACCTTGCGATAGTTAAGGCGCTCTTGGTGAAGAGTCCCTTCGGGGGATAGGTCGATTCGGTTGTCACTCTGCTGACCCATCTTCTGCCTCTGCCCTTTACCCTGCCTCGGGATGACTTCTGCTTACCAGCCATTTCATTCTCCAAGGACACTCACTACTGCTTATCCGATGACGGCTTCGGAGTCTGTTCCGTAGTTGTTCCAGGCGGGTACACAAGAACCTCGACTTTCCCACCTTCGCTCGCCTTTTCCGATTTTCCGAGTCCAATCGTCTTTACCCGCGTATCGTCAAACTTGAAATTCTGGACCAGATAATCACGAACGACCATTGAGCGCGCTTCTGTCAACAGTCGATCCTTTTCCGTGTCGCCCTTCATGTCCATGGACGCGGCCACCACGGCCACGCCAAACTGGTTATTCTCCAGGTAGGCACCCGCATCTTGCAGAATCTTCTCTTCCTTGAGCTTTGCCGTGTCAGGTTTATCGAAGATCTTCCCTCCCTCGTACTCGAATTTCTTCACCGGCTCCTTAGGAGGCAGTTGCGGAATTTCATGTTTCTTTAGATCGGCTGCGCTCTCATAACCCCGTTTGTTGAAAAAGCCGCGGAGAAAGAAGTTGTGTTTGAGTGCCTCCATGTTCTCTTGAAATGCATTCGCGCCTGCGTTGACGTTCTGATAGACCTTCTTGTCGTTGATCAGAGCTCCGATGGTGCCGCTACCTCGATCGATTTTCGAAGTGATGGATTTCAGGTTGCTTGTCGTCTCATCGACATTGGTGATGGCGCCTTTGGCTGAATCCAGTAGTTGGCTGGTTTTCTGCATGAGCTCGGAAAATTGCAATGGCGGTTCGCTTTGAATGGTGTCGCCATCATTGACCTTCGGCGCATCGGTGGAACCAAATGAAATCTCCACAAACTTGTCCCCAACAAGGCCTTCAGATCTGATGGTCGCGATAGAATCCCGTTTGATGACTTCACGGGTAGCGCGCTGCATGTCCATCACCAGACGAACCTTTTCGTTGGATTTCTGTGGCAGCTGAATTTGCCTGACGGTGCCCTCGTGAATGCCTCCAACCCGCACTTCGGCACCACCGCTCAAGCCCGCCACGGTCTGAAAATCGGCGTTAAGCCGATAAGTCGAGGTGAAGAGGAACTGTTTGTTGCCGATCCAGTAGACTCCACCTGCGAAGATCAGCAACGTAGCGACAATGAAAAGTCCCAACCGGAAAGCTCTGGACATAATTCACCTCGAGCCATGGCCCAGGAATTGGGCGACAAATCGGTCTTTGCTCTTGTGCAGATCGTTAAAGCTTCCATCCATGAGAACATTTCCTTCGTGGAGGAACACCATCCGGTCCGAAAAAACCTTCGCACCTTGTACATCATGCGTAACGACAACGGCAGTCATCTTGCGTTTCTGCTTCAATTCGACGATCAAGTCGCCAATTTCTGCCGCAGTAATGGGATCTAGCCCAGCTGTAGGCTCGTCGAAGAGCACAACCTCGGGCTCCAAGACCAAAGCGCGTGCCAACCCAACCCGCTT
>WNGH01006447.1_pt1 | contig 11146 bp, 10 predicted proteins | sample 5400631 | NCBI WGS metagenome assembly WNGH01 (sample SAMN13153373, study PRJNA577476) | soil metagenome | isolation source: 115 cm soil or saprolite under Garry oak tree replicate 1 | place: USA:California | collected 2016-06-15 | reverse complement strand
CGCGCCGTTGCGACATTGCTCGGACCGTGCGCCCCGACCCTGCCCCCGAGAATCTGCAAACTGGACCATGTGAGCAGTCCGAGCTCGACGCGCCCACCCTCCCACCGAGCTGGACAACTTCCCAGAGGCCAGGAGGGGCCGCGCCCAGCCGCAGTCGATGGCAGCTCGCCGCCCTCACCCCTCCATGTTGGCGGCGCGATCCGCCTGTTCGGCTAGTCCGCGCACATACCTTCGAAATGCTCGCAGTGATGTAGCGGCTCGCTGGTTTTGCTCCACGAAACCCGTGTCGAACCGCACGTCCAGCCCCGCCTTGATGTACACGAGACCGTACCTCGCAGGCCCTTTGAGCAACCACTCATCAACCTCATCGAAGAGCTTCCACACTTGTTCCGAATCAGCATCGCCACCAAGGAAAGCAACGATGGGGCTGGGTGTTAGGCTCGTCAAGCGAGCGGGGAACACACCGTATCCGGGGACATGAAAGTAGAGGGAACTGACGGGCTTATCGAACCCGCCATGCGCATACGGATTTCTGTACTCTTCGGCGACGCCTCGTAGCCCATGATAGAGGGACTCGGCATGAGCGTCGTCCTCGATCGAGAAGATTCGCTTGTACTTCTCCGACCATTTGCTCCCGATTAGAGACTTGAGCTTCTCTCTTGCTGGGTCGAACCTGAAGAAGGGCAGAAGGAGAACAAGAGTGTGCTCCAGCATGCTGAAGTAGGAGTTGATCGAAGCAACGGTGTAACTGAATGCTTCTGATCGGTCGCGGAACACTTTAGTCAAGACATCGGCCATACTCCCTGCGCCCACGCGGGGCCCCTGAGCGCGGGGCCTGAGGCGTCTGGCGGCCTGCCGTCGGAAGTACTGGTACATGCCACGAAGTTGGTGGTGCTGGTTCTCGACGATGACCTCTCCCGCTTCAATCTGACTTGTAGCGAGGGGCGCAAGGACCTCCACTTCCAACAGCCGAAGGCCCTTGCGTATCTGCACGAGCACCGCATCACGAACGTGTTCCGCCTTCTCCTTGCTCGGACAAGCCTCCGCGTCAGCATAGAAGCGCAAACCAAACTTCTGTAGAGCGATCGCACAATCGAGGTCCTGAAAGGAGAAGGGAATCTCCCATGCTGTCTTCTCGAAGGGTCCGATGTCCCCAAGCGGGAGGGCGACGAGGAGCAGAAAGCGGATGAGCGCGGCGTGGGGATGGTGGCGCGGGTCGACATCCAAGAGATGGCACGGACGATGCGTCCGGATACAGCTCGCCCGGACACGAGGCAACCCGAAGTCGCTTAGTAGGAAGGTCAGCCTTGCCGCGGCTTCTTCTGACAGCAAGGGATCGGGATCCCTACTGGACACGGCGTAAGGCTACCTTCTCCAGACCGACGAGTCGGTCAGTCCAAGGCCGCGGCCCAAGGCCCCGCACGACGCCGACTCGGTGACGACGTTTGGCGAGAGGGATGGGGATGGCTCCCTGGGATTGGCGGAATCCCCTTTTCGGAGGCAGGCCAACGCGAGGCCTGTCGCAATGGGCCGGAACCAGCACCCTTCATTCAGTCTGAGTGGCGGCCGTGCAATCGGCTACCCACTGCCCGCGTGGGCAATTCCGAGTCATCCCGAATTGGGCCGTAACCAGGCGCGTGGTTCGGTAGCACGGGCGGTAGCACCGCCAGACGGCTCCTGATCGCTTCGAGCGGTAGAGTCACGTCCTAGCCGGGCTGAGGGGGCCGATTTTGTACAGCATCCCGCGGCGGAGTGAGCTGAGCACCCACAGGTTTCCGTCACCCACCGCGATGTCGGCGGGGCTGCGGACCGCGATTCGCTGGACGATCTGGCCGGTCGTGGGGTCGATCCGGACGACTCCTTCAGAATACCGGTGGATCGCCTTTGCCGTGACCGTGACGAGCAGGCCGGTGGTGGCCCACACGCCGTCGGGCCCAACAGCGACGACGGTTGCTCCCCGAAGATCGATCGCCTTGGTGACTGCTCCAGTGCGGGAATCGATCCTGATCAGTCGGTCGGTGTCGGCGTCGAGGGCGTTGGAATAGGTGATCCACACCCCGCTGTCGCTGACGGCCAGATCGAAGCTGCTTCCCTCCGAGTCCACCACAAGGTGATGGCCGAACACGGCGATCACCCGCGAGGTGGCCGGGTCGATCTTCTCCACCGAACCCTGGTTGTCCAGGACCCATAGGTAGCCCTCCCCAGTCACCAGGCTCCAAGGGCTCGCCTGGATGGGGATTCGAGCCACGGGCCGGTTCGTGGCGGGGTCGACTCGCACGATGGAGTCTCCGTTGAAGTCGCCCACCCACAGCGACCCGAAGCCGACGGCCAGGGTGGACGGGCTGGGCAGGTGGATCCTGGCCACGACTCGATCCGTGCGCGGGTCGATTCGATTGACGGTTCCCGCTGCGCTTACCCACACCGCGCCGGCGCCGACCGCGAGGTCCCCCAGGCCCGCCCCCCGGAAGCCGATCCGCGTAGTGGCGACGATGCGGTTGGTCAGCGGATCGATCCGGAGCAGGACGGGGCGCGGTTTTCCCTCGAACGTGGCCACCCAGACCGCCCCTTCCCCGACGGCGACCATCGCGGGCGACCGGTCGACGGGAATGGCCGCCAGGATGTGGGGCCGGGTCTCGGGCACGGTGGTTCTGCGCCCGAGTCCGGAGATGACCGCGAGCCCCCAGGCCAGGCCTACCAGCGCCAGGAGGACCGACGACGCCGTGGCCCCCATCCGGAGCCTGCGGCGGCGGGCCTGTCGAAGGATCCGATCAATCGGAGGCTCTCCCACACGAAGCTGGGCGGCCGCCCGTTCGAGTCGTTCCCTCACATCGAGGTCAGGGTTCATCTTGAATGTCCTCCTTCGAGAGCAGCATGCGAAGCCGGGCCACGCCATTCGAGGTGAGCGCCCGGATCGTCCCGGGCCGCTTTCCGAGCGCTCGGGCCGTCTCGTCGACGGACTGGTCAGCGAAGAAGCGCGGGACCACGGCCGCCCGTTGAGCCGGACTCAAGGATCGAAGTGCGGCCATAAGATCGCTGTCCACGTCGGATCTGGCCGGTGCGGGGGTCAGCCCAGCGTCTCGGAACCTGGCCCGGACCCGCTGGCGTCGCCGCCAGGAGATCGCCAGGTTCGTCGCAACCCGCTGCACCCAAGCCCCCGGCCGGTCGAGACGAGACACGGTTCTCCACCGCTCGTACGCTCGAGCGAATGCCTCCTGAGCTACGTCGGCCGCCTCCTCTCGATCGCCGGTGATCAGGTAGGCGCCGCGGACCACCGCCGCGTACTCCTCGCGGCAGAACTTCTCGAACGCCGCTCCTCGATCCTCCGGCACGATCTTCCTTACCGACGCGTTCGCGGACCATTTCGCTTAGGGGCTCAGCTGTGCTTCTGCACCGAGCCCTCGCCCCGGCGGTCTCCGAGCGGAGCCCGGTCCCCGGTGCAGCACCCGACCCGTCTCGGGGTCGGTCGCGGTCTCTCGTTGCGCCTAGGCGGCCGCAAGGGTTCGGTACGCGAAGACCGGCATGTGCACCCGCGCGGCCTGCTCGCTGGTGGATCCTTCCCCGGCGAGCGCGTGGAGGATCTTCCCGATGAGAGCAGGTCGTTCAGGCGTCACTTCAACAGGCTCGACCCGGCGCCAACGGCGGGCTGAGAGCTGCTTCATCAAGGACACGAACTGGCTTTGGCCGATCAGGTTCAAGTCGAAGGCGCGCCGGGCGAGCGCGGCCATGGAGATCCCCCACGTCGCCTTGACGCCCATGAGGATTCTCAGCGTGATCGGCGGTCGCATCGCTTCGACGGCCGCTGCCTTGGGGATGAGTAGGGCTCCCGCGAACCGGTTCGCCTCGGTCTCCGCCTGATCGGGCACGACGTTCTGCCTCAGGGTGTGCAGTACCAGGTGACCGATCTCGTGGGCGAGGTTGAACCGGTCACGATCGCCGGGGTGGCCGCCGGTCAAGGCGACGACCGGACGGGCACCCTCAGACCCGAACTCCGGCCACGCCGAGAAGCCGTCGTGATCCTCCATCTGCCCGGGGAGCCGAACCACGACTCCCCCGGCCCGCTCGACGGCTCGCATCAGGTTCGGGATCGGGTCCCGATCTCCAAGCCCTAGCGCCCTTCGAACCTGGGCTGCGATGCTCTCGATGGCCGCGAGGCTCGGCACTTCCGATACCGGTTCCAAGCGGACCGGCGGGAGCCTGAGCACCCGTTCGCCGAGCTGGACGACCTCCACGACTTGGCGAACCTGGGCACGAACCTGCTTGGCCACCTTGGCGGTCCCCCGAGCGAGCTTTCGGAACCGCCCCTCGGGCAGGTCCGGCAGGGGACCGAGGTGGAAGAACGACAGAGGGTACTGCGTGGCCCGCGCGATCCTAGCGACGGTCTCGCTCGCTGGCTCCACGACGCGCGCGTGCTCCACATCGCTCAGCGTTCCTTGTGAGATTCCGGCAAGCGCGGCGAGTTCTTCCTGCGTGAGACGACACGCCTCACGCGCTAGGCGAACACGCTCTCCGATCATCCAACCTCACCATCCCCTTCCAGTTCCGTGAGGTCGAAACGGGGCTCTACGAGCACGTCCTCCTCGGCCGGTTCGAACCGTAGAGGTTGCCCTTCTTGGACGATCACCGACCGGCGCCACTCCAGCTTCGGGGAACCGTGGTAGACCCAGATCCCCTTGGGCTTGGAGAGCGCCAGCCGTATCTCCCGCTTCGGCCCTACCGTCCAGTCCAGGATGAGGTTGGCGCCCCCCGCGGGGAACTCGACGCCGTTGAGAACCAGGCCCAGGGACAACTGCTGCGACCAGAAGCCGCGCCGAGCATCGCTGTGGCCCGGGTGGGGCGGCTCACCCGCCTGGGCTTTCAGAGTCCGGAAGACGATCGGCGACCGAACGATCTCGATCCCGGAGTTCTTCAGCTCGCGGCCCAGTTCCCAGTCGTCGGACGGGGTGAGCGAACCGAGGTAGGTCCGGGCACCGTGGCGAACCAAGTGCGCCCAGAGGAGGTCGTCCCAGTCGAGGTCGCTCATCTTCTGGTCCGCCAGGGAGATGCCGTGATCCAAGCCGTCTCGGACGCTTCGGACAGCTCCCGAGAGGAACAGAAGGACCTGCTCGGGCTCGTTCAGATCCGGTGTGTCCATCCCGCCGATATTATCGGCGCGATTTTCACAGAGTCAAGGAGCGAGACCGGATTCCTTCCCGGGGTAGGGACGCCTAGGTCTAGCCGGCGGCGATCACGCCCAACTGCTGCATCAGGTCGAGAAGGTCGTCGCTCAGCCAATACTCGCGGATCAGTCCGCCTTCCGACCGCCAGATGTCGTTGCCGTGGAAGCGCACCCGGGTGCCGGCCGGTGCGGTACTCCCCGGGATGCCGCCCTGGTAGGTGCCTTCGGCGATCCAGCGACCGGCCACCGTCTCGCCGTCCGCGATCGGCCCCACCTCCACCGTGAAGCGCAGGTCGGGGAACAACGAGCGGGTCTGGTCGATCCACGCCACCAGACCCTCCCGTCCCCCGAGCTGATCGGAGATCCGTGGGGGAGGGATCCTGTGCAGGGCGAACTGGGGGTGGATGATCTCTTCCGCTACTGCGAGGTCGCCGTTCCACAGGTCGATCCAGCGATCCCAGAGCAACTTGCTATCCTCGCTGGTCATCGCAGGCTCCTTCGTAGCCGAGGCATTGGGTCTATCCGATCAGCGGGCGACCAGCAACCCACCCGGTCGGTCAGCCATGTGAAGTCTGCTGCTTCCGGCCCTTTGCAGCAGCCCTCGGCCTTCGGGCCAGGCCCCGGGCTACCTGAGCCGGCAGCGATTCGGGTCGCGAATCCTGGCTCGGCCTGGTCCCCGGCCGTGCCTCCTTGATTGTCCTGACGACGCCTCTTGCCCTCCACCGGGGTTGTTACACGAAGGGTTCACGAAGGTGCCCACCCACCGCAACCGTCCCCCTTGGCCTGAAGGGGCCAGACGTTCCTGGCCCGGGGGCGACCGCCCCCGGCTTTCGAGACCGGGTCAGGAGGCCTCCTCCTGCGGCGACCTTCTTGCACCCTTCGCATCCCCCCCCACCGAGGGCCTGTCACACCTTGGACGGCGCGGGCGCAGGCCTTCGAATCCCCTCCACCTCCCTGGCCAGGGGAAACGAATCACCCTCCGACTCGAACGCTTGTTCGATCTAGCTGGGGGGAGCCCTCCAAAACTGTAGTTCTCTGTGGCTTCTCTGTGGCTTCTCCGTCGTCTCAGGTCCCCTTCCCGGCCGGTCAGTTGGCGCTTGCCACGATAGTCCTTCGCCTGTTTCTCACCCGCCGACCTGACTCTGTACGAGAAGGCTGATGTCCTCCGACTGGTGCGATCCCTCAATACCGCCGCGGGGGAGGCCGGACTTGAGGCTGGCCGCCCCATTCACGGATGCTTTGGTGCTGACCGGGGATCAATCCTTGAACGGGTACTTTTGCTTCCTCGCGCTGAGCGATCGGGCTCAGAAGGAATCGACCGTTCATGAGCTTGTGGATGTTCACAACGGCGATTGCCCGCCCAGCCAGGTACTTGGTGGACTCGGGGTCATCCACCGTGGCGATACCCAGCTTCTCCGCTTGGCTTTGCACCTGCAGAGCCAAGTAGGTGTTGGGAGCGACGTAGAGTCCGGGGCCCGCTCCTTCGTTGAGGCAGCTCTGGAGGACCAACAAGCCGACGATTGTCTTGCCGGTCCCCGTGTTCATCTTTACCGCAAGGTCGCGCTCGTTGCGTCGCTTCTCCCATGCGTCGAGGACCTGACCCTGGACATCTCGGAGATATCCGAATCCTTGGCGCTTTGAGGGAAGGGCTGTGAAGATGTCGCGCGGTGAGATGAGGGTGTCGAGCTGTTGACCGGTCGTGATCTTTCGGAAGTCGAGCGGCACGGTCACCTCCCCGGGACCATCAAGCCAGCGCGGAAACGAGTCTACGAGAACCGGAGAGGTCCCGGGACGATCGCCTCGCCGAGGCGCGATATCAGGCGTCGAGCCGAGCGACAAGTTGAAGGGTTGGACCGACGACCCACACCGAGCTGAATCCCAGTCGGGCCGCAGCTTCACGATGGCGATCGCGGAAGCTGTTGACGACTCCCGCCATGGCGAAGACCGGCGTGTCCCGGGCATCGATCGCGAGAACGAGCGAGCCAAGCTGGACCGCAGGCAGGAGAGCCTTGGCACGCGCGACTTGCAGGAGGTGGTCGGCGAGTCCATCGGGACTACTCTGCTCGGCGGCGGTGCCGGCGAGGTGAAGGGCCTTCCACAGGTCGCCGTGCGATACACGGGTGACCTGGACGTTCAGCATCCCCTGGTCGCCGTGGGCGCGGCAGTCGACGTCCTGGTCGTCGATCTCCTCCGGATCGCCCCACGCTTCCCCGAGTTCACCGAGCTTCTGGACGAGGAGCTGGGCAGTTTCAAGCCTGCCCTCCTCGCCCCGCGGGGACGGTCCAGCAATCTGGTAACCCGCTGTGGCCAGGGACGACACATCCGCGGACGCCGAGCGCTCTCCAGGACCCGAGATCCGCACGGCCTCGCCCGCGGCCCCGCCGTCTTCGGCCTGTTTGTGCGCGGTCATGCGCGACGTAAGCGACATCTTCGCCCCGAGCCCGACCTTGATGAGCCGGGACGTCGAACCGCAGCTCGGGCACGGGCCGTCAGGCACGGGTATCCCGACGCCCTGCACGAGCGGGGCGCCGCAGTCTCTGCATTCGATCACGCGGGACGTCTCTTCCCCCATCGTTGCAGTGTATCTGCGGTCACCTCCTAACACCCCGATCGCGGATGGGCATCCAGCACGGAGCCTCTTGCTTGCGTTGTTCGGTCCCGCGATCACGGTGCAAGAGCTGGGGCCGAACTGAAGTGCTCGATCCCTCGGAACCGCTCTATCGTGAGCCGCCGGATTCGCACCGTCACATGTTCCCTTATCGACAGGCTGGTCGACCAGCGGTTACATCAGGACCTGGCGTGCCCTGGGATACTCCTGGTCATGAGCAACTGTCCGTTCGCCGTGGAGGACCGCGTGTGTGCCCCTGCCGATCTAAGCGGCCGGCTTCATCCCGGCACTGTCACGGACAAACGTGACCACCGAACGCCTCCGACCCTGGAGGGCTACTCCGAGACGATTCCACAGGTCCGCGTCCGCTTAGACGAGGCGGCGCTTGATGAGCGGTGGCTTGATTGCCGCCAAGTGAAGCCAATGCCAGACTGCTAAGAGGCCCAAGGACTGGATGAGGGCGCCGTAGCGGAGGCAGATTTCCTGCTTGCCTGAGATCGGTGCCGTATCGAAGAGAAAACGTCCAGGCAGCGCGCGAAGCTGTGCTCTAGGACAAACGAGGCTGTGCCAACCCGCCGTTACCGCCAATAGCCCGAGGCAAGACCATCCAGGCGGCTGATCCGGCCCCGGGACCGAGCCGCGATCCTTGGGGACATGAGGATCTACACGCCGGCGGGAGCGCCGGTCACCTGCGGAGGATGTGGCGGGCAGCTTGAACTCACCGAAGGCCGGATCATGCACGCGGATTCCAGGCTTGAGATCGAGCACACGCCAGTCCCGACCGATACCTCGGCGCTGGCAGTGATCCGGCCGGCGATGCGACCCTGTGGGGCGCAGAAACGCCGATTCGCCGTCTGACCATCCGATCGGTGACCATCCGCCGGTGCTCTTCGCCTGGGTGATCGGCTCGACGCCATCCGGTCACGCCGTGTTCGCCCCGGAGTGGATCGACCTCGCCGCCACGCTGTCGCTCACCCCCGCAGTCATGGGGCCATGAAGCCTCGCTTCAGAGTGCGGGCGGTCCTGTCGATACGAAAATTGGTCTCGGATGGCGGAGGCGATGGGCTCCCAAACCACGGTACGCAGTTGGGCGGGGGTCACCCACGGCCGGTGTAGGCGGTGCGGCTGTCGGCTGTGGTATCACCCGAGCACCGGCCTGGTGTGGCGGGCTGGCCAGCGGCGGGAGGGCTGCAGTGGCCAGACGTGCGGCTGTCACTTCCTCACGCCCGCCCGCGAGGAGCCGGACGAGGCCCTAGCCTCGCACTTGTCCTGAGTGCGGTACGGCCCACCGCGTGAGCGGTCATCCACGTCTTTCCCGAGGAGGGGGAGGCCCTCGATCGATGGTTCAGCACTGTCGGATTGGGCCGAGAGCGACACAGGAGCCGGGCTGGGCTACCCCGTAGGGCGATGGCCTGGGGCCGTCACCGGGACGCCTCTCGCAGCCACAGGGATGCCTGCGCCGGCTGCATGGTCTCCTGCACTACTCCCACCAGGTGCTCGCGCAGATCGTCGAGGTCCACCTCGTTCCGCAGTCTCGCGCTGAACGCCTCAAGGGTCTTGGCGGCGTCGTACTTCCGCCGGTAGAAGCGCCGATCGATGAAGTCCTGGATCCTTCTTCTGGCCGGCCGGACGAGGGCCGCCACGACCAACGTGAGGCCAGCGATCACAAGGGAGTTGTTCGAGACGCCGGCCGACCCGACGGCAACCGCGAGGCCCGCGTACACGCCTCCCAACAGAACGGTGAGGAGCCCGTAGACGAGTGTTCGATTGATGATGTGGCCGATGTCGTAGAGGCGGAATTTCAGGATCGCGATCCCGGTGGCGACGGGGAGCGCCGTCATCCCCACGGCCAGCAGGTAGTCGACCCAGTAGCCGGCTCCGAAGCGACGCCCCACCACGTTGACAGTCGCCATCGCCATGAGGAGCACGCCCGCGTAGGCAAACCACAGGATCTGTTGGCGCTCCGCTCCTCGTGCGCGCCGGAGTCTCACGATCGGTGCCGCCGCAGCCACGACGGCCACGGCCAGCCGGAGCCACGCGGAGTCAAGGATCCAGCTCGACACCGGCCTGAGCGCCGGTACCCCCGTCGGGTTCGATGTATGGAGGGGTTTCTGCCGGACCCAGCTCTCGATGGGCCGGGCGTCCACCAGGCCGGAGACGACGAGGGCGAGCGTGAGGACGCCGGCCGCCCCCAGCACCAACCCCCAGCGGCGGGAGAGCAGCTTCCCGTCCGGGAACAGCAGGACGAGCACGATCAATACGGATGGGAACACCAGCCACACCGCCCAGTACTGGAACCAGGCTGCCACCCGAGCCCAGGGGAGCGAGCCGGGCGCGGCGATCAGGCCTCGGACCGCCCACTGATCGGCGAACACGACGAGCGCGATCACCACTCCCATGGAGCAGAAGGCCCAGCCGATCGGGTTCGAGGGGCGCCGGCTGGCGACGATGGCTCCGACGGTGACGAAGGAGCCGATCCACGCGATGCCGACCGGGGACAGCGCGGCGGTCCGGCCGGCCCCGCCCAGCGTGGAGATGTCGATGGCTGCCAGGACCCCGGCCCCGGCGATGAGCGTGGCCGTCAGCGCCCACGACGACCAGGCCAGGCGCGAAGCCATCCGACTCATCACGGTGACGTCTCCCGCAGCCACAGCGACGCGTGCGCTGGCTGCATGGTGTCGGTGACCACCCCAACCAGGTGCCGCCGTAGCTCGTCCAGGTCGACCTCGTCGCGGGGCCGTGAGCTGAACGCCTCGAGGGTCCGGGCGGCGTCGTACTTCCGCCGGTAGAATCGCCGGTCGATCGCCGACTGGAAGCGGCGGCGAGCGGGACGGAACAGGGCCGCCACCACCGAGCCGGCGCAGGGGATCAGGACCGCCAGCCCCCACTGCCCCCACGCCAGCCGACGCCTGGTCCGATCGCTCATCGCGGTCCCTCCCGCAGCCAGAGCGACGCGTGCGTTCACCGCGGCCCCCTGCGGTGCGCGCACGCCGAGCAGACCTGAGCCCTCTTCGGCCTCGGCCTCATCCGTTCATCGTCCCCTCGCCCCGTTCCGGGATCGTTACGGACAACCTGTACAGCCCAAAGCTGCCCACCTTCGTGCGCGTCCTCACCCCGGGAACCAGCGTTGTGCCTGGTCAGGGCTCGATCGGGGCGTCTCCGCCCTGCTCATGCGGGCAGTGCAGAGCCGCACCCTTGGGGGAGTGTCGCATCACGCCGGCTGAGGCCCGAGCCATGTTGCAAGGGTGGGTTAGGAGCAGTCCTGGGCGCCCCTGGCGACCAGCTCCGGTGGGCTGTCCGCGACCAGATGAGGAGCCACGCTCCTCCAGGAGTTCCCGTCCACCGCCGCTTACACGAAAGGTTCACGAAAGCGCACCACCCGC
>WNGH01006442.1_pt1 | contig 11149 bp, 8 predicted proteins | sample 5400631 | NCBI WGS metagenome assembly WNGH01 (sample SAMN13153373, study PRJNA577476) | soil metagenome | isolation source: 115 cm soil or saprolite under Garry oak tree replicate 1 | place: USA:California | collected 2016-06-15 | reverse complement strand
TGCGCGTGACCCCGGTTAGCAGGCTTGCGCTGCTGCTTGGCCGGGTGCTGCGCGATGTCGTTGTGCTGTTCGTGCAGGCAGTGGTCCTGGTGGTGGCCGGGATCGTGGCAGGCATGCGCGCACCGGTCGGCGGTGTGCTGATCGGGCTCGCCTTCATCGCGGTCCTGGCTGTGAGCCTCGCGTCCATTTCTTACACAGTTGGGCTGCTGACCAAGAGCGAGGACGTTCTCGCACCGCTTCTCAACATGGTGATGGTGCCCTTGATGCTGCTGTCTGGCATCATGCTGCCGATGACGCTTGGCCCGACCTGGCTGATGGACATCGCAAGGATCACTCCGTTCGGCTACATCATCAACGCCATGCGTGAGGCGTTCAGCGGCAGCTACCTGACCACCGTGATGGCCGAGGGCGCAGGGGTGGCGGTCGGTCTTGCCGCCGTCTGCCTGTTCCTGGGCGCCCGCGCCTTCCTGCGAGAGAATGCCTGATGGTCACTGTGGCGGCGGATTGCGCGGGGCCGTCCCCCCGGGCAGGCCTCGCGGCTGGTTGCGGCGAGCCGTCCCACCGGGCAAGCCTCGCGCGGGGTTGCGGGGGGTCGTCCCCCCGCGCTAGCAGAGGGGACGGCGCGCTCGAGTGACAATCGCCGCACCCACCAGCCGAGAGGCACTTGCCGGGCTGCCACCCAGCGACCTCGCCGCTCGTGCCATCGGGCTCACCAAGGTGTATGGCCAGGGTAATGCCCGGGTGGTCGCGATCGACCAGATCACGCTGGGCATCCCGAAGGGCGCCTACACCGCGGTCATGGGACCGTCGGGTTCCGGCAAGTCCACGCTCATGCACTGCCTGGCCGGGCTGGACTCTGTCACCTCCGGCGAGGTCTACATCGCCGACACCGAACTTGGCGGTTTGAGCGATAAACGGTTGACGAGGCTGCGGCGGGACCGGATCGGCTTTGTCTTCCAAACCTTCAACCTGGTACCCACACTTACCGCCGGGGAGAACATCACGCTGCCGCTTGACATCGCGGGGGTGAAACCGGACCGGGAATGGCTCGACACCGTGATCGACACGATCGGCCTGCGGGACCGGCTGCGGCACCGGCCCGCCGAGCTGTCCGGGGGGGAGCAGCAGCGAGTTGCCTGCGCGAGGGCGCTCGCCACCCGGCCCGACATCGTCTTCGCGGACGAGCCGACGGGGAACCTGGACTCCAAGTCAAGCGCCGAAGTCTTGTCGTTCCTGCGCCGCTCGGTCGCCGAGATGGGCCAGACCGTGGTGATGGTGACCCACGACCCTGTGGCCGCAGGTTATGCCGACCTGGTCATCTTCCTGAACGACGGCCGCATCGCGGACCAGCTCGGCGACCCGACAGCGCAGCGGGTGCTGGAGTGGCTGCGGCGGTCATCCGTTGACTCCGGTACGTCGGCGGCTGGCCAATGATCACAAAGGTCACGCTGCGCAATCTCGCTGCGCACAAGGTACGGCTTGGGCTCACCGCGCTGGCCGTCATGCTCGGCGTGTCTTTCGTCGCAGGGACGCTGATCTTCACACAAACCCTGCAGAACACGTTCAACAGCTTGTTTGCCCAGGTGGGAAAGGGCACGGACGTCGTCGTCCGCGGCAGCGCGGCTTTTACCGGCCAGCAGGGCGAGACCGACCGCAGACCCGTACCCGAACGCCTGCTCAGCAGCGTCCAGGCTGTCCCCGGGGTCGCCGAGCTGTTGCCAAGCGTAACCGGCTACGCGGCTGTCATCGGCCGCAACGGCAAGGTTGTCGCGAATACGGGCCCGCCGACGATCGGGGTCGCATGGCACGCGATTCCTGACCTGTCGCCACTACGGCTGACCGCGGGCCGTGGCCCACGCTCGCCAGGTGAGGTGGCTATCGACTCCGTGACCGCGGCCAAGGCCGGATACCGGCCGGGTGACCGGGTAAAGATCCTCACCCGAGGCCCGGCCACGACCATGACCTTGGTGGGGGTATTCCAGTTCGGCAGCTTGGGCAACCTCGCCGGGGCCACGCTGACCGCGTTCGACCCAGCGACCGCACAGCGGCTGCTGCTCAAGCGTGGCTATGTGAGCGAGATCGACGTGCATGCGTCGCCCGGTGTGAGCCAGCGGGTTCTCCGTGCCCGTGTGCAGGCCGTGCTGCCCGCTGGCTTCGAGGCGGTTACCGGTGCCGCGGTCGCGCGGGAAAACGCGACCATGGTTCAGCAGGCCCTGAAATTCCTGAACACCTTCCTGCTCGTTTTCGGCTTCCTCGCGGTCTTCGTGGGTGCCTTCATCATTTTCAATACGTTCTCGATGCTTGTCGCCCAGCGGACGCGTGAGCTTGCGCTGCTGCGCGCAGTTGGCGCGAGTCGCGGTCAGGTGACACGCGCTGTCATGGGTGAGGCACTCGGAGTGGGCGTATTTGCCGCCACGGCCGGGCTCGCGCTCGGCTTCGGGCTTGCGCAGCTGTTGCGGACCCTGCTCTCCGCGTTCGGGTTCTCGCTGCCGACCTCCGGGCTCGGCTTGAACTCACAGGCTGTCGCCTGGTCCTACGCCGTCGGCATATGCGTCACGCTCGCCGCCGCCTACGGCCCGGCCCGGCGGGCCGCCAAGACGCCACCGGTCGCGGCGCTACGCGACGACGTGGCCATGCCGGTTCGGTCACTGCGCGTACGAATGGTGATCGGCGCCGCGGTCACTCTCGCGGGTGCCGGCATGGCCGTAGGAGGCCTCGCACGGGCCTTGTCGGGCGCCAGCACCGCCGCCCTGACTGGCGCGGGCGCCGCCGTGGTCTTCGTTGGCGCGGCGATGCTCGCACCTTCGTTAAGCCGCCCAGTGGTCCGCATACTCGCGGCGCCCTTCCCACGGATCTTCGGCACGCCGGGGCGTCTGGCTCGCCAGAACGCGCAGCGCAACCCGCGGCGCACCGCTGCCACCGCGTCCGCGCTGATGATTGGGCTCGCCCTCATCGGCGCGGTGACGGTGCTGAACTCCTCGGCCCAGCTTTCCATCGACCGGGCCGTTGCGACCGGATTCGGCGCGGACTTCGTGGTCACGTCGCGATCTTTCGTGCCCTTCGGCCCAGAGGTGACAACCACTCTGGCGCACGTACCGGGAGTGACCGCAGCGGTCCCTTTGTACGTCACCAGCGCCCGAGTGGCCGGCAAGGTCCAGTTTGTGACCGCGGGCGATGCTGCTGGGATCACCCGCGCGCTGCGGCTATCAGTGATTTCAGGCTCCGCTGGCCCTGACGGGATGCTGGTACCCAAGACTTTTGCCGACACCTACCACCTGCGGCCCGGCTCGCTGGAAAGGGTCCAGTTCACCAATGGCGCGAGGGTGAACGGCCGTGTCAGTGGTGTCTACGCGACATCCCAGATCTTCAACGACGTGCTGCTTCCTACCGGGATGTACCTCGACCACATCAGCCGGCCACTGGTAAATGATGTGTTCCTCACCGCAGAGAATGGCGCGAGCGGGGGTGTGCGCAAGGATCTGGACTCCGTGCTCTCTGGCTACCCGAACCTAAAGCTGCTTGACCAGACCGGCTTGAAGCAGGACGTCAAGAGCCAGATAGCGACGCTGACCAACATCATCCTCGCGTTACTGCTGCTCGCGGTTGTGATCGGGGCGATCGGGATCGTGAACACGCTCGCGCTATCGGTAATTGAACGCACCCGTGAGATCGGCCTGCTCCGGGCTGTAGGCACCAGCCGCCGCCAACTCCGCCGGATGGTCCGGCTGGAAGCGGTGGTGATCTCCGTCTTCGGAGCGCTGCTCGGCCTGACGCTTGGCTTGGCGTTCGGCGCGGCACTCCGGCGGTCGCTGGCCAGTGACGGATTCACAGTCCTGTCGGTACCCGTGCTGCAGCTTACGGGCTACCTTGTCGGTGCCGCGCTGATCGGCATGGTTGCCGCCGTGTGGCCCGCGTGGCGCGCGGCCAGGCTGAATGTGCTGAGCGCGATCGCGACGGAGTAGGGCGAAACAGCAACAGTTCAACTGGCTGGACGTGATGCACGGTGTGACGAACGTCAACGTGCCCGAGGCCAGCCCGTCACCGCCGCCGAGACGTTCACCGACAACGGCGACCTTGCCGCGCGGCGGGTCAACAGGGCGCCGGTGCGGATCTGTACGCGAGCAGCGACTCCTACAGCACCATCTATTTGAAGGGTGCTGTCGGCACCTCCTCGACGATCGAGACCGAGGTCGTGTCGCAGCAAAACATGAACGGTTTCGCCAAGACCGGCCTCATCGTCCGCGACAATAGGGCTTCAGCGTCCAGTAAGGCGTCGCGCCCATCCGAGAGCCATTCATGTGCTGCTGCCGCGACCTGTCACCCCCGCAAAACACCGCTCGTTTCACGATCACGGAACGTTTTCCGCGAATACACTTGATGGGGCGTGGTGGCCGCAGGGTTAGGCGTTTTCTGGGAAGTGGCAGGCTACCGCGTGACCGGAGCCTGAAGCCAGCTCGGCAAGCGGTGGCTCGGTCGTCCGGCAAATCTCCTGTGCCTTCCAGCAGCGCGTGTGGAAGCGGCACGCAGGCGGCGGGTTGAGCGGGCTCGGCACGTCGCCGGTGAGCAAGATGCGCTGCCGCCGCGCCCGCGCTCCCGGTCTGGCCGAGGGCACGGCCGACATGAGCGCGACGGTGTAGGGGTGGTGCGGCGTGGAATACAGTTGTGCGCTGGGCGCCAGCTCGACGATCTTCCCGAGGTACATGACAGCGACCCGGTCGGAGATGTGCCGCACCACGGACAGATCGTGGGCAATCACCACGTAGGTGAGCCCGAGTTCGTCCTGTAGATCCTCCAGCAGGTTGATCACCTGCGCCTGGATTGATACGTCTAGAGCCGACACCGGCTCGTCGGCCACGATGAGCTTAGGCCGCAGCGCCAGCGTGCGCGCGATGCCGATGCGCTGCCGCTGGCCGCCGGAGAATTCATGCGGGTACCGGTTGTAGTGCTCCGGGTTCAGTCCGACCAGTTCGAGCAGATCCTGCACGGTGCGTTTGATGCCGTGCTCGGTCTTGACCCGTTGCAGCCGGAACGGCGCTCCCACAATCGTGCCGACAGTGTGCCGCGGGTTCAGCGACGAGTAAGGATCCTGGAAGATCATCTGAATGTCCTTGCGCAGCGGGCGCATCTGACCGGGCCGCATGTGTGTTACGTCATGGCCATCGAAGATGATCCGTCCGCCCGTTGGCTCGAGCAGCCGGGTGAGCAGCCGCCCCGTAGTCGTCTTGCCGCAGCCAGATTCCCCCACCACCCCGAGCGTCTCGCCCTCGGTGACGTAAAAGTCAAGGCCGTCGACCGCCTTTACCGCGCCGACTTGGTGGCGGAGGATGATGCCCCTGGTGACAGGGAAGTATTTCTGCAGACCGCGCACGGTGAGCAGGGAGCTGGATGGCACGGTTGGCGTCGCAGCCGCATCGGCGATCGTGGCCTCGCTCACGGTGCTCTCCTTGTGGCTGGCTCGCGTGCGTCACTCAATGTTCCGTACCGTCTCGAGCCTTTCATCTCCCTGGCTGTCACAGGTTCGGCTCGATCTTCTCGGTCCAGATCTGACGCCGCTGGCCGGCCGTGAGATGGCAGGCACTCAGATGACCTGGCGATACCTCACGCAACGGGGGGACCTCGTCGACACTAAGCCCGTTGGTTAGCTCAGCGTAGGGGCAGCGCGGATGGAACGGGCACCCGGTCGGCACCCGGATGAGGCTGGGCGGGGTTCCCTTGATCGGCATAAGGCGCTCTGACTGCTCCCGGTCGAGCCGCGGCATCGAGCCGAGCAGTCCCCATGTATATGGATGGTCTGGCCGGTTGAATACATCCTCGGCGGCGCCGTACTCCACAATGCGGCCCGCGTACATGACGAGCACGTCGTCGGCAAGCTCGGCGACTACGCCGAGATCGTGGGTGATTATGATCACCGCGGAACCGAATTCCCGCTGCAGCTCGGCGATCAGGTCCAGGATCTGAGCCTGGACGGTGACGTCAAGGGCGGTCGTGGGCTCATCGGCGATGAGCAGCTCCGGATCGCATGACAGCGCCATCGCGATCATCACACGCTGCCGCATGCCGCCGGAGAACTGATGCGGATAGTCGTCGACCCGGTCCGCCGCCTCCGGGATTCCGACACGATTCAGCATCTCGATCGCGTGCTGGCGGGCCGCCTGCCTGCTGACGTCGTTGTGGATCCGGTACGCCTCGATGATCTGGTTGCCAATGGTGTAATACGGGTGCAGCGACGACAGCGGATCCTGGAAGATCATCGCCATCTTGTTGCCGCGCAACTCGCGCACTCGTCCCGGGCCGGCGGTGATCAGCTCTTCGCCATCCAGCCAGATCTGACCGGTGATGCGGGCGCTTGTGCCCTGGTGCAAGCCGAGTATGCCGAGGCTGGTGACGCTCTTGCCGGAGCCTGACTCCCCTACGATGCCGAGTGTTCGGCCGCGGTCGAGGGTGAACGAGAGGCCATCAACGGCCTTGACCAGGCCGTCGTCGGTCGGAAAATGCACGTGCAGGTCATGGACTGCGAGCAGGTCGCTTGGCGCATCGGACGGCGCGGGCGCCGCGGCCTGCTGGCCGACATCTACGGGCTCCGCCATCAATGCCTCACTCGGGGGTCAACTACCCCGTACATCACATCCACCACCAGGTTGGCGAGCACAATGAAGAACGCCGCGAGCATCGTGGTACCTAGGACCTCGGGCATGTCCCTGTTTTGTACCGCAAGCAGCGCAAACTGGCCAAGTCCCGGCAGGCTGTAGGTGTACTCGGTAATGAAGGCTCCACCGAGCAGCAGGCCGAGATCAAGACCGAAGATGGTCAAGATCGGGGTAAGACTCGCGCGCAAGCCGTGTTTGAAGATCACGGTCCGTTCCGGCAAGCCTTTAGCCCGGGCCGTGCGGATGTAGTCCTCCCCCATGGTCTCCAGCATCCCTGCACGGGTCAGCCGGGCATAGAGGGCAGCATAGAGGAAGGCGAGCGTTATCCAGGGCAGCACGAGGTTGCGCGCCCACACGAGCGGGTTTTGGGTGATGGCGACGTACTGCACGTTGAACAGTTGCCAGTGGTAGCTGAAGACAAGCAGCGCCAGGCTAGCGGTGAAGAAGATTGGCAGCGACACGCCCGCGAGCGCTATGCCCATCGCGGCGCGGTCGAAGATGGTGCCCTTACGCAGAGCGGACAGGATCCCGGTCGCCACGCCTGTGACCACCCAGATTACGGCAGCGCCGGCGGCGAGCGACAATGTGACTGGGAGCCGGGTAATCATCAATGCCCAGACAGGCTGCTGGTTCAGGAACGAATAGCCGAAGCAGGGCGGCGGGCAGTAGGTCCGATCCGAGCCGTAGTTGTAATGCACGCCCACGACGATGCCCCTGGCGAAACGGCCGAACTGGACGAGAAGCGGCTGATCGAGACCGAGCTTGCGCTCGGTCGCAAAGATCTCCGCCCTGGTCGGTGCCTTGCCCACGTACTGCGACGCGATGGCGAACGCGTTCTGGCCAGCCAACCGCGGCAGGTAGAAGAAGATACCAAAGGTAACCAGCAAGATGATCAGCAGCATCAGAACGGCGATGAGCAGCCGCCGGATGATGTATGTGCTCACACCGCTCGGCGTCGGTGACCGGTCAGATCGCTGGACCGGTCACCGACGCCTTCACCTGCCTTCCGCGAAGTCGGCCCGACTTGGCTACTTAACTACTTGATACCAATCTGTGAGTAGTCGTACATCAGGAGCCCGCCGCTGTAGAAGACGTTGGTCATCCGCGGGTTACGGTAGAGCAGCGCCTTCTGGTAGACCAGCGGCAGCCATACCGCCTGCTGCATGACTTGCCGGTTGATCTGCTGGTACACCTGCAAGCGCTCGGCAGTGGTGGCCTTCGACATCACGGTGTCCAGCTCGTTGTTTATGGCCGGGTCGTTCAGCTCGGAGTAGTTGTAGTTCCCAGCAGGCGAGATGAACTTCCCGTTCGTGATGTCCTCGTAGAAGCCGAAGCCTGACGGCCAGTCGGCTCCCCAGCCGGTGATGATCAGGCCGATCCCGTGGCTGTGCACGAATGACGGCGTGCCCTCGGTGGAGGTTGATGCCCTGACCGTGGTGTTAAAGATGTCCGCCTTGATTCCCACCTTGGCCAATGACGCCTGCAGCGCCGTGGCGACCTGTGGCTCCTTGGTCTCGTCGGTGCGGATGGCGATCGTAGTGCTGAAGCCGCTCGGCTTACCGCACTGCTGGAGCTGGCTCTTCGCGGCCGCAACGTCGCCATGCGGGTTTTTGAGGAAGCCGTAGGGGTCGTATCCGTTGATGTAACCGGGATCCATCGGCGGAATCGACTGGGTGGCCATCTGGCCGCCGTACTTGCCGCCGTAGGCGGTTTGCAGTTCGGCGTGGTCGGCCGCGTAGAGCACGGCCATCCGGCAGTGGACGTTGTCGAACGGCTTGACCTTTTTGATGATCGCGACGTAGTTGAAGAAGCCGTTCAGCACGTCATCGGCGTTTGCCTTGTACTTGGGGTTGGCGAGCACGCGCGCCGTGTCGTTCGGCGAGATACCGAGGCCGTGCACGTCGGTGTCTGCCTGGCCGGACAGCAGCCGGTTGTCGAGCTGGGCCGGCGGCACCGACACCGTCACCTGGATCTTGTCGACGAGCTGCTTGCGGTACGGGTCGGTGCTCGGGTTCCAGTTCGGGTTCTTGACCAGCGTCAGGCCCTTGCCGGGCACGTAGTCACCCTGGAACATGTAAGGCCCGGTGGATATCGGGTGCTTCAGGTAGTTGATGCCGGTGTCCTTGGCCGGCGGCACCGGGGCGGTCTGCGATTCCGATGCCAGGAAGTCGAACTCGGCGAACGGCTTTTGCAGATGGAAGACGATCGTCGACGCGTCGGGCGTGGAGATGCCCTTGAACCCGAGTTTGCCCGGGCTCTTGTCATAGAAGGCGCCCGGGTAGCTCGGGTCGGTGAGAACCGAGCCCCAGTAGACCGGGCCACCGTTCAGCACCGCCTGCCCCTTCGCTTTCGGGAAGTAGCTCCCCGTTCGTTCGATCGCGTACTTGACGTCCTGTGACGTGACCGGCGAGCCGTCCTCGAACTTGAGGCCAGGCTTGAGGTGGTAGGTCCAGGTGAGGCCGTTGTTGCTGACCTGGCCCAGGCTGGTGGCGAGGTCCGGCACCAGCTTCTCGCCACCGAGGCCCGGCGCGGGCTTGAACATCGTCAGGGTTCGGGCATACAACCGCAGGAAGTCCCACGAGAAGCCGTAGTAGGTGTTGCCCGGGTCGGGAGAGTCCCAGTCACTCGGGTTGAGGTAGAGCAGCGTGCCACCCTTGTGGTTCGACGGGTTGACAACGGCGTTGGTCGCTGCGTTGAAGGCACCGCCAGTCGTCGTTTTTGTCTTCGTAGCCGAAGACCCGCAGGAAGCGAGCGCAACGCTGGTGGCCGCGCAGGCTGCGGCCAGCGCGAGATATCTGTGTTTTCTCATGGGCATGCCCCTTCGTCGGTGGCTGCGTCGTTGCTGACGACGATGGCAACTATGTAGGGATAGGTCGGGCAATATTGGTAAATCGGGAACACTGGCATCACCGTGCCCTTGGGTCTAGCGCGTCGCGTAGCCCATCGCCGAGCAGGTTGAAGGCCAGCACGGTGACGAAGATCGCGAGACCGGGTACGAGCATGTACTCGGGATCTACCTGGTACCAGTTGGTCGCGTCGGAAAGCATTGCCCCCCAGGATGGCGTCGGCGGGTGTATCCCGACCCCGAGGAATGACAATGCAGCTTCAAATAGAATGTTCGTCGGGATGAGCAGCGTCGAGTACACCAGGATCGGCGCGATCAGGTTCGGCAGCAGTTCGCGGAACAGGATGTAGCCCGACCGTCCGCCAAGACTTCGTGCGGCGTCCACGTACTCGCGTTCGCGCAGGGATAGCGTCTGGCCGCGAATGATTCGGCCCATGTAGGGCCAGTTGAAGAACCCGATGATGAACACAAGCACCGAGATGTGCAAGGCGTTGCCGGTCAGGCCGAAAGCCTTCTGCTGCACAACCGCGCTCAGCGCGATCGCGAAGATCAGCAGCGGGAACGCGAGGAAGATGTCCATCGTCCGGCTGATCAGCGCATCGGCCCAGCGGCCGAAATAGCCGGCGATGATGCCGAGGACTACTCCTATGACCACGGATACCGCGGTGGCGAGCGATGCGATCAGCAGGGAGATCTGTGCGCCGTACAGCACCCTGCTGAACAGGTCACGCCCGGTACCGGGCTCGACGCCAAGCGGGTGTGCGGCGCTGATCCCGCCCAAGCTGCCGATCGGCACCTGCAGGTTTGGATCGACCGCCGTCGGGTTGAACTGATCTGGTGGCGTGCCAAGCTTCGCCAGGAGGGGCGCGAGCACGGCGGCCACCACCAGCACGAGGACCACCACGCCACCAGCAATGGCGATCTTGTCACGCCGCAGCCGACGCCAGGCGATTTGGCCGAGCGAGCGGCCTTCTATCGCCCCAGCTCCAGCAAGAATAGCCTCTGGCGCTGCCGCGGCCTCGACCGGCGTGATCTCGAGCGGTGCGGTCATTAGCTGCTATCCCTACTTGACGGCAGTAACTTGCATGCCTGTTCGCTGCGGCCCCGGCAGCGTAAGCGTGCCATGAGCATCTGTGACAGACCACCAGAGCATCGCAGAACAGACACGCAAGCCTCTACGCGGAGATTCCGCTACACCCCCACTGCAGCGCCAGACCCTTTCTCCGGTCGTAGCGCGATTGTGACCCAATGAGCATCGATTCGTTTGATACCACCGCCGTTGTGTACGGAAACAATTCGTGCTGTCACGCACTGCAAGAGCTTGGTGCAGAGCCACCGCCAGACGGCGGCCGGCCGCAGACTCGCCGTCGGCAACCCCTGTCCGTGGTGACTCCCGGGTGAAATTCGAATATTTCATGGTGCTGATGCGCTGCGCGCGGCGACTCGCTCGCGCAGCCAGGCAACGGAGATGTCCCGTAGCGATGTAACCACCACTGGGTGCTCACCTCTGGAGGCGATCCCCTGGGCAGCTGCGTCGCCGTAGGCCGGTGCGGCAGCTACCACGCTGGGGACCATGACGACCAGACATCCAGCGGCCTGCGCCGCGGCAACGCCGTTGGGCGCGTCCTCGAGCACCGCGCAGCGGGCTGGATCGGCA
>WNGH01027720.1_pt1 | contig 11152 bp, 8 predicted proteins | sample 5400631 | NCBI WGS metagenome assembly WNGH01 (sample SAMN13153373, study PRJNA577476) | soil metagenome | isolation source: 115 cm soil or saprolite under Garry oak tree replicate 1 | place: USA:California | collected 2016-06-15 | reverse complement strand
GCGGTTCGATGAGGCCACCGCGCGCTGGTGCTTCGGCCGGCTGGCGCCACCCGATTCGGCGGCTGAGCCGGGCTGGCTGCACCGGCCGCGATCGACGCCGGGCAGGTCCAGGCGAACGGCATCTGGTACACAGGCAGGCGACGCTGAGCCGTCCCGGCCCTCTCGCGAGCACCTGGCAGGCCCGGCGGCCTTCGGCGATGCTCATGCTTCCTCCAGTTGGCCCGGCAGCACCAAGCCGGCTTCGTAGGCGAGGATCACAGCCTGGACCCGGTCGCGCAGCTGGAGCTTGTCCAGGATGTGGCCGACGTGGGTCTTCACGGTGCTCTCGCCGAGGAACAGGGTCCCGGCGATCTCGGCGTTGGACATGCCTCGTGCGACCAGCCGCAGGACCTCGGCCTCACGGTCGGTGAGGACCTGGAGCCGGTGGGCGGCGGAGCTCTGGCGCGGCCGTTGCCGGACGAACTGCTCCACCAGCCTGCGAGTCACCGAGGGGGCGAGCAGCGCCTCCCCGGCCGCGGCGACCCTGACCGCACGGATCAGATCCTCCGGCGGAGTGTCCTTGAGCAGGAACCCGCTCGCTCCGGACGCCAGCGCGTCGTAGACGTACTCATCGAGGTCGTAGGTGGTGAGGATCACCACCCGCGGAGCCGCGGATGGTCCCCGCGCGGTGATCCGGCCGGTGGCCTCGATCCCGTCCATCCTGGGCATCCGGACGTCCATCAGCACCACGTGGGGGAGGAGCCTACGGGCCAGCTCCACCGCCTGCGCGCCGTCCGCCGCCTCGCCCACCACCTCCATATCCTGCTGCGCCTCGATGATCATGCGAAAGCCCGCCCGCAGCAGCGCCTGATCGTCGGCCAGGAGCACCCGGATGGTCACGGCAACCTGGCCTCGGGCTGGGTCTCGTTGGCGTCCGGCGCGCCGCGGTCGCCGCCGGGAGCCTCCACGGGGAGCTGGGCCTGCACGCGGAAGCCGCCGCCCAGCGCCGGACCCGCGGTGAGGTGCCCGCTCACCAGGGCGGCACGCTCCCGCATCCCGATCAATCCCTGTCCCCCGGATGGGTTCGGCGGCGCCCCTGGGCCATCGTCGACCACGACCAGGTCGATCGCTCGGTCGGTGCGGTTGACGAACAGGTGGACTCGCGCACCGGGAGCGTGCTTCATGACGTTGGTCAGGGCCTCCTGGACAATCCGGTAGGCGGACAGATCCACCATGGCCGGCAGCGCGTCGAGGTTGCCTTCCACCCGTACCTCGAGACGGAGCCCTGCCTCGCGCGCCCGGGTCACCAGGGCGTCGAGCTGGGCGAGCGTGGGTTGCGGCCACCGGCCGGGCCCCTCATGGTCCGCCTTTCGGAGAATCCCCAGGACCGTCCGGACCTCCGCCAGCGTCGACCGGGCGGTGCGCTCGATGAGCCCGAGCGTCTCGGTCACCTGGCCGGGGCGGTCCCGCGAGGCGATCCGGGCTGCGCCCGCCTGAACCGCGATGACGCTCACGTTGTGCGCGACGACGTCGTGCAACTCGCGTGCGATGCGGTTGCGTTCGGCCTCGGCGGCGCGACGTGCATGATCCTCTCGCTCGCGCTCGAGCCGGGCGGCCCGCTCCTCGAGCTGGGCCAGGTAGGCGTGCCGGGTCCGGGCGCGGTCGCCGACAACCCAGGCCACGCCCGACCCGAAGGCCATCCCCGTCAGGTGGCCGAGTGTCCTGACCTCCCCCGTCACCAGCATGATCGCGAAGGCGAGAAGCAGGGCCCCCACGGCGGCGGCGCCGACGACATGGCGGACGCGCCCGTCGCCGTACCGCGAGGCGAACCCCACACCGAACAGCAACCCGACCGAGTTGGGCTCGGCGTTCCCGAAGATCGCCGGAACGGCGAACGCGGCTGCGAGGATGGCGAGCACGGGTCCGGGATGGCTGCGCCGCCACAGCAGTGGCAGGGTGCCAAACGGCAGGGTGGCCAGCCCGATCGCGACCGGCTTGTTCCCCACGAGGCCCGCATGGACCAGCGCGGGAAGCGACAGGGCCAGGGCGGCACCGACCATCACCCAGTCGACCTGTCGTGGCGTGAGGCGCGCTGCTGGCCACAGCCCTGCTCCGGGCGCGTCCGCGGGTTTCATGGCCTCACCATAACCGCAGGCCACGACGCTCGCATCCATCTGGGTGGGGATTGGCTCCTCCCGGAGATCCACCTCGAGCAGGAGGCGAAAGCGCCTCGGGGGCGATGGCAGCGGGGCCGCCCGGACCTACCTTCGAGCCCGACCAGCGGGCACGAGCAACCAGAAAGGAAGGTCCATGGCAGTGATCGAGGTACGCGGGCTGACCAAGCGGTTCGGCCCGGTGCTCGCGGTCGACCGGCTGAGCTTCGAGGTCGATCGGGGCACGGTCGTCGGGTTCCTGGGGCCAAACGGGGCCGGGAAGACCACCACCCTGCGGGCGCTCCTTGGCCTGGTACGACCAACAGAGGGCACCGCCGCCATTCACGGCAGGGCATATGGCGACCTGCCTGATCCACTGCGTCACGTGGGGGCCGTGCTGGAGGCGTCGAGCTTCTATCCGAGCAGGCGCGCTCGCAACCACCTCCGGGTGCAGGCGATGGCGGGTGGCCTCGACCCCGCTCGGGTCGAGGAGGTGCTCGAGCTGGTCGGGCTCGAAAGGGACGCCAGACGGCAGGTTGGAGGCTTCTCACTGGGCATGCGCCAGCGTCTCGGGATCGCCACGGCGATGCTCGGCGATCCCGAGGTGCTGATCCTCGACGAGCCGGCCAACGGGCTCGACCCGGAGGGGGTCCGGTGGCTCCGCGAGCTGGTCAGAGGCCTGGCCGAGCAGGGTCGGACCATCCTGGTGTCCAGCCACATCCTGGCCGAGGTCGCCCAGACGGTGGACAGTGTGGTCATCATCGACCGGGGCCGCCTGGTCGCGCAGTCCTCGCTCGAGGAGCTCACCTCCGGCGCTCGCCATCTGGTGCGGGTCAGGACGCCTCGGGCGCAGGACCTCGCCAACGCCCTCGACCACGACGGCGTGCGGGTCGAACGGGTCGCCTCCGACCGGCTCGAGATCACCGGCGCGAGCTCCGAACGGGTGGGCATGCTCGCCGCCCAGCTCGCGATCCCGATCCTGGAGAGCACCACCGAGGCGGCCAATCTGGAGGACGTGTTCTTCCAGCTCACGGCAACCACAACCGAAGCGGAGGGGCCCCGATGAACCGGTCGATCCGAACCGAGCTGCTGAAGCTCCGCACCACCCGGCTGCCGCTGGGCCTCCTGGCCACGGCGGCAGGGCTGACCGCGCTGGTCACGATCCTGGGGGCGGCCAGAGCGGGGGGATCCGGGCACATGGCGCCACCTCCCCTCGACACCGCGGCCGGGCTCACCGCGATGCTCACCCGGAACGGGCTGGGCATGCTCATGGCCGCGGTGTTTGGGGTCACGGTCTCCAGCGGCGAGTTCCGGCACGGGACCGCCACCACCACCTACCTCGGCACCTTTCGGGTTGCTGTTCGGCCTGGTCGCCGCCGGCCTCACGACCGGGATCAGCCTGGCGTTCGTGGCCGCCAAGGGCTATCCCGTGGCGCTCGGCTGGGGGACCATCGCCCGCTTCGCGGCCGGTGCGATTCTCGGATCGGGCCTGCTCGCCGCGGTCGGGGTCGGCCTGGGATCGCTGCTCCGTGGCCAGCTCGCGGCCATCGTCACGGTGTTTGCCTGGGGGTTCGTCGTCGAGCAGGTCATCGGCGGGCTGTTCGACTCCGCCCAGCCCTACCTGCCATACACCGCCGCGACCACGATGGCGGGGGCGACCCTGGGCGGCGGAACCAGCGCGCTTCCCTTCGCCGCGGCGGCAGCGCTGGTCGCGGGCGTTGCGGCGCTGCTATCGGCCGTCGCCGCCCAGACCACCGTCCAGCGCGACGTCGCGTAGTCGAGGACAGGGCCTCGGAGGCTCGCAGGCGGCAGACCGGGTCGTGGTTACCGGCTGCCGCCCGGCTCTGGCGTGTGGGGCTAGACTGCCCACGACGTAGGAGGTCGACCACCTGCGGAGGAGACATCGTGCGGCACAGCAATGGCGTCGAAGGTGCGGATCGGGACCGGATCCCTCCGGAGATCAATACCAATGTGGCGCACACCGCGCGGGTCTATGACTACTGGCTGGGCGGCAAGGACAATTTCCCCGCTGACCACGCCCTGGCAGAGGCCATCCTGGAAGCCGTTCCGAGCATGCGCGCCATGGCGCGCGCCAACCGCGCGTTTCTGGGCCGTGCGGTCCGCTACCTGGCGGGCGAGGCGGGGATCCGGCAGTTCCTGGACATCGGGACCGGCATTCCGACCGCTGGCAACACCCACGAGGTCGCCCAGGCGGTCGCCCCCGACGCCCGGGTGGTGTACGTCGACAACGACCCGATCGTGCTGGCCCACGCGCGGGCGTTGATGACCAGCCACGTGGCGGGGGAGACCGCGTTCCTTCCCGCCGACCTGCGGCAGCCGGAGGCGATCCTTGCCGATCCGACCCTGACGGCGACGCTGGATCTTGGTCGGCCGGTGGCGGTCATGCTGGTGGCGATCTTGATGTTCCTGCCCGACGCGGAGGATCCGTACGGGATCGTGTCGAGGCTGCTGGCGGCGTTGCCGTCTGGCAGCTACCTGGCGATCAGCCATCCCACGGACGAGTTCGACGCCCAGGCGATGGCCGGTGCGGTGGCCGCCTCGAAGCGTTCCGGGATCGCCCTGGTGCCGCGTGGCCGCGCCGAGGTCGAGGCGTTCTTCGACGGCCTTGACCTGGTCGAGCCCGGGGTGGTGCCGGTCGGCGCCTGGCGGCCCGACGGCCGGCCGCCGGGGGAGCCCCAACGCGCGGGCGACCTGGAGGCGCTCAACATCTATGTCGGGGTCGGCCGCAAACCCTGAGTTGTGAATTCGGCCCGAGATGCTGAGACAATCGGCGGATGAGCCCCGTCAGCCGTGGACGCAAACGGAAGAAGCAGCAGCGCGGCCCCACCACTGGGCGGTCGCGGGGCGACCGGTCCAACGCCGGCCTGGATGCCTTCGAGGGCCTGTACGCGGAGATGCTGCGTGCGTTTCGGGCGCTTGCCAAGGTGATCGATCCGCTGGAGGTGGAGGTGTTCGCCTCCGATCTGGTGGGCGCGTGGTGGAAGCAGCTCCCGCCGGGCGAGGATGCGGAGATGGTCTTCGGGTTGGGCGCGGTCGACTATGCGGCACGTGCGGGTACGCGGGAGGCGCTGGCGTTGCTGCGCGCGCTGGCGGCCGTGGGTGTCACGGCCGAGCAGCGCGAGGCGGCGTCGACCGCCGCGGCGGCGCTGGCTGCCGGCGGCCGGGCTGAGCCGCCGTGGGCGGGTCAGATCGGCCGAGTGCGCGTGGGCGAGTGCTGGCGCCTGGCGGATGTGTACGGCGACCAGGCGAGCCTGCTGGTAGTGTTCGGCTATGGGCGACGCCGGCATGGGTTGGTGGCGCTGGTGGACTTCAACCATCTGGGCGGCTGGGTCAAGGACCTGTTCGTCACCGCGGAACCGGCCCGCACGCTGCGGGAGCTGCGCAAGGCCGCGCTGTCGGAGCCGCTGGCGAGACTCGAGCAGGTCGACCCGGCCGCAGCGCGGGGGCTGCTGGAGGACGGCCTGGCGGCGACCGATGCCACCTGGCAGCCGGAGGTGAGCCAGGAGCTGCGGCAGTACCGGGCGCTGGCGCTGGCCCGCTGCCGGGCCATGCCCGAGCCTGCCTCAGGCGAGCCTGACCGGGAGATCGGCGAGGCGGAACGGGAGGCGATCGTCGCCGAGTTCCTGGCCTCCTCACAGGCTCGTGACCTGCCCGACAGCGATGCGGCGCGGCACTGCGCGCGGTTGCTGGTGGACTTCGGCGCCGACTACGACGGTGGCAAGCCGCTGCGGGTCAGCCCGGCCAAGGTCGAAGGGTTCCTGCACGACTGGGTGCCAGCCAAGGTGATGCTGGACGAGGCCGACCGCGACGCCATGCCCGCGGTCGTCACCGCGTGGGTGCGGTGGGCTGGCGAACGCACCGGCCTGCCCGCCGAGGCAGCCGCCGAGCTCGGCGAGGTCGCCGTCGACTGCGGCGCGCACTTCGCGGAGGTGTACGACGAGGCGGCGGACGCCTCGCCTCTGCGGCTGTTCCTGCAGGGCCTGGACACCAGCGGTGGCCTGGACAGCGTGCAGGATGCGGTCGACCGCAGGATGTTCGCCATGCCGTTCTTCGGCACCCGGATCGGCGACGAGGACTTCCCGATACTGGACCCTGGCGACGGTGACGACCGGCGCCTGCTGATCGAGGGTGAGCATCCCGAATACCACGCCGCACTTCTGGACCCTGCCTTCGACGGGGAGGTCGATGGCGTCAACCCTCGCCTGCACGTCGCGATCCACGAGGTCGTCGCCAACCAGTTGTGGGACGACGACCCGCCGGAGGCCTGGCAGGCCGCCAAGCGGCTCCGTGAAGCCGGTCGGGACCGTCACGAGGTCCTCCATGAGCTCGGCGGCGTCGCCGTCACCCACCTGCACGGCGCCCTCACCGGAGGGGCGCCAGTCGATACCGCGGCCTACCGCCGCACGCTGGAGACGCTCGGCCGGCCGCCGGCGTGGCGGCAGACCAGGAAGGGGACCGGTAGTCCGAAGGCGAGTGGGTCGTCCGAGGGCGGCGCGCGGGTCTCGGCCAGGGACGCGGTGTACCAGGTGAAGATCGGCCTGCGGGGAGCGCACCCGCCGATCTGGCGGCGCCTGCGCCTGCCCGCCACCACCACGCTGGCCGGGCTGCACGACATCATCCAGACAGCGTTTGGCTGGACGGACTCTCACCTCCACGCCTTCGAGGCCGGCGGTCGCCGCTACTCGCGTCCTGACTTCGGCCTCGACGGGTTCGAGGAACGCTTCGCCGACGAGAGCACGGCGCTGCTGTGCGAGGTCGCCGATTCCGTGGGCGCCAGGTTGCGCTACACCTACGACTTCGGTGACTCCTGGGAGCACGACCTGTTGGTCGAGGAGATCCTGCCTCCCGACCGCGTGCGCCATGCCGTCTGCGTGGCAGGCCGGCGCGCGGGACCGCCAGAGGACTGCGGCGGCGTGTGGGGCTACGCCGAACTGCTCGACATCCTCGCCGACCCTGACCATCCCGAGTATGCGGAGCGGCTCGACTGGCTCGGCGACGAGCCTGACCCCGCCGCCTTTGACAAGGACGCGATCAACCGAGCGCTCACCGACATTCCGGTCCCCTGACCACAGTGCCCACCCCGCCCACGGGCGGGACGCCGGACACGCGGGAGGCGAGCATGCGGGGCACCATGACGGGCAAGATCCTCGAGGCGCACCTGGTCGAGGGACGCCTCGGCCCTGGCGAGGAAGTCGCCCTCAGGATCGACCAGACACTGCTGCAGGACGCGACCGGCACGATGGCCTGCATGGAGTTCGAGGCACTCCGGCTCCGGGAGGTGAAGGTCGACCTCGCGGTGCAGTACGTCGACCACAACATGCTGCAATTCGACCACCGCAACGCTGACGACCACCTGTTCCTCCAGACGTTCGCCTCCAAGTACGGCATCAAGTTCTCGCGGGCGGGCAACGGCATCTGCCACCAGGTCCACACCGAGCGCTTCGCGCGACCGGGCGCCACCTTGCTCGGCGCCGACTCGCACACGCCGACCTCGGGTGCGTGCGGGTCGATCGCCATCGGCGCGGGCGGGCTGGAGGTCGCGCTCGCCATGGCCGGCCAGCCGTTCCGGATGCCCACCCCGGTGGTGGTCGGCGTGCACCTGGACGGTGAGCTGCCGCCCTGGGTCGCCTCCAAGGACCTGATCCTGTGGCTCATCCGCAAGTACACGGTCAAGGGCGGGCTCAACCGCATCTTCGAGTTCACCGGTCCGGGCGCCGCGAACCTGTCGGTGACCCGGCGGGCGACGGTCTGCAACATGATCACCGAGCTCGGCGGGACGACCGCGATCTTCCCGTCCGACGAGCAGACCCGCCGCTTCCTGCGCCGCCAGCGCCGCGAGGACCAGTGGGTCGAGCTGGGCCCCGACTCCGACGCCTCCTACGACGAGGAGCTCCACGTCGACCTCGGCGAGCTCCAGCCGCTGATCGCCAAGCCGTCACAGCCGGACAACGTCGTCCCGGTCGAGCAGGTCGCCGGCGAGCCGGTCTTCCAGGTCTGCTTCGGGTCGAGCGTGAACTCCTGGTACGAGGACCTGGCGATCTCCGCCGCGATCCTGGACGGCCAGCACCTGCCCCCGACCACCGTCGGCACGGTCTCGCCCGGCAGCCGCCAGATCCTCACGACCATCACCAGGTCGGGGGTCCTGGAGCAGCTGGAGCGGGCCGGCGTGCGGATCCTCGAGCCGGCCTGCGGGCCGTGCGTCGGCATCGGCCAGGCACCCCCGACCGGCAAGGCGAGCGTGCGCACCTTCAACCGCAACTTCAAGGGCCGCTCCGGCACGGTCGACGACCAGGTCTACCTCGCCTCTCCGGCGACCACGGCAGCCACCGGGCTGCACGGCCGGATTACCGATCCGCGGACGCTCGGCGAGCCGCCGAGCGTCGATGACCCCGAGCCGGTGGTGGACGACTTCATGATCCTGGACCCCGCGCCACCCGCCGAGCGGGAGCGGATCGAGATCATCCGCGGCCCCGAGCGGATCGAGATCATCCGCGGCCCCAACATCAAGACCCCGCCGATCCCACCGCCGCTGCCCGACGACATGACCGGGCAGGTCCTGATCGTCCTGCCCGACAACGTCTCGACCGGCTCGATGGCCCCCGACGGCGCGATCGTCATGGCCGACCGGTCCAACGTGGCCGCCATCGCCGAGTACACGTTCATGAAGGAGGACTCCGACTTCGTCCGGCGGGCCAAGGAAGGGCAGGGGGGCTTCATCGTCGCCGGCGAGAACTACGGGCAGGGCTCCAGCCGCGAGCATGCCGCCCTCGCGCCCCTGCAACTTGGCGTCCGCGGCGTCCTCGCCCAGGGGTTCGCCCGCATCCATCGCCGCAACCTGATCGCGCAAGGGCTCGTCCCGCTCTACATCGAGGCCGACGCACACGACTGGCTGGAGGTTGGCGACCGGTTGGTGATCCTCGGGCTCAGAGAGGCGGTCGCCGGCGGCGCGGACGAGGTCGAGGTCCAGGTCGAGGGCAAGCAGCCGTTCCGTGCCCGGCTCGACCTCTCCCCGCGCGAGCGCCAGGTCGTCGTCGCCGGGGGCGTGCTGAACCAACTCTCCACGGGGCGCACGCACCACGACCACAGTGCATCCTGACGCCGACGTCCCGGACAGCGACCAGACGCCCCGTCTCTGAGGTTCGCTCAGGAACGGGCGGATGGGCGCCTTCGCCTTCGGTCGTGCCACGGCCCGGCGGAGGGGGCGGTGGTGGCTCCCGCTTCGCCGGGCGCCGGCGGGTCCAGCTACTTCCCCCGGATAGACGGGCGGCGGCCGATAATGAGCGGATGGGCGATCGGTTCTCCGACCTGTTGCTGGGCCGCGCCGCAGAGGTGGAGCGCCTCGACGCGGCGCTGGCGCGTGCGGCCGGTGGCCAGCCGACCACGGTGCGGCCGTCGGACCTCCGGCGGTAGGGGCCGGCCCCGTGGCAGGCTCGACGGGTGTTCCACTGGTGGGACGATCCGAGGAGCTTGGCCGGGTGGTGGCCGCGCTGGGGCGCGCCGCCGGCGGGTCGGGTGGGGCGCTGCTGCTTGCCGGGGAGGCGGGCATCGGCAAGTCCCGGCTGGCTGTGGAGGCCCTCATCTTGGCCCGCCAGCGCGGGTTCGTGACCCTCGAGGGCGCCGCCTACCCGCTGCAGGCCGACCTGGCCTATGCTCCGGTGCTGGAGGCGCTCGGGCCGTTCCTGGCCGGGCTGGAGCCCGGCCGCCTGGCCGCGCTGGTCAGCGGCCTGCCCGATCTCGGCCGGTTGTTCGCTGGGCTGCACCTGCCGCCACCGGAGCCGCTGGGGGATGCCGCCCTGGAGCGGACCCGCCTGTTCGAGGCGGTGGCCCGGCTGGTGGAGCGGGTCGCGGCCCAGCGGCCGGTGGCGCTGCTGATCGACGACCTGCACTGGGCCGACGCCGCCTCGCTGGAACTGCTGCACTACCTCGCCAGGGGCCTGGAGGGTCGGCGCGCGCTGCTGCTCGGCACCTACCGTCTGGACGAGGCGCGCACCCACCCGCGGCTGCGGGTGCTGGTGCGCTCGCTGGAGCGGCTCGGGCTGGCCGAGGAGCTCCCCCTCGGCGGCCTCGGCCCGGAGGCGGTCGCCGCGCTGGCGGGTGCTCTCCTCGGAGGCGAGCCGCCAGCCGCGCTGCTCGGCGCCCTGCGCGAGCGCGCCGCCGGGACGCCGCTGTTCGTCACCGCGCTCATCCACGGTCTGCGCGACACCGGTGAGCTGTTTCGCAGCGGCGGCGCCTGGGTCCTCGGCAGCGGGTCGCTGACCGCGGTGCCGCCGGTCGTGCGGGACCTGGTGCTGGCTCGCCTGGAGCGGCTGGACCCGGCCGACCGTGCCCTGCTGGAGCTGGTCGCGGTCGCTGGCGACGCTGCCTTCTTGGCGATCCTCGGCCGGGTCGGCGGGCCAGCAGAGGGGGAGCTGGATGCGGCGGCGCGCCGCCTCTGCGAATCCGGCCTGGTCATCGAGGAGCCCACCGGGACCGACCTCCTCTACCGTGCCGCCCACCCCCTGATCGCCGAGGTCGCCTATGGCGAGCTGCCGGAGACCCGACGGCGCCAGCTCCACGCCGCCGTCGCGGCCGCCCTCGAGGAACTCCGCCCGGGCGACCCGCAGCGGCTCGCCCACCACTACCGGGGCGCGGCGTGGGAGGCCGACCCTCGGCGCGCACTGGATGTCCTGGTCGCCGCCGGCCAGCGAGCCGAGGAGTTGCACGCCGACGCCGAGGCCGCCGACCACTTCGCGGCCGCCTTGGCGCTTGCCCGCACCGATCGGCCTGCCGTAGTGGAGGAGCTGCTGGAGCGCCTCGGCCACGCCCGGTCGCGCGCAGGCCAGTTCGAGGCGGCCGTGGCGGCCTGGTCCGAGGCCGCCGGCGGGCGCGAACGGTCCGGCGACCGGCCGGCCGCCGGCCGCCTGCGGGGCCTGCTGGCGCTGGCAGAGTGGGATCGGGGGCGGTTCGACGCGGCCGAGGCGCAGCTGGCCGCCGGGTTCCGGGCCGTGGAGGGCACCGGT
>WNGH01013830.1_pt1 | contig 11152 bp, 8 predicted proteins | sample 5400631 | NCBI WGS metagenome assembly WNGH01 (sample SAMN13153373, study PRJNA577476) | soil metagenome | isolation source: 115 cm soil or saprolite under Garry oak tree replicate 1 | place: USA:California | collected 2016-06-15 | reverse complement strand
GTATCTTGGCAAGTTCGTTAGCTACGATGTATAGCTCCACCAGCGGCGTACCACCCATGCCATTGACAAAAGCAAGGACGCGCTCGCCCGCTTTCAGGCCAAGGTCTTCGATGACAGGGTTAGCAAGCATTTCTGTTACTTCAGCAGCAGAGGCGAGTTTGACACGCCGGCGACCCGGCTCACCATGTATACCGATACCAATCTCCATCTCGTCATCACCTAGCTCGAACGTCGGCTTACCTGCTGCCGGTACTGTGCACGAAGTAAGCGCCATGCCCATACTGCGTCCATGATCGTTTACTTTCCGGGCCAAATCCGCTACCTGTCCAAGTGATGCACCTGTCTCAGTCAGTCCACCTACAATTTTTTCTAACAATACAGTGACACCAACACCACGTCTTCCAGCAGTATACAGACTATCTTGCACTGCAACGTCATCGTTCGTTACGACACTGGCTACCTCGATACCCTCAGCCTCGGCCAATTCCGCTGCCATCTCAAAGTTAAGCACGTCTCCAGTATAATTCTTGACCACATGCAGCACACCCGCTCCGCCATTTACTGCTCGAGTCGCTGCAAGCATCTGATCAGGCACTGGCGAAGTAAAGACTGCTCCAGGACAGGCTGCATCGAGCATGCCACGGCCTACAAAACCACCATGCATGGGTTCGTGTCCACTACCGCCGCCAGAGATCACGCCTACCTTACCACGGATTGGCGCGTCTTTCCGCACGACAAGCTGGTTCTCGTAATCTACTCGGATCAGTTCCGGGTGCAAAGCCTCCATGCCAGCAAGCGCCTCGGTTACTGTTACACGCGCACGTTGTAAGAAGTCATAGGTGATAACACCTAGAACGCCACCCAGGAGGGGTCCTATAAAATAGACAATCAAATGGGAAAGGTCATATGTGCCACCTAACAACACTTGTATCACTGCTGGTCCAAAGGCGCGTGCAGGATTGAGAGCGACGTTGGTAACTGGGCCAAAGGCAAAAATCTCACCAGCGACCATCAGGCCAATGATCAAACCAGCCCAACCAGAGGGCGCGCGTCCATCAACAGCTGTTCCCATGACGACCAGGAGAAGGAAGAAGGTACCAATCGTCTCCATAGCAATGGCGACAATCCAACCACCAGTTGTTCCGTAGAGGTTTATCGCTGTTCCGAAATTCGTAGCGCCAAGTCCTGGACCTTGAGCTGCTTGTGCCCAGCCAAAAGAGAACGCAATGACCACGGCACCCAAAATTCCACCAATGAATTGCGCAACCCAATAAACCCCTGCTTCACCCCAGCCGATGCGACGGGTAACAGCAAGCGAAAAGGTCACTGCAGGATTAATATGACAACCAGAAATGTGACCAATGGTGTAGACCATAGCCGCAATTGCAAATGCGAACGCCAGTGCAATCATACCAAGCTCGGCCATCGTGAATGGCAGTGGAACTTTGCCGGCACTAAGAAAATTTGTCACTGTAATAGAGCCTGCACCAATCCATACGAGGAACGCGACTCCGAGCATTTCGGCTACAAATTTCTGAGATAGATTCGGTGTTCTATCCATACCGTAGTGGTCTGCCAGATAAGGCAGACACCCTCCTTTCGAGTAGATAACTTCGACACAACAAACAATTTCATCTGTACCGTAATTTCAAATGTATTGCTCCCTTTATAGGAAAATTAATTAGTTACACATCTCCTTTCATGATTTGATATCTTATACTTGCCTTGCACAATGTTCCTACCTATTTACAGTGCAATATTCATGCCAAAGTGATGGAAAAACTAGATGCATCGGAAGGTATTCTGGTATCAGATCGGCTTGAGAAGAGGCATAAGAGAATTTTTGGGCACTAGAAAAAATCGTGGAATGTATAGAAATTGGTAATAAATGTTTAGGAGTATGAAAAAAAGATGTTGCAGTAGTGAAACGTAACGTTTCACTACTGCAACATCTTACATGATTCGTTCCAATGTTGGAACGAATCATTGCTTCTCGTCTTTACTCTCAATCAGACCATATTTGACCATTTTCCTCCACATTGTCGTGCGGCTGATACCAAGTAAAGCAGCAGCTCGAGTGATATGTCCATTACTTGCATCCCAGGCTTTCATAATAGCCTGCATCTCAGCGTTCATGCTCTGTTCTTTCAGTGCTGTGCCCTGCTCAGTCAACAGAGGTTGTGCTCGATGAAGCTCATACGGGCTTTTTTGAGTTTGTAGAGCACTATCCGAATCATCAACATAATCTGCTTGATTGTTTTCTACTGCTTGTTGTACGTCGATAGGGAGGTCAGCGATTGTGATAACAGTTCCAGGCATGAGATAGGTCACACGTTCGAGCATATTTTCAAGCTCACGTACATTTCCTGGCCAGCTATATTGACAGAGCAGAATCATAGCCTCTGGAGTAATTGTAAACGAACGACTGAGGTTGCGACTCTGTCGTAGCAAGAAATGTTGTACGAGCAACGGCAAATCATCTATACGATTTCTCAAAGAGGGAATGTGAATGGTTAAGACATGTAAGCGGTAATAGAGGTCAGAGCGGAAGTTGCCCCGCATTACCTCTTCCCGTAGATCTTTATGCGTAGCGACGATGATACGCACATCAGCAGGGATCACCCGGTAGCCACCAATACGCACAATTGTGCGGGTTTCAATAGCTCGGAGCAAGGTCGTTTGCAGGTCGAGGGGCATATCGCCTATTTCATCAAGAAAGAGCGTACCTCCATTCGCTTGTTCAAATTTGCCAGGACGCCCCTGGCGATCAGCACCTGTGAACGAGCCGCCCTCATACCCAAATAGCTCGGTATTAATCAATTCGCGTGGGATTGCAGCGCAGTTGATCGCTACGAATGGACCATCAGTACGCGCGCTGCTGTTATGAATGCTTTGAGCAAAAATCTCTTTGCCTGTGCCAGTTTCACCGTGAAGTAGGACTGTAGAATTGCTATTTGATGCCAATTTTGCCAATCGAATCGCTTCTTTGAGTGCTGGACTTTCACCCACCACGTTAGTGAACGTCAGACGAGCACGGGCGCCAATCATGCGATGGACGAGTTTCTGAACTCTTTCAATACTGCGAAGCATCATGACAAAGCCATCAGCAGTAACGGGTTCTGTAATCTTTAATGAAGTGGGACTCACAATATCCTGCAGACCTGTTTCTGATTGGTAGCTGGTGATTGGCTTCAATGAGCATAGGCAGGTAACGCGGCCATGTATCGTGTCAAAGACCAGTTCTTCATCGGAGAGTGGTTGTTGACGCACAATTGCTTGAGCCAGCACAGTAGGGAGTGGCAGCACATCTTGTAATCGCCTCCCTGTCACTTTAGAAGGGGTCAGTCCAAGCATTGTGCCTGCCGGTGTGTTCATCTGTGACACTACTCCATTGTAGTGTAGCAATAGGATGCCTTCAGGTAGAGCCTGCAAAATTGTTTTTAGTTCGAATAAGAGGTCATTAGCATTGCTAAGCCAGACTTGCATCTGTAGCTGGTTGCTGATTGCCTGAGCTGCCGCGGTTATCATACCCAGGGTGTGAGGATGCATTAAGCTGAATGGGAAATGATTCATGCAATGCTAGAGCCAGGGCATTTGCACCCTGGCGCTCTTCACTCCAGGATGCTCCAGCGCTTAATCCGAGATGCTCAAGTTCATGCTGCAATGCTTGATCTCCTACTGTATCGACAATACGTACATCAGTATCTGCAAAGACTACCACACATTCTGATCCCTCAACGAACTGATGCAGATCCTCCATCGCTGGGCGCACTAGCGAAAGCAATTGTTGAGAAAGAGAAGTCAATGTTGGCCGGGTGATTTCTTCAGAATCAGGCTCACCATAGGGATCAAGACCGAGAGTAACACAACGTCGCCATGATTGCATCAATGCCGGAGGCAGCATATCTTCCTGCACCACACCCTGCAATACATACTGTTTCCAGATTGACCAGTAATCCCCTGCTGTACTTTGCATAGCCTCGGTCCTTACATTGAAAGGGTTCAACGTAATGTATCTATCAACGTGATGTTCTCCATCCATTCGGGAAATCCTCCCCGTAGGGGCGAGAGTGGTGAAGAGTGGCTGGGTGGGCCTTTATGGTCGCCCGTCGTCCCCTTAGCGTTCCCTTGATGGTGGGATTCCCATCTCCTCGCGATACTTTGTGACGGTTCGTCTTGCTATAGGAATACCACGAACAGTTAGCAAACGCGCGAGCTCTTCATCGCTCAAGTGGTTGCCTGGCTTCTCGAAAGCTATTAGTTCGCGCATTACGTCTTTCACACTAAGAGAACCGTCGAAGAAGTCCGCAAGTGGCATCAGGTGCCCATCAGGTAGTAAGGCATACTTATTCGCAATCGCTCTGCTGACGGTTCCCTCATCCAAATTTAGTCTATGAGCTATTTCTGAGCGGGTGAGAGGTCGCATATAGCGAACGCCTTTTTCTAAAAACTCGCTTTGGTAGTTCACAAGCAGGGTTGCTGTGCGCTTTAGAGTTCGCCAGCGCCTATGCACGCAGTCTATAAAAAACGTTGCTCGATCGCTGTATTGGCGGATATACTGTTGTGCTTCTTCATTCATGATCTCGTTGTCAAAGCTTAATGGTTGTGTGCCATATCCCGAACCAATAGAGAAACGGTATCGTTGCTCCTCGATGAGTTCCACTTCATAACCTGCATCGACTTTGCGAATGATGATATCTGGATGGATGTGAATCGTGTTGGTAGCGTTCGCGCTTACAATTATCTGGTAGAGATGTGCGGGATATGGATGGAATGTTTTCCGGATATATTGGATTGCGTGGCGTACATCCTGTTCCGATGCCTTGATTTCACGCGCTATTTCTCGAAACTGGCCTTGTCCAAGCTGATCCAGGTAGTGATCAATTAACACGTATGCGAGCGGATTTGGCAGTTCTAGTTCGCTTAATGCTTTCAACTGTATCAGCAGACATTCACGGAGATCCCGCGCTCCGATACCTGGAGGGTCCAACGAGTGTAACTGGCTCAATACAAATGCGACGCGTTTTAGCGGTACGTCTAACAGTTCGGCAATTTCTTCCACGCTTATTTCCAGGTAGCCACGTTCATTGATGTTACCCACTAGCTGCTCCGCAATAGGTGCGTCTTCTTGCGGTACTAGCGTTTCCAGTTGCTCCAAAAGTACTTCTGTAAGCGTCTGTCCTGTTGGAATACTCACTAGAGGATCTAACTCTTCATTATCCTCAATCTGACCATTATCATAGGTATGCTTGTGGAAATACTCATTCCATTGTTGCTCTGAGATACTTTCATCATGGGTGGTTTCGCTTGTGGCGAATGCTGCTTGTGTCAACTGTGCGGAAAATCCAGAATACCCACAGGATGTGCATGTTTGGCCCTGCATAGGTTCTCCGCAAAAAAGGCAAATACGTTGTTCTTTTACTTCAAATGCGGGGTTTTCCAACTGCTCCTGAGTAATCGCTTTCTCTAATTCATCCGATGTAAAATGCAGAATCGTACTCGTCGTAATGAGTCTAGAATTGACTCGTAATACGTAATCTGGTTTCGCAGTTGGTTCCAGTCGCATACGACCGTTCTCCAATACTTAGACTTTTGTGGACAGGCCACAAAGATGATTGGTTCCTCCTTCACTCAGGGCAGTTTCACATGATCTAGTGACCGTGCCAGAGCTGCCCTGTCCAGAGGCGTGACTTTCCGAGAAACTCCCGGTAGTTCGTAATGCTTCATTTTTGAGGTTAAGAGCGGCGTTCAAATCTCTGTCGATCACGAGGCCACATTCCTCACAGACGAATGTTCGCACCGAAAGGTCTAAATCCTCATCAATCCACCCACAAGCTGAACAGATTTTACTTGAGGGATAGAAGCGATCAACGGCGACGAGATAGGCGCCAGTCCATGCGATTTTGTACTCAAGCTGGCGTCTGATTTCTCCGAAGTTGCTATCACTCACCGCTTGAGCTAATGTGTGATTTTTGAGCATACCGGCCACGTGCAAATCCTCAATGGCTATCAAGGCGTGGTTTTTGCTGAGATAGCTGGTGAGTTTATGCGCAGCATCGCGGCGAATGTGTGCGACACGGGCGTGTTGCTTTGCTAACTTTTGACAGGTTTTCTTGCGGTTCTTGCCTCCGAGCTTGCGGCGTGATTTCTGCCGCTCAAGGCGTCTGAGTCTCTTTTGAGCCTGTTTGAGAGCCCGTGGGTTGGCAAAGATTTTGCCATCAGAGAGGGTAGCAAGCTGCTTGATCCCCAGGTCTACTCCGATAGCTGCTGTGGCAGAAGACACAGGTCGCTCTACTTCTTCCTCCACCTGGATACTCACAAACCAGCGGCCCGCTTCCTCACTCACCGTCGCAGAGAGCACCTTCGCATCCGTTGGAATGAATTCATGCTCATGCAGACGCAAACGACCCAGACGTGGCAACTGCACCGATTCGGAGAAGACTTTGATGGAACCGGTCAAGCGGAAGGAGCCAATAGCCTTGCTTTTCTTCTTCATCCTAGGAAAGCCGAGCTTACCTTTCCACTTGCCCTGCTTCTTGAGTTCGACCCGGCGGAAAAAATGTTTGTAGGCTTTGTCCAGGTCCCGCAGTGCCTCTTGAGGAGCGCACTTGGAAACGTCATACATCCAGGGATAGTCAGTGTGCTTCAGCTTGTTCAGGTCACGATGCAATGCAATAGCCGTGGGGCGTTTGGAAGTTTCGCGGTATGCTTCTACTGAACGAGCTAGGCCCCAATTGTATGCAAACCGTGCTACACCTGCATGCTTGAGACAGGCTGTTCGTTGCTCATCGTTGAGGGCTAATTCCGTGCGGTAGCCACGTACTCCCTTCATGCTTGATCCTCTTCTTTCATGACTTGCTCAACGCACTGCTTAATGCGTTCTGCACGCCGTTTGCTCCCACGCCTGCCGTACATACGAGCAGCCATACTGGTAATGATGCTCACGAAATCATTCACCAGATCATCCTTGGTTTCATCAGGAAAGACCGCTTCCATGCGGCGTCCCTGTGCCTCCATCAAGGTCGTAAGATAGGTCCACCCACAGCGGGTACTTCGATCTTTATGCTCAACAATGATGGTGCCAATGGTGGGATCAGCCAGCAACTTCAAGAACTTCGGGCGGCTGTCATTCAAGCCAGAGGCAATTTCGGTCACTTCTTTGGCAACCTGATAGCCACGGGCGGCGGCATAGTCTCGCAGGCGTTGCACCTGGCGGGCTAAATCATTCTTCTGGTCGGCGGAAGACACCCGCGCATACAGAGCAATGCGTCCGGTCCCGCTCTGTTCTAGCTGTGGATCGCGGACTACCACCATCCCGGTCGGCGTTTGATACGCGTCCAGAGTTCCGGCTTTATACCATCTCCACGCCGTCTTGTAGCTGATTCCAGCTTTCTTTGCGTACTGACTTAATTTCATGGCTATATGTTACCGTGAAATGTCCATAAAAGTCAACGAAATTTAAAAAGTTTTTTCACCCCCCTGTTTATCCGGTCGTCAAATCCATCCTCTACTGAGTAACGCTGCACGCGCTGCCTCTTGCTCAGCAGCCTGTTTGTTGCGGCCCTGTCCCCTTCCGACCACCCGATCCCCTAACAGTACTTCCACCGTGAATTCGCGGTTATGAGACGGCCCCTCTTGACTCACAAGACGATATATTGGTGTGATGCCAACCTGCGCCTGCGCCTGTTCTTGAAACAGAGACTTTTGATCTTTGAACGATCGCTTGCTCACAATGTTCTGTGCTAACGGCTCTAATCCAGGCATCAGAAATCGCTGCACTACCTTTATTCCCTGATCTAGAAATAGTGCGCCAAGTACAGCCTCAAATGCTGATGCGAGTACACGTTGAGTCACTCCGCTGCTCTGCTCTCCCTTTCCCATCAATAGGTAATTTCCCAAATTGATTTCTTGCGCAAACGTTGCCAGTGTCTCACGTCTCACAAGTGCAGCTCGCAGATCGCTCAACTCTCCCTCGCTTAAATCGGGAAAAGCGCGGTACAGGTAATCAGCGCTGATAAACGCGAGAATTGAATCGCCAAGAAACTCAAGCCGCTCATTGGAACTTAATCCTGCCCCTGCGGTTTCGTAGATATAGGAACGATGTGTGAGGGCTTGCTGCAACAGGGACGGGTTCTGGAAATGTATACCCAATGTCTCTTGCAACGATTCGTTCATTAATAAATCTCCAAAACCACCTTTGTATCTTCTGCGACTCGCTTTGTAACCTGGAATGTTCCCTGACGTTTTCTTGTTACTCATTGCGATACACCATCGCAATCGTGGTCATTGTAGCGCGTTTTTGTTCGTATCGTCAACTCACTAGACGAGCGTGTGATCATGTGTTACTCTAAGTGCGGTGGGTTTGAGTAAAACAGGCAATCGCGAGCTACCAGGCACGAGGAAAGTCCGAACTCCATAGAGCAGGATGCTGGATAACGTCCAGTGAGGGTGACCTTAAGGAAAGTGCCACAGAAACATACCGCCCGACAACTCCAAGAAAAGTAGGGATGACACGTGTTGTCATCTGTCGGGTAAGGGCGAAATGGTGAGGTAAGAGCTCACCAGCAGCCGGGTGACTGGCTGGCTGGGTAAACCCCATCCGGAGCAAGACCGAGCAGAGGGGATAGTGTGCATTTAATGCACACTTGCAGATTGCTCGTCTGTCAACTCTCGGGTTGGTCGCAGGAGGCGACAGGTAACTGTCGCCCTAGATAGATGATTGCCACCTGTGTGGTCGCAAGACGATGCAGGTACAGAATTCGGCTTATCTTTTGCTCAGGCCCACCCACCACATGGCCTGTAGAGCGGGCGGGGGCGTTAATGTTATAGAACGATAATACCGCACATCAGTAGAATGGCCCATGCTATAACACCCCATTGCCGTATGGGGAATACAGGATATAGCCGTCATACCATTGGCCTTATACCATCGCACCAGCACCATCTAAACCCATGTGCGTAGAACAGCGCATATGTGGGTATAGAACGGTGGTAGGTAACCGATATACAAGCCCACTACTTTCAGGCCGCTTCTCGTTAACATATAGGTGCTCTACGAACGAATTAGAGCGGCAATCTAACCCTCTATACGCTACGCTCTAAGAGAGAATAGCGAGACAGCGCGGCAACGAGCGTTCAAGAACGCAAAGAGCAAGAACGAAAATCGAAGAGAGACAACACGTACGAACACGTCAGCGAAGAGCGCACACAACAAGGCCGAGCAATATCAATGGTGCTTGATATAATATGAAAGGAAAGCAAGCAGCCGTCGTCGGGGGAAGTCCGTACACGATCTGAGGGTGGTTTTGGACGCTCTAAAAACCTGGCTGTGTACGATAATTGAAAAAGACCCGAAAAACCTTACCACTTGATAACCACCCCCAAGTGTTTTCCAGTGCAACCACCAACCTGTATTCTCAAGCAGATCATACCTTTCGCAATCAAAAAGAGTTCGACAGCTGCACACTCCCGAACTCATGAGTAGATCGCATTCCGTGGGAACTGCAAGCGACTTGAGGCCTGATCATACATCACAGGTCAAGCGAGTTCTTACTAGACTGACCCCATGTGAACGTCACTAGGGTTCACTCGATACATTGTCGTAATAAATCTCATGTATATTCCTATCACGGGTGGCAACAATCACGTGGCGCATGTGATCATAGTCCGAGTAGTACCCGACGATATCAGCCACATTGGTAACATCGGTAAATTTGGGGAGATGAGTTAGTTTATATTGTTGATGAGGTTGATAGGAGTAGTCCCACAAATCGCCGTTGGAGTCTAGCACGATCACATGGCGATAATGGGTATCAGGGCAGACGAAGGCTGCGACATTGACGGGAGGAGGATCAAATCTCGTCACCAGGTCGGACGTACTCCCTCCTCCTGTTACTATCCCACCGCTATAGTGAACATCTACGATGTCACCTCCCTTCATGGCAACAATAACATCGCGGGAGTGGACCCAAAGGTCGAAGAAGCCGGCGATGGAGGCAACCTCCTGGAGTCTAAATTGATTTGACAAGATGTTCTCAATGACATCGGCTTTCCAGGCGACCTCATGCAAGAGGCTATCTGCGCCTCCCACGGTGGCGTGACGTAAGTTGTCACCATCGGAGGTATAAAATCCTGCCTGGCCAATATAGGGGCCAGGAGTAATAGTGTAATCTAATAACGGACTCCGGGGATGGACGTTATGGGGATCGGGGACCATGTAGTAGAGTTCATGCAGCCAACCATCCTCTGTCGCGACGATCACATGCTGGTATTGGTCATCAGAAGTGTAAAAGCCGCTCAAACTGTGAATCTTTGAGAATTGCCGAAGCAACACGGGATTGGTGACTCCTGTATTCGCTTTCCAATGGATTTCGTAGAGGGTGCCGGTGCCGCCGTGGTCTTCATTGTTCATAGCGATAACCACGTGCTGAGTACTATCATTATCAGAATAGTATCCTGCGAGGCCATGAATATGGCCAGGGATTTGGTTATCGATATGTTTAATGCCGAGATTTGGATGAATGTTTGCCATGATCGTTCCTCCTTAGCCGAAGTAGAAACCGATTGTCGCCCACCGAGTTTCTACAATAGCGCATTGATGGCTATGCTTGCAGTCTTGTGGATTTTTCGTCATCGTTGCAGCCGCTTCAGCAGTGCCAGCAGATTGTGCCATGCAGGCTGCTATGATGTTCGTCTCCTTTGAGGTTATTGCCTCCTTTCTCGGATACCGGGATACACGAAACGGAGAGAGACAATGGAAGTTGACAAAAACAGTTCTAGTTGTGCAGAAATTGATGTGTCTATGAGCAATTATACCCAAAAAATATAACAAATGCAACAAATACAACAAAGAGCATTTTTTAAGGATAATTGCTTACTGACCTTGCCTTCCTTGCGACAGACGTGAGCACATGAAGGGGTAGAGCGAAGCTACAACCTTGTGGGAATGACCTCCTAGTGTTCTGTAGAGCGGATATCTATCTACCTCAACTGTAGCATCGAACGAGCAAATGGCAAGGTTTTAGATGAGCAAATTGCACAATAAAGTGATAAATGGCTACCGATGTCGATGAACAGTTTTTCGTGGGGCGGTCGGAATTTCGGTTCACGTTTTTGGGGAAGTGGTCAACACCATGAGGCAAATTCAACACCC
>WNGH01007287.1_pt1 | contig 11153 bp, 8 predicted proteins | sample 5400631 | NCBI WGS metagenome assembly WNGH01 (sample SAMN13153373, study PRJNA577476) | soil metagenome | isolation source: 115 cm soil or saprolite under Garry oak tree replicate 1 | place: USA:California | collected 2016-06-15 | reverse complement strand
GTTTGGACTCGGGGTAAGCAGAGCGGAATTCAGTCAATGGAACGTTCCATGTCGCTTTTGCGCACAAACCGAATCGACCTGATGCAGGTGCATAACCTTGTCGACGTGAACACACAGCTCGCAACGCTACAGGAATGGAAACAACAGGGCCGCATTCGCTACACCGGGATCACACATTACGAGTCAGGAGCTTTGGGCGAAATCGAAAAGCTGATGCGGAGTCAGAAGTTCGATTTCCTCCAGATCAATTATTCGCTAATGGAACCTGAAGCCGAGGGACGCATTCTGCCACTGGCGCAGGAGCGCGGCGTCGCCGTGATCGCCAATCGGCCATTTGGATCCGGCGATCTGTTCGGCAAAGTGCGTTCGCAACCGGTGCCGGATTGGGCGGCGGAATTTGATTGCCGCTCGTGGGCCCAATTCTTTTTGAAGTGGATTACCGCAAATCCCGCAGTCACATGCGCGATCCCGGCGACGGATAAACCACGTCATCTCGAGGATAATATGCAGGGCGGAATTGGCCGGTTACCCGATCCAAAATTGCGCCGCCGGATGGTGGAATTGGTCTCATCGTTGTAGGTGCACGATGCCTTTCGCACATCCCGCGCAAGTCAAATGGATATGCTGCATAGAACGCGCGCTTTATGCCAAAACTTCTCACCCTCACATTCGTTATCCTTGGGGCCGCGGTGCTTTGCCCGCGCTCTGCCATGGCGCTACGATTCTCGGCGCCAACTCCAAAGTTTAATTACACCGACGCCTCAGGCAAAAAACAATCAATCGACGTTGTAGACAAGTATTATCCGAAGAAGATCGTCCAGCCAATTGCCAAGGCAGATGCGCAGATTGATCCCAAATTGCGCCGGGCCGCCACTATCGCTGAGGAACGCGCACGTGCGCACTCGCTGTCCAAGTGCTGGCGTTTCGTAAAGGAAGCGCTGGTTGCTGCGGGCGTAGTGAAATCGCGGCCGCAAACACCCCTTGCGAAACAAGCCGGCCAGGAGCTGGTGAACAATTACGGATTCAAAAAACTGCCGGTCTCAAATCCGTACGAAGCGCCTGTGGGATCTGTGTTGGTCTACGGCGCCAAGCGCGCGGCCGGTCATGTGGAGATCCGGACCGAGACCGGATTCGTTAGCGATTTTCGCTCGAAAACGCCATCGCGCCGTCCGCTGCTTGGGGTTTTCGCGAAGAGTTAGCTCGCGCTGTTCGCGTGATCGCGCCAACACGAGCGGAGTCCATTTTCGCTGGTCAAGTCGCCAATAGCGCGAGAACCTTTGCGGATGGCTCAGCCCATCCGCATCGCCATGTGGTCTGGTCCGCGAAATATCTCGACGGCCATGATGCGGGCGTGGGGAAATCGGGACGATACGGTTGTCGTTGACGAGCCGTTTTACGCTTTTTATTTGCAGGCGACCGGTATCCAGCATCCCGATGCGGAAGAAGTAGTCGCAACCGGCGAAACGGATTGGCGAAAAGTCGTTGCACATCTCGCCGAGCCTATCCAGAACGGCAAGCGGATTTGTTTTCAGAAACAGATGACACACCATCTGTTGCCCGAAATAGATCGCGATTGGCTCGGGGGTGTGACTAATTGTTTTCTGATTCGCGAACCGGGCGAAGTGATTAATTCCTACATTAAAAAGCGAGAAGACCCTGCGCTCCAGGATCTCGGTTTCGTGCAGCAGGCAGAGATTTTTGATTTTGTCCGAACACATACGAATGCCGTTCCGCCCGTTGTCGATGCCAAGGACGTGCTGCAAAATCCGGAGGGGACGCTACGACTGCTCTGCGCGGCGGTAGGCGTCGAGTTTAGCAGGTCGATGCTTTTCTGGCCGCCGGGCTTGCGAGACACCGACGGCATTTGGGCAAAGCATTGGTACGGCGAGGTGGCAAAAACGACCTCATTTCAACCGTATCATCCAACAGCGAGCGAAGTTCCGGCGCGATTACGTGAGATCCACCAGCAGTGCTGTGAATGCTACGGGCGGCTTTATGAATACCGGCTGCATTGAAGATCTCGCACAAAGAACACAACGGGCACAATGTGATTGAAATGAAAGTTTTTCTTTGTGTCCGTAGTGGACGTTGTGTGAGGTAACTCAGATGCTTCAGAAGTTCGACGAACGAAACCGCGACCTGATCGTAAACATTAACGGAGAGTTGTTGCATCGCGATAAGGCCGGGGTCAGCCCGTTCGATTCGGCTGTGCAGGGAGGTGACGCAGTCTGGGAAGGATTGAGACTTTACAACGGCCGGATTTTCAAGCTACACGAGCACCTCGATCGCCTCGAGCGTTCAGCCCGTGCGCTTTCGTTCGCCGAAATTCCGCCACACGAAGAAATCATCGACGAAATCAAACGGACGCTAGCTGCAAACAAAATGCGGGATGGCGCTCATATTCGGCTCACGCTCACACGCGGAGTTAAGATCACTTCGGGGATGGACCCGCGACTCAACCAAAGCGGACCGACATTGATCGTGCTCGCCGAACACAAGCTGCCAGTTTATGCGAAATCGGGACTGAGTTTGATCACGAGCAAGATCCGCCGGCCGCCGCCGGATGTGCTGGATGCCCGTATTCATCATGCAAACCTGCTGAACTCGATCCTGGCAAAGATCGAAGCGAACAATGCCGGCGCAGACGACGCGCTTATGCTCGACACGCGCGGGTTCGTCGCTGAAACGAACGCGACACACGTGTTCATTGTGCGTAACTCCGAATCGCGAGCAAGCGGCGACTTGGCAACCGGCCGCGTTGTAGCGTGCCCCGAGGGGATAACTCGTGCGACCGTGATCGAGATTTGTGCTGCCGAAAAGATTCGTTGCGTCGAGACTGATCTGTCACTCGTCGATGTCTATGGTGCGCATGAAATGTTTTGCACGGGGACAATGGGCGAACTAGCCGGCGTAATCAGAATCGACAATCGCCAGATCGGCGATGGAAACGTCGGGCCGATGACAAAACGCCTGAGCGATCTCTACCTCCAGAGGACCGCGACTGAAGGCGTCCAGGTCGTGGATGTGTAAGAGCTCAGTCGCTTTTTTTCACAACTGTTGGGTCGGCGTGATAAGCCCCAGCAGGATCGCAACAGGAATGGACGTGTAGCCGAGAAAGAGAAGCCAGGCGAAGATTCGGCCGCCTAACGCGAGACGCGGCGTCAGTTTCTTGTCATTAAATCCGAGCGATTGAAAGAAGCTCGACGATCCGTGGCTGAGATGAAGCGCGAGCAAAAAGAGGCCAAGGACGTAAAAAGCGGATACATAATAATTTTGGAACCCATACACCATCATCGAGTAGACGTCGTAATGTCCGAGAGGGTCGGCCTTGAGCAGACCAAAACGGGGATCGGTGACGCGCACTGTGAAATGGGCGATGTGGTAAACGATAAACGCAAGCACGATCAACCCGCTCATCACCATGTGACGCGAAGCGAACGTTGCTTTGACATACTCCCGGTCGACGTAGGCCTGCGGTCGCGCCCGGCGGTTTTCGATCGCCAGTTGAATCGTCACGTAAATGTGAACGACGACAGCCGCGAGTAGGAACAAACGGATTACCCAAAGCAAAGGGCCGAGGTCGCGCAGGTGTTGCGAGTAACCATTGATCCAATCTGGACCCAGGAAAATCTGCAAATTGCCCAGGAGATGTCCGATAACGAAAAGGATCAAAATGATGCCGGTGACTGCAACGATCATTTTCTTTCCAACGGACGAGCGATAGAAAGCAGCGAAGATATTCACGACGGATTTAGCGCACGGCGAGGCACGCCGCACGCCTCAGATTATGAACGCCACTCGGAGCGTCAAGGCCGCAGGCATTAGCACAGATTTCAGGGTTCTGATGCGGCTCCTCGCCGTGGTGGAATAAGTAATCTTTCACTTCGGTTTACTCGAGCATATAATTGCCGGCCTCATGGCGAACAGCGAAGAGCCTCAGACGGTTTTCCAGGAAATCCTTGAATTTAGAGAGGACCGTTCAGCATTTGCCCGCGGGCGCGCCGCCACGACGACCCGGCGGGCTGGTTTCTGGTCGCATTTTCTAAGCCATGAATGGTCGTCAGCTGCGCTCTATCTGTTTTTAGATGTGGCAAGCTGGCTCGCTATTTATCGAGTCTCAGGATGGTTTCGATATGACGCATTTTACGCCACGCCGTTTCAATTCTTCGTCATCAATCTTATTCAACTCGGTGTGATAATAGCGGCGCTGTATTTTGTGGGTGGGTACGATCGCAGTGTCGAAAAGCTCACTCTCGGTTATGCGGCTGAGCATATTCTTGCGGTCACCGCAGCTGGATTGGTCAGCGCAATGCTGATTTACTCCGCGGCGACGTTTGATCAGACGATGAAGCCGAGCCGCGGCGTGCTGCTTTTGAGCTTCGCGATTTTTCTCCCCCTGTCGCTGGCGTATCGCCGCTGGATTCGGCAATATGTAGTCGCGAGCAGTGTTGGCCGCTCTTTTTTGGTCATCGGAGGCGGCGCTACGGCGGCGCGTTTTTACGAGGCTTACAAAAAGTCTTCAAACGGCCAGCAACTGGAATTCGTGGATGTAAATGAAGAGCGCGTCGGCCAGCCCATCGCCGGTGAGGGATCTCCAGTCGTGCAGGGAAATCTCGCGTCGAAGTTGGACAACCTTAGCAATCGGTACAGCGGCATCATCCTCGCTGAACGCGCAGGCTCTCTTAACACGCAATTGCTGGAACGCCTTGTCCACGCGCAGTTCCAGGAAACGCGCGTTTACACTTTGGAATCCTTCTATGAAACTCAATGGCGTTATCTGCCGCTCGGAATTGTCGATCCCTTTTGGCCGCTGCAGACCGGGTTTCAATTAGCGCGCACGTCCCCCTATCACTACCTCAAACGCCTTTTCGATTTCTTTGCCTCGGCAACGGCCTTGGTTATTTGTTCCCCGCTCTTTGTTCTTGTTCCTTTGTTCATCTGGATGAACGACGGTGCTCCGGTCTTATTCAGACAGGAACGAGTCGGCCGCGACGGAAAACGTTTCGTTCTTTTCAAATTCCGGACCATGCACTGTCGTGGAGATCATCCGGACGAAGATATTTACACGCGCGAAGGCGATCCCCGAGTGACGCGTGGGGGGCGGTGGTTGCGGAAACTTCGGCTCGATGAGTTGCCGCAGCTTTGGAACGCGCTAAAAGGCGACATCAGCCTGATTGGCCCGCGCGCCGAGTGGAGCAAGTGCGCCGAACGCTATGAGCAGAGCATCCCGTTCTATCACTTTCGGCACTTGGTGAAGCCAGGAATCACTGGATGGGCGCAGGTCAATTATCCCTACGGAGAAAGCGACGAGGACGCCGTCGAGAAGCTAAAATACGATCTCTACTACATCCGGCATTACTCGCTGAAGCTGGATGCCATGATCGTGTTAAAAACGTTATACACGATGCTCTTTGGCAAAGGCCGCTGAGCAGAGACCGAGTGATGATCGGCTAGTGATCGGTTGATGAAATTTTGCTTTCGAAATCTCCTACGTGATCTCAAGCATCTTCCGTAAGGCCTCTCGCTGGATTTTCTTTGCTGCCCTTGCCTATGCGCCTTGGGCGTACGGCGCCACAACATCGGTAAGTATCAACATAACTAACTGGGTGTTACTCGTTGCGCTCGTACTTTGGGGCGCCGAGTTACTCACCGGCAGACGGCGGCCTCGTTTACCGCGTTTTCTTATCATTCTGACTGGCGCCCTGATTTGCGTAGGAGGCTGGATGGCCCTGAACGCCAAGTCCATCTACGACTCCGAATTTTCTCTTTTCGTCCCGTTGCGGAATTTTGTGCCGTTCTTAACCGGCTCAGTTGATTATGCGAATAGCGCCGCGTGGATGTTGCGAGGTGCGTTGCTGCTCGGAACGATATTGTTCGTCTGCGACCTGTCCCGGAGCAGCCGATGGTTGCTGCGGCTGTGGTATGTCATTAGCCTGATCGGCGGCTCGATAGCGTTTCTGGGTTTGCTCCAGAAAGCTACGGGAGCGCAGATGATCTTTTGGCAACCGCCACCGCCGCCAGAATATGGGGTTACGACATTTTTCGCCACCTACTTTTACCATGGCAACGCCGGTGCGTTCCTGAACCTGGTGTGGCCATTGAGCGCCGGTCTCGTTATCCGGGCGTTTACGAGCCAATCTCAGCCGGGGATGCGCGCGCTATGGACAATCGTTTTTATTGTAACTATAGCGGGAGTACTGGCGAATACGTCGCGAATGGCCCAGGTGGTCGCGCTTGTATTGCTGGTCGTCATTGGCCTGCGTTTTGGCCCGGGATTATTGCGAAGACTATCCAGTGCGCAGAAGAGCGTCGCCATCGCCGGCGCGCTTGCCCTCATTTTGGCGCTGATTGCATTGGCTCAAGCGACTCATCTGGAACAACCGCTTAACCGCTGGCAATCGGTGAGTGAACAAATTCCTGCCGACGCGCGCTGGCAAGCTTCACGCGTGGCGCTCGGCGCGCTGCCTGGCGCCGGATTTTTCGGGTTCGGGCCGGGAACGTTTCGCGTTGTGTTCCCAGGCTACAATATCGGATCCGGCCACGCCGTTCCAGGAAGCTGGAGGTTTTTACACGAGGATTACCTGCAGACTGTGCTGGAATGGGGATGGCTGGGAAGCAGCCTCTGGGCGTTGCTCTTCTTCGGCGGAATAGCGGTTGGAATTCTTAGTTACAACAGGTATGCCACGCGCGACTGGATGCCGAGAAGACGCGTGATGCAGCCTTTGGCTACCTTAGCCCTCGCGGGAGTGGCGATGCATGCGCTGGTCGATTTTCCATTTCAAATCGAGTCGATTCAGCTGTATGTCGCGACGTATCTGGGTGTGTGCTGGGGAAGCAGCTTGTGGTACGACAAGTCAGAGGTCAGACGTCACAGTTCAGAGGCCGTCGTCAGGACTGAGCACTGCTGAATCTAGGCTCCGTTCCCTTCATGATCGGAGCCGGAGTCACGACCGTAGCTCCGAGAATATACTCCTTCCTCCTTACCGTAACCATGTGAAGCATAATAGTAATAGTAACCAACCCCGCGGCTCCGTCGCAATCGATTCAGAACCAGACCAGCCGGGCGAATTCCTGATTTTGCCAGCAAAGAAAGTGCCCGGCGGACCGCCTGGCGCGGTGTTTTTGCGGCTCGAACCACAATGCACAATGTCTGGACATGTGGCGTCATCAGAAGAGTGTCGCTGACGGCCAGGATCGGCGCACTGTCGATCACGATGCGATCAAAGAGCGTCGCAGCCTCAGCGATCAAACGTCCGAAGAACGGCCCGGCGAGAATTTCAGCCGGGTTCGGCGAGCGCCGTCCACCCGCAAGTACGGAAAGCTGACCTCCGGTCGCCGTCAGAATGTTCCCCGTCACTGCAACGTTTTCATCGACTATCTGGATTTCCCCGGCAGGAATCTGGCGCGCTGCCGAGGCCACGTCGGCTTCACCCACGAGACAATCCATCACTCCAGGCGCGCTGTCTTCGTCAGAATTATTCTTGGTGCTCGGGAAACGGAAGATCTTGTGCAGCGTTGGCCGGCGCAAATCGCCGTCAATGAGAAGCACGCGATAACCCTGCTGGGCCAGCGCAAGCGAATAATTGGCGCTGGTGAAACTCTTTCCTTCGTTAGGCACAGCGCTGGTGAAAAGCGAAACCTTGCGATCTACTTCCGGTCCCAGAAGGGCAAGCGCAGCTCGTAAATTGCGGAACGCTTCGGCTGCCGGACTTTCAGGAGTTTCGACCACCACCCGATAGTTCGAGCTGCCGAAAGCTCTTCTGCTTCTTCGTTTCAAACGGCTGACCGGTCCTTCATCGGTCGTCTCCGGGACGGCTGCGAAGACCGGCAATCCAAGTGTGTTTTCCGCCTGGTCCACCGTTTTGATTGAACGATCCAACGCGTCCGCGCCAAAAATGAATGCCAACCCTACAGCCAGCCCTCCCAGTAGCCCCAGAAGGATTGTTCTGGTAGGACGCGGACTAACAGGTGATTGCGGAAGCGGCGAATGCTCGATGACACTGACGGCATTCGACTTTACGTCTTTGCTTAAGCTGGTCTCTTTTATTTGGCGAATAACGCTTTCGTATAGCGCCCGATCGGTTTCGGCTTGCCGCGCCAACTCCTGCCAGCCAATGGCTGTGCGATTCAGGGCGACGGCGACACCTTGCTGGTCCTGCAATGCTCTGTTCATGCTGGCCTCTGTGCCTTTGCTCTGTTCGATCGCGTTGCGCAGTATCGCCGGTTGCGCCAGCACGGCTTCGCGAAGCTTAGCTTTCGCGTCGGCAAGCGAAGCCTTGGCTGAAATCATCTTGGGATGTTTATCCTTGTATCTAAGAGCGTAAGTAGTAATTGCAGCTTCGATCTGTGTAACAGTGCGCCGCGCCTCGGTCACCATCGGAGCGGAAGAGATACTCGAAATTTGAAGCAAAGCGTCGATGTTATCTCGGCTTTGTTGGATTTGCTCGAGCTCACCTTCAAGCCGAATGCGATCGGCCTTCGACGCGGTAACTTTGTTGTTCAGGTCTTGCAGCTTGTCTTCCACCAAGCCGCCGCGCGGTCCGCCGCTGCCTGCGCCCGATCCCGTTTGTGAACCCGTAGCAGCCGTGCCGCCGCCAAGCTGCAAGGCGTCGGGATTCTTTGCTTTGTAATCAGCGACGGCCGCTTCACTCTTTTGAAGGTTTGTCTTTAGTCGTTCTTCTTCCTCAAGCAAATACCGCAACGCCTCCTCACTGAGCGAGGCGCGCCGCTCGATCGAATTGCGGATGTACTCCCGTCCGACCGCTTCGGCGAGGCGCTGGGCCATCACCGGATCAGGATGAGTCACATACAAATCGATCAGGCGCGTTCCGCGACGGATCGACGGTCTTACCATGCCGGCCATTGCACGGGCCAATCCTTCTTCAAGCGGCGTAAAAGTTGTGCCGCCACCTGCGCTTTGAGGCTTCGCTCCGGGCTGCGGCGTTTCGGTGTGTTGGGGCGGACTGGACTTCTTATCGATCACGACAGTTTCGCCCAAAAGCGCGCGTCCACCGTCCGCCGCCAGACCTTCGGACCGCACCACCCTGGAGAGCAAAGTTTGGTTTGTCAGATTCTGTTCAATGGTCCGCAACGCCTCCTGGCTGGCCAGAAACATGGACCGCATGCGCGTCGTGGAATCGTCAGTCGGAAGGAAACTCGGCTCCTGGAATTCCACCTCCAGCACACTGTGGCCCTGGTACAGCTTGGGCGTCCGCGCAAGGTAACCAAGCGCAAGGAAAAAGCCGGCTAGGACGCAAATGGCCACGATCCAAATGCGTTCGACAAAAGAATGCCAGAACCGGCGGATGTCGAACCTCTGGAGCTCCTCGGTGTAGCGCCCAGTCAAATCAGCCAGAACCGGTTTCTCCGAATTCGTCGAAACGGTTGTGCCGGCAGAAGATTGCGAAGGATCAATCACGGCAGAATATCGGCTGCAACCATACACCAACAAGCGCGCCAGAAAAGGCGCACGGCCCGAAAAGTTTTACGATTAAAAAATACTTTCCCCGACGGTAATCGTATCACCCGGTTCGACGCGAAAACCACCGCCGTTCCCCTTGTTGAACTTCTTGGCGTTCACCTTGAAAATTTGGTCGCCGTTCGCACCCTGCCGTCGCACTGTTATTCGTTCCGGCGCGGCGATACGTGTATATCCGCCAGCTAACGCGATTGCTTCCAGCAGATCGATACCACCCGGACTACCCTCGGGCATCTCGTAACTGCCGGGCCGGCCCACCTGTCCCAAAATGGAGAAACGCCGCTTTGCGTAACTTTGAAGGATGACATTGACTCTTGGGTTGACCAAATAATCGCGACTGTACAACTCGGTAAGTTTCGAAGCCGCCTGGGTCAGGGTGAGTCCCGCTAAATGGACCGAGCCCAGTAATGGCACGCTCAAGTTACCTTCGGGATTCAATCGGCCGTTCGTACGCAGATCGTCTTCTCCAAAAACCTCAACGGCCACATAATCGTTTGGCCCTAAAACGTAACCAGCTGGTGCACTCGCTCCACCTCCGGGTGGAAACGCCGACCTGGCGGCCTGCGACGTAGTAATCGGTCCGGTTGGTTGTGATCCGGTCGTTCCGGGAATGATTTGTCCCGGCAGAAGGCTCGGCACCAACGACAAAGCGAGCGCAATTGGCAACCACCGTCCCCGCATCCCGATTCGCAAATGACTCAAACCTTCTTTAGAACCTGACCGTCGCTCGAACGCCGACCTGATTATCATCGAAGCTGAAGAAATCCACATTGCTGCTATCCGCGCGGTGCAGGTAGTACACCCCGGCGCTCAGCCACCTGGTAATCAATACGTCAAGCGACGGCTCAATAAACCAGTAATCGTCATTCCGCGAAGCATTAACATTATCGTCAGCGGCGAAGTAATCTGCGTTTTCATAGCCGACGGCCAAGCCGAGGTAAAGGCGATGTAATAAACGCTGCTGTAACCGGCCGACCACATACGTATTCGTGAAATCTTGACCGGGTTCGAACCCGGAATTGTAAATCCGGCGGCCAGCGGCCAGTGTGAAAGTCGTGCCCTCAAATGGATAGTAGCTCACCCCCAGTTCAAACACGGGCGTGACATACGTGCTCCGGTCACCATCGAATTGGCGAAACTCAACGCCTCCTGACGCGTACAAGCCCAATTTGGCTGTCACCTCGTAATTGAGGCGGAGGTTCACCTGCTCGAACGCCTGGTTCGGAGTGGGATCATCCACCCAGTTATATCCAAACGTGCCCCCTACGCCGACGGACACCTTTGGCAGCCACCTATAATAAAGGTAAAGGCCGCCCGAAACGGTGTAGTCACTAAGGTTATTTGGGTAGAAGTAGGTGTACGAATCAAGCTCGCCCTGCAGGTAGAGTTTACCAGTCAAGTCATATTCCGCCCTCGCCCGGGTATTGAAGATGTTCATGCGTGTGGGCGCACTCGCATCGAGGTTCGCCCACAGCCCGGTGGTGTCGATGAAGCTATTGAGATTTGCAGACTGAAGAAGGATCACATCCTGGTAAAGACTTAGCCTCAACCGGCCAGTGCTGTATCCGCCTTCGAGGTGAATCATTTGGTTAAATGCGTCCTCGTCCGAGTGATTGACGTACAGAAGACCACTCGGCATGTAATCCAAGCGCAGATAGCTTCTGCTGCGCCCTTG
>WNGH01007688.1_pt1 | contig 11154 bp, 16 predicted proteins | sample 5400631 | NCBI WGS metagenome assembly WNGH01 (sample SAMN13153373, study PRJNA577476) | soil metagenome | isolation source: 115 cm soil or saprolite under Garry oak tree replicate 1 | place: USA:California | collected 2016-06-15 | reverse complement strand
CCCGATGAGGTTCCAATCGTAGACTAGCTTCTGTCGATCTGCCACGGAACGCCTCCGGAGTCATTTCTTCGCTAAAGCGTATGGACTCTCGTCAACGTAAAGCGTCTTGCATTTTTGGCACCGAAATACGTCTTTTCCCGGTCCCGCCGCCTTTTTGGCGTCCGGATCCAGATCTGAAATTTTTTTCAATTTTCCGCCGCAATAGGGATCTTTAGGGTCGTTGGTGGGTATGTTGCACACGGTCTGACGTGGTGCTTTGGTCTTCACTTCGTTGATTCTCCTCCGGAAACGATTATAACTGTGGGGCGTTAGCCTACTGTAGCGAGGATCGATGACCGCCGGTTTGTCGTAGAATCAACGGAATACCGGCGGTCCGCGAAGCGCAAGCGCGATAGCGCGCAGCCTCAAGAAATAGACCCCCGCTACAGTCGACTTCGTCACGGTCTGCTCCGCTACCCCCATTTCAGCTTGCCTCTCAAAACGTCAAAGTAATTTTTGTCGGCGGGAGCCACAAGCTTGACGGCAACGTTGGATTTTTCCACTATGATTTGATCATTCATCTCCAGTTTGAGTCCTACTTGTCCATCGACCGTCAGCTGCACGTCATCCTGAGAGGATCGGAGCACAATTTCGACCTTTACCCCTGGCGGAAGCACGATCGGCCGGTTCGTCAACGTATGCGAGCAAATAGGTGTGATGATCATCGCGCTCATCGTTGGAAAAATGATGGGACCGCCGGCGGAAAGGTTGTACGCGGTAGAACCGGTCGGCGTTGCGACAATCAGACCATCGGCCCGGAACTTGGAGACGTACTGGCCATCGACACGGCTTTCGAGCTCGATCATCCGGGAGAGGGTTCCCTTATTGATAACAATGTCGTTTAGAGCGCGGTCGCGGGCCACCCGTTTGTTGGCGCGTGAGACTTCGACGTCCATCATCATCCGATGTTCAGTAATAAACTGGCCGGCAAGGACGCGCTCGATGGCTGGGTACATCTCTTCCAGAGTGACTTCGGTCAGAAAACCGAGCCCGCCATGGTTGATCGCCAGGATCGGAATCTGACGGTCGTCCAGCAGCCGAGCGGCGGCCAGCAGCGTACCGTCACCACCGACAACAATCGTCAAGTCCGCCTTCGCTGCCGTTTCGGGCGCCAAAGAGGCTTCAATATTTTTGCTCTCGAACCATCCAACCAATTCACCGGCAACCCGCGCAACCTGCGGCTGCTTGGGCTTGGTAACGATAACGACACGGCGAACATTCATGATTTTTTGAAGAGCACAAAGAACTCGCGATTGCCTTCACGGCCCGTGATCGGCGACTCGATCACCCCCACAAAGTGAAGACCCGCGCTCTCGCCGGCTCCTTGAACCTTCTCGATGGCAGCCTGCTGCAACCAGACGTCCCGCACAACGCCACCTTTGCCGACATGTTCCCGTCCGACTTCGAACTGCGGCTTTACCAGCGCCAGACAATCGCCGCCGGGCTTCAGCATGGCCGGAACCCTCGGTAAAATGAATGTGAGTGAGATGAACGAGACGTCGATTGTGACGAGATCCACCGGCTCACCGACATCTCCGGCCTCCAAGAATCGCGCATTTAATTCGATCGTCCGGACCTTTGGATCATTGCGCACTTTCCAGTCGAGTTGCTTCACATCGACGTCGACTGCGTATACTCGTGCTGCCCGATTTAAAAGGAGAAAATGCGTAAATCCTCCCGTTGACGATCCGATATCCAGGCAAATCTTGCCTTCGACCCCCACTCTGAAGGCCCTTACAGCTCCTTCGAGTTTGATACCACCGCGACCGACGTAGGGATGCGGCGCCTGCTTGAGGCGAATATTCGCGTCTTCTCGAACGGTCATGCCAGCCTTGGCGGCGGGCTCCTCATCGATCAAGACATTTCCGGCCATGATCAATGCTTGCGCTTTTTCACGGGTCTCCACCAGCCCGCGCTCGACAAGCAGTCGGTCAATTCTCTTTTTCATGACAATCACCCTCTCCCAGAAGGAAAGGGTTCAGTGTGTCCGGCTCTCCAGATAGTCACAAAACGCCAATAAGATCCGTGCACGCTCTCCCAGGGGCGACAACGCGCTTCGAGCGCCTTTCATTAGATCATGAGCGATCTCGCGAGATTTTTCGAGGCCGTGTAGGGCAGGATACGTGGCTTTGCCTTCATCGCGATTGCTGCCGTCGGTGGCGTCCAGGATATCGTCGATAACCTGAAACGCGAGACCGATGCGGTCGCAATAGATTCGAATATTTTCCAGGTCCGATTCCGAAGCTCCACCCAGGTGAGCGCCGATCCAGACACTGGCGCCGATCAGAGCGCCGGTTTTGGACCGATGAATGGTTTCGAGTTGGGATGCGCTTGCTGGTGTGACCTCCGCTTCAAGGTCGAGCACCTGACCCGCGATCATTCCACCGCGAGTGCCGGCAGCGCGGCCGAGGATCGAGATCACCTGCATGAGGCGATCGGCGGGAAAATCTTTCGAGCGACCCAGTACCTCGAATGCAAGTGTCAGAAGCGCGTCACCGGCCAGGATCGCGACGGCCTCGCCGAATTGTTTGTGACAGGAAGGTTTTCCGCGCCGGAAGTCGTCGTCGTCCATTGCCGGCAAATCGTCGTGGATTAGCGAATACGAGTGGATCATCTCGACAGAGGATGCGACGGAAAGAATCGGCTTCCATTCTTCTCGATATCCGGCAAAAGCGGCAACACACAGGCAGGGCCGGATGCGCTTCCCGCCATTGAGTGTGCTGTACCGCATCGCTTGATGAATGCGATCGGGAGAAGCCGTCTCGGAAGGAAGCAATTCATTCAGAGTCTCGTCGATCGCCGGACGCACTCGTTCGAAGAATGCACGAAGTTCACTGTTCATTTTCGGACTCGAATGGTACCGCCTGTGGCTGGCCTGAACTACTCTTCAGCAAAATTTCGACGCGCCGCTCTGCCTCTTCGAGCTTCGTGTGGCAAAATCGAGATAGTTTGATCCCCTCCTCGAAAAGCTGCAGCGCCGAATCCAGCGTCAGTTCTCCGTTTTCCAGCCTTGTGACGATCTCTTCGAGTCTTTTCAGGGCCGTCTCAAAGTCCGGAGTGTCAGACATCCCGAGGATTGTAGTTGACCTGGTACTATAATGAAAAGATCATCTGTAGCGGCGCTCCGCGAAGCGCAAGCGCGATAGCGCGCAGCCTTGACTAATAGACCGCCGCTACAGTTATTAAGATGAAGGTTTTTCTTACTCTCCTATTCGTTATCCTCCTCACAAGTTGCGCACCGAAGCCCGAACCGGTTCTGGATCATGCAACGGTTGTTGCAAAGAATGCGTCGCTGCGTTTAAAGAACAGTTCCACTTCGCGGACACTGAGAGTTCTAGATACGGGCGATAAAGTCGAGGTGCTCGAGCGGCAGGGGAATTGGTACCGCGTGCGCTATGGGATCGACATTCAAGGTTGGATGGAAGAAAGCACCGTGCTCACCAACGACACGAAGGGCCGGATTCAAGACTTGGTCACGTCTTCGCAAAACCAAGAGCCCCAGAACACTGCCGTGGTGAAGCAGACGGCGAACTTCCGGCTCGAGCCTGGACGGTCAACAGCGATTATTCGCAGGCTGGAGCCCGGGACGAAGGTCGAAATTCTGGAACGCGCCACACTGCCTCGTCCCGGATCATCCTCATCGTACGATGTCTGGCTCAAAGTTCGTCCGTCACCTGCTGAGATCGGATGGGTTCTATCGGGTGGAATCGAGTTTGATATCCCAAGCGACATTGCGCAATACAGCGAAGAATATACGTATGCTGCGGTGAAGGTTATCAATCGCGTTCAGGATCCGATAGCAGGCGAGATCAATTGGTACATCGTCGCTGAACGCAGGCCCGGCCATGATCCCTATGTGGACTTCCAAGGTATCCGCGTTTTCACATGGAACATGAAGAAACATCGGTATGAAACCGCATTTCGCGTTAAAGGGCTGCGTGGCGTGTATCCACTCGCAATCGGTCAGGATGGCGTAAATCCGACGTTTCGTGTGTATGAACTCGAGGAAGACGGGAATTCGAAAACGCCCCGCGATTTCGTCATGTTTGGCGTGATTGTTCGACCTAAGAAAGCCCTTCCGTCCTAACTGTAGAATTTTTTATCGCGACGAGGCAGAAACCAGGAAAAGGTCCGTACAGATCACGACCGCGATCGCCACACCCATGGCGGAAAGCAGCACCATCAAATTAACATGTGCCAATCCCTCCATGGCAGCAAGAAACAGAATTAATTTGATTATCAGCCTTCTCATTTACACTTTCTTATCGGCATTCTCGAGGTAATGTTTAGCGGTTTATGAAAATCGTTAAGGTAACGCTGAAATCATGAATCTGAACGAAGCGGTTCGGAGGGAGATCGGTCGCCTCGAGCGGACAAAGACATTCAAAAAGGAAACAGTCATCGAGTCGGAGCAAGGCGCCGTCGTGCGTGTAGCCGGCAAAGATGCGGTGATGCTGGCATCGAACAACTATCTCGGGCTGGCTTCCGATCCTCGAATCAAACAGGCCGCCATCCGAGGTGTGCGCGACTACGGCTACGGTGTCTCTTCGGTGCGGTTTCTTTGTGGCACGCTGACTGTCCATCGGCAGCTTGAGGAAAAAATCGCCGGCTTTCTGGGAACTGAAGACGCCGTTCTCTTCTCCTCGTGTTTTGCGGCGAATGAAGGCTTTTTTGCGTCAATCATCAACGAAAAGATGGATGCGGAATCGTACCGTGACGTCATCTACAGCGACCGTCTGAATCACGCGAGCATCATCGACGGCACGCGTCTATGCCGTGCGGAGGTCGTCGACAGAAAAATTTACGAACACGCGGACGTCAACGATTTGCAAAAGAAGCTCGAAGCGGATCGGGAGGCTTCTTACCGCTTTGGCTTCATTGCAACCGACGGTGTATTCAGTATGGAAGGCGATCTGGCACCTCTCCCCGCCCTGATCGAGATTTCTAAGAAATATGGCCGGATTCTGTTCGTCGATGATTCTCATGCCGTCGGCGTCATCGGCGCGACGGGCCGCGGCAGTCCCGAGCAACTGGGTGTTCATGGAAGAGTCGATGTGCTCAGCGGCACATTGGGCAAGGCTCTGGGTGGAGCGTCGGGCGGCTATATTGCCGGAAACAGGGATTTGATCTCTTACCTTCGCCAAAAATCCCGGCCCTACACGTTCTCGAATTCTCTTCCGCCATCAATCGCGGTTGCCGCGATTGAAGCGTTCACGATTCTGGAGCAAGATCCAAGCCTCATTGAACGCCTCCGTCAGAATACGGCGTATTTCCGAAAACATATCCAGGAACTCGGCTATAAAATCCTTGCCGGCGAACATCCCATCGTGCCCGTCATGCTTGGCGAGGCTTCCGTTGCCATGGATATGAGCGATGCGCTTCTGGAAGAAGGCGTTTATATCAAAGGTCTCTGGTATCCCGTCGTGCCCAAAGGCGAAGCGCGTCTGCGCGCTCAAATATCCGCAGCTTTCGACCAGGCCACATTGGACAGAGCATTAACCGCCTTCGAGAAAGTAGGCAAGCGGCTGGGAGTGATCTAGCCCAGGAACTTCGGTCTAGCCCGGGCTTCGTTGCTCGTCGATGGACGGCAAGGATGGAATCTGCAGCATGCGATCGAGAAAATAGACTTGAAGACCATACTGGGCCTTCGGCACGTCGGAGAAAACAAACTCGCCCCAAGGGCTGAGCGAAGAGGTCATGATGTGATCGCCTTCGATAACCAGATCCACGCGAGCCGCTGGATCCTGGATCGGCCCTGATAATTTGTCCAAGACCTGCCCTGCGAGCGACAATTTTCGATCCTCCGAAAGCCGCATCAATACGCCGATCTCAACGCCATGGGTTTCAAATGTCATCTGTCGCGAAGACGCCTCAGTGCTGCGGATTCCAGCAGGAGCCAGCTGCTTGAAGCTGTCGAATGTCACCAGCGCCACAACAGCGTTTCGAAGCTGCTTCAGACGGGAATTGTCGCGTCCCAGCCGGAGGACGGCTTCCATGACCGGCTGCGGAGGGTCATACGATATCTCGCGAACGCCGAGGCCAGCCGACACCTGCATCCAATCGAGCCTGCCACGGCAGAGATGGCAGCTGTTGAGATGGGCCTGTGCTGATCCGTCCAGTTCGGCGTTCAAGCGAGCACGCTCAAACAAGCTAACCAGAGCAATGTGGTCAATCCTTGACTCCATCGAACGACCCTCCATTTCGATTAAGTGGCAAGCGCCCCGGGTAAAAGTATGTGAAATCGCTTAATGCTCATATCCCAACTCTTCCAGCAACTTACCCAGACGCTCCAAACAGCGGTCACGTGTAAAGCCGATGGAATTCGAGGACAGGCCGAGACGCGCGGCAATCGTGGCATAGCCTGGAAATGGATCTTCAAAGAATAAAGCTTTGATGACCTGTTGGCATCGCTCCGTCAATTTCGCGATGCTCATCCGGATCAGTTGCTCGCGATCCAGACGCTCGATCAATCCCTTGCTCGGATCCTCCGATGCATGGTCGGTCTCGACGATTTCGACATCCTCAGGCCGGCTGCGTTTGTTCGTGCTGAATCTATAGCATTTGCGTATGGCAATCCGAACTAACCATGCTTGAAGCCGGTCAATGTCGCGCAGCGAGTGCAATTCCTGGAAACAATCCAACCAAACCGACTGAAAAATCTCCTTCGCATCCTCGCGCTGTAATCCCCATTTGAAAGGAATGGAGTAAATCAACCGGCTGTAACGATGAACAAGGACGTCCCAGGCTTCGCTATGGCCGTCCAGACATTCCTGAATTAACTCCGCATCCGTTCGATCGCGCACCGCACGTACACCATATTGCATTAGGATGATCGTCCGTGATCGTCCGGCAGACTAGGTCCTAACCCGTCATGCACGTCCAAAAAAAAATCCCCGCGGGTTGCCCCGCGGGGGAAGGTGGGATGGTGGAGGAAATCTACATACACTACTATAGACACTTGGTACAGAGAAAAGTTACACCTTTTCGAAAAAAAAATGCAAGAAATTGTAGCGGCGAAAATTTTTCCTTTCCGCCGCTACCAGGTGATCTCACGGTTTGAACTTAAAAGTCTTGTCCGGAAGCTGCTCGCGATGGACATCATGGCAGTTTTTGCAGCTTTTCTGGAGATCTCCCGCAGGAGCCTTGGCCGCGTCGAGATTGTTCTCCTTTGCAGCTTTCATGATATCGCCGGCACGTTGAACATTCGCTTTAGCAAAATCCACGGCGTCCTGAGCTTTCTGGGCCTTGAAAAACCCGGCAGCTTGCCTGAATAAGCCCTGGAGCTTTTCAGCGTCGGCTGCGACGTCGGCGGCATTACTGGACATCAGGTCCATCCGCAGTTTGTTCGTCGTAGCGGCAACATCCTTCATGACCGGGGAAAGATCTGTGGGCGGTGCCTGCTGAGCCAAGATAGTGATGGCCAGCGCGGCGAGCATGCAAATCCCGATCAGTACAGAAATTTTGCGCATTTCATCCTCCTTCAAGGACTCGATACCTGGCAAAAACGCTATAACCGATACTATCGGCAAACGATAGAACCAGTCAACGTTTATGCCAGTGCCCACATCCAAATCCGGTAAAGAAAAATGGCCACAAAAAGGCACAAAAACCACAAAAGATCCTAATGAATCCGGAAACATTTTGTGAATTCTGTGCCTTTTTGTGGCTATTCCTCTCGTCCCTTCGACTTTGACTGTCGTCGTGGTTTACACCGTCTTCAGGTCCTTCAAGATTTTCGTCAATGCAGGAACAACCTTAAAAAGATCGTCAACGATACCGTAGTGTGCGACCTTGAAAATTGGCGCCTCGGCGTCTTTATTAATGGCGACGATGCACCGCGCGGTTTGCATTCCCACCAGATGTTGAATCGCCCCAGAGATACCCACAGCGATATACAGCTTTGGAGATACCGTCTGCCCGGAACTGCCGACCTGGTATTCCCGCGGGAGCCATTCGGCATCCACCACGGGACGCGATGCCCCCACGGATCCACCGATCGCTTCGGCGAGTTCGAAAATCAAGCTGAAATTCTCTTTTTGCTTGAGTCCCCGGCCGCCGGAAACGATGATCGGTGCGGAACTCAGATCCGCTTTTCCTTTCTGCACTCCGGTCAACCCGATAAGCTTCCTTCGCGGAGCCACCGGCTGGACCGGAATCTTGACCACTTCCGCATTGCCGCCGGATTCCACCTCATCTGCCGGAAACGCTCCGGGCGAAGCGGTCGCGAAGTAAGGCGGTTCTCCTCGCACAGCGGTCTTCATATTCATCTTCGCGTTGAAAACTTGGCGAGTGAGAATCAGCCGATCTCCCCTTTTTTCGTATTCCACGCAACCAGCAATTAAGGGGTGGCGCATCGAGACCGCAAGACGAGGCGCGAAATCCATTCCCTGCGTTGTGTGTCCGACCAATACAACGAATGGTTTCTCTTGCTCGATAATCGATTTCAGTATTCCAACGTAGGAATCCGGCGTGTACTGGGCCAGTTCCGGATGATCGGCGATGATGACGCGATCAATCTTCTTCGCCTTCAGCTCGCCGGCCAGCGCTTCGACGCCGGCTCCGAGGACTACGGCCGTTACGGGCCGGCTAAAGTCGCGGCTGAGCCGTTGCGCAAAAGCGAGGAGTTCGGAGGTGATGGGTTTGAGTTTCTTATCCTTGTGCTCGGCTATGACGAAGATCATCAGATCACCTTGGCTTCTCTTCGGAGTTTCTCCACAAGAGCCGCAGCCGCTTCTTCAGGTGTTCCGCCTAGAATTTCGACCTTGCTTTTCTTTTCCGGGACGAGGATTTCCTTCACTTCGTACATCGCGCCGGCCTGGCCGACGGCATCCTCGGCCAAACCGAGATCGGCTGCGGACCAAACCTTGAACTCTTTCTTTTTAGCGGCCATGATGCCTTTCAGCGAAGCGTAGCGAGGCTGGTTGATGCCGAACTGGATCGTCAGAACAGCAGGCGCCGGCAGTTCAACCGTTTCGTTGATGCCCCCTTCCAACTCGCGCCGGACTTTCAGGGTTTTGCCATCCGCCCCGGCTTCAACCCCAACAACGACGGTAGCGTGTGCCCAGCCCAAGAACTCGGCCATCATCGTTCCGGTCATTCCCGTTCCAAGGTCGTCGGACTGGACGCCCGCTAGCACAAGATCGGCGCCACCATCTTTATCGATGGCTTTGGACAATGTCGCCGCTGCGGCGAATTCGTCGGCGCCCTTGAACTTTGGATCGAGCAGGTGAATAGCCCGATCAGCGCCCATTGCCAGCCCGGATCGCAACACCCGGGCGGCTTCTTCGCCGCCCATCGAGATGACAACGACTTCACCTCCGTGTTTTTCTTTCAAACGGAGAGCTTCCTCTAAAGCGTAATTATCGGCTTCGCTGGCGACGAATGTCAGATCCTGATCCTTAATCCAGGTTTTCGCCTCATTGATGATGAGCCTCGCTGCGGGATCGGGCACAGGTTTCATGCAACTGATGATTTTCACGTCTCTCCGATTCTATAGCATCCTGTAAGCATGCACCATCCACGGCGCGAAACCGGCACCATGCCACATCGCAGCCGAAGCCTGGTTGCCGGCTTCGTAGATCGTTTCCACGGCGGCAGCATTGGCGGCTTGCATGTTTTGAACGGCCCGCTCGATCAATTGCGCGGCAATCCCCTGCCGCCGAAACTGTTCGAGAACGTACACAGCATCGATAATGCCGATTCGTCGCGATTCGAGAACCGGCGGAACGCTTTCCCACTCGTCAACGCGCCCGATGAGAAAACCAACGAACCTGTTGTCCTGACCGGCGACGTATCCAATGCTGGACCGATCTTCGTATCGGCGCCTCAGCCATTGCGCCATCGCGCTTTCGCAGTCTGGCTTGAGCCGCATATCCGAACGTACTGCCGTACGGCAGTAGTCTAGCCATCCTGATAGAATATCCTGCAGGTCGTTCCGCTCCCACTCGCGTATGCTGATTTTCATTGCGAAATTTAAGACAACTTGAGATAAAGAAATTCTCCCTTCCGGTTTAAATAAGTAACGTAACGGAAGTCAAGGACGACTCCCGATAACAAAGTTAAATTTCAATAACGATACCGTGACCGAGCCTAAAACTAAAACTGTCTACACGACTCATGACATTAGCCGGCTTCTCCAGGTAAACCCCCGCTCCCGCGACGATCTCCTCGCATTTCTGCGGAAACATCAGATTCCGACACCCTCGTCACTAGTTGACGGGAAATTCAGAATTCTGATCGTCGACGATCAAGAAGAGGTCGTCAATCTCCTCAAGACCCACCTCCAACGGCAAGGCAGCTATGAGGTAATCTCGGCATCCAACGGAATTAGCGCCATGATCGAAGTCGGCCGTGTTAAACCCGATCTCCTCATCCTGGACGTCATGATTCCAGGCGTCGATGGAATCGAGGTCTGCCGCCGCATCAAAGCGGATTCGGCGAACAAAACGGCCATCATCGTAATTAGCAGTACAGCCGAGAGTGAAAAGAACGTCTTGCAGGCCGGTGCGGATGTCTTCATGCCAAAGCCCCTCGACCTGGAAAAGCTGAGCGCCGAAGCCCGGCGTCTGCTCCGCATCTTGTAAGCGCGTTTTTCACTATGCAATACTCAACGGATGTGCGCCCGTAGCTCAGATGGATAGAGCGACGGACTACGAATCCGTAGGTCAGAGGTTCGAATCCTCTCGGGCGTATTAGATTACAAAAGACTTAAGGCCGGGCGCGAAAACCGGCCTTTTTCATTGTGGGGACTTTTGGGGGAACCGTGACCTTAAGCTGTCGCCGTAGCCGCGACGGGCGTGTCATCGAGCCGATCAACGGCTTGCCGGTTGCTTCCAGGTATCAAGTGGCCATAGATATCGACAGTGATCTGGATCGAATGATGCCCCATTTGTTGTTTCACGTACTGCGGAGACTCTCCTTGCTGCAGTAGGAGCGACGCGAACGTATGACGCTAATTCCGAGATCGGAATTAGCGGCATAATGCCGGGTTCCCGATTATGCCGAGTCCTCGTCAACGAGTGTTGGCATACCGTGGCCTCGTTAGCCTGCAGCTCGGCATAATCGGGTACTCATAGACTCTTGAGAAAGGCCATGAGTTGATCATCTGGTCGGAAG
>WNGH01011903.1_pt1 | contig 11155 bp, 7 predicted proteins | sample 5400631 | NCBI WGS metagenome assembly WNGH01 (sample SAMN13153373, study PRJNA577476) | soil metagenome | isolation source: 115 cm soil or saprolite under Garry oak tree replicate 1 | place: USA:California | collected 2016-06-15 | reverse complement strand
CATTTGTTCCCATGTCACAGCCGCCTGCGCCGCGCGCACCGGCGGGGATCCCTCCTGCCACGGCCGCGCGCGTGTCCGTGCCACGGCCGATCTCCGCTTATCGCTCGCTCGCGCCAAAACCCACGTTTCAGCAGCGCATGAAAACAGTATCCGCCATCGAAGAGGCGCTGGGTACGAACTGGCTCCCCAAGATCGGCATCATCATGACGGTTATTGGGTTTGCCCTGCTTGGCATCTATGAACTTGGCGCTCTTGGGGCGCTCGGCAAAGTAGGCATCTCGTACTTCGCCTCTGCGGTTCTGCTTGGCGGCGGCATATTTCTCGAAAAGAACGAACGCTACCGCCTCCTCGGCCGCACCAGCATCGGCGGCGGCTGGGCGCTGCTTTTTTTCAGCACCTTTGGGATCTATCACGTCGAGGCCATGCGCGTGCTGCCAGTCAATGCTGGCTCGCTCACGCTCGATTGCGGCCTCATGTTAGTCGTCGCCGTGGCCATGGCCCTTCATACTCTGCGGTATCGCTCGCAATTCGTAACTGGTCTTGCCTTTTTGCTGGGATACACCACGGTCGCGCTGAGCCAGGACACCGTCTACAGCCTGTCCGCCGGTGTCTTCCTGGCCATCGGTCTTGTTTCCATCGTTCTCAAGATGGGCTGGTTCGAGCTCGAGGTCTTCGGTATCCTTTCCAGCTACTTGAATCATCTCTATTGGCTTTACCGCATCCTCGGCATCGAGGGCGCTCACGGCCGTCACTTCCAGGAATACCGCGCCAGCTTGGTGTTGCTTTTCATCTACTGGCTGACCTTCCGCATTTCCTTCCTTGCCCGCAATATTAAGACCGACTTCGAGGAACACATCTCCACCCTCGCTGCTCTCTTGAACGTCCTGCTACTCCTCGGTGTCATGAAGTTCCAATCCGTACAGCCGGAGCTCGCCTATCTTGCGCTCCTGGTCGTTGGAGCGTGCGAATTCAGCTTGGCCCAATTGCCCATCACCAAACGCCGCCGCCAGGCTTTTGTCGTCCTGAGCGTAGTTGGCGCGGCGCTGATACTCGCCGCCGTTCCTTTCCACTATTCCGGAAACAACGTGGCCATCCTCTGGCTTGTCGGCGCGGAGGCTTTCCTGGCCGCTGGGATCATCGCGAAAGAAGTCGTCTTCCGTCGTCTTGGTCTGCTAACGGGCCTGCTCGTCGGCCTGCATCTTGTTGGCATTGACTTCCGCCACCTCCTCAACTTGCGTCTCGCGAATGAGGATCTAGCGCTCGCCGCGGGCGTCCTTTTCTCCCTCTGCGCCGTCGTGTTCTATGTCAATTCCGTTGGCATCGGCTCGCGTTGGAAAGATTTATTCGATGGCTCGCCCGATCGCCCCGTACTGACTACTCATTCATATCTCGGTGCCTTCGCCGCCGCGTCCGCCGCCTGGGCACTGTTCTCTCACGATTGGACCGCGCTCGCGTTCGGCGCCGCCATGCTCATCCTCGCGGCTCTTGGCCGCGTCCTTGAATCGCCGCACCTGCGAGTACAATACGCCCTCCTCGGCTTGCTCACTTTCTATCGCGCCATGGTTGTCAATTTACACCTCGAATCCCCACAACACGCTCATGTGCGCTTGCGGCTGCTCACTTTTCCCATTCTCGGTGCAGCGTTCTATCTCACCGCCAGATTGGCCGCTCTGCGTGAACATCCCTGGCAGCGCACCATTCGCGGCCTCTTCGCCGCCGCGGGCAGCGGTTTCTTTGCTCTTCTCATCTGGTTCGAAGCGCCGGAGCTTTGGCAGCCCCTCGCTTTCATGGCTTTCGCGGTGGCTCTGTCCGAGGCCGCGCGCGCGCTGCGTTATCACGCGCTTGCCTGGCACTCGCACCTTCTCACCGGCCTCGCCGTTTTCACCGCGCTTACCGCCGATCCGGGCGCTATCCGCGTCTGGCACACCATTCCGGTGCGCGCTTTCAGCGCATTGCCTGTCGTTGTTGGCGGCTATTGGCTCGCCAAGCGGCTGGGCACCTCCGATGAACGGCATCTCGGGCTTGCGCGCGTGGCCTACATTTGGGCGGGCACCGGCATCATGGTCTGGGTCCTTCAGGAAGCGCTTCGCGCGCCCTGGATTGCCGTTGGCTGGATCGTTTTCGCCGTCGTGCTCGCACTCTCCACGCGCTGGATTCGTTACCAGCAGCTCGCCTGGCAGGCCAACGTCGTCGGTCTCTGCGCTCTCGTCCGCGCTTTCTTCTACAACTACGAATTCGAGCAACGGTTCTGGGGCCCCATTTCCCTGCGTATCTTTACCATTTCTCTCGTCGCCGCGGGCTTATACTTCCTCTCGCAGAAAGCCGCGCCTGAGGAGCGCTATGCCCGCGCCATCGCCTTCCTTCATTCTTTCGCGGCGACCGGGCTCCTGGCCCTCCTCGCCTGGTATGAAGCTCCCAACGGCTGGCTGGCCCCTCTGTGGGCCGCGTTTGCGCTGGTACTTTCGATCGTCGACCGGCGCTTCGAGCTCGAAGAATTGCCTTGGCAATCGCACGCTCTCGCCGGACTGACGCTGCTCCGCAGCATCAGCGTAAATCTCTACGTCGCCGCCACCTGGCACGGCCTCAGCGTGCGCCTCTTGTCGCTGGCCGTCGTCGCGGTCATCTTCTACGCGCTTTCACGCCTCGTCCGCATGCCCGACGAGTGGCGCAAGCGAGACATCCATCACGTGTACTCTTGGGCCGCATCCGCCATCGGCGGTCTGCTCCTTTGGTATGAGCTGCAATCGCAGCCCACCGGCATCGCCGTGGCCTGGGGCGCATTTGGCCTGGTGCTCTTCGAGTACGGCCTGTTGCGCAAGATCACGCAATTCCGATATCAGGCGTATGTCGCGCTCATCGCTTCCTTCACCCGGATTTTCTTCGCTAATCTCACCGCGGGAGACCCCGGCGAGTTCTGGGGCCCGCGGATGTACACGATTCTCCCGCTCGTCCTGATTTTCTTTTTCGTCTACGCGCAATTGCCGCAGAAGGAAGAAAACACCGTCCGCGACCGCCGCCTGCACTTCGACACGCTCCTCGCGTACCTGGGTACCGCCACCATCTTGGCGCTTTTCTATTTCCAGTTTCCGATCGAATGGGTCGTCACCTCCTGGGCGGCCGTCGTTTTTGCGCTTCTCGGCGCCGCGCGGCTTCTGGATCGCCCGCTCTTCCTGCATCAAGGATTGCTTCTGACAGTCGGTGTTCTCGCTCGTGGCATGGCGCACAATCTTTTCGGCGCTGGCTATTTCGGTGAAGGCGATTGGCAAGGCCGCTACTTCGTGCTCAGTTCAGCAGCCGCCATTTTGCTGGCAAGCCTGTTCTTCGCTTTCCGTCTCCGCGGGCGCTACAGCAACACTCAGAATGTGAATCGTTGGATCAGACCGCTGGCGGTGATTGCCGGCCGCCCGGAGCAAGTTGTTTTTTTTGCTCCCATCATCCTGGTCACCTTCATGCTCGCTTTGAAAATGCGCTCGGGAATGGTGACGGTGTCGTGGGGTATTGAGGGCGTAGTGATCTTCGTGCTGGGGCTTGCAACCAGGGAACGCAGCTTTCGCCTAACGGGGATCGGAATTCTCTTGCTGTGCGTCGCAAAAGTCTTTGCTCTCGACGTTTGGGGTCTGCAAACGCGCGACAAATATATCACCGTGATCATCGTAGGTGTGGTGGTTTCATTCGTTTCGTTCTTGTGGGCCAGGTACCAAGACGCCATTCGCCAATTTCTATGAAGCGCTCCGTCGTCTTCGTCGTGTTCTTTCTCATCCTGGGCTTCGCGGTCGCGGGGCTGTATTGGAGCCAGCGCCGCCCCAAGTCCAGTCCCGTCTCGGCCAACGCCATCTTGAATATGGCTGCCGACGCCCAACGCGATCTCTCCCGCGTTCCCATGCGCCTCACGCGCCTGTCCGACGAACGGGAAATCAGAATCGGCAAGGACCTTGCCTCTCGCTATGCAACGCAAACCCGGAACCTTACTCCTGAAGAAGAAGGCCTCGAGAAGTACGTCACCCGCGTCGGAGGCACCGCGGCCCTTCACGCCCATCGGCATTTGCCGTACACCTTCACCGTTCTCCCCGATCACAACATGATCAACGCTTTTTCTCTTCCGGGAGGACCGGTCTACATCGGAGAAGGTATGCTCGACCTGATCACGAGCGAAGACGAACTAGGAAACATCCTGGCCCACGAGATCGAGCACATCGACCACTATCACTGTGTCGAGCGCGTGCAGGTGGAAGCGAAGCTGAAAGATCTCAACCTCGACGTCCTGGGAGCGCTGCTGCAGCTTCCGCTCGAGTTCTGGGAAGCCGGCTACCACAAGGACGAAGAATTCGAAGCCGATCGCGAAGGAATGTATCTGGCGGTCCAGTCGGGCTATTCTCCGTACGGTGCCGTCGATTCGTTCGAGCGCTTTGCCAAGTTGTGCGACGAATACGTCATCCACGCGCAAAGCCCAGACCAGGAGCTTTCCGAGCTGGCCATTCAGAGTTTGAACGGCTATTTCCGTTCACACCCGCTCCCTTCCGAGCGTCTCGCCGAAGCCAACCGCCTCATCGCCCAGGAGCATTGGGAAACTCGAAAGGAGCGAAAGCCGTTCCGCGTCGAGTATGAAGTTCACAACGGGGAATACGTGAAGTAAAACGAGGAAAGGAAATCGGAATCTTTGGCCAGCTAAAACAACCCGGGGATCTTCATCCCCGCGATCCCGGGGATTCCGCCGGCGAGGTTTTTCATCTGATTCGCCAGTTCTTCATCTACGCGTCGTGACGCTTCATTGACCGCCGCGCGAACCAAATCTTGCAGCATCTCTTGGTCTTTGTTTGCAAAAACATCCGGCTCGATTTTCACGTCCACAATCTGTTTTTGGCCGTTCATCCTCACCGTGACCATGCCTCCGCCAGCCGATGCCTCTACCGTCACGGAATTCACCTGCCTCTGCAAGTCTTCCTGCAACTGCCGGAACCGTGAAAGCATCTGTTGGAGAGCGCTGACTTCCATCAGGAATCCCCTTGGCTTCGTTTCACTTCTGAAATTTTCCCCCCGAAGCGCTGCAGCATAGACCGCACCATCGGATGGCGCTCAAACTGCGTACGCAACTCTTGCGTGCCAGACCCCGAGCGCGCCGCCGAGGCGGTTGCCGCTTCAACTGCTTCCAGTTTAGCACATACTCTCACGGCCCGGCCCAGCACCTTGCTCGAAATGTTACGGATCCTTTCCAACGTCTCTCTGCCTTCCATCATTTCCGCGAACGGCCTCTTCTCCGGAGAAAAATAAATTCGCAGCTCCGTGCCCTCTAATTCCCACAGGCTGCTCTGTTCCACCAGCTCGCCCAGAAATTTCTGTTGCGCCTGAATCGTCGACTTGATCTCCGCAACATGCTCCTGCGAAATTCCAATGGCCCGCGCCGCCGCGCGGGTACTGTTCGGTTCCTCCGCCTCCAGTGCCTGCTTGACCTCTGTCGAAGCAGCAACGGTTGCTGGAGGTGCGCATGCTGGTGCAGCGAACGGGGACGAAAATTGCCCTTTCGTTTCCCTCTTCGGCTGCGCGGGAACCGCTGCCATAAAACCCGGCGCCGTGCTCCTCGACGACAGTGCGGACGCTCCAGCCCGCGCCGCGCTTCGCGTGGCTCCAGAGTTTGCCCCGCCGCCTGACACGCCGCTCTTCAATTCCGCGAGCAGTTCCTCCAGCGGCGCCAGCCGCGACGCATTGATCAGCCGCAGCAACCCCATCTCCAGATGCACCCGCGGATCGGGCTTCCGCCGCAGATCATCATCCGTCTGCAGCAGAATCTGGAAAAATCGCGTGAGGTCTTCTTCCCCGAACAGCGCTGCCGCCTTTGCCAGTGCCGGGCGCTGATCCGCGTTCGCCGCAATCAAATCCGAATCCGCCCCGCACGTTCGCGCAATCAGCAGATTGCGCATGTGCCGGATCGCTTCCCGGCAGAAGTGTTGCAGGTTCCGTCCTTCCTTCTGGAACGTGTGCACCAGCCCCAGCGCGCGGTCCGCCGATCCTTCTGAAATCGCGCCCACCAGCTCCTCCAGCGCATCATCCGGTACCACGCCCAGCAATTCGCGCACCTCTTGGTCCGTAATCGTATCGCCGCAATAAGCCCGGGCCTGCTCCAGCAGCGACAGGGCGTCGCGCAAGCTGCCTTCCGCCATTCGCGCAATCACAGCCATCGCGCCAGCCTCGATCTTCAAGTCTTCTTTTCTGGCGATCTCTTCAAGCCGCCCGGTAATCTCCCCGAAGGTCAGCGCGCGAAAATGAAAATGTTGCGACCTCGAGCGAATGGTGTCCACCAAATCTTCCGGTTGCGTCGTGGCCATCACAAAGATGACCCGGTCCGGCGGTTCCTCGAGCGTCTTCAGCAAGGCGTTTGACGCTTCTCCGGTGAGCATGTGCGCTTCGTCAAGTATCACGACTTTGCTTCGCGAAGCCGCCGGCGCGTACCTCACCATCTCGCGCAACTCGCGGATCTGGTCGATACCGCGGTTCGAGGCCGCGTCGATCTCAATCACGTCCAGCGAAGTCCCCGCGGCAATCTCTTTGCAGGAATCGCACTCGCCGCAAGGCTGCGGCGTCGGCCCCTTCACGCAATTCAGTGCTTTCGCCAGGATTCTCGCTGCGGTCGTTTTTCCCACCCCACGCGCCCCCGAAAAAATATACGCGTGCGCCACGCGGTCATTCTTGATCGCATTTTTCAGTGTGTCGGTTACGTGTTGTTGGCCGACGAGATCGTCAAAGGTTTGCGGGCGCCACTTGCGGGCTATGACCTGGTAGCTCATGGGAAAGTTTTCAGTTCTCAGTTTTCAGCAAACAGGGCAGAGAAGAAATCAGCTGCACCCTCCCTGTTTTCCCGCTTGACCGTTGTCAACAGTTTTCAGAGAGAGGAACTCCGGGTGGTCTGCGGCACCCGAGGCGATCCCGGTACCGTTGCTCCCTTCCGGGCCTGGCGGGGTTCGCGGGACCTCGTTGCACAGAGCCCGAAGTTCCACGCTCCGGCACTCGCACAAATCTCGCGGGAGTGCAGAGAAAAGTCTAGCACAGCGTCCCCAGCCCAGCCAGAATGCGGCCTTGGCTTTATCCAGTTCGTTTCTGATTTCTTGCCGCTCCCGAATCTGGCGCAGATCAGGATCTCGGTTTTGTTGCCGGAGCATCCGGCGGCTGCACATCGGACGGGTTCACCCAATTCACTTTGAATGGGCCCACGCCGTGGACCTGTACGATGGTTTCGCCCTTGCACATCGCAAAATGGCGCATCTCTTTTGGCATCGTAACGAAGTTTCCGACGTTCATGGTTTGCAATTTGGCTTCGTCAAACGATTCTCCCGTGCTCACAAGAAATGTTCCCTTCAGCACGGTGAGGTGCTCGTCTGTAGGATGCCAGTGCGCTGGAATCTTAACTCCGTCGGCACACCGGATGCGCAGGACAAACGGCGCTCCTTCGGCACTGGAGTCGCCGGCAACCGGTGCGAGTTCGGAGCCCTTGATGATCGGCGTCCATTTCAAATCGCCAAAGTGCACGATCTTGTGCGCCTCGGCGCTCTCCTTTTTCTCCTGGCCGTGAACTCCTGTTGCCGCTACTGCGAGTCCGATCAGTGCCGCACACACATTTCCCAGTTGATTCTTTTTCATAACTATCTCCTCCGCCGGAATGGGACAACAAGCTTCGCAAAACATACTCCTCTCGCGGCCCCGGGGCAATATACGGACAAAGTTCGCTTGCCCAATGGCAATTCCCGATGAGTCTTGACACACAGGAAACATTTTCAAAAAGCCGCACCCCGCATTTCGGGAATCGAGTACTCTAGTCTCGGATGGAGTTCCTCCCCATCCTCCCCGCGTCCCGGCTCAGCTGGGATACCGGGTCCGCCGCGCCAGCGGAACACACCGAGGCATCGCCCCAGTGTGGCCTCACGACACGAGGCCAACTCGCACTCACGTGCGCGCAGGAGGAATCGATGAAAATCGCTTTATCATTTCTTTTGGCGGCTGCGCTCGTTTGCGCCGCCGCGCTACGGTCGCCGAGCCCGTCTATCTCGGCAGCCAGTTGCTGCTGCCCGCCGGCACCCGTGTGAACGGCATTATCGGCACCGTCGAGAGGGCCCGCCGCTTTTCCATCTTTCGCGGCCAGGCGTACATGAACCTCACTTTTCGTTCCATCGAAGTCGATAGCCGCCTCATCCCCGTGCAGATGAGCATCATTGCCATCGAGCAACCGCGCGGGCAGGCCGAAGGCCAGCGCCGCAAAGATCTGACAGTGGACGAAGGACAGGTCGTTCAGGAAAAGCATGACATCAAGGGCGATATTGTCGGGGCGACCATCGGGACCGGTGGCGGCACGCTCATCGGTGCGGTCTTCAGCCACGTCGCGCGTGGCTTCGGCCTCGGCTTGGCCGGCAGTGCCGCCTATATCGTCGCGCGCAAGGGCAAGGACCTCGAACTTCCTGCGCAAACCGGAATGCTGGTCCGTATGGACAACACCGTCACCGTGCCGGTGACCAGCGCCAGCAACGCCTCGCTCGCCAATGGCAACCGATGACCGAGGCTGGCAAAAAACAGGAGTGCGTCGTCGCTCGCTATGCGCTGCGACGAGCAGTACAAATTCATACGCATCCAGCTTGCCCAGAGGACTTTCCATCACGTGATCACGCATCCCTGGAGTGGATTTCAGGAAATCTTCCGTCGTTGCCCGGCTCTCCACGAAATGCCTTACCGATCCCTCCGGCGAACCAAAACGATTTGTCGGCAACAGCGGTTCCGGCGCTTGCGCCTTGTTGGTACGGTCGGGAACCATTGCCAACACGGCCTCGTCCGTCTTCTTCACGTCACGACCGGGCTCCCCGGCGGGCGCCGACATGACCTTTTCCTTGGCCAGCGTGCGTAGAAAATCTTCTGCCGCCGCGATGTGCTCCATCACCTGTGCCACCGACCAGCGGTCCGGTGCCGGCTTGAAGTTCCACTGTGCTTCCGACAACCCTTTCGTCGCTTCCAGAACATTCTTTTTCGTCGTTTCAAGATACTGCAGCGCCTTGTCCTTCTCCACCTGCGTCACTTCTTGTGCCGATGCAGCCGTTGCCCCCGCCATCAAAAGCAACGCGATCAACACCCCTGCCAGGGACTTGGTTCTCATCTTTTTTCTCTCCTTGTCTTATGCGACCGCCGAGCGGCCGGCTTTTTTATCTTCAATTGGCGAAACGGGGAGCCGTAGCATACCACATCATCTGCCTTCCGTGCGTGGCGGCAGGGCCATTCAAGGCGCCAAATAGAAACGATCATCCATTCCAACAGCCTTGATCTCAAGACTTAGCGTCAGGTCGTAAAGCCTCGCCCTTTAGGGCGGGGATATAAGACCCGTTAAAGTGGAGTCTCTTGTTGCTCGACACATTGCTTAAGAACATTCAGCGGTGCCCCGCCACAACTGGCTGCAAAGTACGAAGACGACCACAGGACATTCTTCCAATAGCGTTTCTAGATATCGGGACGTTCCAGTCTGAGCAACCGACTGGAAACACCTTTCAGACTGTTAACTAGCCTCCACACCGAGCGTTTTGGTGGGTAGTTGATGAGCAAGGGGACATGTTCGGCTTCGTAGGCCGGGGAGGATGTCAAAGAGCCTGGATCCTTATCCAATATCCAATCCAGCGTGTGCTGGATTCCTTGGGCTTTTCCAAGTTTGAAAGGTCTCTGTTTTCTGTCTGGACCGGCGCCGCTCCTGTCTGGAGCGTAGCCCGTCCTTTGCACTCCGGAGGGTGCTTCGGGGCCGAAGCGAGTCCCGACAGGCTGCTATTGAGCCGCCTGCTCTGCCATCCATGGCTTCATGTGCGTTTCCAATCCTTATCGAGGCACGCCCGGAATTTCCGCGTTGCTTCAGTCTGGCCGGAACTGGTCAGTGCGACCGCCAGCAGGGGGATCACAAACGGCGCACTGCCCGCGGAAAACGCCCGCATCATGAGTGCCCGCATCACGGTTGCCCTCCCGCCACTTCTGCCAATTTCTTTTCGCGTTCTCGCGCAAGCATCACAATCAGCCGCGCAGTCTCTTCGATCGCCATTGCCGTGTTGTCCACCAGCACCGCATCGGTGGCACGCACAAGCGGGGAAACTTTGCGTTCGCGATCGCGTCGGTCGCGCTCGATCACTTCGTCGAAAACTTCCGCGAGCGTCATTTTTTCGCCCTTTTCCTGGTGCTCTTTCCAGCGCCGTTCCGCGCGCACTTCCGGCGAAGCATCCAGAAAAATCTTCAGCTCGGCTTTGGGAAAAACGACAGTTCCGATGTCGCGCCCTTCCATCACGACGCCGCCACCGGCGCCGGCGCGCTGCTGCTCGGCAACGAGCACTTCTCGCACTTTTGCAATCGTCGCGAGGCGCGACGCCGCCTGGGCAACCTCGGCCGTCCGAATTTCGCTCGTTACGTCCTCTCCATCCAGATACACACGGTTCTTCGCCCCAGCGGCCTCTTGCTCGAGCGTCGGCGGCTTCAGCTCGATGTGCGTCTCCTTCGCCAGTGCCACGAGACGGGATTCATCGTCAAGTGGGACGGCCTTTCTAAGCGCCTTCAGCGCGAGCGCTCGATACATGGCTCCGCTGTCGAGATACAAATACTCGAGCATCGCGGCAATGCGCCGCGCCACGCTGCTCTTCCCCGAACCCGCCGGGCCGTCAATGGCAATTGTAAGTCTGAGCATTTTCGTGGCACAGCCACCCCTGGCTATAGCTCTTTCGGAAGACAAGAACGGCACGCAGAACTTAGGCATGAGTCGCGGGCACAATGGAAATTCGTGGCCCAGTATCAACCGCAATTCTGCCCGGCACTGTTGACTGCGAACTGCCGGCGGTTCACTTACTCAAAACCCCATGATGTTGTAGCCGCAATCGACGAAGATCGTCTCGCCGGTAATGCCCGAGCCCGCTTCCGAAAGCAGGAATGCAGCAGTCGCGCCGACCTCGGCGGCATCGACGTTACGCTTTAGCGGGGCGCGCTCCACTTGGGTTTTGAGCATGTCGCCGAAGTTCGCGATTCCTCGCGCCGCGAGCGTCTTAATTGGCCCAGCGGAAATGGCGTTCACGCGGATGGCCCTTGGACCAAGGTCGTTCGCCAGATAGCGGACCGTCGCTTCCAGCGCCGCCTTGGCTACGCCCATTACGTTGTAGTTCGGAAC